>Ga0208820_1000120_pt1 | contig 85039 bp, 98 predicted proteins | sample June2015DPH_16_5_FD_184713 | JGI IMG/M metagenome (GOLD analysis project Ga0208820, IMG submission 184713) | Peatland microbial communities from SPRUCE experiment site at the Marcell Experimental Forest, Minnesota, USA - June2015DPH_16_40... | ecosystem: Environmental > Terrestrial > Soil >...
CGCCAAGATCTCAGCCGGAAGCGGAGCCCCTCCTCCTGAAGAGAAAAATCCCAACTGGAGAAGAATAACGCTTCTCAGCTACAGCGCTTAGAGGTGTGATTATAAAGATTGGCCGGTTATTTCCGACTATACGACCAAGTGATCAGTAATGCGGGCGGCCGATCGCGCATGCACTCGCGTTCTCTCGATGAGCTTGACGGACCCCTGGCAAAAGCATAACTTATCGATCATGTCTTTCTTAGAGACATTAAAGGGCGGGTAGCCACGGTCAGTGCAGTTCTGACCGTGGGTTCTTCCTTGAACGTATCGGGTCGAGGTGCTAAGCTGCGCGCGTGTCAAACGTTCATCGCCTGCGCCACAGCGACCGTATCTTTTTTCTCTGCGTGAACCTTCGTGCGCGGTTCAGGCGATTCGACGAATCTGAATATGCGTTGCTTATCCACGTGCTGGAAGCTTCGCGGCGGCGGTTGGGGTTCCTGCTCTGCGGTTACGTTTTGATGCCCGACCATTGGCATGCCCTGATCTGGCCGCAGTATCCCTTGCTGATCGAGCAGGTGTTGCACGACGCCAAGAAGATCATGACCCTGAGGCTGCACGCCCGACGCGGGACCTGCGGACCGCTTTGGCAACACCAGTATTGGGATCGCTTCGTGCGCCACGAGAAGGAATTCAATGAGCGCCTGGAATACATGCACCTGAATCCCGTAAAGAAAGGGCTGGTGAAGCGGCCCGAGGATTGGCGGTGGTCGAGCTACAACAATTTCGCCTTAGAGAAGGCAACCGTAGCTGCCTGCCCGATTCAGATTGATTACGTGCGATTGCCATTGGGGTATCGCGCATGAGAAAAGCCCACGGTCAGAAAAACGCTGACCGTGGCTACCCGCTCTGCGATCTAGGCCGAGTCTCGACAAAGGTCCAGCAGAAGCGCTAACGCGTAAATACGCGGCTGCGGCGATAGATGCTGGGTGAATCGCAGAGCTGGGCTCGCTCTGCGCCAGCCCGCGGGAGACCTCATGAACACTGAGGAGGTATCTACCCCTCATTGGCCAGCTTTGGGTATTTGCTCTTGAGCGCAGTCCAATACCGAACCATCTGATCACGACTGGCGGGATCAACGTTTCTGAGGAACTCAAGCCACCCTTCGATTGATGCCTCGCTTGGGTAGTCTGGATGCGACGTGCCGTGGGCAAGGAAGTTGTGCATTATCGCACGCATTGTCGTTTTCTTTTTCTTACCGATGCCGAAGGTCGGGACTGAGGAGTTCTTCACGAGGCCAGTGATTAGACATTGAGTTCTCGGCCCAAGGATTCTTGTTTTCTCCTGATTTGGCTCGAAACCCTCCTCGCGTAAGATCCTATAAACCGTTGGGAGCAATCGCGGTAATGCATTTCTGTTATTTGTGGAAAAGGTGATGTCGTCAGCGTAGCGGGTGAACACGATATTCCTCCGCGAGCATAGCCCCGCGAGCCGACGATCCAGCCTAAGGCAGATCAGATTTGACAAAGCCGGAGATGTCACGGCCCCCTGCGGAAGTCCAGAGAAGTAGGAGCAAAGACGCCTCAGCTTGTGTGAAGCGAGCCTGGAATAGCCCAAGGCTTCAAAGAGACGGCGGACGCGAAGTGACCCTACGGATGGGAAAAAATTGCGAACATCAACTGATAGGAAGTATCGATTGCTCACGTGGGGGCTGACATTGTCGAGCAGTCTCCTGCCCTTCACGTATGCAGTTGCATATGAAGAAGTAGATAGCTTGTCGAGGATATTCCTCAGTATCCACGCCTGCACGGCCTTCAGTTCGTGACTTGGGCTATGGATTTGCCGCCAGCCTCCCCGCTGTTTACGGATGCGATACGTGCGGTAGAAGCGCTCCAGTCGCAAGGCCAGTATGCTGAGTCGCGAGGCCTCAATTCGGATGAGCTCTGAGAGCTCTTCGATCGTGCTGAATGTGGGAAAGCCCAACAGCTGCATTGTTGCGGACGTCTTCGACATGGAAGGAAAGGAGGCGAGGAGGCAGCGATTCCTTACTCATGTACTTGGCGGCGAGCGTGCGAGCCGCCACGCGGCCAAATGAGCCGAAGGCTCAGCCTGGCCGCGTCGCGAGGGTTTTCCGTAGGAAAACCCTCGCCTGGACATTGGAGTTGGTGCACATCCGGGGCAGAGCAACTCTGCCCAAGCCCGACAATCCTGCCGTCGAGCTCGACTAAGTTCACGCTGCCTCTCGCCAAAACCTCTTATACCTCCTTCTAAGCATGCCATTCAAGGCAGAAATCCTCAACTTGGACAGCATCTCCTTGAAACTTGCGAGTCTCCGTGCGGAGCCGGCGCCAGCATGGAGAGTTTCGATCCCCTTCTTAGAAATAGTGACATTCTGGGATACGAGCAGTGCGTCCCCATTATTAATCATTCCATTCACTACTGTTTCTGCCGCGATTCTTGCCAATTCCTGGTTTGCAGGTGCCAGCCCAACCGCAACCACGGAAAAGGCCTGTCGAGGCACCGGGTCGAGCACATAAAGTAAGGCCAAGTAAAATTCGTAGCACACGATGGGATTAGTTAAGTCCCGCAGAGGTGGGTACGCACTGGCTATGGCCCTTGACGCCTCTGCCACGTCCCTGACAAGCGAAGGCAGGTTGGACTCGTCCATCTTGAGGAACAACACTCGGCTAGAGGTCTCCTTGATTAGGTGCCGAATCGGGCCAGTATTGATGAAGCTCTGGGCCTTCCTATACTTTGGGTCCACAACGACTACCAGCTTGTTCTTTAGCAGCACGTGGTTCGAAAATGCCCCGAGTTCCGTGAAGGTTCCCGGGCTCTGCAGCAGAATCGTCACCGCGCTAACGCTTCTTGCGAGCAGGTTCTCCAAAGTCAGCAGATCCTGTTTCTGGTGGCCCAAAACGAGTTCAACGAACATGTCTTCAGGGTAGAAGATAGAGTATCGGTATTTGGATTTCAGTCCAGCCAATGCCGTGCCAAGTTTCCTCCGCAGTTCTTGCTCTTTGTCTTCCGCCCCGCCACAAAGAAAGATGCTTATGTCAGAAGTGGCCGATGGACCAAGAAATTGCTTTTGGAGCTGCGAAGCGATGTTGATGACTCTCGGATTCATGTCCTGTTCTCGTTAAGGACCGACGGTTAATTGGATCCGTTTCGGGGCCTGCGCGAGCCCAATGCCGGAATTAGGCAGGCGTGCAGTCTGACCACAGCCAATCGTGAGCCGACAATACGGTCCCTCCCGCGGCGTCACGTGCCCATGTTTTTTATAAACCCGATTGATTAAAAAGGCAACGGGCAAATGGCGGGGATTGAAATTGAAGGCGCCACGTCCGGCGTCCAGAGTCGAGGGTCTGAAGAGCACGGACCAGGGTGGGGAGTAAGTAGCGCAGACCTGTTTTTCGAGGCCCTGCACCGTACGGTACAGGGCAAGGTCTGCGGCTCTTCTCACCGACCGCAACCAAGGGGCGCGGATTGCTCATGGTCGTTCCGATGCGGAGGTCGGGGACGGGGGTTTACTTGAACGGTATGTCCACTTCGGCATAACTGCCGGGAGTCGCTGCATTGACGGCGGCCACAACCCTTTCAACGTGCCGGCGCAAAGTAGGCCATTGCTGATTGCCGATAACCACGAACGCGATTTTCCGGCCTTTCAGGTCTTGCTGGTAGCGCATGTTTTTGTCAGTGGTTACCAAAAGCTCGAAGCCGGCCGCCTCCGCAGCCGTTATCAGTTCGCCGTTAAGCAGCCGGTCCCATCCTCGTTCGATGGCTTCAAAGGCTGCGGAAAAACCCGTTTGGCCTGCCATTCCGAGGAGTCCCGATCTGATCGGGACGACGAGGAATCTCGCATTGCCTTGAAAACACTCAGAGCGAGATTCCTCGCGGAGTTTACCCTGAGCGGCCAGAGCGAGATCCTTCGCTGCGCTCAGGATGACAGCGAAGGGCTCGGAATGACGGCTTGGAAGGGTTTTCCCGCAGCCCGTTCAACTACCACATGGCCCTTGAGCGCATACCGGAGCGGGGCGGGAGTACCGTTATCAAAGAGTATGAGCATCGACCCTTGGGGCGGGGGGCTGCGCCGGTAGCGCGTCAAGGCTTCGCGCCGCAAATTCGATCACGGCAACCACCTGTTGGCGGGACAAATGAAACCACTCCATAATCTCGTTGATCGAGGCTCCTGCTTCCAGATTGTCAAAGACAACCGAAACCGGCGTCCGTGTATCCCGGAATACCCACGCCCCGCTACGCTTGCCGGGGATGCTCTCGACGGCGGGGCATTGTGGCCAATCGAGCATATTCCTACCCTCTCATCGTTATTTTATACCACAGTTGGGCAGCGGCGTCACGTGCGGGTGTCCCGGTTCCTGACAAGGTGTGAAGGAATTCGACCCTGTCATGCTGATCCCGCCCTGCGGGAGAAGCATCTCTGCAGTTCTTCGTAAGTAGCTGGACCAAAAGCAACTGCTGGGATCCTTCGCGGAGTCTACCCTGAGCCAACTGCGGAGATTCTTCGCTTCGCTCAGAATGACAGGCGAAGGGCTCAGGATGACAGCCCGCGATTTATTCACAGCTTCTGGCGCCTGGTATCTGCCGTTTTGTCCCCTGCACTTTTTTCTTGACACGCCCACCACCTTACGGTAGCCTATCCTAGTTGTCGCAAGAGAGCGGTGGCAAAGGTAGGCGGCAACGGAAGGCGAAAGGGACGCGGCAAGGGGAAAAGGTGTGGAAATGGGAAAAAGATACTAAAATAGAGGGAACGAACCTACCGATCTAGTGCAAATAAAGGACTTAGTTCTTTTGAAGTGCTCAAAACGAACTGGTTTTTGATGCAAACGAACTCAAAACGAACCCCAAAAAGGGCCCAAAAACCATCTTTTGTGCGAAATCGAACCGGAATTCGCGACTCGAAAGGCGCCGGCGGATAGGCGAATGCAAGGGGGGCTACACGAGCTCCGAACTCCGTTCTCTCCGTTGAATCGATATTGGCCATGGCCATGAATCCACAGGTTGCTCTCGTCACGGGCGCTTCGCGCGGCATTGGCCGCGGCATCGCGATTGAGCTGGCGCGCCTCGGTTTTAGTGTCGCCATCAACTACGCCCAACGCCACGAGGCGGCCCTCGAGTGCAAGCGGCTGTGCGTGCAGGCTGCGACTTCGGGCGCACATGCCGCCCTAAAGGGCGGCGCTACGCCTTCCTTCGAAATATTCCGAGCCGATGTCTCGAAGACGCAAGATCGCGCCGGCCTGTTGAAGGCTGTCCGGGAACGCTTCGCTTGGATCGATCTGCTGGTGAACAACGCCGGCGTGGCCCCCACGGTGCGCGTTGACCTTCTGGAAGCCAGCGAAGAGAGCTTCGATCGGGTGATGAACATCAACGCCCGAGGCCCCTACTTCCTGACTCAGGCCGTGGCCAACTTTTGGATTGCCGGACTGAACCAAAGGCCGGAGAAGACCGGCAAGCCAAAGATCGTCAACATCTCCTCCGCCTCCGCCTATGCCCCGAGCGTTGACCGAGGCGACTACTGCATGAGCAAGGCTGCGCTCTCCATGATGACGCAACTCTTCGCCGCGCGACTGGCTGAGTACGGGATTAACGTCTACGAGATTCGCCCTGGAATTGTGCTGACGGACATGACAGGATCGGTGAAGGAGAAGTACGAGGGCATGATTTCCGACGGCCTCACGCCCGTGGCGCGGTGGGGAACGCCGGAAGACGTGGGCCGCGCGGTGGCGGCCATCGCCGAGGACCGCTTCCCCTTTTCCACCGGCGAGGTCATCAACGTGGACGGGGGATTTCACATTCGCCGACTCTAACCGGATGCTGAAAAAGGGCATTGGCATTTCATCCCGAGCATAGCTGTCAGTCGTCAGTGGTCAGTTGTCAGTGGTCAGTTAATCATGATTCGCATCGACGCAGAACTCACGCCGGATAAACTGAGATCCCGGATCGAACGCGTTTTCGAAATCTCCGCCGGAAAGATCCGGGCCATCGAAAAGGCCTTTGACGCTTCACGAGGATCGCCGGTCTTCACAGCCCAGGGCGTCTACACGGCGCGCGGATGGACAGAGTGGACACAGGGCTTCCTGTACGGCTCGGCACTCCTCCAGTATGACGCCACGGGTGAGAAGTGGTTCCTGGAATACGGAAAGCGTAACACCCTCGAGCGCATGGCGCCGCACCTCACGCACACGGGAGTACACGACCACGGATTCAATAGTGTCAGCACGTATGGGAACCTGCTGCGCCTGGCAAACGAGGGCAAGATTCCGGCGAGCGATGCTGAAAAGCGCTTCTATGCGCTGGCGCTAAAGGTGAGCGGGGCTGTGCAGGCGGCGCGCTGGTCACCACTCCGCGACGGACGCGGCTACATATACTCCTTCAACGGTCCCCACTCGCTCTTCGCGGATACCATCCGGTCGCTGCGTTCACTGGCGCTCGCCCACCGCTTGGGACATGTGCTGATGGGCGAGAACGACCGGCGCATTTCGCTGCTGGAACGGCTTGTGCATCACGCTGCGGTGACGGCAGAGTTCTCCGTGTATTACGGGGAAGGGCGGGACGCGTACGACGAGCGCGGGCGGGTGGCGCACGAGTCGATTTTCAACATGAACGACGGCAGTTACCGCTGCCCCTCTACCCAGCAGGGATATTCGCCCTTCTCCACCTGGACGCGCGCCCTGGCCTGGATCATGTGCGGCTACGCGGAAGAACTGGAATACCTCCAGACCCTCTCCGAGCCGGAGTTGGACCCGCTCGGGGAGCGCGAAAAAGTGGAAGGCATGATGCGGCGAGCCGCCCAAGCGACCTGCGACTACTACCTCGAGCAGGCTGCGCAGGACGGTATTCCGTATTGGGATACCGCCGCGCCGCAACTGCCGAAGCTGGGAGACTGGCGCCATAAGCCGAGTGATCCGTTCAACGACTATGAGCCGGTGGATAGTTCAGCGGCGGCAATCGCCGGGCAGGGACTCTGGCGATTGGGCACTTATCTTCAAGGGCGGTCCGAAAATTCCGAGAGCGGGAGACGTTATCGACAGGCAGCCATCACCATCGCGAATACACTGTTTGATGAGCCTTATCTTTCGACTCATCCGCAACACCAGGGGTTGATCCTTCACTCCGTATACCATCGCCCAAAAGGCTGGGACTACGTTCCACCCGGCCGGCAAATACCCTGCGGGGAGTCTTCCATGTGGGGAGACTATCATGCGCGGGAATTGGCGCTGCTGCTTCTGCGAGAAGCCAAGCGTGAGTCCTACCTGGCGTTCTTTAAGGTCGGAGAGAGCACGTAGCGCGGGCGTGATTTGTAGGTCCGCAGTTCGTCTATGAACGCCCCACTGGCCCCGACGGGTCGGGGCGCCACCAGCGTCAAGGGGAAGCGCGTCACCTGGCCAGCCAAACGCAGGCGACGAGCGATGCAAGAGCCAGAGTCGCAAAGATCGGAATGATGACCTTGCTGAGTGGACGCCCGCCCAGGACAACGGCGATTCCGCCCTTGACGAGCGTATTGGTGGCGCAGGCGACGAGGATTGATGCATTGGCCGTGTTGGGCGCCAGAATGCTTTCCTGGGCCAGGTGCGCGGCGGAGATCGTGAAGGCGTCAACGTCCACTAACCCCGCCAGCACACCGGTCACATACATTCCCGAAGATCCGAAATAGTGATAACCAGCCCTCGAAACAAACATCACCACGGCAAACACCAGCCCGAACTTGATCGCACTCCACAACTCCATGGGATTCTTAACTTGGAGCGCTGCGTCACGCTCGCTCTCTTTTCGCTTCCAAAGGAAGATTGAGATTCCCACTCCCACGATAAAGGGAAGTGCAATCGGAAGGGTCAGCGCCCTCGCCAAGGGAGCATCAATCACCGCGGTAATGATAACCACCCGGACGAACATAATCGTGGAAGCGATGGTTATACCCAGGGCGAAATACCTGGCGAGAGATTCCCCTGCACTCCGAGCTTGGTTGGAAAGGCCGAAGGTGGCCGCGGTACTCGAGGCAATGCCGCCAAGGATGCCCGTTACGGCAATTCCCTGCCTCGCCCCCAGTAATCGCATCAGAACGTAACCCACCATGCTCAAGGCGGAGATCAGCACCACCACCCACCAGATGAGCCGGGGATTCAGCGCTTGGAGTGGTCCAGACGCGCGGTTCGGGAGGAGGGGCAAAATAATGACGCTGACGACCCCAAACTTCAGGATGGCGTAGATTTCATCTTCCTGGATGGATTCCGCCAAATGGTGTAGCGGGGCTTTGACCGACAACAGCAAAGTCGCCACCACGGCGAAGGTCGCTGCCGGAATCAAGTACCCCAATGCCGCCAGCGCCCCAAAGACGAACGCCAGTAAGGCCATGAATTCTGTCGTGGTCCCCTTATGCGGGCCTCGAGACCTTACCATATAGGCCGCCACGGCAACCGCGCATACTCCCGCCAAGCCGACAGGCAGCATCCATCCCCATCCTGCTTTCGCAGCCAAACCACAGAGGAAACCGAAAAGGGTGATGAGAGGGAAAGTCCGGATCCCCGCGATCAAGGGGATGTCCTTCTGGGCGTGCTCGCGCTCGATGCCAATCAGCAGCCCCATCAGCAAGGCCATGGCGCCATTAAAGACAATCTGTGTGTAGGTAAGCATCAGGTCGAAACTACCTGGGAAAGAAATACATCAACCACCCTAGCACAAGGGCGGTGCCAACAAACGCGCCAAAAACCTTTGCGGCGTAAACAAATCGCTCGCGAGGCGCTTCCTTGGCGAGAACCCCGAACACCACGGCGACCAGGAAGGAGAATATAACGAGAGCGGGAAAGTGTGTCAAAGCCATTGCAATTATTGAATCATTTTCTCATTGAGTCATTGGGTCAATGAATCAATGATTCAATTCCTTAGGTCTTGCGTCCCATGGCAATATCGTAGCAGTCCAGCACCGCAAGAACGTTGAGCATGCCCGCGGCCACGAGGTATGCAGTCCCGTAGTCGGAGCTGACGGAGAACGGATCACCGCCCGAATAACCGAAAAACCTGGCGCCGGGCATCGCCAAGCCTACGCACAATTCGCCGTAATAACCCAGGGTTTGAAGGTAAGACCCGGAACTGGTCGAGAAGAATTGCCCCTGCATCGCAAGACCGAGAACGAACATTACGCTGATCGAGGCGAAGAGGATCAGCGCCCGCCATTTCCTTCCCAGCATCAGGTGACCCAACCCCGGGACGAGCCATGCCGCGACGCACAGCCGCACCAACGTGATGATCGGTGGGTGGCTGGCGGCAGCCTTGGGCTTGGCATTAGCAGTGCCTTCCTGGACGACTTTTACAGCCATAAGTCTATGTCCCACGCCGCACCAGCAACTCCAAAGCCTGGGAGCGCAATTCCCTTCCTAGCGAAATTAACACACCTCAGTATGTTGCGGCAAGGATGGGCACAACGGCCGGTTGAATTTCACCTGTCACCCGCGCCCCCGATTCCTCGATGAACACATTCACCTCGCTGCGCACGCCGAACTCCGGGAGGTAAATTCCCGGCTCGATGGAGAAGCAGATTCGGGGAATTATCTGGCGCGTGTCGCGCGTCTCGAAGTTATCGATGTTGGCCCCGTTACCGTGCACATCTTCGCCGATGGAGTGCCCGGTCCGATGAACGAAGTATTGCCCATATCCCCGGCGGTTGATAATCCCCCGGGCCACGTCATCCACTTCAGACCCGTGAATCGTCCGCCCGCTCCTCATTGAGGCCTGAACAAAGTCCACTGCGGCATCCCGCGCTTCCCGCACAATCTCGAAGACCTCCGCGTAACGGCGCGGGACCTCCGCACCCACGAAGCCTGTCCATGTGATGTCGAAATAAACCGCGCCAGGCTTGTCCATTTTTCCCCAAGCATCCAGCAGGACGAAATCATTGGCACCCATGGGCAACGAACCATCACGCATCGGCATGTAATGGGGATTGGCAGTGTTTCTGTTGACCGCCGCAACAGGCCCCTCATCCGCCACCACGCCGCCGCCCTCAAAGACACGTAGCATTTCCTGCTGGACATCGTACTCCGTGATTCCCTTTCCAGCGCACACGGCATCCCGGATGGCGGCGAAACCCGCGCGGACGGCGGCGTGCACCACCTTGCCCGCCGCCAGGTGCGACGCCAGCGCATCCTCCGACCAGCGTGCCTCAAACAATTGGACCAAGTCAGCCGACGAAACCACTTCCACGCCCAGACTCTTCACCAGCTCAATCGTCCCGGCGTCCACCAGACCCACATAAGGAATGTCGTTCAGGGCCGAATACTGCATCGCGATGCGGCTCTTGCCTTCCAGAATCTTCTTCAGACCCGCGTGTTGTTCCTTCCAGGAGGAGTACTCGAACTCTCGCCCAGGCAAACCTGCCAGGTTCTGTCTCTCCACACGATGAATGAGCTTGCTCGGCTCTCCCTCGGCTGGAATCAGGTAATACCACCGCCGCGTACACATGGGCGGATTGATCTTCAGTACTCGATAGGCAATAGGGTCACGACGATGGTGGTCGTAAAACAACCAGCCGTCGAGCCCGTTTTCCCGAAGCGTCGATTGAATCTGGTCGAATTCCATTTTCCCTCACTTGAGTTGTCAGTGGTCCGTGGTCCGTAGTCCGTCGAAACAACGGGACTACGGAGTGGAGTCCGTACCCTCTACCAAGGGCCTCCTGCTCGTCCCGCCACGTCGGGTCACTCATCACTGCTCTTCTTCCTTCAACAATCACTTGAGGTCTAGCGGTGTAAGTCCGTGTGCTGAAAGCTGATAGCGGACTGCTGGCAGCCCCTTCACGCTCGTCACTTGTCACTCGTCCCGCCGCGCCGGCTCACTGCTCTTTGAAGAACGGTCGCCATTGTTCCGCGCGCGGCGGGGCGGTGAGCAGGCTCACGCCGATCAGGCATAACAGCGAGGCCGCCAGGGCAGGAAAAATCATCGGCGCGTGCGCATCTAACCCGAACAGTTTCCACAGCACCGCCACAACCGTACCCGCGACAATCGAGCTAAGCCCCCCGGCAGTGGTTGTACGCTTCCAAAAGAAAGCGGCGACGACGGCCGGTGTCAGCCCCGCGCCATATACGTCATAAGCATAAACAGCCGTGGCCAGAACCGAGGGCTGGAAGCTTTGAGCCAATGCGACCACTCCAAGAACCACCACGGTGATCCGTGAAAAAAGCAGCAAGGTGCGATCGCCCGCACTCTTGCGAAACAAGCGTTGGAAAACGTCATGAACCACGTTCGTGGCTGGAGAGAACAGGTAGTTGTTTCCCGTTGACAGCACCTTGGCAAACACCGCGCCCAGAAAAATGGCGCCCACCAGCGGCGCCACACCATGGCGCGCCGCGTAAGGCACGATCCCCCAAGCGGGAAGTGCGCCCGACTCGATTTCTTTGTGGAACAGCACTCCCCCCACCATGGCCAGCAGCACGATAATCGTTTCCAGGAACAACGTCCCAACGATCCAGCCCAGCACTGAAAGCCGGGCGTCCCGCTCGCTGCGGGCAGAAAAGAACTTCTGGTAGGAACTCTGATTCCCCACCATCAGCGTGAAAGTCGGAAAGAAGTAGCCCAGCACTTCACTCCACCCCATTCCACCCCGAAACGTGAAGTGGCTCGGAGGCAACGCAGCGTGCATTGCGGTCCACCCGCCGACGCGCACAAGCATCGCCGGCAAGGCAATGACGCAGCCGGCCGTAACGAGCAGCCCAATCGCCACGTCCGTGTAAGCGACCGACGACATTCCCGCCAGCGCTGTAAACAGGATGACGAACCCTGCCAGGATGAACGTTCCGGTCCTCTCGCTGACTCCGAAGGCGAGGTTTAGAATTCGCCCGCCACCGCGGAACTGGTAGCTGACGATGGCCGTGTAGGAAACGATGATGCAGAGTGTCCCTAAAACGCGTGCAATCGGACTGTACCTGACCTCCAACAGATCAGGGACGGTGTATTGCGCGAACGCCCGAGCACGTCCGGCAATGAAATAGACCACTAGCAAACCTGCCCAACCACCCGCGGGCAACCATAAAGATGCCAGACCCTTGCGATAAGCGAACTCCGCGCCGCCAAAAAGGCTTCCAGCTCCGATCCACGAACACAAGAGGGTGAAGACCAACACCGCCGCCGAGAGTCTGCGGTCCGCCACCATGAAACCTGCATGCGTCTTGAGCTTTACCATGCGGGTCACGCTGACCGTGAGTAGCACAAGAACAATCAGGATGAGGACCGTAGCGTAGATCATGCGTGTGTCTACCCTTCATTGCGGTAGTCGAGGGACGCGACCATTTGCGTCACATCGCGCCAGTGGGGTTCGACTTTAACGTAGAGTTCCAGGAAGACTTTAGGTGGGAACAATCTTTCCAGTTCCCGGCGGGCCTCGGTGCCGATCTGCTTCAGCATGTCGCCGCCCGAGCCAATAATGATGGGTTTCTGCGAATCCCTCTCCACCACGATGCTGGCGTGGATACGCGTGATGGTTTCGCCTTCCTCGAAGTCGTCGATGACGACGGCGGTCGCGTAGGGAAGTTCTTGCCGGGTGTGAAGGATGACCTTCTCGCGAACGATCTCAGATGCCAGGAAGCGTTCCGGCTGATCCGTGTACATTTCGGGCGGGAAGTATTGCGGGCCCTCGGGGAGCAAGCACACGATGGCGTCCAGAAGTTCCGGAAGACCTTCTCCCCGGAGGGCGGAAATAGGCATGATTTCCTCGAAATTGTATAACTGTGAGTAGCGCTCCATCAGGGGCAGAAGTTTGGGCTTCTTGATTCGATCGATTTTGTTGAGGGCCAAAATCGACCGCGGAGCGTATTCTTTCAGCAGTCCCAAAGCAAACTCGTCTCCATGGCCGAACCGCTCGCAGGCATCAACAATCAGCACCGCCAAGTCCCGCTCCGCGAGCGCCTGGCGAACGAAGCTCATCATCTGGTCATTGAGGCGCGAAAACGGCTTGTGGATTCCGGGCGTGTCCATGAGCACGATTTGCGCGGAGGGCCGGTTTACGATCCCAAGAATCCGATTGCGAGTGGTTTGCGGCACGGCCGTGACGATGGAGACCTTGGTTCCAACCAACGCATTCACCAAGGTGCTCTTTCCGGCGTTCGGCCTTCCCACCACGGCCACGAATCCGGATTTAGTCTGATCCGCCATGGTTCTCAGCAGGCTTTGTGGCTTCCGGAGACAGAATCAGGCGGACCTTTAAGACTGTCCGCTTGTTAGCTTCCAGCACTTCGATGGTCAACCCGTTCTTCTCCACTTTCTCACCGGGAACGGGAACGTGACCGAGTTGGGCCAGCACCAACCCCGCCACCGTGGAGTAGCCTGGAGCTTGGACGGGGACATGCAATTCATCACTGATCTGGGACAGGTCGGTATGACCCGACACGAGGTAGGAATGCTCCGACTCCTTGACGATATCCTGGGCGTGGATCTCGTATTCGTCTTTTATTTCTCCAACGAGTTCTTCCAGCATGTCTTCGATGGTCACCAGCCCGGCGACGCTGCCATATTCGTCGATGACGATAGCCATCTGCGTGGTGGATTTTTGCAGTTCCTTCAGCAGGTCTTTGATGTGGCGCGTTTCGGGAACGAATGGGACAGGCCTGATCAAACTGCGAATGGTGACCCGGGCTTGCTCTTCGGGTGGCAACTCCATGAGGTCTCGAACGCTCACGATGCCCTCGATATGGTCCAACTGCCCGGCAAAGACGGGGTATCGGGTCAGGCGCTTTTCGCGGAACAGCTTGCGAAGGTCTTCGACCGGGGCATTCACCTCGATGGCGGCAATTTCCGTGCGCGGCGTCATCACCTCGCGTACGACCTTGTCCCCGAATTCGACGACCGACTGTACGAGTTCACCCTCCCCTTTTTCGAGCAAGCCTTCCTGCTCACCGACTTCAATAAACTCCTGCAGGTTCTCCTGCGGGCTGGGGGCCTCCGGTTCCTGCTCCGTGGACTCCAACAGGCGGCTCATGGTGGTTGAAATGAGGATGGGGAAAGTGAGCGGCAAGGCCAGGTAAACCAGCCGTCGCACCGCGGGCATCCAGAGCTCCAAGATGACCTCCGGCTCGTCATGGCGCGCCACCAGGAGGAAAGGTATGAGCTGGTCGGCTATGGCCACCGCGGTCAGGACTATGACCACAGCAGCGCCGATGTTTCCCCAGAGGTGATCCGGCCGGCGCAGGACCAGCAGCGCGGTCACGCCCACGGCAAACAAGTGCATCGCCGCGCCGTGCAGGGCGGAAATCGAGACCCCAACACGCTCCCGGTCGATGGTGATACGCCCTCCCTCGCCAGGACGAAACAGCTTCCTGGCGCTCACGGCAGTCAGGCGGCGCATCAGCAGCCTCAAATAAGAGGCCACCGACCCGGCCACCAGAAGGGCGGCCAGAACGATCAGCCATACAAGTGTGATCAGGATGGTTCCGAGATCCATACGCTACCGAGGGTTCGCCTCAGACCCACGAACATGTTCTCACCGCGAAGCGGTGCACCGTGAGTAGCCGTGGGCGCCAGCCCACGGTGGGCGTTCGCCTGAAAGACTGCCCAACCCCGTAAGGGGTTGTCCAAGGCGGTTCGGCCCTTTCAGGGCCGGGTCTCGCTTGATACGCTCCTGTCCGTGGGTTTCACCCACGGCTACTCAAGGTGCTCCCCTTACGGGGAGCAAAGGAAGAGCATGACCTAGTCTCCCGAAATACCCAGCCGGCTTCGCAGGGCAACCTCCAGCCTGCTCATTTCGCCATGATCTCGTTCGTGATTGTAGCCCAGCAGGTGGAGGACGCCGTGCAAGATAAGCCATCGCATCTCGTTCAGGGTTGAGTGTCCTTCTTGGCGCGCGTTTCTTTTGGCCGTGTCGACGGAAATGACGATGTCGCCGAGGAAGTTCTTGAACTCCCACGCCGCGCGTTCATTGGCGCTCCGGCGGGTGTACCGCGATCGAGCACGTTCGCTTCCTGGTCGCTGGGGTAGCTGCCTCTGCTGCGCCATCCAAGGAAAAGATAAGACATCGGTCGCACGATTCTTGCCCAGGTAGAGCAAATTCAATCGCTTGATCTGCCTGTCGTCTACGAAGCAAATGTTGCAATCTCGCCTGCCCAATCGAAGCGCCTGCCTGAGCTCCCGCACAAATTCCCCCAGCCGGGAAGAACTGACAATGTACTTGCTCTGCTGATTAAGGATCAATGGTTCTGCCGTGATAAAGATGGAAAGCTTATTGGGTGACGACTCCTTTGTGGTTCTTGTTGTTCGCCGCGGCCGCGGTGCGCACCTGGTCGTATTCCTCGTAGGCGCGGATGATGCGCTGCACCAGGGTATGTCGGACCACGTCCCGCTCCGTAAAGTAAACAAAACAGATACCCGGCACCCTGGAAACCACCTCAATCGCTTCGACGAGGCCAGAACGTCTCCCATCGAGATCGATTTGGGTGATGTCACCCGTGACCACCGCTTTGGAGTTGAAGCCCAGTCGCGTCAGAAACATCTTCATCTGCTCGCTGGTGGTGTTCTGGGCCTCGTCAAGAATCACGAAGGCGTCGTTCAAAGTCCTGCCGCGCATAAAAGCGATGGGTGCGATCTCAATAATGCCTTTCTCCAAATAGCGTTCCACCCTGTCCGGGTCCAACACGTCGTAAAGAGCATCGTAAAGCGGGCGCAAATACGGGTTCACTTTCTCCTGTAATGTCCCGGGGAGGAATCCCAACCGTTCGCCTGCTTCCACGGCGGGCCTCGCGAGGATGATGCGGCTGACCTCTTTGGTGAGCAGTGCATCCACGGCCATGGCCACGGCCAAGTAGGTCTTTCCGGTACCCGAAGGACCGATTCCGAACACCATGTCGTGCCGCTCAATGGCATCCACATAGGTGCGCTGGTTCAGGCTTTTGGGGGTGATGGATTTCTTGCCGAAGGTCCGCGGGCGGCCGGCCTCGGCAAGACCCTTCAGCGTGGCATCCGGATCCTGGCCGACGATGCGCAGGAAGGATTCGACCTCCGAGCTGTCGAAGCGGGACCCGGCCTCCACTAAATCGGCATACTCTTCCAGGAGTTTTTGCGCGCGCCGCACTTCGAGATCCCCGCCTTCGATCTCCAGCCCTTCCTCGCCGAGGTGTACCGAAACATTGAAACACGCCTCCAGCAATCGCAGGTTTCCGTCGTGCGTTCCTACCAACTCTTCAACTCCTTTCAGTACCTTTACACTCGTCTTCATTTGCTCTGCATGCCTCACACCCTCCTAAATCAGAGAATAACCATCATGCGGTGGTCGAGGGACGCGCCGAAAACCGGCGTTGGGGGGAGAAAGTTTACTTCTCATTAACTCTTAAACAATTTAGCCTTCGGACCCGCGAAAGTCAAGTTCCTGCGGCAGGCGGTGGTGTCCTGATATGCGACGTAGGGCCGGCGCTTGCCCCGGCCTGGCCGTCCCGTCCCGCCTTGCGGGAGAGGTGGCCCTACGTTCTAATTGGGACGCTACCCGTTCTCATTTAAGTCAGTCGCAAACTATTTCTTGTTGCCCGCAGTGGCAGGCACGGGTTCGAGGAGCTGCTCCTTGCGGTAAACCAGGGAGTTGGTATCGTAAGCGGCAATCTCGAACCCGTGGCCGTGGGTGATGGCATCGCAAGGGCAGGCCTCCACGCAGTAGCCGCAAAAGATGCACCGGTTGTAATCAATGTTGTAAACCTTAGCGTAACGCTCCGCGGCGCTGATTCGATGCTCGCCGGTGTTCTCGGCAGCTTCGATGTAGATGCAATTTGCTGGGCAAGCCGCCGCGCAAAGGAAACAGGCTACGCATTTTTCGAGGCCATTTCCATCGCGTTTCAAAATGTGCAGCCCGCGGTAGCGGTCTTCAAAATGAACGGGTTCGTCCGGGTAGTTCTCCGTCACCGTGGGCTGGAACATGGTCCTAAAAGTGACGGAAAACCCCTTGGCCAGAGCTGAAGCAGAATCCGCGATTTCTCGAAGTATGTTTGGCATACCCTGTCAGAAATTCAGTATAGCTGACGCCCCTTAGCCGGTCAATCGCCGTCGCTCAAGTCCGGCGCAATTGCCAATTCCCCGCGCGATTGCCCAATTCAGTCTGGCAACGGACTGACCAGAGGGAGAACCCGAGCGCATAGGTTAGGAATTGCTGAAACGCCGAAGGCAGAATAGAATCAGAGAAGAGGCAGCAAAAAGCGTGGTTGCAACTCCAATTGTAACGGTAGAAGCGGCCCAACCGTCTAGCTTCAAAGGAGATGCCTATGAAAAAGTCAAGATTCACAGCAGGCCTGGCAGCAATGCTCATCATCTCGACACTGTCTTTTGCGGCGGACGATGCCATCACATTGCCCGCAGGGAGCGAGCTCCATGTGCAACTGATCACCACGCTCAGCTCTAAAACCAACGAGACCGGCGATCTGTGGACGGGAAAGGTCGTCGAGCCGATCTTTGGAAAAGGTGGGGAAATCGTCCCCGATGGGAGCACCGTGGATGGTCACGTCACCTATGTCAAAAGCCCGGGCCGGGTGAAAGATAAGGGTGAAATGCGGCTCATCGTTGATTCCATCAGCACTCCGGACGCATCGAAGTACAATATCGTGGCAAGCCTGAAGGACGCCGAAGGCGCCAAGGTGAAAGATGAAGAAGGGACCATGCAGGGGCCGGGTAAGGACAAAAAGGGGACGGCCGAAGAAGCCGGTGTGGGCGCCGCCGCGGGTGCGGGCGTGGGGGCGATTGCCCACGGTGGAACAGGCGCCCTTTACGGCATGGGGATCGGCGCCGCTGCGGGTCTGGCCCACGGGCTTCTCAAAAAGCACAAAGAGATCGTTCTTCCTCAGGGTTGCGAGATGACCTTCGTTATTTCCCGCGACACCACGGCGAAGAAAGTACCCATTAAGGAGTAGGCAGGGTGGCCCATTTTGGATTTTAGATTTTGGATTTTAGATTACTTGATCCGGCAGTGGTGTGAAGATTGACGACTGGCTTCTGGGTCCTGACTGCTGACTCGATTTTGGATTACTCAGTCGGGCAGTGGTGCGAAGATTGACAACTGACTTCTGGCTCCTGGCTGCTGTCTTCACTATTAAGGCAGTAGGCAGGAAGCAGGGGGGAGGGCGCCGCTGCCAGATTGGGTAATCCAATCCAAAATCGAAAATCTAAAATCCAAAATTCAAAATGACTGCTTGCGCCTGATATCGGCGACGATCTGCTTCCCGTGGAAGCGGCCGTTTTCGATGAAGATCTCGTTCGTGTCCAGACCAGCGATGATAACGCCGGCAAGATACAGTCCGGGCACATTGCTTTCGCGCGTTTCCGGGTTGCACTCCGGCCGGCAGGCGGTGGGGTCGATCCGGACCCCGGCGCTGCGAAGGAAGTCGAAGTCCGGATGATATCCGGTAAGGGCGAAGACGAAGTCGTTTTCAAGGCGCAGCGTCTCCGCATTGGAATTCCGCACCTGAATCCAATCGTTGCCAATCTCGGTCAGGAAGCTGGCGAACATGGCGCGGATCGAACCCTCCTTGATTCGGTTTTCAAGGTCAGGTCTGATCCAGTATTTGATATGCCGGCTCAGCTCGCGCTCCCGCACGATCAGCGTCACCTCAGCGTCATGGCGATAGAGGTCCAGGGCCGCAATTGCGGCCGAATTCCCGCCCCCCACAATTGCAACCCGCCGCCCGAAGAACTGGTGCGGTTCCCAGTAGTAATGCGAGACCTTGGGCAGATCCTCTCCTGGCACATTCATCAGGTTGGGCAGATCGTAATAGCCGGTCGCCAGCACGACGTTGCGCGCGTTATACTTGCGGCGCTGACCACCACGCAACTCCGTACCGATCACGAAGGCGCCGTCTTCCTGCTTGAGGGACGTCACACGCTCTCCATAGTGGATGGGCAAATGGTAGTGGCCTGCCACGCGGCGATAGTATTCAAGGGCTTCGGCGCGCGTGGGCTTGATATTGATGCTCGTGAAAGGAAGGTCACCGATCTCCAATAGCTCACGCGTGGTGAAGAAGGTCATGTTGGGCGGATAATGAAACAAGGAATTCACCAAACAGCCTTTCTCGAGAATCAACAGCTTGAGATCAGCCCGTAGCGCCTCAATCCCGCAAGCCAGGCCGGTCGGCCCGGCGCCCACCACAAGCACGTCGAACAAGTCGTTCATCAGAATCGAATCCCCCCTTCGTTCTCGCCCTGCAACAGGCGCCGCAGTTCGCTCTTAAAGCGTGCGTAGCCAGCCAGCAGTTCCGGCGTGGCGGCCACGGCTTCGCCCTTCCACACAAAGGCTTTCCCCTCGGCTCGCTCCACCAGCATCGCGATCCCTTCTCCTACATGATATCCCACCTGGCCGAAGAGCTGGACCTTTCCTCCGGCTGTCTCCAACAAGGCAACGAATCCGTCCCTCTCCACCCCCAGATAGCGAGCATAACGTTCGAAGGTCACGAACCTGAAGCCCGCCTTCAAAAGCGCCTCGAGCACGGCAACTTGGTCTGGACTAAATTCCTTTGGTTGCGCTTCAAGCATAAGAGAAAGCAGTAAATGGTAGGTGGTAGGTGGTAGGTGGGGAACGAACATCGATCTTCACATGTCACCTACTACGTACCATTTACTGACTTCTGGCTCCTTTACTTCGCTTTCAACCAGTATATCCACGCCACTCGCCGCTCTCCGTTGGGCAAGACAACCTCCGTAGTCGCGCGCTGGAACAAACTCTTCTCCGCCGTCTGAGGCGAGAACCCTTCCACATGGTCCAAAACCTTCAACGCTTTCTCCGCCTGGCGAAGACGATAAACTTCGCCGGCAAGCACTTTTCCCGGCTTGGTGGATTTCCGTGCTCCAGGGAGCTTTCCCAAGTCGTACAGCTCAGCCTGCACTTCCCCTGTTGCCACGAATTCCGCCCCCATCCTCCTCAGGTGATGGTGCAATGCAAAGCCGCGTCGCAAGGCGCCATAAACAAACAGGAAATCAGTGTCGAGTTCTTGCCGTGAGTCAACCATGATCTCCCTGTCCCGAAGAGTAGTGTCCGAATTCGACTGTAGCGCCGCCTCTGCCGCCGCACGGGACGCGCTGGCCGGTCCCGCCTTGCGGGACCGGCCCTACATCTATTTGGACACCACCTAAAGGCGATTAATCTTCAGCTTCCAGCACTTCGATGATGCGCCGCAAGGCCGCAATGATTTCGTCGCGCTCAACATGGTTCTTGCGGAACTGCAACACCATCTTGAATTCCTTGGCGGGAGGGATAAAACGGAAGACGGCCGGGCACGGCTTCTTGTCAGGGTTCCGCTCGGCGCGGGCCTGCTCGCGGTTCAACATACCCAGCGCAAAACGCTGCGCCAGGTCCTTCATCTTCACTTCGCTGGGCTGGCGGGCCACCTGCAGCAGTTGCGATTTCGAAAGCACACCCTTTTCAATGCACAAACCCTTAATCTCATCAGGAATCGACCGCAGGCTGAGCAGTTCGGTAATCGAGGGGCGAGACTTCCCTACTTTCTTGGCGATTTCCTCATGGGTCAAGCCGAAACGGCCGGCGAGCGCTTGCACCCCGTCTGCCTCTTCGAAAGGGGTCAAGTCTTTGCGCTGCAGGTTTTCGATCAGCGCCAGTTCAAGCGTCTCGGCTTCATCAACGTCTTTTTCGATGCACGGAAGTTCGCGAAGTCCCGCGGCGCGCGCCGCCAGGTAGCGGCGCTCCCCGGAAATGATCATGTACTTTCCCGACTCCGGCATAAAACGCACCAGCAGCGGCTCCAGCACGCCCTTCTCCCGCACCGAGTCGATGAGCCCCTGCAAATCGCCGATCTCCTTGCGGGGCTGGCTGGCGTTGGGCTGGATTTCCTCGAGCGGAATCATCCTGCCAATGGCCGCACCGGTTCGGGAGGTTATTTCTTCCACGTAGTGTGCGTTGTGACGCATCTTGACCGTCAGTGGTAAGCCAGCGCGTCTAACTGACACGTCGCAGGACCTCCTTCGCAAGCTGCGCGTATTCCTGCGCTCCGGACGAGTGAGGGGCAAACGTGAAGATCGTTTCTTTATAAGCAGGGCTCTCTTCCAGCCGCACACTCTTCCCGATGATGGTCTTGAAGACCTTCTTGCCGAACACTGCGCGGACCTGCTTGTAGGTATCCCGCGCCAGATTGGTGCGCCTGTCAAAAAGCGTGACGATTACCCCGAGCAACTCCAACTCAGGATTGGGGCGCGCGCGGATGCGCTCGAGCGTCTCCAGCAGATCGTCTGTTCCCTCCAACGCGTAGTAGGAGGGCTGAATGGGCACCAGCAGGTAATGGGCGGCAACCAGGGCGTTCACGGTGAGCAGGCCGAGCGCCGGGGGGGTATCAATCAGCACGAGGTCAAAGTCGTTTCGCACCGCAGCCAGAGCGTCTTTGAGCCGATAGGGCGCATCGAACTGTCCCACCAGGTGCGTCTCCAGCTTGGCCAGCGAGATTCTGGAGGGCACCAGGCAAAGATTCGCCACATTGGTCGCCTTCACCACTTGCGAGAGCGCCACCTGGTGATCGGCCAACACCTCGTAGGCCGAGTGCGTGACCTCGTCAGGATTGAAGAAAGTCAGCGTGGTATTGGCCTGGGGATCCAGGTCAATCAGGAGGGTTCGCTTGTCCGCGTGGGCAAAGGCAGCGGCCAGATTGACAGCGGTAGTAGTCTTCCCTACTCCACCTTTCTGGTTTGCGATCGCTATTATCGTGCTCACTCGCAGCTCCAGCCAAGGGTTGGATTTTTTGGCGGGCCCGGAAGCAGCCAGGGCGCGTTCCCCCGCCGGCGGTCACATCTTGTAGCGTCCCATATCCTCGTCGTTCAAGCCTTCCAGCCACTTCCGAAGCTCTTCATTATTGGCCTTTTCGTTGGCGCCACCGGCAATCTTCGAGTTCTTCAGGACTTCCTCTTCAACGTAAATGGGGCAATCCATGCGTAAGGCCAGCGCCAGTGCGTCGCTGGGCCGCGAATCGATGGACATCACCTGTCCATCGCGTTCCAGCCAGATCAGGGCGTAGAAAGTGTCTTCCTTCAACTCGCTCACCACAACCTTCTGAACGCGCGTCTCAAGGCCCAGCAACAGGTTCTTCAGCAGGTCATGGGTCATGGGGCGCGGCGTGGTCACCTTCTCAATTTCCAAAGCAATGGCGTTCGCCTCGTAGATGCCGACCCAGATCGGAAGCACCGATGCCCCGTTGACATCCTTCAAAATCACGATGGGCATGTTTGTGACCGGATCCATCACCAAACCGCGGATTCTCATTTCGATTTCCATGTGATCCTCCAGGCCCCTTGCACGCCCCGCCTTTCCGCGCGCCAGCCGCCTCTCACCTGCTCGAGCTCTTCATTACACCCTCGAATCCTTTTCCGCGCGCGCCCCCACCAAACTGTTCGGCCCGGCCGAGGTCACTTTCACCGTGAGGTAGCGTCCGACATCCTCAGGACTGCCCGGAAAGTTTATCACGCGGTTCGTGGTGCTGCGCCCCACTGCCTGCCCCAAGCGTGCTTGATATCCTTCCACAAGGACTTCGAAACTCTCGCCCAGCAGCGCCTGGTTGCGCCGCACCTGGATTTGCCGTTGTAGTTCCTGAAGTTCGCTCAGGCGCCGCCCCTTCTCCTCCTCCGCTATAGCATCCCGGCTTCCTTCCGCAAGTGTATTCGGCCGTGGCGAATATTTGAACGCGAAGACTTGATCGTACTCTACTTCCTTTATCAACGAAAGCGTCTGTTCAAAATCCTTGCCGGTTTCCCCGCAAAAACCGACTATGATGTCCGTGGAAAGGCTGATTCTACGCCGCGCTTTGCGAATGCAATGGATTATTTCCAAATACTCCTCGCGCGTGTATCCCCGCAGCATCCGCGCCAGTACTGTCGTGGAACCGGATTGCAGCGGGAGGTGAATCTGGTCGCAAAGGTTGGGGTTCGCGTCGATCGCTTGGACGATGTCGGAGGTGAAGTACCTCGGGTGCGAGGTCGTGAACCGTACGCGGCGAATTCCCGGAATTTCGGCCACGCGCGAAAGCAATTCCGCAAAGCTCAGCCGCGCTGGCGAAGAATCATGCCAGGCGTTGACGATCTGGCCCAGGAGCTGGATTTCTGTATAACCCTGGTCCACCAAGCGCCGGGCCTCGGCCAGGATCTTGTCGCTGGGACGGCTTCGCTCCGGGCCGCGCGTCATGGGCACAACACAGAATGAGCACCGCTGGTCGCACCCTTCAATGATCGTGAGATAAGCCCGGAAAGGGTTATCGCGGCGGGTCATCTCAGTCTCAAAGCACTCCTCCGTGTCGAGCGCGAGACCGGTTACGCGTTGCTTTCCGGTTTCGAGCTGGTCAAGCAACTCCGGCAGTTTCGAATAGCTCGCGGAGCCGCAAACCAGACTGACCTGCGGCGCGCGCTCGAAAAACCGCTCGCCTTCCTGCTGCGCCACACAGCCCAGCACTCCAATCAATTTCGGCGCGCCACTTCTGCCCTTCCGGAAAACCCCGAGCCGCGAAAAGACCTTCTGCGCGGCCTTTTCCCGGATGCTGCACGTGTTGTAAAGCACAAGATCAGCCTCATGATGGTTTTCGACGGGCGTCATCCCACGCGCCATCAGCACGCCTTGCACCTTCTCCGAATCGTGCACATTCATCTGGCAGCCGAAGGTTTCAATGTAAAAGGTTTTCAGCGTGCCAGCCGTGGCAACGGTCTCCGACGGCAGGTCGGCATTTGCAGGCCCAGGCCTTCTTCCCACCCCACACGCCTCGTTTGTCGTAATCCTTTCGTTCACCAGGCCCCAGGCCGCGAAGCTCGCCGCCTCCCCTGCCGCACCAGAAGAAGATCGCGGCGTTCCGGGGAGTCCCGGCTGATTGGCGACAATTATTTGGATCAGTTCGCTTCCCATTCGCTGGCGCAGACCCGACGGATTTAGTATAGCCCGAAAGCCCCAGCTTGTGTAGACGTCGCCGCACTTCGGGGCTGGGGACTGGAGGCTAGGGGCTGGGGCGATTTTGGATGTTAGATTTTGGATTTTGGATTACCGCACCCAATTACGCGCTGTCTGCGGCCGTCCGCGCGGGAGTGGCAGACCCCGCGCGACGGATCTGAGCGCGATAACCATGCTTCTTTTCTGCCTTCTGCCTTCTGCCTTCTGCCTGGGGTCGGCTGCCGATTCCACATACCCGAAAGGAGTTAATGAAATATTTAGCGAATCCTTATGCCTCTTTTATGACTAGTCGAGCACACTACAAGATCGAGGGGCAAATGAAAAGCAGTCTGCGCGTGGAAATTGGGCTAGAAACGCGGCTCTACCAGCCGGAGGCAGTGGCGGATGTTCCCGTTGCGACTGACGCGCACCCGGAGCTCGAAATCTTCGTCATCTTCACTGACCATTCGCGAACCCTTGCCGCTCTCCGGATGGCCGATCACTCAGGCAAGAAGCTCGATGCTCGCCTCTGGCTCCTTATGCCCTATGAGGTGCCGTATGCACTACGGTCGACCAGACCGGCTGTTCCTGTGGGGTCCCTTGAAGAGCAGCTCCGTGCCCTGGCCTCCAAGATCCCGGTCGCTACCGCTACGCATATTTGTCTGTGCCGCGACAAATGCCGGACTGTGCGGTTGATACTGAAGCCCCGCTCGATTATGATTCTGGGCGGTAGGAAACGCTGGTGGTCTGTGGATGAGAAACTGGCAAGAGTGCTAAAGTAAAGATGGGCATCATGTGATCTTCGCGGAATCGAGGTAAGAGATCATGCTGGATTTAGCTTACGTCCTTATCGGGATATTGCTGTTCGTTGCCTGCTGGGCTTCTACTAAAGCCTGCGACCGACTGTAAGAGGGAGGTATGCCTTGGACTACATCATCTCAGGCGTGACGGCACTTTTACTATTTGTTTACCTCGTTTACGCCTTGCTTCGTCCTGAACGCTTTTGAGGAATGAGGAATAAACATGACAGCGCTCGGCATTTTGCAGATCGTCGCTTACTTCGTCGTAATCCTCGCGATCACCAAGCCCGTTGGCGCTCATATGGCCAAGGTATTTGAGGGCCAGCGGACCTTTCTCCATCCGTTGCTGCGCCCCCTGGAACGCCTCATCTACCGCCTGGTTGGCGTACGCGAGGATGCCGAACAACGCTGGACGCAATACGCTGCGTCGCTGATTGCCTTCAGCGTGGCCTGTTTTCTGTTTACTTATGTCATCCAGCGCTTGCAAGGCTTCTTGCCCTTCAACCCCATGCATTTTGGCACCAAGGCCGCGCCCTCAGGAGCCACGCCCGTAACCCCGGACCTGGCCTTTAACACGGCAGTGAGCTACCTCACCAACACGAATTGGCAAGCGTACAGCGGCGAGATGACGTTTAGTTATTTCGTACAAATGGCAGCTCTCGCCGTGCAGAATTTTGCTTCTGCGGCCGTGAGTATTTCTGCGGCCGTGGCGATGATTCGTGGTTTCGCCCGGCAGGAGGCCAAGGCCGTCGGCAATTTCTGGGTCGATCTCACGCGCTCGACGCTTTATGTCTTGTTGCCGATCGCCTTTGTCGCCGCATTGATCCTTTGCTCCCAGGGAGCCATCCAGAACTTTCATTCCTATGCCACGGTCAAGACCATAGAGGGAGCTACCCAGACAATTCCGCAGGGTCCCGTTGCCTCTCAAGAAGTAATCAAGATGCTAGGAACCAATGGCGGAGGATTCTTTAATGCCAACTCCGCGCACCCCTATGAAAACCCAACGCCGTTGAGCAACCTTCTCCAAATGCTCCTGATTTTCCTGGTGCCGGCGGGGCTGACGTATACCTTCGGCCGCATGGTCGGCGACACGAGGCAAGGCTGGGCTCTCTTTGCCGCCATGGCAGTGATGTTTGCCGTGGGCGTTTTCACTTGTTACCACTACGAGCAGGCGGGCAATCCCCTCCTCGCGAAGCTCGGATTGGAAAGTACTTACACCGGCAAACAGGCTGGCGGCAACATGGAAGGTAAGGAAACGCGCTTTGGCATCCCCGCCTCGGCGTTGTTTGTGACTGTGACTACCGATGCAAGCTGTGGCGCCGTAAATGCGATGCATGACAGCCTTACTCCGATCGGCGGCCTCGTCCCGATGTTCAACATGCAAACGGATGAGGTCATTTTCGGGGGCGTGGGGTCGGGCTTATACGGCATGCTGTTGTACGCCATTATCGGGGTTTTCATCGCAGGACTCATGGTGGGCAGGACGCCGGAATATCTGGGTAAGAAAATCCAGCAGAAAGAGGTCAAAATGGCAATGCTGGCCATCTTAGTGACTGCTTTCAGCATACTCGTGTTCGCAGCGGTTAGCACCGTTGCTCCCTTCGCAAAGAACGGCTACTGGAACCCGCCCGGGCCGGCGATCGCCAATCTCGGAAACTCTGGCCCGCACGGTTTCAGTGAGCTCTTGTACGCGTACTCGAGTACCTCGGAGAACAATGGCAGCGCCTTTGCCGGGATCAACCCAAACACACCCTGGTACAACCTCACCTTGGGCCTGGCAATGGTGCTGGGACGATTCGCGTTCATTATCCCGACTCTGGCCATCGCCGGCAGCTTGGCGGTTAAGAAGAGGGTGCCTTCTTCAAGTGGCACCTTCCCGACGCATGGTGCGCTTTTTGTAGGACTCTTGGTAGGGACCGTGATCGTCATTGGCGCCTTGACGTTCTTTCCGGCGTTGGCGCTGGGTCCACTGGTCGAGCATTTGCTCATGCATCAGGGGAAACTGTTTTCCTCGCTGATGCTCTCTTTCTGGAGCTAATCCATGGCAACGTTTGTGACACCTCCTCTGATTGACGATCTGACCACACTCATTCCGAAGAAACTCGTCCGGGCGCGTCCCTTGTTCGATCCTCAGCTTGTGGGGCGCGCCCTGAAGGATTCGTTCAAGAAGCTGAATCCTGTCACGCTGCTGAAGAACCCCGTGATTTTTGTGGTGGAAGTAGGCGCGGCGCTGGTTGGGGTTTTTCTGCTTCGTGACGCCTTCACCCGAGCGCCAAGCTTGGGATTTGAGCTCCAAATAGATTTGTGGCTCTGGTTCACCGTTCTTTTCGCCAACTTTGCCGAGGCTATGGCGGAAGCGCGCGGCAAGGCGCAGGCCGATACGTTGCGCAAGACAAGATCCGAATCGATCGCCAAGCGCATTGTTGCCAAGGATGAGATGGAAGCTGTGCCGGCTTCGAAGCTTCGCGCTGGAGACGTCGTCTTCTGTGAAGTGGGAGACATTATCCCCGGGGACGGCGAGGTGATCGAGGGCATCGCGACCGTGGACGAATCGGTTATCACCGGCGAAAGCGCTCCGGTGATTCGTGAGTCGGGTGGGGATCGCAGCGCCGTGACCGGTGGGACCAAGGTCCTCTCGGACCAGATCAAGATCAAGATTACTTCCAACCCGGGTGAAACGTTTCTGGACCGGATGATCGCGCTCGTGGAGGGTGCCGAGCGGCAGAAGACTCCCAACGAGATCGCGCTGAACATTCTGATTGCCGGCTTGACGCTCATCTTTTTGTTCGCCGTTGCGACCCTACAGCCGTTTGCGATCTACAGCGTCGCCTCCGCCGGAGCGGGCACGGTGCCGACCGTGGCGGTGTTGGTTTCCTTGTTGGTATGCCTGATCCCGACCACCATCGGCGGGCTACTCTCCGCCATTGGGATCGCGGGCATGGACCGCGTCATGCAGCACAACGTCCTGGCCATGAGCGGCAAAGCCGTGGAAGCCTCGGGCGATGTCGATACGCTCTTACTGGACAAGACGGGGACAATTACTCTCGGCAACCGGCAGGCGGTGGAATTCATTCCGGTCAAAGGCGTGACAGAAGCGGAGCTTGCGGACGCCGCGCAATTGTCGAGCTTGGCTGACGAAACACCGGAAGGGCGCTCCATCACCGTGTTGGCGAAGCAGAAGTTCCAGTTGCGTGGCAGAGAAGTTGCCGAGCCGGAGGCACATTTCATTCCCTTCTCTGCCTATACGCGCATGAGCGGGGTCAATCTGGATGGCCGTTGGTTACGGAAAGGCGCCACCGACGCCATCCTTGACTTCGTCAAGGAGCAGGGGGGCCAAGTGCCCACCGACTTCATGGCAATCTCTGACCGCATCTCCCGCACCGGAGGCACCCCCCTGGCGGTGGCGGATGGCGCGCGGATGTTAGGGGTTGTGCACCTCAAGGACATCGTCAAAGGGGGCATGAAGAACCGCCTCGTCCAACTCCGCGCCATGGGCATCCGCTCCGTGATGATCACCGGCGACAACCCGCTAACCGCTGCGGCGATTGCTGCTGAGGCAGGTGTGGACGATTTTCTTGCGCAGGCCACACCCGAGGACAAGCTCAAGTATATCCGCAAAGAACAGGCTGGCGGGCGCATGGTCGCCATGACCGGAGACGGCACCAATGACGCGCCGGCTCTGGCGCAGGCCGACGTCGGGGTGGCCATGAATACCGGCACTATGGCGGCCAAAGAGGCCGGAAACATGGTGGACCTCGATAGCAACCCCACCAAGCTCATTGAGGTGGTGGCCATCGGGAAACAACTCCTGATCACCCGCGGCGCGTTGACCACCTTTTCCATTCTCAACGATGTGTCGAAATACTTCGCGATCATTCCGGCCATGTTCATGACCACCTACCCGGCGCTTGCCAAGCTTAACATCATGCGCCTTCACACTCCCCAAAGCGCCGTGTTGGCTGCGGTGATCTTCAACGCTTTGATCATTGTCGCGCTGGTGCCGCTGGCGCTGCGGGGAGTGAAATACAGACCGCAAAGTGCTGTCGCGATGTTGCGCCGCAACCTCTGGATCTACGGATTGGGCGGTTTCATTGCGCCCTTTCCATGCATCTTTCTGATCGATCGGCTGCTCGGATTGTTGCACTTGGCCTGAGTAGGGAATAGGGAATAGGGAGGAGGAATAGGGGGAGTTAAGGAATAGGGAGTGAGTCCGGACTGTTCCCTGTTCCCTATTCCCTGTTCCCTAAGGAGCTCTTATGCGTCACCATATCGCCCCAGCGTTTCGCTTCATGCTCGTCCTGACGGCGCTCACCGGGTTAGTTTATCCGGGAGTTGTCACTGCCCTCTGCCAGGTTCTCTTTCATCGGCAGGCAAATGGAAGCATGTTGAAAGTGGATGGGAAGGAGATTGGGTCGGTCCTCATTGGCCAGAATTTCACGAAGCCCGAGTATTTCCATCCACGTCCCTCGGCGGCGGGGAATGATGGGTATGATGCAACTGCTTCGACCGGCTCCAATTACGGCCCGACGAATCAGAAGCTGATCGACCGTGTGAAGGGCTCCGTGGAGCAATTCCGCAAGGAAAACCCTGACTACACCGGGCCGATTCCAGCCGACCTGCTCACCGCATCAGCCAGCGGGCTCGATCCCGACATCAGCCCAGCTTCGGCTGAGGCGCAGGCCGCAAGGGTCGCCAAAGAGCGGGGCGCCAGCGTGGATAACGTCGAGCAACTCATCCGCCGCAATACGAAAGGCCCCGACTTAGGCTTCCTGGGCGAGCCCCGGGTCAATGTCCTGAAGCTCAATCTGGAGTTAGACCGCCAGTTCCCCCACAGCTAATTTGCAGCCCTAATTAGGGCAACTATATACTTGACGGACCACGCGAACCTTTCCCTAAAACCGGTAAGTCTTCAGCTCGCCGCGGTGGTCCTTGATTTCGGCTTGGTCCGTGCTTAGAAGGGTTAGATTATCTTTTGTGTGTTTGCGGTAACCCGAACGCATGAACCTCACGAAGATACGCTGCCGTATTGACTCGTGGCGCTCTCTGACCGTAAGGATTATGATGCCCGGGTGCGTACAGACAGGGAATTCCTTGAACTTCCTCTCTGTGGTGAAGACGATTCGATCTTCCTTATTGGCAAACGCCATTACGGCGTCGTCGTCTTTCCCCGCCACTTCCAGCACGTCTCTTGCATACAAAGACCTTATAGCTGATATTTTCTGGATAGCGTGAGCAAGGGGATCAGGCACAGCCTCGTCAATTAAAAGCTTCAGGTCGGTGCTCAAGGTTAGGCGGAACACTCCATCGCGATTTTAGAAAAGCGCACCGCATCTCTGACTTGTTCGACCGTGAGGTGAGGATATGATTTCAGCACGCCCTTCACGTTCCCGTAATACTCGATGGCATCAAGAATCATGTAGACTGGTATTCGAGTGCCCTTAATACAGGGATTGCCACCCATTAATCCCCTGCGTACTACTATCGAGGGAACCTGGTTCGCGGCAAGGGAAAATACTTCTCTCATCGAGATGCTGGAATCATCGGAACTTCGCCGATGCTTGAGAATATAATCCCGGCAGCGCTTCAGTGGGTGACGAAGCTCTGGCCCCGCGTCAACGTGTAGCTCTTCTTGTTGAATTTGACTCTTCCCAGGAAGAACTTGGACGTGGCAATGCGTCATTTTATCACCTCCCTCACAAACGATCTAGCCACGGAGGAAAGCGGAAATAAATCCCTGCGCATATCGAAATCCTTTAACTTAACAATTCTCTCCGCATATACATCAACCCCGACCTCATCGTCATCTAAGCCCACGAGAGCCGAGTAGACACCCTGAGACTTAGCAGCCATGAGTACAGACATGGCAATGACTTCGACTTCTTGCCTTCGGTCTAGCGTAAGTCGCATCGGAATCGGAAGGACAGGCTGAAACCTCTTTAGCGGGTATCCGAATGTTCCTTCCACATCAGCGGTAACTTGTTCGCTTCGGAAAAACTGACCGATCCATCCCATTAATTCCTCAGCGAAAGGGCGTGTTTCGTGTGCGTCAGGTGTCTCTGAACCGTTTACGTATTCCAAAGACGCACGGAATTTTGGACGTTCGACCCGGCAGGAGAAATGAACATGGTATCCAGTGCTTTTCGGATTGCGCGTCGGGGCCACAAACCAAAATCTCCTCGCACCCTTGAGCGGGCCTCTGATTCTGTCGGCCATTTCTTTTAAGAATTCGTCGAGTCGGAACTTGTCGAGACTGGACGCAAGGGTATATTCAATTCTATTACAACTTAATAAAGAGAATAATCTCTTGTGTCTTGTTGTCATGCTGTCTTCGCCTTCGGTCCTGGCCTGTGCGGTTTGCTAGCGTTATACTGGGCCATCCGGGATTCCAATTCCGATTTCGAAACCGAGAGAATTTTCTTAATGGCTCGCTCGAATCGCTTAAACTCAGGGCTTTTTCCGTCTCCCGCGTCTCGGGATTTCTTCACGCCTCTCCTCCGCCCGCTTGTCCAATCAGCCCACGGTAAGTGAGCCTCTTCCCGATAAGATTACCACAAACCAAACGGAAACGCTCCGCGTCAGTCAACCCTCTCTGATTGTAGCGGAAGGCTTGCTCGTCCAGGTAACGATCAAGATGAAAAGGCTCGACACTAACATAGGTTCCCCGGATGGTACGCTTCAAGAGACTCCAAAAGTTTTCGAGGCCGTTAGTATGAACCCGACCGCGCACATATTCAATAGCATGGTCAACAACTTGATGCGCGTATCTCGCGGCAAGCCCCTCACAGGAAGCAAGTGCATCGGTATAGACCATAGAGCCCTCTTCAATCCGCTTTGCAATTTCATCGTGAAGAACTTTCTTGCGTCGGCTCGGAATACGCTGAGTCCGCACTTCCCCGCCACGCTGTAAGAATCCGAGAACGGGGGTCTTGTCCTTCCCGCCAGTTCCGGTGATTTTAGCGCGACGTTTGGAGATGTGCATGTTGCGCGCTTTGCCACCCAAAAATGTCTCGTCAATTTCGATTTCGCCGGGCTGGCGCAGAGCGAAGCTCTGCGCTTCGCCCGATTTCTAATCCCTGAAGACCGCAGAGCTTCGCTCTGTGCCTGCCAGTCTGAAGCTCAATCTCGAGTTAGACCGCCAGTTCGCCCACAGGTAATCTGCAGCCCCTACTTCGGAGGCACAGGGGCAGGAATAATCCACTCGCTGAAAGGATTCTGGGCGCGACAGTCCACGCACATCGTCACCGCAGGCTGCGCCGCGCAGTTCGGGCAGACGGATCGCGTTTGGAAGGTGTCAAAGGCCTCTCCACAGCGGCTGCACCTCCAAAAGCTTCCCACCGGTGGCGCAGCTTTGCACGACGGACAGGCAAACCCTTCATGGCGCGGCAACTTGGCCAAACGATACAGGGCTTGCGCTTGCTGTAGTCCACTCCAGCAACTCATGAGGATAAATACGGCGAGAACGCCAAACCAGACGGATTGCATCCACACGGCGAGAATGAGGAGCCCCGCCACGCCGATGAAACCGATCGCCACGGCCACCATCAAGCTGCGGGCACGTCCTACCACAAACCAGAGCAAAGAACGAAGAATTTGGCCGCCATCCAGCGGATAGACGGGCAACAGATTGAAGATCAGCAAGCCCAGGTTGATGAACCAGAGCGCCCGCAAGAACGCGTGGGCATCGGGCGCCGTCTGCGCCAACCCCAACGATCGGTCCAAAATTATCCCCAGGGGGGACACGATGACAAGGAGCGCCACGTTCACCAGTGGCCCTGCCGCGATGCTCCACAGCGTGGCGCCTGGCCGTGAGGGCGGGTTCACATACGCCACTCCGCCGAGAGGCCAAAGCACGATCTGATTCGCCGTTCCTCCAACCTGCCGGCAGGCCAGCGCATGGCCGTACTCATGCAGCATCACAATGAGAAAGAGCGCCAGATACTCCAGCGCGTTCCAGGCGAGAGAGGAATAGCTTTTGGCCCGGTTGCTGATTTCAAACGCCGCGACCAGAAACCAGGACCAATGCAGGAACAAATCAATCCCGGCGAAGCGGAACAAATGGATCGACCCTTGGCGTTTGCTTGTCATGCACAGGCATTGTAACACCAAGCCGTTGGGCAACCTCTGATCAGCCACGCCGAGTTTGATGAGCAATCCCACCTCCTCCCCTAGACCGAAGCGGACACCCTGTCTCTTGACAAACGCAAGAAGATAGGCTAGCGTAGTATGTTGAAGCAAGGGAGACGGTCATGGCCGGCTGGGAACACTTGGCTGCAATCCCGCCCCCCCCCAACCCACTCTCGAAAGTGTCCTAGCCCGGATTTCTCACCACGTTTGGACGCTTTCAGGGGGCTGCCGGAAGGGCGGGGCTTCAGCCCCGCCGAAATCGCGGCTCCCGCCCTCTGTTGGTCCCGCGCCCCGCGCAGCTTGCGGCTGGTCGCCGCGGCGACCGTGGGGCGCGGGACACAGGAATAATCAGGAAGGCCTCGGAACGGCGGGGCTGAAGCCCCGCCCTTTCAGACCCCCTGTGAGAAATGCGGGCTAGGGGGGCCAAATGCCCGGAAAACTCGCCCGTTTCAGGTGGACAACAAGTTCACAAATTGAGGAGAAGGAGAAAAAGGATTTTCAAAAGTGAACGAACAACGCTGGAATGTTTATGAAAACAAAGGGTCGGCTTTCAACCGGCGGGGGAGAAGCGCGAATGTTGTAGAAAACAAAGGTAGTTACGCGTTGAAAGCGGGAATCTTGTAGAAAACAAACATGTTAGCAGCAAGTCTTGAGTTTTTTCGCTCAGGTCCCCGAGGTTAACCAGCACTGCGCTATCCGAGTTCAAGCACAGACCAAGGGCGCGGCGATCAGGCAGGCAACTTCTTGGGGAAAAGCGTAGTGACCACGAGCAACAGCGTCAGGGCGATCATCACCACGCAGGTCACCCAGGCAATGTTGTTGAAGAGGCGGGAATTCTTGTACTTTCCCATCAGGTCATCGCGGTTCACGAGGCGGAGCATGAAAATCAGGACGAAGGGCAGGAGGATGCCGTTGGCCACCTGCGAAAGCAGGATGATGGGGATTTGTTTGGCTTCGCTCAGCACCATGACCGTCAGCGCGCCCACCCCGATCAGCAAGGTGTAGAGCCAGTAGAAGGTCGGCGCTTCATGAAAGCGCTTGTTAACGCCCGCTTCCAGGCCCAGCCCTTCGCAGACGTAATAAGCGGTCGCCAACGGCAGAATAGAAGCCGAGAAAAGGGAGGCATTGCAGAGTCCGAAAGCAAAGAGGGCGCTGGCAGCATGCCCGGCGAGTGGCGCCAGGGCCATGGCGGCGTCCCCCGCATCATTAATCTGCCGGTTGCCGCTAACGTAAATGGTCGCTGCGCAGGCTACAATGATGAAGAAAGCCACCACGTCCGTGATGATGCAACCCACGATGACATCCCAGCGGGAATAGATGTATTCCTTTACCTTGATGCCCTTCTCGACCACCGCCGATTGAAGATAGAACTGCATCCAGGGCGCGATGGTCGTGCCGACTACCCCGGTGAGCATGTAGAAGTACCCGGCACTGAATTGAAAGGAGGGCTTTAGTGTGCTGATCACCGCGTTCGACCACTTGGGATGGGCAAGGAAGCAGGAGATGGGGTAGGCAACGTAAAAGACGCAAGCCGCCAGGAAGACTTTCTCCACAGACCGGTAAGTGCCCTTCACGACCAGCGCCCACACCAGCAGGGCGCCAAGAGGGACCGCAATGTAGCGGGTTACGCCGAAAACCGACATGCCTGAGGCCAAGCCCGCAAACTCAGAAATGGTGTTTCCGAGATCGGCTGCAAGCAGCATCATCATGAGGATGAAGGTGGTGCGGAAACCGTACTCTTCGCGGATCAGGTCCGCCAGACCTTTGCCGGTGACCGCGCCCATCCGGGCCACCATCTCTTGAACCACAATCAGCGCCACGGTGATGGGGACCAACGTCCAGAGCAGTGAATACCCGAACTTCGCTCCGGCAACGGAGTAGGTGTAAATCCCGCCCGCGTCGTTGTCCACGTTGGCGGTGATCATTCCGGGGCCGAGGACGGCCAGGAAAATCAGCAGTCGGGTGCGGAAGGAGCGAAGCCGTTCGCGATTCACGGGGCATTATCCTCTTCTGCGGAATTGCTTCTTGTTGATGACGAGTTCCAGGACGTCGTCAGCCGTGACCACGCCAAGCAAATGCCCGCTGTCATCCACCACGGGCAGGGAGATCAAATTGTATTTGTGAAACAGATCAACCACGGAAATCGCGGCGGCGTGAGAGGGGACGGAAATCAGCGAGTCCGTCGCAAGCTCCTTGAGCGGCGTGCCGGCTTCGGACAGGAGAATGCGGCCGACGGGGACCGCCGCGGTAAGGACATCGGCGTGGTCCACGAGGTAGATCGCGTGGATCAACTCAATCGGCCCCTCAAAACTCTTCAAGGCCGCTATGGCCCCCTCCACCGTGGCGGATTCTTGCGCCACCACGTATTCCGTGGTCATGAGCGCGCCAGCCGTGTTCTCCTCGAATCCCAGCAGCTCGCGGACCTCGTTGGCCTCGTCTTTCTCCATATCCGCCAGGACCTCGGCCGAGGTCTCGGGGGACAACTCCTGCAAGACGTCGGCGGCCTCGTCAGGGGGCATTTCTTCCACAATATCCGCCGCCTTTTGGGCCGATATGCTTTCCAGCAAGTCCGCCTGCATACGCGTGGGAATCTCGGAGAGCGCGTGGGCAGCCGTTTCTTCGTCAAGCCCCTCAATGACGGCTTTCTGTTCATCGCGACTCAGCTCCTCGAGAATCTCAGCGATGTCGGCAGGGTGAAGCTCTGCCACACGCTCGTAAGATAGGCGCAGCTTGAGCCGGCGTTGGGGGTCCGACTCGATCAGGTTGACGAATTCCCACGGAATGATCTTCGTCGGAAAGAGGCTCGTGATCATGCGGACGGTATGCTTGGCCATGAGGCCCTGCAACAGCCTGCGGAGGGCCGCTGCCAGCCCCACATTGACCCCGATAATGCGCAGTTCCGTGTGTTGGTCGGTGGGTTGGATGTCGAAGTCAACGTCATTGACCCGCACAACCTTGCGGTTGTTCACATCAATGATCTGCTGATCGAGGATGTCCTTCTTCACTTTCAGCAACCCCTCGTCGGGAGCATAGCAACGCACTTCCTCGCGGGGAACTCGGGTCTGGCCGGCGCGCACGGAGAGGGATTGCATCTGTTCGTGGGAAATGCAAATGATGGTCTTCTTGGGCGTCTTGACAAGATAGGATGCAACCCGCAAGGCATTCTGGCTGGGGTCGACACAAAGGTCCTCCAGTCTGCCCAGGTATTCTCCCTTCACGCCATAGATGGGGAGATGTTCAAGTTCAGTGAAGTAAATCATAATTCGATTCTCGCGTTCCGCAGCCTTGGACTGATGCCGTCTCTCTTAATACGTAGTGGCTCAACCTTTGTCAAGAAAAAAGACCATGAAAATCCAGGAGTCAGAAGTCAGGAGTCAGAATAAAGCCCACCACGAAGAGGAGTCAGAAGTCAGAGGCAAGGTAGTAACCAGACTGGCGTGCCTCTTCAGACCCGCTGCCGTCCGATACCTGTCAAGGATTGTTGGTGGCTTCATTCTGACTCCTGACTTCTGACTCCTGTCTCATCAAAACTCGGTGTGCAGCCGCAGGGCGAAGAGATCGACAGGCCCGCGGGCGTGGTTATATGCCGGGTTTTGGGCGAATTGATAATCCGGAGTCAACTGGAAGTGTTTCGCGATCTTCCAGTTGTAATACGCTTCGCCGATGCGCTCCGAGCGGTAGTCGAGGGCTCCATCGCCGACTGTAATTCCGAGACCGCCAGCCGCAAGGAACTGCCGATGGGCGGCGCTGATGCCGTTGACGGCCACGCCAAGGCCTACCGTGTCCTTCGGGCGGCGCCACCACGTCCCTTTCAGGCTAAGCCCCGCCGTGGCGGTGCGATCCACGTCGGTAAACTCCCACGTCTGGTTCTTGCCATCGCTCCAACCCAGGCGCGCGAAGGCCCCGAGATTCTTGCGGATTTCCTGCTCCAGATTGATGCCAAAGCCGTACTTGTACCGGTACGCCTTCGTGAGCGTGATATTCTCGCCGAGGCTCGGATTATTGAGGGTCTCTTGATAGCTTCCCATGTGCGCCCGCGTGTCGTAGACAAGCAGGCGTATAGCTCCCGCATGTCCTTTAGGTGAATATCGCTTTTCGACCTCCGCCACCGTAGACCAGGCATGGGCCAGGTTCCAGTCCATGCGAATTCCGTTTGCGACTTCCGACACCTGGAATATGCCCAGCCGCCCGGCCCATGCGCGGGTGTTCAATTCGACCGCAGCGCCATTCGTAAACCCCAGCGAGTCGGCCGGATAATCCCACGCACCATTGGTTATCAAGGTCCAATTCATGAACTGGGATCGGGAGTTGTTGGCGTATGCATTGGTGTCAAATATATCTGTAGCGTTGAAGTGGCCTACCGTAAACGTCAGTCTGCGAACGTCCTTCGGACCACCCAATTCGAATGGCGCGTCATCCGCGGCTTCCTTTTCCCCACCGAAGCCGATCATCTCGCGGACAAAAGCGCGGCATAGGTAGGCATCCGGATAAGTCTTGCCGACTCGATACGCCTCGCCATTCGGAAACCCCGCCACGCCGAGCGTGCTGCTCAGGCCGTATCCTTGCCAGACGAGGACGTCCGCGAAAAACTCTCCCCCGCGCCACAAGCGCACGCCGCCCATCAGATCCACGGACACGGTGTCTTTGACCTCGGCGCCGGGCTTAAGGCTGTTCAGGCCGGTATATTCAGCAGGGAAGGAAGGGTGGCTTTGAGCGCCAACCGTTGACTGGATGTGCAGGTTCCAAGGCTGGCTATCTGGCGGCGTCGAGTTGGTCGCGTCCTGGGGCGGGTCTGGGGGGGGACTTTCCTGCCCACAAGCGGAGGGCACGGCCATCGCCAGCAGAAGGCACACCGCTCCCAGCCATCCGCACAACGTCCAGCGCCATCCCGCGCGCTTCCCGATTATGAAGTCATGGATTCCAACCACAGGACTATCCATTCCATAGAAAATGCCCTAAAAGCAAAACGCCCCTGGGAGCAAAAACTCCGCAGGGGCGATCCTGGAAAACCAGGTTGTACAAACCCGGTTTCTCAAACCTCCTGGTGAGAGCTTTGGCTCCACACAACGTAGTGTCCCGTAACCCGGAACAGCCACATTAGACAAAGCCTTAAGCCGGCCTTGCCTGCTGCACCCGTTGGCCCGTCTCCGGGTTTCCGGGCAGTGGCTTATGTTTGCGTGGTAACCTCGCCTAACGAGGTTGAACCTTTTCCCACGGCGTCTCACCAAAACTCGACTGGCAAAAGGCCGCTTCTTTTCGTATAGCAGCGCGGCATTTCTCCTGTCAAGGAAAAAAGGCCAGCCGGAGCGAAATAGCATAACTTTTTTGCAAATTCCCCGGCCTTCCCACAAAGGCGCAGCTCAGTCCTCTTCCCGCATGACCCATTTAATGGCCTTGAGGAGCATTTCCTGGTAACGGGGATCATTCCAAACCGCCTCTTCGTGCCCGAGGCTGTTGTAATAAACTCGGCCCTTTCCAAACATGCGCGTCCAGGCTACCGGCCATCCGTAATAGCGCCGATGCACCCCAGGCTTGGTCAGGTCCACCGATGTGGGATCGAGCGCCAGTAGAACGTGCGAAGTGTCAGCCTGAAAATCAGCGATCTGGTAAATCTCGTCGGTAATCTGAAACGATTTTCCCAGCGAACTCACCAGCTTGCTGTTCGGGTCGACGACGTCTACCGTCACCAGTTGATGCCATGGGTGATCATTGAAGTAGCCGCCGATGATCTTGTTGTAGACGCCCCACTCATAGAGCGTGTCGGTGGCGCTGTGAACGCCTACGAAACCATGCCCGGAGCGAATGAAATCCACGAAGGCGCTCTTCTCTTCGTCGGTCATGGGCAGTTCTCCCGTCGTATAGAACATGACCGCGTCATAAGTCTTCAGGTTCCCTTTCGTGAATGCGCCGACATCTTCCGTCACGGTCGTCTCAAAGGCCCCGGACTTCTCTCCAATTTCCTTCACAATTTGCTTGGATAACTCCACGCTTTGGTGGTGATATCCTTTCGTCAGAGTCATGTAAAGCAACTTGCCTTTCCTGGCAGTCCGGGAATAGCCAACCTGGGGAACGGATGCCACCATAGCAAACAAAAGTAGCATTGAAAAATGCACCTTATGTTTCAGCATTGTTACTCCTTTGTTACCGATGATGATTGCCACGGAGGGGTGAGGAATTTGTCTTTCAGGTCGGTCGCTCCCTCCTTCTCTTGCGGTATTCGCTGGTTATTTTAGCACACACCGATGCCCGCGACGCCCGGCGGCAGGCTTCGGACAGGGTCGCGTCAAAGTCGCAGAAAAAGCGGCTCTGCCGCCTGCTGTGCGGAAAGCCTCTGGCTTTCCGGCGCAGATAGCCTCCCTTCTTCCCCTCAGCTCGGCTGGAAGGCTCAGCCTTCCAGCCGAGCCGAGGGGGTTAGTCAGGGCGGAAGCCCTCGGAAAGGCGAAGCCTTTTCGCACAGCAGGCGGCAGAGCCGCTTTCGGATGTTACCTTTCGGGGACTTTGACGCGACCCTGAGGCTTGGGAGATGTCCCATTTTGAATGTAGCGCGCACTTGCCTTACTTCAAATGACCGAAGTTGATGATGGAGTTGAAAATCAGCGCGTAGGAGCCGACGGTCTCCCCTCGGTACACAGGGTTGTTGGCGAAGAGCAGCACATCTCCCTTGCCGAAGTGGGCCTGAACGACGGCCGGATGCTCGGCCATGGGATCGCCATTTTCGAGCAGACCCGACAAAAGCAAGTCTTTCATGGCCGCGTAGCGCAGAATGACTTGGGGCCGGTATTCCGCTGGAATCAAGAATGGGTTGTTACGTTCCTGATCTTCATTGAGGGGAGTGGCTTGCCAGGCTTTCGGAGCCGGCAAGGGCGGAGCTTTCTCAGCGGGCCGGCCTTCGGGGGTGTCCTCTTCATCCGGACCGCCGCGACCGGTCGGGCGCTTGTATTCCTTTGCGGTGAGGATATCGCGGTTGACGGTGAGATTACTCACGGTGAAGGCCAAGCCATCGGCGCTATACAAAGGTACCGCGCCGTCATAGCCATACGCGACCGGGTGCTTGTTATCCACCACCGCAGAATTCAAAACGCTGCCGACAACCTTGAGGGTTTTTCGCGGCGCCACAAAGACTCCCGGCGCCATGCCTTCGTCAATGGCGAACTGGGCCGTGTCTTCCGAGGTAATCAACAAGCCGCCTTGTCGCACGAAATCTTTCAGATGAGCCACGCCCGCTTCGCCTAAGCCGGGGCGTAGGTCTTCAGTCGAGTCCAGTTTTCCGAGATTCGGAGTAAGCGAGCTGGTTTGCCAAGGCAATGCATTTCCCCACATAGGCAGGCCGTCCACAATCTGCTGAGCGGATGTGTGGGCCACCGGCGCGAAAACGATGACATCGTATTTCGAGCGCAGATCCGCGTCTTTTGACACGGTTTGCGTGCTGATATAAGCGAACGGCACATGCAATTTATCGAACGCTATGCGCCACCAACCTTCCGTTTGTGTGGAGAGCCAGGTGTGCATGAAAGCAATGCGGGGCGCCGCGGCAGAGTGAACCCTTACGGATGGCTGGCTGGCAATACTGACCGCAGCCAGATCGAATTGCTGCAACAGAGGCTTCAGTTTTAACGCTTCCACGCGGCCGATGATGAGCGAGCCGGCTGCGAATTTGTGCCCGTCGCTTTCGAAGTTTTCTTCGCAGACAGACACATCCGCGGAACCCTGCAATGCATAAACCAGCGAAGCCAGACTGACCTGAGCCGAGTTATTCACAACATAGAAAGGTCCTGGTCCGACTTCGGCCGCCGGGATTTGGCTGAGGTCGGGGACTGGGGACATCGGCGCGGAAAGGATGCCGCGGTCGGTGACGCGCGACACCTTGGCGTTGAAAAGATCTCCAAAAGACCAGCCGGTGTCGTCGTAAGGGTCCTTCTGCGGGTCTTCGGGCGACCAGAACTGGCGATCGAGCAGGGCATCTGCTACACGCGAGAATGGCTGGTCCATGCGAATGATAAAGCTGCCGGCAGGGAACGTTTGGGAGGAAGGTGGCGGCGGCGTGCCCGGTTTTGGTTCTTCTCCGTCCTTGCGGGAAGGCGGAGGCAGCGCCACCGTTGCCGCTTGCGTCAGGCGCTGTATCTCGACGTGCTGTAACGCCAGCACTTTCAACAACTGCATCTGACGGTTCCAAGACCGGTCATCCTGCGCCAGGACGTAAGCGGCAGGCCCCGCATTGCCGGGCTTCTCGACCGAGCGCTTGCTTTTCAAGTAGAAGTTGTTCAGGAAGAGCTTTGCGTTGTGCGCAAAGTAAGAGAGGGTGGAAAGCAGCGCAGTTTGCTCATAATTATTGTTGTCGCGCTGGGACCACAAAACGGTTGGGTAGGGCGGATTGGGCCGGTACCACGTGCGCGAATACTGATCGGGTGATAACACGCGCTTCTCTGTGTCCGCGCCGCCGTTGCCGAAGGTTTCATACAGGCGGCCGATGCCGTTATGTAAGCCGGCCAGGAACATCAGGTAGCCGGGGCTCCAGGTATCGAAGTTTCCATGTGTGAACGCGCCCGGCATGCCAAAACTTTGCATGCGCGCCATGTTGTCGGAAGCGAGCATCGACCATTCGTCAGTCAGGATGGGATCGATCCACGAATTGTAAGGTCCATCCCCCACCGTGTTGTCGTAGAGAAACGGCACGGACTCGTGCAGGTCGTGTAGCACTTGCGCATGCCACTCGAGATAAGTGTTCAGAACGTTTTTCGTAAGGTCGAGGGTCATGGCCATGGCATCGCGATTGTTGTCGTGGGCGACGTAGTGGCCCCAGTAGAGCAGGCGCGGCCAATTCTGGCCAGGATGCGCTTTATGCCATTTGTAGATGTCCACCATGCGGTCACGCCCATCCACTTCCACCACCGGGGTGATCAGCGTGATCATGTGAGAGCGAATGTATTGCACGTAGGGGGCGTTGTCTACAGCCAGCCGATAAGCCAGTTCCATCAGTGCGGTGGGCGCGCCGGTTTCCGGCGAATGGATGGCGCCGGTGATGTAGTAAACCGGAAACGACTGGCTGATCAGGGCCTGCGCCTTGGCGTCATCCAGTTGCAGGCTCCTGGGATCGGCAAGCTGCGCCAGGCGCGCGCCGTTCTCTTTGGCTTGAGTAAGCAGTGACGCATCGGCAACCGCGACGGCGATCATCTCGCGCCCTTCCTCGGTATGGCCGATCGTGAAGACCTTCACCCGCGGGCTGGCAGCCGCAAGCAATCGAAAATATCGGTAAGTCTCTTCCGCATAGGGCAAAACGTCGGGCGCACCGGCCACATCCCCCAGAACTTTCGCGGGAGTCGGGATGGAACTGGACGCCGGAAGGTAATCGGTAAGAGGCGAATTCAAGGCCGGCGCGGTGGTGTACTTCCTGATGAGCTGCGTGTAGGATTCGTCGACGGCCTGCTTAGGATCGCGCTGAAATGTTTCGGGCGCGGGAGTTTGCGCGCTGAGGGAAAAGGGAACGAGGGCTAAAGTGGCCATTTCCATCACGGCGCAGAGCGCCAAAAAACGAACAGCAAATGCGAATTGCAGGTCCTTGTGTGTCATGACAGGTCTCCTCCGAGCCCAGGGTGTGTGTCATTGATTCTTCCTCACGATCACAGCAGCAAAGAAGCCGTCCATGGGGTGCAAATCAGGGCGAGTGCGCAAGTACCCCTGAGGATCAAACAGCGGCCTGAGAGCAGGGTACTCAGATTTGAGCTCTCCCGGCGAAACGATTCGGTACTCTGGAGATTCTTCAAGTACGCGTTCGACGACGCATTCGTTTTCCTCCGGCTCCAGCGAGCATGTGGCATAAACCAGCCGCCCCGCTAAAGAGAGAGAGCCGAGCGCACTCTTGAGCATCTTCACCTGAGCCTCTGCCAAACGGGTCAACTCCGCCGGTCGAAGCCGCCATTTGATCTCCGGGTTGCGCGCCAGCGTTCCCGTTCCCGAACATGGCGCGTCCAGAAGAACTCGCTCAAATGGGCAGCGAAAGGGGAGCGCTTGCGTCGCATCGAGTCGAATCGCCAGCCACTGGACCTCTTTCGGAAGCCAATGCGGGAGCAACCTTGCCATGGTGTGCAGCCGTGCGGCGCTCAGATCGCAGGTCACGAGAGTGCCGCTCCCGAGCGCCTGCGCGATTTGGCCGGCCTTAATGCCCGGGGCAGCGCACAAATCAAGGACTCGGCACCCCACTTGCGGCGCCAGCAGGTCTGCAACAAGCTGCGAGGCTTCATCCTGAATGACCACCCGCCCTTGCCTCAGAGCATGGGACGCCTGCACATTCCCTGATTCAACCACCAAGGCGCGACCCGAGAACTTCCCCAGCCTGGTTATTATCCCCCCCGCCGCCAACTCCTCGCGCAGGCGAGGAATGTCTTGTGCAAGGTCTACCACTCGAAGTACTGTAGGAGGGACTTGGGTGCTCGCCCAGGCCAAGCGCATGCCCACGTCATCTCCAGCCATCCCCGCCTGCGCAAGATTATTCGCCCAGCGCTTGAGCAACCAGGCAGGAGTCGCGCGCCGCACACTGGCCAGCATTGCTTTGTCCAGCTCATCGAACCGTCGCGGCCTTATGGCGCTTCTGCCCGGCGGGCATTGGCGTAACACCGCATTGACTAATCCCGTCGCTGACCGCTTGTGCGCAGCTTTCGTCATCTCCACGGCTTCATTCACCGTCGCTGCCTTCGGCACTCTCTCGAGGAACTGAATCTGGTAAACCCCCATGCGCAGTATCGTCGCCACCTCCGCGTCAAGGCGCTCCACAGGCCTCCCAGAAACCTCTCCAATCTGAAAGTCCAGCTCCCCACGCCAGCGCAAAACACCCATCACGAGTTCAGTCGCTAGTCGCCGGTCCGATTCTTTGAGGGCGGAGACTTCCTGGGTTTGAAGCAGGTCCACACCAAACCCCCGGCCCGCTTGCACGCGCCGGAGAATACGATAGGCAGTTGTTCGCGCGGGCGAAATCGGCAAGGATGGCCTCGGTTAACCGGAATTTCTCACCACGGATAGGGAAGGGCGGGGTTTTAACCCCGCCGTTACCGACGCTTCTAATTGTTCCCCCGTCTCGCGCCCCGCGCAGTCCCGCGCCTGCGGGACTGCGCGGGGCGCGAGACGAACAGAAGGTTGGGAGGCGCTTGGCGGCGGGGTTAAAACCCCGCCCTTCCGGCCGCCCGACTCAAAACGGCAGAGCACGTTGAGAAATCCGGGCTAAACCCCAAGCTTTTCGCCGGATGAAGGGCGCACACCGTTCAGGAAATCCCGCGCCAGCAGACGTTTTCGGCATTCGAGCTGAAGCTCACGGACTTCCAGGAGCGTTCCCAGGCCGCACACCACGCGCAGATTCCCGCGATCGGCAAGAAGCGTGCCAGGCTCATGTCCCGGCCCAGCCTGGCCGGGGACGGGAGCGGCCGACCAGATGTGGAGATTCTTGGACCGAAAGGTTGTATAAGCTCCGGGCCATGGTCTTAGTCCACGCACGCGCCACCGGATTTCCTCCGCCCTGAGCATCCAATCGATTCGGCCATCTTCCTTTTTCAAAATCGGGGCGAATGTGGCCTGGGCATGATTCTGAGATTGGGGTTGAATCTCAGCCCGAAAGAGCTTGGGCAAGGTTTCCACCATCAAATCTGCGCCCACGCCGCTCAAACGCTCGGAGAGGGTTTCAGTTGTGTCATCGTCTTGAATCGGGACTTCTCTTTTGAGAAGAACATCCCCGGTATCGAGTCCTTCATCGATCTTCATGGTGGTGACGCCGGTTACGGATTCTCCCCGGATAATCGCCCATTGAATCGGGGCCGCTCCACGGTACCTGGGCAGGAGCGACGCATGCAGGTTAATGCATCCGTGTTTGGGCAGGTCGATCATCCATTTCGGGATGATATGCCCGTAGGCAACAACCACGATGAAGTCCGGACGGAACTTTGACAGGAACCCGGCAGTTAAATCTTCCTTGAGCTTCAGCGGTTGGAAGACCTCCAGGCCCGCCTTCATGGCCGCTAGCTTCACCGGTGACGGCTTCACCTCGTAACCACGACCGCTTGGTTCGTCGGGGTTTGTCATCACCAGTTCAATGTCATGCTTCTCCGCGATCAGCTTTTCGAGCGTGGGGACGGCGAATTGTGGAGTGCCACAGAAAATCAGCTTCATGAAATGTCGTGTAGCCTGTCATTCCGAGCGGAGCGAGGAATCTCGCCCTGGCTGCGGAGGAACGAATCAGAGCGAGATTCCTCGCTCCGCTCGGAATGACAGCCGTCTTCACCACTCCCCCGCCTTGACCATCCTTCGGACCTGGCGCTTGATGGAGTCCCGCTTCAGCCGACTGAGATGAGAGATGAAGAGCTTCCCTCCCAGGTGGTCGGCTTCGTGGCAGAAAGCCCGCGCGAGCAAGCCCTCCCCGGAAAGGGTGAATTCCCTGCCGCCGACATCCTGGGCGCGAATCGTGGCGCGCAACGGACGAGATGTTTTGGCACGGAAATCCGGAAGGCTCAGGCAGCCTTCTTCTTCCACCTGCTCGCCCTCCGCGGCAATAATCTCCGGATTCACGAGCACCAATTTTGCATTGGGGTCCTTGCCGCATGAAACGTCAATCACGCAGAGTTTCAAAGAGATACCAATCTGTGGAGCGGCAAGTCCCACGCCGTTGGCGGCGTACATGGTCTCGATCATATCAGCCACGAGCTTTTCCAGACTTCCGTCGAATTCGGTCACCGGCGCTGCAGGCTTCTCCAGCACCTCTTGACCGTACTTAACAATTGGATAAATCATTAGAACTGTCTCACTTGCTCCATATAGGCCAGAAAATTCCGCTTTGTTTCCCCCATCGAGTCACCCCCAAATTTCTCGAGGAATGACCGGCTTATCGTAAGGGCGAGCATTGCTTCACCGACAACGCCGGCAGCGGGCACCACGCACACGTCGGACCTCTCGTAAGCCGCCTTCACTGTCTCCTTGGTCGCGAAGTCCACAGACTCGAGGGGGCGACGCAGCGTCGAAATGGGTTTCAGATAGCCCCGTACGACGATGTCTTCCCCGTTCGAAATTCCGCCTTCCAGCCCCCCAGCCCGGTTCGTTTTGCGGGTGAAGCGGGATTTTTCTCGGTCGTATCCGATTTCGTCATGGACGCGGGACCCAGGCCTTGCCGCGCCCTCGATCCCGCTGCCGATTTCAACCGCCTTGACCGCCTGGATGGACATCAGCGCCTGAGCTAATTGCCCATCCAGGCGTTCATCCCACTGGGCAGATGAGCCAAGACCAGGCGGCACGCCATGGGCAATGACTTCGAAAGTCCCTCCCACGCTGTCGCGGGCTTCCAGAGCTTTGTCCACTTCTTCCTTCATGCGGGCTTCCACTGCCGGGTCTACACATCCCAGCATGATGTCCTCAACCGCGCGAAGCGCCAGCACCTTTTGGAACGAAACCGACTCATCCTCGAGGACCACGCTTCCCACCGCAACCACATGGCTGGCAACTTCGATGCCGAATTCTTTCAGGAAGAGTTTGGCAAGGGCGCCCGCAGCCACCCGCGCCGCAGTCTCACGCGCGCTCGCCCTTTCAAGCACGTAGCGCGCCTCGGGGAAATTGTACTTAAGGCATCCCGCAAGGTCGGCATGCCCGGGACGTGGATGAGTGAGGGACTTATGGCTGGCTCGGGCTTCAGGACTGTCCTCGACTGCCAAGGCCTCCTTCCAGTTTTCCCAGTCGCGGTTTGAAATCAGCAGAGTAATGGGTGAACCAATGGTCCGGCCGCGGCGAACCCCGGAGAGAAACTGGGCGGTATCTGATTCAATTTTCATCCGCCCCCCGCGCCCGTAACCTCCCTGCCGGCGCTTCAGCTCTCTGTTTATGTAATCGAAGTCCACGCACAGGCCCGCAGGCATTCCAGACAGGATCGCCACTAGGGCTTGCCCGTGCGATTCGCCAGCCGTTTGAAAACGTAACATCGTCTCACTCGCACGTTCCGTTAGGAAACGTCTCCACTCTGGTAATATTAGCGAAATTGGGCGACCCGGTCAAAAGTCGGGCTTCGCTTTGCGCCAGAATTCTCATTCGCGCAGGACGCTGAAAAGAGGGAATGGACGCATGAATTACCTACCAGCCGACCTCCGGTCGAACTATAATAGGGCTTGCTGCGGATGTTTGCCAAATATAGTGACGGGCATTGGTTGTGACCCCGTGAGTCGCAGCGCGCCGTGCGGCCCGCCGTTTTTTTTGCTGCCGGGAAAGCCCAGGGCCAGCCCGGCGGGCACGAGCGCTGCGTAGGAATCCGGTCTTGCGCTATCTTCTCCTCAGCGACATACACTCGAATCTGGAAGCGCTGGAGGTGTGCCTCGAGCTGGCGCAGGGAAAGTACGAGCAAGTGTTGTGCCTAGGCGATCTGGTCGGTTACGGTCCCGACCCCAATGCCGTCATTGAAAAGATAAGGCCCCTGGCCTCGATCATCATTCGCGGCAATCACGATAAGGCTTGTTCGGGCCACACCGTCGCCGCGCAATTCAATCCCCTGGCGCGTCTTGCCACCGAGTGGACTCGGAAGGAGCTCACGCCCGAGCATTTTGGTTTCCTTCAATGTCTTCCCGCCGGCCCGGTCCAACTGGACGGCTTTCAAATTGTTCACGGCTCTCCACTCGATGAAGATAATTACATCCTCGGGCCGGGCGAAGCATTCCCCTTGCTCAGGAGCCCGGAAACTCGGACCGTTTGCTTCGGCCACACGCACCGTCAGGGCGGATTCATGATTTCCCCCCAGGCACGCTTTCAATCCATCCGCCTCCCATCAAAGAAAGACGGGCTGATCCTCGCTTTCCCCCTGGAAGACCAGGGCCGCTATCTGGTCAACCCCGGATCAATCGGGCAACCCCGAGATGGTGATTGGCGCGCCGCTTTCGCTATCTTTGATTCCGGGCAACACACGGTCGAGTACTTCCGCACTTCCTATGACCTGCCCAGGACGCAAGCGAAAATGCGGAAGGCAGGTTTGCCACAACTGCTCATCCAGCGGCTCGAACACGGCCGCTGAGCTTTAAGTCGAAAGTCGAAGGTCGAGAAGTTCGACTCCTCGACCCTCGACTCCTCGACTTGTAAACAGAGCGAGATTCCTCGCTTCGCTCGGAATGACAGGCTACCAGAGGAGTCCCGCGAGGGCCTCAGAATTGCACGTAGACGGGCGTCATGGTTGGAGCTGCCTGGTTCCAGTCCACAGGTATGTGCTCGAAGGTGACGCGGAACGCCCTGCTTTCACCCGGCTTGAGGGGTGGTGTGCGCTCGCTCACAGGATGCGCCCTCTCGCGCAGGATCACCTGGCTGAGCATGTCCACGAAGGTCAGATCCAGGTCCAGCCTCCGCACGGTTTTTGTCCCCGCGTTCCTCACCCGTGCGTCCAGGTAAGTCACGCTATCCCCGAGAAAATTCTGCGCCGCGCTCATGTGCAAGTCGGTGAATTCGAGTTGGCGGAAGTAGGCCTTCTGCTCCTCGGTCGGCATAGCGTCGGCGGAGTACTGGGTGGCGCCGCGTGAATGCCAAAAGAACACGGCTACGGCAAGGAGCGCCAACATCGCGGCCCCAACAATTAGGATTATGCGAAGTGTTGAAATGCCTTGGTCTTTGAATCGCATCGTCGAAGTGTGTGTACGAGTCGAGAAGTCGAGGGTCGAAGACTCGAACTTATCGACCCTTGACTCCTCGACACTCGACTCCTCGACTTGTAAATCCTCGCTTCGGTCGGAATGACAGCGCTCGGTTTAGGTCCCGGCCACAGTCAGGCCGGAAATCAGCAAGGTAGGAGAGGCAAGGGCGCTTCGGAACTCCAGGTCTGAGCCCACCATTTCGATGCGAGTCAGCATCTCAGCAAGGTTGCCCGCAATGGTGACTTCTTCGACTGGGTAGGCAAGCTCCCCCCTCTCGATCCACATCCCGGAAGCCCCACGCGAATAATCCCCGGTCACCGTGTTTACCCCAAAGCCAATCAGCTCCGTCACGTAAAACCCGCTCTTCACGGAGCGCACAATTTCTTCCTGGGAATAAGGGCCAGCCGGCATATAGAAATTCTTGAGCCCCACACCGGGCGGGCCCGCGATCCCGCGCGAAGCATTGCCGGTGGTCTGCAAATTCAGTTTCCGAGCCGTGTAACAATTCAACAGGTAGTTCTGAAGGACACCTTTTTCTACAACCGGTGTAATGGAAGAAGGTATTCCCTCCCCGTCAAAAGGACGCGAGCCGAAGCCGCCGGGGCGCAACCCATCATCCAGGATGGTGACGTTTTCGTTGGCCACCTTCTGACCCAGCTTGCCGGTCAGGAACGATGCGCTGCGATAAATCGCGTCCCCGCGTACGGCGTCGAACAAATGGCCCAGCAGGGAGCGGGCCGTCTCCGGATCAAAGACCACGGGCACCTGGCAGGTTGAAACCTTGCGCGCTCCAAGCTTGCGCAAGACACGCTGCGCAGCTTTCTGACCTACCGCCTCAGGGGTTTCAAGCGCTGCCGCGCCCCGCGCCACCGAATACCAGTAGTCCCGCTGCATGCCCCCATCCTGCTGGGCGATCGGCGACACGGACAGGGCACAATAAGATGAGCGGTAACTCCCTGCGAAGCCCAGCGAGTTGGCGTAGGCCATCGTCCCCTGGCTCGCCTCGAACCACGCGCCCTCGGAGTTTTGAATCCTCGCGTCGGCTCCCAGCGCAGCCTCCTCGGCGCGACGCGCCAATTGGATCCGGTCTTCGATGGATAGCGATTCAACATCGCTCGAAAAAAGAGCGAGGTCGCCGGGATAGCATCCCAATTGGCTTGCTTCAGGAAGACCGCTTGCCGGGTCTTCGGAAGTCACCTTGGCCATGGCGATGGTCCGTTCCACAAGCCGCCCAAGCGACGGGTCCGAAAAATCACTCGAGAAAGAACTGGCGCTTCGGATCCCGAGCAAGACGCGCAATCCCAACGCCTTGGAGGCCGCCTCCTTCAGGCTTTCGATCTTTCCCAACCTTAAGGTGGTGGAGAATTCATCCGCTTCGCGCACCACGACGTCGGCAGAGGTAGCGCCCGCGCGCTTTGCCCGATCCACCAAATCGCTAGCGATTTGTTCGAGACCAATCATAAGAGCAGTGACGAGTGACAAGTGACGAGTGACGAGCAGAAGTGAGGAGTCAGTGGAAAAGAGAAAGAGAAAGAGAAGGAGAGCAATTCAGAATTCAGAGTTCATAATTCAGAATTCATAATTCATCATTCACAATTGCCCCAGCACCCAGCCTCCAGTCCCTGTCCCTTCAACTTTCGACTTTTGACTGATTTTCTCCTGTCACTGAAATGATTGCAACTTCCCGAAGGACGTTCCACCCACGGTCAGCCGACTTACTTTGATCGTGGGAATCCCGACACCCACGGGGACGCTCTGGCCGTCCTTCCCGCAGGTACCAATCCCCGGGTCGAGCTTCAGATCATTCCCCACGGCGGTCACGCGTGTCAGCACTGTCGGGCCATCGCCAATCAACGTGGCGCCTTTCACAGGCGTCGTCACTTGGCCATCTTCGATCAGATACGCTTCCGAGGCGGAAAAGACGAACTTCCCATTTGTAATGTCAACCTGCCCTCCGCCAAAAGACACCGCGTAAAGACCGCGCTTTACCGAACGGAGGATATCCTGCGGATCGTCGTTTCCGGCCAGCATGTAGGTATTGGTCATGCGCGGCATCGGAATGTGCTCGTAGCTCTCGCGTCTGCCGTTGCCCGTCCTGGTGGTCTTCAGGATGCCGGCGCTCAGCTTATCTTCGAGATAGCCCCGCAAAATCCCATTTTCAATCAGTACTGTCTTCTGCGTCGGCTCACCCTCATCGTCCACATTCAGCGAACCACGCCGGGCGGGGATGGTTCCGTCATCGACCACGGTGCACAGTTCGGAAGCCACGCGCTGTCCGATGCGGCCGCTGAAGGCGGAAATCCCTTTGCGGTTGAAATCCGCCTCGAGCCCGTGCCCGATGGCTTCGTGCAGCAGGATGCCCGGCCAGCCTGGTCCCAACACTACTTCCATCTCACCCGCCGGCGCCTCGCGGGCCGCGAGCTGAACGATAGCCTGCCGCGCCGCCTCGCCGGCAAAATACTCCGGAGAACGCTCGCCACGGAAGAATTCCAGGCCCACCCGACCCCCGCCCCCGCTCGTCCCCGACTGCAAATTGCTTCCCTCTTTGGCGATGGTAAAGACTCCCAGCCGCACCAACGGCTGGAAATCGGTCACCACGCGGCCATCCGAACCCGCAATCAGCACGTGGCGAATCTGGTCTCCAAAGCTGACGCGAACCTCTTTGATGCGCGAATCGTAAGCGCGCGCCGCGCGGTCCGCGCTCAACACCAGCTCCAGCTTTTCAGCGAGCTCGCGTTCCGTGGCCGGCGACGCCACCGGATAAAAGTTGTGGGCGTTCTCAACCGTGCTCAACCCAACGCTGGAAACGTGCGCAGGCCCGCTGGCAATTCGTGCCGCGATCTTCGCCCCCTTAAGAATTCTCTCCGGCGCAAGGTCATCCGTGTAACCATAGCCCGTCTGCTCGCCCGCCAGTACGCGGATGCCGCAGCCCATAGAAATGCCTTCCGTAGCAGTCTTGACCAGCGATTCGTCCAGGAGGATGGAGGAGGTCGTAGTGTGTTCAAAATATAGGTCGGCATAGTCTCCCCCCTCCGAAAGCGCCGTCGCCAGATATCGCGAGAGGTCAGCTTCCGTCAGCCCGTAGCGGTCGAAAAAGAAGCGTTCAGGATTCTCCATGCTTGGTTGTCGTAGCGCCGCCGCTTGCCCCGGCCTGCCGTGGTCCCGGCGGCATCCTTACCCCCTAGCTGAGACTTGAGCCGCACATTCAGGTGATCGAGGGATTGACCAAAAGATCAACGTAACATACGCACCCAAGCATGTCAATTTTTGCCGCCAAGCGGTCAGGTTTTGGCCGTTCAGCGCGTCATCGAGCACGGAGGCCACGCACCGCCTGCGAACCTCGGACCGCATCCCTTCGACTGCCGCCCAGGACGGTAAGCAAAAGTCGGGACAGGGTACAGGGCCATCAACAACAATAAAATCCAAATTGGCGGACGGAAGAAAGGACCAGGATCACAAACGCTGGGGGCAAGTTAGACGGAAGCTTCCAAGGGCTGCACATCTCGAGCAATCTTTTCCGCCTGCTCGTCTTCCGCCACTTCAAGGTCATAGCGAACCTGGAGGTTCATCCAGAAGACCGGCGTGGTTTTGAAATATCGTCCGAGGCGCAGGGCGGTATCCGTCGTAATGGCGCGGCGCTGGTGGACAATCTCAGCAATCCGTGTTACCGGCACGCGCAGGTCCAACGCCAGCTTGTTCATGCTGAGGCCGAGCGGCTTCATGAACTCCTCGCGCAGAATCTCGCCCGGATGCACGGGCTTTAGTTTCCTGGCCATCCTAGCCTCCTAGTGGTAGTCCGTGATTTCAACGTCGTAGGCGTCGCCCTCCTGCCAGGCAAAACAAATCCGCCACTGATCGTTGATCCGAATACTGTAGTGCCCCTCGCGGTCCCCGCGCAGCCTTTCCAGGCGGTTGCCGGGGAGCGCTGCGAGAATCCGCAGATCGTTGGCCGCATCGAGCATGGCGAGCTTCCGAAGAGCCGAGCGCTCGATGGCGCGGAACTTCCGGCTGGGCTGGCGATGAAAGAGCCGCTCCGTCTCGTCGGACCGGAAGGACTTGATCACCTCCCCAGCCTATAACGCACTGCGTTAAATGTCAACCAGTACAGAAGGGCATTTTCGCGCGCAGGCATCTTCGCTTGACCATCTCCGTGCGTGGCCGTTAAAATGGATGATTCAATCTTTCCGTGAGGAAGTGAGAAGAGGGGCCTATGCTTGATGGACCTATCCCGGAGGGGCTTACTTTCGATGATGTTCTACTCCTGCCCGCCAGATCATCAGTCTTGCCAACCGAAGTCGATACCCAGACTAAGCTAACACGCAACATTACTTTGAACCTGCCCATCGTGAGCGCGGCGATGGACACGGTAACGGAATCACGTCTGGCCATTGCGTTGGCTCAACAGGGCGGCATGGGCATTGTCCACCGAAGCATGCCGATTGATTACCAGGCGGCTGAAGTTGACAAGGTCAAGCGGTCCGAGAGCGGCATGATTGTTGATCCCGTCACCGTGAGCCCGGAGAGCAAGATCTACGAGGCTCAGGATATTATGAAAAAGTACAAGATCTCCGGTGTTCCCGTGACGCGCAATGGCAAACTGATGGGAATCCTCACCAACCGCGATCTGCGATTTGAAACCCGTTTCGACCTGCCCGTCAAACAGGTGATGACTAAAGAGAATCTGATCACCGTGTCGGTGGGCACCACGCTGGATGAAGCGGAGGCGATCCTTCACAAACATCGAGTGGAAAAGCTCCTGGTTGTCGATGAGAAGTTCAACCTGAAGGGCCTCATCACCGTGAAGGACATCCAGAAGCGATCGAAATACCCCGCTGCCTGCAAGGATTCCCAGGGTCGCCTGCGCGTTGGTGCGGCGTTGGGCGCCACGGGGGACTTCCTGGAGCGGGCGGCAGAACTTGTGAAAGCCCAGGTAGATGTTCTGGCAGTGGATACCGCGCATGGTCACTCCTCTCGCGTGATGGAGGCGGTGCGCCAAATCAAGCATAAGTTCCCTGACGTTGAGCTCATCGCCGGCAACGTGGCCACGTTCCAGGGCGCTGGCGATTTGATCCAGTTGGGGGTGGGTGGAGTGAAGGTCGGCATTGGCCCTGGTTCCATTTGCACCACCCGCGTAGTGACAGGAGCAGGAGTGCCCCAGATCACGGCCATCGCGGAGTGCGCTCGCGCCGCGCGCAATTCCGGCATACCCGTCATCGCCGATGGCGGCATCAAGTATTCCGGCGACGTTTCCAAGGCCATCGCGGCTGGAGCCAGTTGCGTCATGATCGGCAGCCTCTTTGCAGGAACAGAAGAGAGCCCCGGTGAATCCATCCTTTACCAGGGGCGCAGCTTCAAATCGTACCGCGGGATGGGCTCCATCGCTGCCATGGCCGCCGGCTCCGGAGACCGGTACGCCCAGGAAGTGACCGTGGCCCGTGGGGAGGTGACCAAGCTGGTGCCAGAAGGTATCGAAGGACGCGTGCCTTACAAAGGGCTCTTGGCGGACTTGGTGGGTCAACTTGTGGGAGGACTTCGCTCCGGCATGGGCTACTGCGGATGCGCCACCATTGAAGAACTCCAGAACAAGGGGCGCTTCGTACGAGTCACGATCGCCGGCCTGCGAGAGAGTCACGTGCACGACGTTATCATCACCAAGGAAGCGCCCAACTACTCGATTGACTGACCCTCAACAGCACATTCGTCCCTTCTATTTGCAATCCCGCGTGGTTCTGGTGTGGGTTGTCACCGCCGCCTGGGCCGGCGCCATGTCGGTGCTTTCCACCGGGGCCTACAGCGGTTCCGTGACGGGCTGGCTCCTGGCGCAACTTCTCCTTTCACTGCACATTCACCTTACCCCCCAAACCTTCGAGACAGTTCATTTCTTAATTCGGAAGCTCGCGCATTGCAGCGAATACGCAGTTTTCGGCCTGCTCCTCTACCACTCCTTCGAACCCCGCCACCCTGAACGCTGGGACACTCGAGGCGCCTTCGGCGCTCTACTTGTCGCCGGCCTGTTCTCCTTGGTGGATGAATACCACCAGAGTTTCGTTCCCGGCAGGACCGCCTCCCTGGCGGACAGTGGCATTGACACGGCTGGAGCTCTCTTAGGGATGGTCCTTCTCTATGGGGGCAGGCGGCTTCAGGCCAGCCACAGCAGTATAGCCGCAGAGAATGAGAGTGAGGCGGAAATGAAGAAGGGGACGGGGGGAGAATAGTGGTGCCACAACCACCCCGCCACCAGGCTTGCGGGAAGGGCCGCCACGCCTACCAGCCAGTTGAACCCGAAATCCGAAATTGGGAGCGACAGTTGCGTTCTAATCCATTAAGGTTGAACGCAGTTAAACACCAACTGGGGATGAACAAAAGAGTGCAGGCCGACATCACCCGCCCGGGTAGGCACCGGTTCGGCGCCAGACGCTGAGCCTGAGTGCTTTCATGCTGAGCCCGTTCGCTTCGCTCAGGGTAAACTCCGCAAAGCATCCCTGCAGTTTGTCGCTGGATGCCGAGCGCAAAAGACAACTGCAGAGATCCTTCGCCTGCCCGAAAGCACGGCCGGCTCAGGATGACAGACCACTCCAAATTCAAAATTCGGCCTGAAAAAGGCCACCCAGGAGAGTACCCATACGTTGCGGGGCAACCGCCTGGCACTCCCTACTGCGTCTTCGTGTTTACCGGTGAGCACGGGCATCGCTCGGGCCAAAAAAAGAAAAATCCCGACCCGGAGTTGATTGCTCCGGCTCGGGATTCTGGAGGGGCGATTGATGGATCGCCCCAGCTACCTCATCAAGGTGTTACTTCTTCTCGTCCTCTTCGGGCGGTGGTGGCTGCTCCTCGGCCTTGGCTTTTTCCGCCGCCTTCTGCTTGGCTTCCGCCCTCTTCGCGCGCTTTTCTGCTAATTTCTGGAGGACCTCGGAACCCACCAGCTCCAGCACGGCCAAGTCAGCTCCGTCACCCTTTCGCCAACCGGTGCGTACAATCCGCGTATAGCCGCCCCTGCGCTCGGCGTAACGCTGGGCAAAATCGCCGAAGAGCAACTTGAGCGCGGCAGGGTCCAGCAGGTAGCCTGCTGCCAGCCGGCGGGCATGCAGGTCACCCCGTTTTCCCAGGGTGATCATCCGCTCGACAACGGGACGAGCCGCCTTTGCCTTTGCCACCGTGGTCTCGATCCGCTCTCTGAGAATCAACGAGGTGACCAGGCCACGCAACAGGGCGCGGCGGTGCGAGGTGTTCCGACTCAGTTTCTTCCCGTAATTACGATGTCGCATCTTCCAAATCCTGACCCTAAATTTGTTGCTGTGGGGGCTCCTGACCAGGCGGTACAAGAGGATTACCCTTCTCGTCAGTCCTCATGCCCAAGCTCAGGCCCATGGCGGTGAGGATTTCCTTGATCTCATTCAAGGATTTTCGCCCGAAGTTCTTGGTCTTCAGCATCTCCTGCTCGGATTTCTGAACCAATTCCCGGATGGTAGTAATGTTCGCGTTCTTGAGGCAGTTGTAAGAGCGGACCGAAAGCTCCAACTCCTCGACCGAGCGATCCAGGTTCTCGTTGTAAACCGGGGCCGGCTTCTCCTGGGGAGCCTGTTCCAGCTCGGCCTCTTCTTCAATGTTAATAAAGATGACAGTGTGATCTTTGAGAAGCTTGGCCGCCAATCCAGTTGCATCCTGCGGCGTGACGGCGCCGTTGGTCCAGACATCCAGGGTCAGCTTATCGTAGTCGGTCATCTGCCCCAGGCGGGCGGCCTCCACGGCGTAGTTCACCTTGCGGATGGGAGAGTGTACGGAGTCCACAGGGATGTACCCGATGGGCAAGTCTTCATCAAAATTCTTCTCTGCCGAGACATAACCCCGGCCGATCTTGACGCGCATCTCGATATGCAGGCTTCCACCTTCGCTGACGGTAGCGATATGAACGTCCTTATCGAGAATGTCCACATCCGCATCTTCCTGAATCGTCCGGGAGGTCACTTCACCTTGCTTGTCCACAATCAGATGCAAGGTCTTGGGGCCCTCCACGTGCATCTTCAATGGAATCTGTTTGAGGTTCAGGATGATGTCAGTGGCGTCCTCCACCACCCCCGGGATGGAAGAGAACTCGTGCATGACGCCCTCGATCTTCACGGCCGTGATGGCAGCTCCCTCGATCGAAGAAAGCAACACCCGGCGCAGGGCATTTCCGATGGTGGTCCCAAACCCACGTTCAAAAGGTTGGGCCGAGAACTGACCATACTTGTCGGTCAGCGTATCCATGTTACAAACCAAGCGCTTGGGTTTCTGAAAGCCTTTCCAAAGCATTGCGTTCGTACCTCCCTGAGGCCCGACTCTACCAGGCTCTCCTGATCCTTACTGCCCAACTCACTTCGAGTAGAGTTCCACAATCATCTGTTCCTGGATGGGGAAATTCACATCCTCGCGCTTAGGCCAAGAGACGACCCGCGCCTTCAGCGTTTCCCGGTTTATCTCCAACCAGGGCGGAACTGCCTTGTTCCCCGTCAAGTCGAGGGCTTGTTGGACAGCAGGCAGTTGCCGACTCTTTTCACGGACGGCGATTTCCTGACCGGGGGAAACACTAAACGCCGGAATGTTCACTTTGCGTCCTCCAACTTCAATGTGACCATGGCGAACCAATTGCCGGGCCTGGGCTCGTGAGGTGGCAAGGCCCAGGCGGTAGGTGACGTTGTCTAAACGACACTCGAGCATGAGCAACAAGTTCTCGCCCGTGACGCCCCGCCTCCGCGCCGCCTTTTCAAAATAGGTCCTGAATTGATCTTCCAGAACGCCGTAAAGCCGGCGAACCTTCTGCTTCTCGCGAAGCTGGAGTCCATAGCCGACGATTTTTGGCCGGCGCGCCTTACCATGCTGGCCCGGCGCAAAGTTACGCTTCTCGATGGCACACTTGTCCGTGAGGCACCGGCGCCCTTTCAGAAAGAGCTTTGTCCCCTCACGCCGACAGAGCCGACAAACTGCGTCCCGATATCTTGCCAATCCAACCTCCTTCAAAAGCAGTGACGAGTGACAAGTGCCGAGCAGGCTTGCCATCGCGATTTACTGCTGGTTTGTTACTGGTCACTCGTCACTTGTCACTTGTCACTGCCTTACACCCTCCTACGCTTGGGCGGCCTGCACCCGTTATGAGGTATGGGTGTTACGTCCTTGATGTTGCGAACCTCCAACCCTGCGGTCGCCAGCGCGCGAATGGCCGATTCCCGGCCCGCGCCAGGCCCCTTCACTCGCACTTCTACGCTTCGCATCCCGTGATCACGTGCTGCGTTCGCCACCCGCAGCGCAGCTTGCTGGGCTGCGAAGGGTGTCCCCTTGCGCGAACCCTTGAAGCCCAACGAACCCGCGCTGGACCAGCAGATCAGCTTCCCGTCAGCGTCGGTGATGCTCACAAGAGTATTGTTGAACGATGCCTGAATGTGAACGACGCCCGCCGGGACGATCCGCTTTTCCTTCTTCTTGAAAACCTTTTTCTTGCTTACCTTTGGTGCCGCTTTCGCCATGTCTCCTCACCGGGTGCCCTTAAGCCCTGCCACGCCAACTAGGTCTTGGCCATGGAACGCTTCTTATTCGCAATGGTGCCTTTTCGCGGTCCCTTGCGGGTTCGCGCGTTGGTATGCGTGCGCTGTCCGCGCACCGGAAGACTGCGCCGATGGCGCATACCGCGGTAGGAGCCGATTTCGATCAATCTTCGGAGGTTCATCGACAGCTCTTTCCGCAGGTCGCCTTCCACTCCGCCCTCTTCTTCAATGATTTGGCGGATCCTCGTAACCTCGTCTTCGGTCAAGTCCTTGACCTTTTTATCGGGGTGCACCCCGGCACGCATCAGAATGGACATTGAGCGCGCGCGGCCAATGCCGTAGATGTACGTTAGGCCAATTTCCGCCCTCTTCTTGGGGGGCAAGTCAACACCAGCAATGCGTGCCATTCATCACCTCTCCTCGAAACTCGAAAAACGAAATTCGAAACTTGAAAACCGAAACTCGAAACTAGCAGATTCACTGCGAAAACCGCACGATTTTCGAAATTCGAATTTCGAGTTTCGAACTTCGAATTTCGAGTTCATCCTTGCCGCTGCTTGTGCTTCGGGTTCTCGCAGATCACCCTCACCACGCCGGCACGGCGCACAATCTTGCATTTCGAACAGATCTTCTTGACCGACGAACGAACCTTCATGTGTTACCTCGCAATGAAGCTTTTGGCCCCACCTGGCCGGGCCGTTCCGCCAAGTCACGCGGCGCTCCATGCCCTCGCAACGGCGCTCCGGTGCGGTAGCACCTTCACTTGTACCGGAAGACGATCCGTCCGCGAGTCAGGTCGTACGGAGAAAGCTCCACGGCCACTTTGTCCCCGGGAAGAATGCGGATGAAGTTCTTCCTCATCTTACCCGAGATGTGCGCCAAGACCTGGTGTTTATTATCCAGCTCCACGCGGAACATCGCGTTCGGCAAAGCTTCCAGGACCGTCGCCACAACTTCGATTGCGTCTTCCTTAGCCATACCTGCTAAAAGTACCTCATTCAGGCCGGCTCCTATTCTGAAGCCTGGCCGAAAACCAGACTATTGCAGCGTCAAAATATCCGGACCATTGCGGGTGACAGCCACCATGTGCTCGAAGTGGGCGGACAAGGCACCGTCCGCAGTCACTGCGGTCCAGTTGTCGGCAAGGACTCGAACCGCCGGCCCACCGGCATTAACCATGGGTTCGATCGCCAGAACCATCCCTTGCTTGAGCACCGGTCCGTGTCCTGGCTGCCCGAAGTTGGGGATTTGCGGCTCTTCGTGGAGCTGGCGCCCAATGCCGTGACCCACAAACTCTCGAACCACAGAATACCCGTTTTCTTCCACGTGTCGCTGCACGGTAGCGCATATATCGCCCAACCGACTTCCGAGCTGGGCCTGGTCAATGGCAAGCTGCAACGACTCCTGGGTAACTCGCAGCAGCCTTTGCGTTGACTCCGAAATCTCGCCCACCGGCACAGTTATCGCCGAATCGCCGTAGTATCCATCGACCACCACGCCCATGTCCAAACTAAGTATATCGCCTCTCTTGAGGCAGCGCTCGGAGGGAATCCCGTGTATGACCTCGCTATTCACCGAAGCGCATAAACAGCACGGGTAACCCCTGTAGCCTTTGAACGCCGGCCGTGCGCCTAATTGGGCTATGCGCCTCTCGATATACTTTTCCAAATCCAACGTGCTGACTCCCGGATGCACCCGCTCCCGAAGCTCTTCGAGCAGTCCTCTCACCATCCTGCCGCTGCGCCTGAGCCTTTCAATTTCAGCCGGTGACTTGCAAATGATCATGCCTTCCCCAAAAAATCGATCAGCTCCTTTGCAATGGGCTCCGGCCCCCGGTTGCCATCAACCTCTTGAAGAACGCCTTTCCTCCGGTAATAGTCGATCAGCGGGCTTGTCTGCTTCTCGTAGGCAACCAGCCGTTGGCGGATAGTCTCCTCGCTGTCATCCACCCGCTGCAAGAGTTTCCCGCCATCCTTGTCGCATACGCCCTCGACCTTAGGAGAGCTGAGGTAAACGTTATAGATTTCGCCACACACCGAGCAAGTGCGGCGTCCGGTCAGCCGCTTCAGAAGCAAGTTTCGATCAACCTTAATGTCAAGGACCAGGGGATTTCCTTTCCCTTTGGCCTGCAACATCCTATCCACGAACTCCGCCTGCGCGAGGGTACGAGGAAAACCGTCCAGGATAAACCCTCTCTGGCAGTCGGGCTGGCCGATCCTTTGCTCCACAATGCCGCAGACAACCTCGTCCGGAACCAACTCCCCCGCTTCCATCTTGGCCTTGGCGGCGAGTCCCAAGGGAGTCTGATTTCGCACTGCTTCCCGCAGCATGTCGCCGGTTGAAATCTGCGGAATCGAAAAGTGTCTGGAGACTTCGCGCGCCTGAGTGCCCTTTCCTGCCCCGGGAGCACCCAGGAATATTAGGGCTTGCGATCTCATCCACGTCCTCTTTCCAGCCTCAGTAAGCCCTCCGTCCTCGCACGCGTCCCTTCTTCAGAAAGCCTTCGTAATGGCGCATAATCAACTGCGCTTCTACCTGCTGAACAGTGTCCATGGCCACGCCCACGACGATCAATAACGATGTTCCGCCGAAGTAGAAATTCACGTTCAGCCCGTGGAGCAGCCAAGCCGGAAGGTTGGCGTCAAACCACGCTCCCCCGAGCCAGGCGGGCAAGTGGTTGACCCGCAGACCTGCAAGCATAATTTCCGGGATCAATGCGACCAGGGCTAAATACAACCCCCCAACCCATGTGATCTTCGTGAGAACATCATCCAAATGATCGGCCGTGCGCTTGCCCGGGCGAATGCCAGGGATGAAACCGCCTTGCTTACGGACGTTATCAGCCACTTCATCAGGGTTATAAACAATCGAAAGGTAAAAGTGAGCAAAAAACATTATCAACAGCACGTAGCTGAAGGTATATAAAGGCTCACCCCAGGCAAAGAGACTGACAAACTTAGCGATTATACTCCCCAAAATACTGCTCTTCGATAGGAATAACCCTATCGTTTGTGGGAAGGTCAGAATCGAGACGGCAAAGATGATGGGCATCACGCCGCCGCTGTTCACTTTCAGCGGAAGGTGGGTTGATACACCGCCCATCACCTTTCGGCCTACGATGCGCTTCGCGTACTGGATCGGAATGCGCCGTTCTCCACGTTCTACCAAGACGATAAAGGCAACAATCGTCACCATGAATACCAGCAACAGCAGGAGGACCGGAAAACTCCAAACGCGCGTGACGAAGACCTTTTCATAAAGGTCAGCTATGCCGCGCGGCAGACCCACCACGATTCCGGCGAAAATGAGCAACGACATGCCGTTACCGATTCCCCGCGAGGTGATTTGCTCTCCCAGCCACATGATGAAGACTGAGCCAGTGGTAAGCGTCAGGACCGTCGCGAAAACGAATCCAGGTCCGGGATTGGTCACCAACTGCGTGCCCTGGGCAGTCTGCCTTTGAAGAGCGGCCGCGATACCGAGAGCCTGGAAGGCGCTCAGGATCACGGTGAGCCAGCGTGTGTACTCCGTAATCTTTCGCCGGCCCAGTTCCCCTTCCTTCTTCAGCTTTTCCAGGGTAGGCGAAACCACACCCAACAACTGGAGAATAATCGACGCCGTGATATACGGCATGATTCCCAGCGCAAAAACTGTCAGGCGGCGCAGGCTGCCGCCGGAAAACATGGCCAGCAATCCAAAAAGGCCGCCTCCCAACGACTGATTAAACATCTGCTCGAAGACATCGGCATTAATGCCGGGCGTCGGTATGAAGGCGCCCAAACGGTACACCGCCAGCATGGCGAGAGTAAAAAGGATGCGCCTGCGGAGATCCGGAATCTCAGTGATGCTCTTAAGGGACTCGATCATGCGGAAATAACCTCAGCCATCCCTCCTGCCTTTTGGATCTTTTCCCGTGCCGATTTCGAAAAGTGGTGGGCCGCAATCTTAAGCGCAACTTTCAACTCTCCATCACCAAGGATCTTCAAGCCGTCTCGGAGCTCCTTGAGGTAGCCGCGCTGCATGAGCAGTTCGGGAGTGATCGTCTCTTCCGGGGTAAAGTCCTGAAGATCCCTCAAGTTCACTAGCGCGTAATGCTTTTTAAATATGTTCGTAAACCCGCGCTTGGGAAGCCGTCGATGCAGGGGCATCTGCCCGCCTTCGAACCCAGGGCGCATCCTCGCCCCAGTCCTCGACCGCTGCCCTTTTGAGCCGCGAGTGGCGGTTTTACCGTGGCCTGAGCCCATCCCCTGTCCGATCCGTTTGCGCCGCTTCTTTGCACCCCGAGGTGGGCGGAGCGTTCCAATGTGCGTTGCCATATGGTTGTTGCCTGCTTCGTTCAAGCTTTAGGCTGGCCTTCCTCCGACCCAGCCTCTTCACCTGCTTTAGCGCTTTCCTCTGCACTGGCGTCGGCTGACACCCGTATCTCTGTTGCAGCCAGATCCCCAGGTGTTTCAGTCACAACTTCAACAGCCGTCGGAGCCTCCACGGGTTGCGGCTCATCAGCGGCTGCCGCTGGAGCGCCCGTCACCTCCCCCGTCGCGGCAGCCTCGGTCTTCTCAATTTCCTCAGCGGGAGTCTCAGGGGCAGTTTCGGCCAGCTTCGACGCCACAGCTTCCGGCGCGTAAATGGTGTACTCCGGCACCAAGGTCCACGCCGCCTTCGAAGCTGCTTCCACAATCTTGACCAGATGGGGAACCTTCGCCACCAAACCGCGAATCTGAGGCGTGTCCGGTCTTTCCACCTCCTGATTCAACTTCTTTAGTCCCAGACTTCGAACGATCCGCTTCTGGTGGTAGGTAAAGCCTATCCCGCTGCGAACCCATTTGATGCGAATGGTTCTTTGAGCCTTATCGGACACAGTTGCTTGACCCCTTTAAAGTTCTTGCGCGTTCTTGCCCCGCATGGCCGCCACTTCCTCCGCGCCGCGAAGCTGGAGGAGGCCATCCATGGTCGCCTTCACCACGTTGTAGGGATTGGTGGTCCCCAGCGACTTCGTCAATACGTTCTGAATTCCTGCTGCCTCAACCACCGCGCGCACGGCTCCACCAGCGATCACTCCGGTTCCAGCCGAGGCAGGCTTCAGCAGCACCTTCCCGGCGCCGTAGTGCCCAATGACCATATGCGGAATCGACGTCGCTGTGACATGAACCTTGACGAGCGCCTTCTTGGCGGCTTCGATGCCCTTGCGGATGGCCATCGGAACCTCGCGAGCCTTGCCCGATCCATAACCGACGGTTCCCGCCCCGTCGCCCACCACCACCAGCGCTGAAAAGCTCAGGTTCTTGCCACCCTTGACCACCTTGGTGACACGGTTGATAGAAACCACCTGATCCTTGAGTTGCAGCGCGTTCGCATCAATCCGATTTGCCAACGCTTCCCTCCCCGCCATCGCCCCTAAAATTTGAGTCCCGCTTCGCGCGCCGCGTCGGCCAAGGCCTTTACCCGCCCGTGATAGGCGTACCCACCACGGTCGAACACCACGCGCGAGATTCCGGCTGCACTGGCGCGCTTTGCCAGCGCCTGTCCCACTACTTTTGCCGCGGCGATATTTCCGCCCGTCTTCAGCGTCGTCTGGACTTCCTTGTCCCGAGTGGAAGCGGACACCAGCGTCTGCCCCCGGAGGTCATCAATAATCTGCCCATAGATATGACTGATGGACCGGAAGACACTTAGCCGTGGGAGTTGCGCCCGGCCATGCATTCGTGTTCGGATTCGAGCGTGAATCCGCCGACGCGCTGTGTTCTTGGAAACCATTTGCAACATATTGCGCTCTCCGCCAGAGTCTTGCTAATCAGCCAGTCTTCGCAGCTCCGCCCGCGGCCGCTGCTGCCTTGCCGACCTTCTTCTTCAGCCGCTCGCCAGTGTAACGGACACCCTTGTTCTTGTACGGATCGGGAGGCCGCAAGCCACGAATCTCTGCCGCCATTTGTCCTACTTGCTGTTTGTCTGCGCCCCTGACCACCACGTGGGTCAGCTTCTCGACAGCGATCGTCAGTCCCTCCGGAATTGGCATCTCAATGGGATGCGAATAACCGAGGGTAAACACGACGGATTTGCCTTTGACCTCCGCCCGGTATCCAATCCCCACGATGTCCAATTGCTTTTCAAAGCCTTGGGCAACCCCACGCACGGCGTTGACGAGGAGGCTGCGGGCCAAGCCGTGTAATGCCGCCTGCTCGCTGCGCTCCCGTTTAACCACGTACTGGCCGTCCTGCTTCTCAAAGTGGATGCCCGGCGGTATGGGCACCCTGAGGGTTCCTTTCGGTCCCGTGACCACCATAACTTCCCCATCCGGCTCCACCGTTACAGGGGAGGGTACTTGAACGGGCTTGGTACCAATTCTTGACATAATCTTTATTCCAAGACCGCAGCTTCGCTTCTCGCCTCAGCTTCCGGCCACCTTATCATGCCACTCCGCAGAACAAGCCAAGCTGCACTAAGTTACGGTGCAGAGAATCTCGCCTCCAACGCCGGCTCGACGAGCTTGTTTTCCGGTCATCACTCCACGTGGGGTGGTGAGGATGTTTACTCCCAGTCCCCCCTGCACCTTGGGAATTTCCCGGGCCCCGGCATAGACGCGCAGTCCTGGCCTTGAGACACGATCTATCGTGGTGATAACGTTCTCCCCATCCGCCCCATAGCGGAGAACAATTCTCAGGACTTTCTTCTTACCCTCTTCACTCACTTTGAAGTTGCTGATGTAACCCTCGTCCTTCAAAATGCGCGCAACCTCCACTTTCAGTTTCGAGGAGGGCATGTCAACTCGCAGGTGCCGGGCTTGAATCCCGTTTCGAATTCGAGTCAACATGTCTGCAATGGAATCTGTCACGGCTGCCATAAAACTCCCAGAATCTGGATTGCTTCTTCAATCCTCCCAGGCTACCAGCTTGACTTGACTACCCCGGGGATGTCGCCCCTGAGGGCCAGTTGCCGGAAACACAAACGACACATCTTGAATTTACCCAGGTAACCGCGAGGCCGGCCACAAATCAGGCAGCGATTCCTATGCCGGATCTTGAACTTCGGCTTCTTGCGCAATTTGGCCATCATTGAGGAACGAGCCACGGATTAACCTCCTAACAAGCAGTGACAAGCGAACTTCATGCCCGCCGCGGATTTGCTAATAGTCCTGGTCCTGATGCTTGTCACTCGTCACTTATCACTTGTCACTGTCTTTCTGCGCGGCGGTCTGCCGGCGCTGTGCCTCCGACCGGAAGGGCATCCCCAGGTGCCGGAGCAGTGCCAGGGCTTCTGCGTCAGACCGAGCGTCAGTAACGATAGAAATGTTCAGTCCCTTAACTTTTTCCACTTTCGCGTAGTCAATCTCGGGGAAAACCAACTGGTCGCGAAGGCCCAGAGTATAGTTCCCCCGGCCGTCGAAGGCGCGAGTCGAAAGCCCTCTGAAATCGCGCACGCGTGGCAGCGCAACGCTGGTGAGGCGGTCGAAGAACTCATACATCCTGTCGCCCCGCAGAGTCACCATCGCCCCAATCGGCATGTTCTTGCGCAGTTTGAAATTCGCTATCGATTTCCGCGCCCGCGTGATGACCGGCTTTTGCCCGGTAATCTGGCCCAACTCCTGAGTGCCGGCGTCCAGCAGCTTGGCGTTCTGGATGGCTTCACCCAATCCCATGTTCAACACGATCTTCCTGAGACGTGGGACCGCCATGCCGTTAGGGTACTTGAACTCCTTCACCAAGGCCGGCACGACTTCATTCTTATATTTCTCTTTCAAACGCGGCGCCATGTTCCCTTCACATCCTCCCGGCCTTTACTTATCCAAAGATTTCTCGCACTTCGCGCAAATGCGTACTTTCTTGCCACCGGCCATCTCCCGATGCTGGATGCGCGTGGGTCCGCATTCGCTGCACACCAAGGCCACGTTGGAAACGTGGATCGGTCCTTCCTTTTCCAAAATCCCGCCACGGATTTGCTTGGCTGGATTGGGGCGCGTGTGGCGTTTGATCATGTTAACATGCTCGACGTAGAGTCGCCGCTGGCGGGGTTCGACTTCCAGAACCCGCCCCACCTTGCCCTTGTCCCGGCCGGCAATCACCTGCACCTGGTCGTTCTTCTTGATATCCAACCCGAATCCCATCACAGAACCTCTGGGGCGAGTGAAACTATTTTCAAGAACTTCTTCTCGCGGAGTTCTCGCGCCACCGGCCCAAAGACGCGTGTCCCCACCGGCTCGTTGGCCTCATTGATGACCACGGCAGCATTTTCATCGAATCGAATGTAGCTGCCATCACGCCGCCTCTGCTCCTTGCGCATCCTGACGATCACACACTTCACAACCGTGCCCTTCCGGATGGCGCTATCCGGCGCCGCTTCCTTGACGGAAGCGGTGACCACATCACCCAGGCCCGCCTGCAAACCTACGTCTCCACCCACAGGAAGAATGCAGGACAGCCTTCGGGCTCCGGAATTATCCGCCACATGAAGAATCGTCCTCATCCCAATCATACTGTCCCCTCCGGCAGAGGAGCCACTTCAACGGCCTTGTTGACGATTTCCACCACCCGCCAGCGCTTTCTCCGGCTGCATGGCCGCGTCTCCTGGATTCGTACCGTGTCACCGGGCCGGCACTCGTTCTTTTCGTCGTGGGCAAGGAACCTCTTGGAGTGCCGAACCACCCGTTTGTAAAATGGATGGATGATCTGTCGCTCCACTGTGACCACCACGGTCTTCTGCATTTTATTGCTGGTCACAATTCCGACTTTTTCCTGTCGCCTTTTCTGCATAACTCCTTATTCTCACCCAGTCCGGGTCGCCGCCACTTCAGGCCGATTCGGCCCCTCCAGCCTTCAGTTGGCGCTCGCGCAGAATTGTCTTCACTTTGGCAATACCTTTCCGCAACTCGCGGAGGGTCTCCAAGCTCTCCGTTTGCCCGCTGGCCATGCGGAACCTCAAGCGGCCCAGTTGGCCGGTAAACTCGCGGTCCCGCGCCGAGAGTTCGTCGTCCGTCCATTCTCGCATTTTCTCGGCCGGCCACTTCCACTTCTTGTCCTTTTCCAACTTCATGACGTCCCCTCTGCCGGCCGCTATGCCGCCGCTTTACGGGAAACAAATTGCGTAGCCAAAGCCAGCTTATGGCCAGCCAAGCGAAGCGCTTCCCGAGCTTCCTCTTCCGAGACACCTTCCATCTCAAACAGGATTCGTCCGGGCTTCACCACCGCAACCCAAAACTCCGGAGCGCCCTTGCCCTTCCCCATACGCGTTTCTGCTGGCTTCTTGGTCACCGGCTTGTCCGGGAAAATGCGAATCCAGAGTTTTCCGCCTCTCTTGATGAAGCGCATGATGGCCACGCGACTGGCTTCGATCTGACGGTCCGTAATCCACCCCGGGTCAAGTACCTTTAGCCCGTAGTCCCCGAACGCCAGGTCAGATCCCCGCCACGCCTTGCCGCGCATACGCCCTCGCTGCTGCTTCCGGTACTTCACTTTGCTCGGCATTAACATGGGGTCGATTCACTCATGACCACCCGTCCTTTCGCGGATGGCCACTGACTTGACGCTCCTCTTACTAAACTGCCGGCGCTCCAGCGGGCACAGGCTCCACCGCCTTCTCCGGCCGCCGTTTCTGTTCCAGGATCTCCCCGTTATAAATCCAGCACTTCACACCAATCACCCCATAGGTGGTCATGGCTTCAGCGAGTCCATAATCAATGTCCGCACGCAGGGTGTGGAGCGGCAAGCGCCCCTGGAGGTACCATTCCGAACGGGCAATCTCCGCTCCGTTCAGCCGCCCTCCGCAGCGAATCTTGATTCCCTTGCAGCCGAAGCGCAACGCGGAATCCACAGCTTTTCTCATGGCCCGCCGAAATGCCACGCGCTTTTCAAGCTGCAGGCAAATTGCTTCCGCCACCAACTGGGCGTTTAACTCCGGCCGGTGAACCTCCTGGATGTTGATGGGCAGAACCTCGCGTCCCGTGCGCTTCTGGATCTCCTGTCGAAGACGATCAATCTCCGCGCCTTTGCGCCCGATGATGATGCCGGGCCGAGCGGTGTGGATGGTGATCTTCAGCTTGTTGCCCGGACGCTCAATTTCGATTGAGGCAACACCCGCTGCCTGGAGTTGGTCCTTGAGCCGCTTCTTGATCTTCAAGTCCTCGTGAAGAAACTCGGCGTAATCCTTCTTCGCGAACCAGCGCGACTTCCAGGTCTTGTTGTAACCCAGGCGGAACCCGTAAGGGTGTACTTTCTGACCCATCCAATCCCTCCTTCAATTAGGGAATAGGGAACAGGGAACAGGAATAGAGAGTGGCGACCTTCTCTGTGTCCAACTCGCTATTCCCTGTTCCCAACTCCGTCTTCCCAACTCGCAACTCCCCGTTTCCTATTCCCTGTTCCCTATTCCCTGTTCCCTATTGTTCTGGCGCCTCCACCACCACAGTGATGTGGCTCATCCGCCGCTGGAAGCGGAAGGCACGGCCCATGGGCGCGGGACGAATTCTCTTGGAACGTGGTCCCTCATTGACGTAGGCCTTCGATACCACCAACTTGTCCACGTCCAAGTGTTCAGCTTTCTGCTCCGCATTGGCGATGGCCGAACGCAAAACCTTTTCCACGGCCTGCGCCACTCGCTTCTTGGTGTAGGTCAAGATACTCAACGCTTCACCCGCGTTCTTGCCGCGAATCAGGTCCACCACTAAGCGCGCCTTTTGCGGAGAAACTCGGATGTGCTTTTGTGTGGCTCGTGCTTCCATAGCTTAGTCCAGGCTCGGGATTCAAACCCCACTCTTAGCTGGCGGCTCCTGGCGGTGGGGTCGCCGGCGGCCTTGCTCCTCCCACGGGCGGCGGAGCTGCGACCGCGGCCCTTTCGGTCGCCACCTTCATACTGTGGCCCTTGAAAGTGCGCGTCGGCGAGAACTCGCCTAACTTATGGCCGACCATGTTCTCCGTGATGTACACGGGTATGAACTTCCTGCCGTTGTGAACGGCAATCGTATGCCCCACCATCTCGGGAACAATGGTGGAACGTCGCGACCAGGTTTTCACCACCTTCTTTTCGAACCGCCGATTGAGCAATTCGATCTTCTTGATCAAGTAGTCGTCCACGAAGGGACCCTTCTTCAGCGACCTCCCCAAGGCTTCCTCCCTCTATTTCCTTTCGCGCCGTTTCACAATAAACCGGTCCGTTGACTTATTATTGCGCGTCTTGTAGCCGCGTGTGGGCTGGCCCCAGGGAGTTACGGGATGCCGCCCTCCTGAGGTCTTTCCTTCTCCGCCGCCGTGCGGATGATCGACAGGATTCATAGCCACGCCACGGACGGTCGGCCGAATGCCCATCCACCGCTTGCGACCTGCCTTGCCGATTGAAATGTTCTCGTGGTCGAGATTCCCCACCTGCCCGATGGTGGCCACGCAATCCATGAGAACTTTGCGAACCTCACCGGAGGGGAGACGAATCTGGGCGTATTCCCCCTCTTTGGCCAGCAACTGGGCGGCGCCTCCAGCGCTGCGCACCATCTGGCCACCCTTTCCCGGCCGCATTTCGATGTTGTGGATGAGGGTGCCGGCCGGAATATTTTTGAGCGGCAAAGCGTTGCCCGTAACAATATCCGCCTCGGGTCCGGAAACGACCTTGTCCCCCACCTTCAGGCCGGAAGGGGCGAGAATGTAACGTTTCTCTCCGTCGGCGTAGTGCAAGAGGGCGATGAAAGCAGAACGGTTAGGGTCGTACTCAATGGTCGCGACCCGGGCCGGAATTCCCATCTTGTCCCGTTTGAAATCAACTATTCGATAATGCCGTTTGTGCCCGCCCCCGCGGTGCCAAATCGTCAATTGACCACGGTTGTTGCGCCCCGAGATGCGGGACTTGGGTTCCAAAAGCGGCTTGTGCGGACTCGAGCTGGTGATTTCCTCGAAGCTCAAGCCGGTTTGGAACCGTCGTGTCTCGGTGTAGGGCCTGTAGGTTTTGATTCCCATCGCCTTCGTCTTCCGCAGCGAACAATTTCGCCGCTCAAACTCATCTATAAATTCTCAACGTACTCCGGAACTTTCTCGCCCGCCTTCAACTTCACATACGCCTTCTTCCAATCCGGCCGGAAGCCGAATGTCTTTCCCCGCCGCCGCATCTTGCCGAGGTAACTGGAGGTGTGCACGGACGCGACCTTTACTTTAAAAGCCGCCTGCACAGCCTTCTTGATTTCAATCTTGCTGGCATCCGGGTGCACCCGGAAGCATAGCGTCCGATGACGCTCTTTGACGTCCAGGGTCTTCTCTGTCACGATCGGCTTTTGAAGAATTTGGTAAGGGCTCTTCGTCATAGCAGCGACTCCTGGAGCCGGGTGAGAGCGCCTTCCGAGATCAGCACCTGGTCGTGGCTCAAGACCTGGTAGGGATGCAAACTGTGGTGGCGAACAAGGTCACACCCCTCGACATTACGGGAAGAAAGCTCCAGGTTGCGGTCCGCCACATCGTTCACTACCAGCACCGTCTTTTCCACCCCCAGCTTCTTGAGGGCGCCCGCAAATAACTTGGTTTTGGGTTCACCCAAGCTCAATTGGTCAACAACCGTCAGCTTATGTTCCAGGAATTTCGCCGCCAGAGCGGAACGCAGTGCACCCCGTAGCATCTTTTCGGGAATTGCATAGGAGTAATCGCGGGGCTTGGGACCATGTGCAATCGACCCATGACGCCACAACGAACTCCGGATACTGCCGGCGCGAGCCCTTCCTGTGCCCTTCTGTCGCCAGGGCTTCTTGCCCCCGCCGCGAACCTCATCGCGGCTCTTTGTTGAATGCGTGCCTCGACGCTGGCTCGCCAGATATTGCTTGACTGCTTCCCAAAGCAGGCTCTGGTTCGGTGTGACAGCGAAAACCTCATCGGCAAGCTCAAGCTGCTTGACTGTCGCCCCATCCAAGTTTCTGACTTCGACTGTCGCCATGTTAGTTCTCAGTTTAAGCTTTCAGCCGTCAGCCCTCAGCTATCAGCGAGAAGACCTTGTTCGCTGACAGCTGACGGCTGATAGCTGATCGCTTTCTGTCCACTGCCTACTGCTTACTGCCTACTTTCACTTATGCGGCGCCTTGGCCTTGTGAACTACAACGTAACTGCCTTGAGGACCCGGAACAGCACCCTCCACCAACAAGGTGTTCTCCTCCGCAAGCACCTGAACCACGCGCAGATTGCGCACCGTCACGCGCGCATTGCCCATATGGCCTGCCGCTTTCATCCCTTTGAGAACCCGAGAGGGCCATGCCGAAGCCCCAATCGAGCCCGGAGCACGATGGAACATGGAACCGTGGGACGCCCCACCACCGCCAAAGTGGTGCCTCTTTTGAACACCAGCGAAGCCGCGACCTTTGGACACTCCCGTCACATCCACATAATCGTCTACCGAGAATACATCCGCCAAAACCTTGTCCCCGACCTTCACTTCCCCAGCGTCCGTACCCAGTCGAACTTCGCGGAGAAGACGAACCGGGTTCGCCCCAGCCTTCCGGAAGTGCCCTTCCCGAGGTTTGTTCACGTGCTTGGGAGGAGGCAACTCCACCAAACCGAGTTGCGCCGCTTCGTAGCCATCCTTCTGCGCGGTCTTGCGCTGCACCACAACGCAAGGCCCCGCTTTCAGCACCGTGACCGGGATCACGTCTCCATTTTCCGCGAAGACCTGCGTCATGCCGAGTTTCTTGCCGAGAATTGCTTTCACCATGTTCGTCAGTTGTCGGTTGTCAGTTGTCAGTCGTCAGTTGCCGATCATCCGCTAGGACGGACAGCGGACGACGGACCACGGACAACCGACGTCTTTACTTCGTGTGTTCCTTCCCAAACGCCTTGATTTCGATATCCACGCCTGAAGGCAGATCCAGTTTCGTCAAAGCCTCGATCGTGTTCGAGGTCGGCTCCAAGATATCTACCAGCCGCTTGTGCGTGCGGATTTCGAACTGCTCACGCGATTTCTTATCCGTATGCGGCGAACGCAGCACGCAATACTTGTTCTTGATGGTAGGCAGAGGAATAGGCCCTGCCACCTGCGCACCCGTCCGCTTGGCGGTAGATACGATCTCCGCCGCAGATTGATCCAGGATCCTGTGATCGTAAGCCTTCAACCGGATTCTAATTTTTTGGTGAAGCATTCGCACGCACCTTACTGAATAATCTCCGTGACCGAACCGGCGCCCACCGTGTGTCCACCTTCGCGGATGGCGAAGCGCAGCCCTTTCTCCATGGCGATGGGCGTGATCAGCGCAATCTCCAGGTTCACGTTATCCCCCGGCATCACCATCTCTGTCCCTCCCGGCAGCGTCGCCACCCCCGTCACGTCCGTGGTGCGAAAGTAAAACTGCGGCCGGTACCCCGAGAAGAACGGCGTGTGCCGCCCCCCTTCTTCCTTCGTCAGAATGTATACCTCGCTCTTGAACTTGGTGTGCGGCGTGATCGACCCCGGCTTCGCCAGCACCATCCCCCGCTCCACTTCTTCCTTCTCCGTCCCCCGCAGCAACACCCCGATGTTGTCCCCCGCCTGCCCTTCGTCCAACAGCTTCTTGAACATCTCTACCCCCGTCACCACCCGCTTGAACGACTCCGCACGCAAGCCCACAATCTCCACTTCCTCCTGTATCTTTACCTTCCCCCGCTCTACCCGCCCCGTCACTACGGTCCCCCGCCCCGAGATCGAGAAGATGTCTTCAATCGGCATCAGAAAGGGCTTGTCAATCTCCCGTGGCGGCAGCGGAATGTAGCTGTCCACCGCGTCCATCAATTCGTGGATCGACTTCTCCCACTTCGCGTCCCCTTCCCCCGCCTTCAGCGCGCTCCCCCGGATCACCGGAATCTTGTCCCCGGGGAACTGGTACTTGGTCAGCAACTCCCGTACCTCCACTTCCACCAGGTCCAGCAGCTCCGGGTCGTCCACCGCATCGCACTTGTTCATGTACACCACAATGTACGGCACGTTCACCTGCCGCGCCAACAGCACGTGCTCCCGCGTCTGCGGCATCGGCCCGTCCGTCGCCGCCACCACCAGAATCGCCCCGTCCATCTGCGCCGCCCCCGTGATCATGTTCTTGATGTAGTCCGCATGCCCAGGGCAGTCTACGTGCGCGTAGTGCCGGCGCTTCGTCTCGTACTCCACGTGCGCAATCGCAATCGTGATCCCCCGCGCCTTCTCTTCCGGCGCATTGTCAATGGAGTCGAAGGGCCGGAACCTCACCTTCGGGTTCTCCTTCGCCAATACCTTGGTGATCGCCGAGGTCAACATCGTCTTCCCGTGATCGATGTGCCCAATCGTCCCAATGTTCATGTGCGGCTTCGATCTGTCGAATTTTTCTTTGGCCATAGTCGCTGTCCTCAATTAGAAAAAGTTCTTGGGTACTTCTGCCTCAGTTCCTCAGCAATCTCTTCCACGTTCCAGGAGTAATATTGCCTCAACCGCTTCCGTTCCGGGTTCCCAGGTGCGTGGCCACAAATCTGTGCGCCAATCTAAGGTGGTGTTGCACTTCCAGTCGGCCACACATTCTCCATTCCTGACGAACAATCCATTCCTACTTTTCCACCACACGCCCTTGCACGCGGGCGATGACTTCCTCAGAAATTGGCGCCGGGGTCTGTTCGTAGCGCAAGAAGTGCATCGTGTACGAGGCGCGACCCTGCGTCCTGGAGCGCAAATCCGTGGCGTACCCGAACATTTCCGCCAGGGGAACCTTGGAGCGAATAATCTGCGTCGAGCCGCGCTTTTCCAGGCCCTCGATGTGGCCGCGGCGCGCGTTCAGGTCCCCGAGGACATCGCCCATGTACTCTTCGGGAACTACCACTTCCACCTTCATCACGGGTTCAAGCAGCACCGGCTTGGCCTTGCGAACAGCTTCTTTGAAGCCCAGTGACCCCGCAATCTTAAACGCTATTTCGGAGGAGTCGACTTCGTGATATGAACCGTCAATCAGGGTAACAGAAACACCATTCATCTCGTAACCCGCAAGGACGCCGGACTCCATGGCCTCGCGGATACCGTCATACGTGGGCAGGATATATTCCTTCGGAACGACTCCGCCCACAATCCCGTCCAGGAACAGAAGTTTCAACTCCGCATCAAACTTGTTTGTGGACTTTTTCCTGGTGATTTCTGCGATAGCGTTAAGGTCAGGGTGAGGGAGGGGATCGACGCGCAGGAAAACGTGGCCATACTGCCCTCGGCCACCGGTCTGTCGCACGTACTTCCCTTCTCCCTCCGCCGCAGCCAGAATAGTCTCACGGTATGCCACCTGGGGACGTCCCACGTTGGCCGCCACGTTGAACTCGCGCACCATTCGGTCCACCAGGATCTCCAGGTGTAATTCTCCCATGCCCGAAATCAGTGTTTGTCCCGTATCGGGGTCGGTGTGAACCTTGAAGGTAGGGTCTTCTTGCGTCAGTTTGGACAGCGCATTCCCCAACTTTTCCTGGTCCGCCTTGGTCTTCGGCTCAATGGCTACGGATATAACCGGAGCCGGAAAATCCATGGACTCGAGCACGATGGGGTGATCTTCATCACAAATCGTGTCGCCCGTGGAAACGCTCCTTAGACCTACGGCAGCGCCGATATCACCCGCAAACATCTCTGTGAGCTCCTCGCGCTTGTTGGCGTGCATCTGCAACAATCGCGAAATGCGCTCCCGGCGGCCGCGGCGCGGATTGTAAACCGAATCCCCCTGTTCCAAGGTGCCCGAATAAACACGTAGGAAGGCAAGCTGACCAACATAGGGGTCAGTCATGATCTTGAACACCAGGGCAGCGAATGGATCATCATCCGAGGCCTTGCGGATCAGGGTTTTCTCCTCGTCGTCAGGAGCCGAACCCTCAATCGGGGGAATATCGAGCGGTGAGGGCAGATAATCAACCACGGCATCGAGCAAGGGCTGAACCCCTTTGTTCTTGAAGGCCGCCCCACAGAGCACTGGAAAGGCCTTCATGGCAATGGTGGCTCGCCGTATGGCGGCACGAGTATCCGCTTCTGGAATGGTCTCACCGTGGACGTACTTCTGCATAATCTGGTCATCGACTTCGCCCAACGACTCGATCATTTGCTCTCGATAAAGGTGGGCCCTCTCCCAGTGCTGGGCAGGGACTTCAACTTCGTCCAAAGCCGCCCCCAGCGTTTCTCCTTTCCAAACAATGGCGCGCTGCCTGACCAGGTCAATGACCCCCTCGAAGTTGTCTTCCGCTCCCAGCGGCAACTGGACAACCACGGGGTTGGCATGAAGTTTGGAGCGCAGTTGGCTGACACACATCTCATAGTCCGCTCCCACCCGGTCCATCTTGTTCACAAAGACGATGCGCGGAACTCGATACTTGTCAGCTTGCCGCCAGACGGCTTCAGTCTGCGGTTCGACGCCCTCGACCGCCCCTAAAATGGCAATCGCTCCGTCAAGTACCCGGAGCGACCGTTCAACTTCTGCCGTAAAGTCCACGTGACCTGGCGTGTCAATAATATTAATACGAATATCGTTCCAAAAACAGGTAGTTGCTGCAGAGGTAATGGTAATGCCGCGTTCCTGCTCCTGTTCCATCCAGTCCATGACGGCGGTGCCCTCGTGCACTTCGCCCATCTTGTACGTCCTGCCGGTATAGTACAAGAAGCGCTCCGTGGTCGTCGTCTTCCCGGCGTCGATGTGAGCCATGATGCCGATGTTCCGGGTTTTTTCGAGCGGCGTCTGACGCGGCATAGATCCTTATGCGAACAAAACAGGCCACGATCTTGATCCTCGAATCAAGATCCTGCCCCCCAGCAGCCTATTGATCGGTAGAGCCGCCGATGGCGGCCACAAAGCGGATCGTGGCCCAGGGTGGTCACATCCCGCCTTGACCAAGGTTACCAGCGGTAATGGGCAAAAGCCTTATTGGCTTCGGCCATGCGATGAGTGTCGTCCCGCTTTTTGATGGCGCCGCCTCGGTTATTCGCCGCATCCAGCAGCTCCGCGGCCAGCCTCTCCACCATGGACTTCTCGCCCCGCTCCCGCGCATAGCCGATAATCCAGCGGAGACTTAACGAGGTTTGACGATTCCGATTGACTTCCACCGGCACCTGATAGTTCGCTCCACCCACACGGCGGGTCTTCACTTCCAGGGTCGGCTTAACGTTCTCCACCGCCTTCTTGAAGACCTTGAGCGGGTCATCGTTGGCCCGCTGTTGGATCAATCCGAAGGCGTCGTACACAACCTGCTGAGCAACACTCTTTTCCCCCCTCAGCATGACGCAGTTCACAAACTTCTGAACCAGTGGGCTGCCATGAACCGGATCGGCGCTTACCTCTCGACGCTCAACTGTACCTTTACGCGGCATATTCGATCTTCACCATCTTGCGCTTGAAGACTCTCTACTCTCCTTGAAATCCTACCTACGAAGCTTTCGGCCTCTTGGCCCCGTATTTGGACCGTGCCTGCCGGCGATCCGTCACCCCGGCGGAATCCAACGTCCCGCGAATCACATGGTAGCGAACTCCCGGCAGATCCTTGACGCGCCCACCCCGGATCAGGACAATCGAGTGCTCCTGCAAATTGTGGCCCACGCCTGGAATATAGGTCGTCACTTCCATGGCATTCGTTAACCTGACTCGCGCCACCTTCCGCAATGCTGAGTTCGGCTTCTTGGGCGTCTGTGTGTACACGCGAATGCACACCCCGCGCTTCTGGGGACAGCCTTGAAGCGCCGGGCTGGAAGTCTTGTATCTCGGCTGCTTCCGCCCAAGTCGAACCATCTGGCTAAAAGTTGGCATTCCAGGGCCTCTCGCACCCCCACACCGGGTCTTTCATACCTGTGCGCTTCTACGGGGCTAAATCAGGTTTAAACCTAATCCTTTCAAATCTAACAGACCTCTTCAAAACCTGTCAAGTAAGTTCAGGCAAAAAACCTCAGCAACTTTTGCGAAGTCTTACCGCATTTCAAGGATTTCCCGCTCTTTGCTCTTACCCACACTCTCGAGCTTCTCCATAGTCTCGTCGGTCAGCTTCTGAATTTCCTCCAGACCGCGGCGTTCGTCATCTTCAGATATCTTCTTATCCTTGAGCAATCTCTTCAGTTCCTCGTTTCCATCGCGGCGAATGTTCCGCACTGCTGTCCGGTGGTTCTCCAGAACCTTATGCAGGTGCTTTACGAGTTCCTTCCGGCGCTCCTCGGTGAGCGGAGGAATCGGAACCTTCAGGATTTTTCCGTCGTTCACCGGATTCAACCCCAGGCCCGACGATCGAATAATCTTTTCAATCGCCGGCAACAAGCTCGGGTCCCAAGGCTGGACCGTCAGCAGGGAGGGATCGGGAACACCCAATGTGGCGACCTGGTTCAGAGGTGTGGGCGTGCCGTAGTACTCAACCTTTATGTGCTCCAACAACGTGGTCGAGGCGCGCCCCGTCCGCAGTGAAGCCAGTTCTGAGCGCAGGTCGTCTCCCGCCTTCCCCATGCGGGTTTTGGTTTGTGCTAAAGTCTCTTTAATCATCTTTCGCCCGCCTTTCCGCCCGGGCACTCAACGAACTACCAGTGAGCCGATCTTTTCACCCAGAATGACGCGTTTGAGGTTGCCCGGCACATTAAGATTAAATACGATAATCGGCAAGCTATTATCCATGCACATCGAAATAGCCGTGGTGTCCATCACTTTCAGCCCGCGGGATAGCACATCCAGATAATTAATACGCGAGAACATCTTGGCATCGGGGACCTTTTGGGGGTCCGCATCATAGACGCCATCCACCTTCGTGGCTTTCAGGATTACGTCCGCCTTGATTTCTATAGCCCGCAGCGCCGCAGCCGTGTCCGTCGAAAAATAGGGACTGCCCGTTCCAGCCGCAAAAATCACCACTCTGCCTTTTTCCAGGTGACGGATAGCACGGCGACGAATAAAGGGCTCCGCAATCTCCCGCATTTCAATTGCCGTAGTCACCCGCGTGTGGCAGCCACGCTTCTCGAGGGCGTCTTGAAGGGCCAAGCCGTTAATCACGGTTGCCAACATTCCCATATGGTCGGCTACCACGCGGTCGATGCCTGACTCGGAAGCAACCACGCCGCGGATAAAGTTCCCGCCGCCCATCACGATGGCGACCTCGACCCCCAGCTTTCGAACCTCCCCCACCTCTTCGGCAATCCGCGCCGCCGTTACCGGGTCAACTCCGAATCCCTGAGATCCCATCAGAGCTTCACCGCTCAGTTTCAGGAGAATACGTCGAAAAGCGGGCTCACTCATGATTTTCGTCCACCCCGGTAGTGTAGCTCACCGGCCTACGCGAATGCCTGGCGCGGCAGAGCCTTAACCGACCTTGGGCGCCTCCGCCGGAGCTCCCGCCGCAGGCGTCGTCATGCCTTCCCCCACCTTGAAACGCGCGAATCGGCGGACCGTGATGTTCTCTCCAAACTTGGCAATTTTAGAAGCGATCAACTCTCCAATGGTGACCGCTCCTGTCGTGTCTTTGATAAAGTGCTGTTCGTAAAGGCAGTTATCTTCGTAAAACTTTCCCAGCCTGCCCTCCACAATTCGATCCAATACGGACTCGGGCTTGCCCGAAGCCGCAGCCTGCTCCTTCAGGATTTCCCTTTCCCGCTCCAGAACTTCAGCCGTGACGTCTTCTTTTCGGATGAAACGGGGATCGGTGGCACAGATTTGCATGGCCAGGTCGTGGACCAATTGCTGGAATTCTTCGTTTCGGGCCACGAAATCAGACTCGCAATTAACCTCCACCAGCACGCCCATCTTTCCACCCGCATGGATATAGGCCCCCACCACACCTTCAGAAGTCGCGCGGCCTGCCTTCTGGGCCGCCGTCGCCTGGCCTCGTTTCCTCAGCACCGTAAAAGCCTTCTCCAGGTCGCCCTGAGCTTCTTCCAGGGCTTTCTTGCACTCCAGCAGGGGAGCGCCACTGATTTCGCGCAGTTTCTTGACGAGCTCAGCGGGTACACTCATCCTTTTATGTCCTCCGCACACCAGAAGAGTGGGCGTAGCCAGCCGCCCCACTCATTTCAAGTTCTTGGTTTGAATTCACCGGCACTAGGGTATGTCAGGCATCGGGGTGCCATCGCCATCCTCGCCCTTTCGAGAACGGCCCTTCGGCTCAATGCCCTTGCGTCTGATCTTGGGGACACGCACCCGGCCGTCGGCGCTCTCCTCAGCCTCCCGCACAGCAGAAGAAAGGTCAATCCCTTCTTTACCCACAAAGAACTCTTCGCCGCTCTGGCTCTCAGGTGGCGGCGCCTCACCGGCCGCTATAGCTGCGTCAAGGCGTTGAGCTTCCAACTCCTCCGCCGCCTTCTCCGCCGCAATCTTTTCTTCTTCCAGTTGTTTATCCACGGCTGCCTGGCGTCCCTCGATAATGGAGTCGGCAACCCGTGAGGTAAATAGCCGGATGGCGCGCAGCGCGTCGTCGTTCCCGGCAATCACGTAATCGACCAGGTCAGGATCACAGTTCGTATCCACGATGCCCACGACGGGGATCCCGAGCTTCCGCGCTTCCTGGACGGCGATCTCCTCTTTGTGGGAATCCACCACAAAGAGCGCGCCCGGAAGTTCCGGCATGTCCTTAATACCGGAGAGGTTCTGCTCCAGATGGTGGCGTTCACGCTCCAGCCGCTGCACTTCTTTCTTGGTGAGCAACTCGTACCGCCCATCCCGACTCATCTCTTCCAGTTCTTTGAGGCGCTGAATCGACTTCTGGATCGTGGCATGATTGGTCAGCAAGCCGCCTAGCCAACGATGGTTGACGTAGTACATGGCGCAGCGGGTGGCTTCCTCGGCTATGGCCTCCTGCGCCTGACGCTTGGTACCCACAAACAACACCGTCTTGCCCTCGCGCGCAAGATCGGTAAGGAACTTGGCCGCCTCCTTAAAGAGCTTCAGTGTCTTCTGCAAGTCGATGATGTAGATCCCGTTGCGTTCCCCGTAAATGTACTCCTTCATCTTCGGGTTCCAGCGGCGCGTCTGGTGGCCAAAGTGAACTCCAGCCTCCAGGAATTCTTTCATCGTAATATTCGCCAAAACTCCTCCTCGCTCTTCGAACAGCCAACCATCAACCCTTGGCGTTGAGCCAAATCGCCCGCCCGGAACGGCAACCGATCGCTGCTAGCGAATGGCTGAAAGCTATCTTTTCGAGAATTGGAACCGCTTGCGCGCGCCCTTCTGCCCGTACTTCTTGCGCTCCTTGGCGCGCGGATCCCGGGTAAGGAAACCGCCCTGACGCAAACGTGGGCGCAGTTCCGGATTGAAAACAATTAAGGCCCGGGCGATGCCCAGCTTCGTTGCACCCGCCTGCCCGTGAATACCGCCTCCCCGAGCATTCACCAAAACGTCGAATTTCCCCGCCAATTCAGCGCTGATCAAAGGTTGCTGGATCTCAGCCCGTAAGGCCTCAGAGGGAAAGTAACTTTGGAAAGCACGGCGATTGACCACTAACTTGCCCTCGCCGGGCCTCAGGATGACTCTGGCTACAGAAGTCTTGCGACGTCCCGTCGCCCTATACTCAGCAAGCGCTGCCACAGATTCTCCGTCTGCCATAAAACTCCTTGGACTTTCAACTAGCGCGCAAGGGAAAGCGGTTCAGGCGATTGTGCGCTGTGCGGATGCGTGCTTCCTGCGTAGACCTTCAACCGCCGAGCCAGCCGGTCGCGCAGCCGATTCTTGGGCAGCATGCCCAGAATCGCTTCCCGGATCAGGCTCTCCGGCCTTTTCTCAAAAAGCTCACGCGCCGTAATCTCTTTCAACCCGCCCGGATATCCGGTATGGTGCCGATAGACCTTTCCGTCCAGCTTCTTCCCTGTAAGGCGAATCTTCTCGGCATTAATGATAATCAACCCACTACGATGATCCTCGTGCGGGGTGTAGTCTGGGGAATCCTTCCCGGTCAACACGCGAGCCGCTCGGGCAGCCAAGCGCCCCAGCACCCATCCCTCCGCATCAACAATGCGCCAGTGAATTTTTCCCCGGCGCGCTTTCGCAAAATAGGTCCCCACTGCACACTCCATCACACGCTGCAAACTGCAAATAAACAATCTTACCTGAGACAACGACTTTTTTCAACAGGCTTCTCACGTGGGTGGTGTGATATTCCTGTGTTGATCGGTTCTAAAGATTTCACACCAGCCCGAGAAGGCAAGAATAGTTCTGCGACCATAGAAGGCGGTACGATGGTTGGTAAAAACAGGCGACCCAATTGTTGATGGAATATTCGAAGCAGTGGCGAAAATGCAATTCCCGGCGAGCGAAAAAATATCTGCCCTCGCGCGCGCAGCAGCAATCGCGCAACCTTACACGTATGAAACAGAAGAGTTGAAAGAATCCGTCTTGGGCTTAAGTCCCCGTGATGTGCTCCAGCACTAGTGTAATCATAACCATTGGCGCTGGCAGGGGCGGAACGTTAATAGCGGTTGATGTAACCAATATCGGCTTGAAGCCCTGCGCGGTTAAAGGCAAAATTAATTGGCCTATCTTGTCAGGTGCTCCAGTGATGACTCTGTATTCTGTTTTTTGAGGCATGGGAAATCTCCTTAGGAGATCACTGCAAAGCCGAGAAGTTCCGGCACCGTCCAAATGTGATCCGTCAATCCCGCCTCCATCGCGGGAGTAACCCGAAGGGTTTGATGAACACGAACAAAATTATACCACGCGAAGTACAGGGCCAACATTGCATAAAGCTTCTCCCACTTTTTCGAGAAAGCATTGGTCAGGCGGGTGAGTCTCCGCATTTGCATTCTCATGGTCAAGTTCTGGCGCTCGACGTGCGAAGTACTAACCTTGCTCATATCAGGGTTTCCAAAGATGGGGACCTTTTTACAGCCGATGCACTCGGCGGGAGAATAGCGGGTTTCACTCTCGGGATTAGCGGAATACAGTTTAACCAATTGCGCAAACTCTACGCCTTGCGCTCCCAAGCTGAGAACAACGGCATCCCGGTAAGGCGCGAATCCGTCCGTAGTGATTTGGAAACTGCCCTGAGTTGCGGCGGCCAGCTTTTCCGTAAAGGCTACAGTATCTCTTTCCGCGCGTCTGCCCAAGTGCCAAGCGAGCACCAACTTACTGTGGCGTTCGATGGCAACAAACGTGTAGGCATCACCAACCGTGATTTCATCTCGCCCCTTTTTGACTTTAGTCTTTTCCTTCATTCCGACGTATCCCCAAAGCTCATCACACTGGACGTCCTTGACTCGCACACCGTGGATGCGTTCGTTCATCAATTGCTCGCATTTCTCGCCCGCAAGGGAGAGAAGATTCAAAATGGTTCGCGGGTGAACGCCAGTTATGCGGGAAGTGGTGCGGACGGAGCAACCCTCGACCAAGTGCTGCAAAACGCTCATAGCTTTTTCTTCGGCCAAGATCATGTCGCCAAGCGGCTTTGGCTGTGGCTCTATGAACGTCTTGTGGCATTGGGGACAGCGATATCTTTGCTGTCCTTTTCGGTCTCTCCCAAACTTCTTAGCTGGGATGTTGCAGGTTTGGCAGGTCATTTTGTGTCCTTTAGCGAGCAACACAAGAATATACAATGGCGCAAGCATTGTCAAGAGAAATCGTGCATTGAAGGAAAAAAAGTTTTTAGCGGGGGTATACAATGATATCCCGCGAGCCGAGAAATAAGCTCCCGTACCCCCTTCGGGTCTGTAGGCATAAAAGGCTTGCGAGGAACAATGCCGTGACGATTGCTGCGGGATTTCGTTTCAACACTGGAATTATTCTATGTGCCGACACCCAGTACTCTGGTGCCGCAAAGACGTTTGAAACTAAACTCTTTCAAATTAGACACAGGGCCGCATCCCTCGTCTTGGCTTTGAGCGGGAGGTACGTGTTTGCGAAGCGTGCGGTTGAACGCATGGAAGCTAACATTGTTGCGATTCCCGAAGACCACTTGAGCAAGGGTAAGATGCAAGATGCCGTCGAAGCAGCCTTACGCTTTGTCTATGACAACCATGTTTATACGCACCCGGACTGGGGAACGGATGATGCGCCCATCTTCAATTTTGTCATTGGGATGTACTCGCCAATTGACGGAGACTTTCTGTTAGCAAGCGACGAAACACTTACGGCGGACATGGGTGACAGTGTTTGCCTTGGCACAGGGGCATACCTCGGAGACTATCTATCGCGAATGTATACCGGAAGATCCGATGAAATCGATAAGGTTTTATCCCTTGCTATCTACATCTTGCAACAGACGAAGTCGTATGACCAATCCTGCGGCGGAGAGAGCGAATTTATAGTGTTGTGGGACGACGGCGGGACCTCGCCCATAGAAAAGCTTGGTATCACAATGGGTGAACGATTTAGTGAGGGATTCCCTACCGTAATACAGCCATTGTTCTATGCACTCGCTGACCAGAAGATGACCGATGATGAATTGCAGCCGTTACTAGATCGAGCGGTGCGGTCCATGAAGGAGTTTCGGCAGGCTGCGCAGCTTGGGGGTCTTGTCGAGGGCTTAAGAAAACGCCTTGCACGGTTAAAGAGAATTACGGCTTCGCCCAACGAGCCCTAGCCGCTTTCTTTGCGATTTGCTGGCGTCGCTTTCGAGATAGACTCGCAGCTCTCGCAATGCCTCCACGTTTCGCACCTTTTAGCCCTGCGGCTTGCGCTTGAGGGTTTTTGGCTTCTGGTGAGTATCCAGGCATGGAAAGCGGGTCGGCCTTGGAAAGGAAGTTATCAAACATACTCTTCGCGGTTTTGATCGGATCGGCCATGCACAAAGTCTAGCACGGCCTGAGTCAGGCGCAAGGGAATCTTATGAGAGAACAACACAATAATGTCACACTACCCTCACGTGGGTAGTGCTCTAATTTTGTGTTGATGGTCAAGATGGACCTGAAAAGTCCGTTGATGGCTCAATAAGCCCACGCTAGGTGGGTAAGTGTGGAACCAAGGGGAACCTAAAGAGGGAACTTACGCCACTCATTCTCATAGAGGTTGACCGAACCCCAGTTGAGTCCCGGATTCGGCTGTGGGCTGCCATCTCGTTTCTGGTGAGGCATTCTTGAGAATCCTTTCTTGGCATCGGCGTGATTAAGTATGAAAAATCGGAGCGGGGCATCATTGCCGAGCGGAGGGACCACGACGACAACGAGGAAAAGGTTTAGTTGAGTTTCCCCTTCGAAGAAAGATTTGTCTATGTAGAAGCCGTAAGCACCCGAGATTCCCTTCACCTGAACCTTGAATGATTCACCACTCGGGGCCGAACACAGCATATCCACGCGACGGGTATTCCCGAGCGTAAAGGTGACATCGTAACCTCTCCGTGATAGCTCAGCGCCGGTAGCCAGTACAGCAGCAGAGGATGTTTGTTGTTTGTCGCGTTCGCGATGAGGCGTCATGGAATGCTTGCTCCTTCATTTGACGGTAGTGGTACAGTTTGAGAATTATTTAGGAGATTATGGCAATTAGATTGCCGACAATGGAGCAGTTTCCCATTCAAAGACCAAGAAGCATTCGGCTGGAATTCCCGCATGAATGGCTTCATCCAGCCAACGTCTCTGACTTTTAAGAATCTTGTCTCTCCGTTTGCGCTTTACTTCTACGAAAAGATATTGTCCTTCACTCCAAGCGAGAACATCTGGACAGCCAGAACGCCATTTCTGGCCCCCGTTGGCCCTATCTAGAAATCTTTGCGCGTGCTGAGGTAGGTCGCAAGCATGTGGTGGAAGGAACTGCCGAAACCTTTTGCTGTAAGTGTCAATCCAGACACCTTGCCATCCTTGAGTCTGAATCAGCCGGAGTATCGCCAGTTCTGCAAAAAGCGGCTCGCCATGGCAATCGAGCAGGGCTTTACCACCATACGTATCAGATATTGGCTGGCCTTTCCAAAGCTCGAAATTGTGAAAGCAGACAGCGAGAGACACCGTTCTGCTTGATGGGAGGGTCAGAGCTAGAGGGGACGCTGAATAGGCCGCGAGGGGATTCATGAATCTCACTTTTTTGCAGGCCGACTTTATCAAGCATCTCTTCGATTGTCCAGACGTGATCGGTGATTCCCGCTTCCATTGCGGGTGTGACTCTTAGCGTCTTGTGAATCCGGCAGAAATTGTAGTGCATGAAGTGGAGAGCGACTTGATAAGCGTGGTTCTGCTGATTCCGATGAAGGTGGGCACTGATTCCGGTTTGATCCCGGGCAGTGATTCCGATGTCATCCCGGGCGTCTTCGGAGCGAAGCGACGCTGGCCCTCCTATCGTGCTTGAAGTGACCGGGATCG
>Ga0208820_1000121_pt1 | contig 84457 bp, 71 predicted proteins | sample June2015DPH_16_5_FD_184713 | JGI IMG/M metagenome (GOLD analysis project Ga0208820, IMG submission 184713) | Peatland microbial communities from SPRUCE experiment site at the Marcell Experimental Forest, Minnesota, USA - June2015DPH_16_40... | ecosystem: Environmental > Terrestrial > Soil >...
GCCCAACAGCGTGGTTGAACCCCGCACGCCCTCGACTCTCGACTCAACCGGGGCCTACCGCTCCATCACACCCCGATGCCGGACCTTCTGGAATTCAGCTACTTGCACCACGGGCTGCTAGGGGATCTGAGCGTCTTCCCAGTGCCTCAGTGTCTTCCCGGTAGCGACCTGATGTTGACTCCGAATATTCCTGTTTGGGGAAACGAAGACGGGGACTATTTTGTGAATGGCAAGGATCAAACTCAGGGTACGGTGGCAGACTTTGGAAACAATGCGGACCCGCCCGCGTCGACCGGCCAGAGCGGGGTGCTTGTGGTGAACTATGCTGAAGCGCCTGCATACTGGAACGTGAACTGGCTCGAGCCTTGGCCTTGTGGCTACAATACGGATCCACAAAAAACCCAATCTACGAAGGCCCCGAGTATTACGGTGGCGTGAACTGGTGGGCGTACGAAACTCCGGATGCGCTGATCCAGAATTACTACCCTAATAAGCAGGGATATGTATTGGACTGTTATCTCTATGGACCATTGACGCCAGCATCCACTCGATTTGCCATCCTAGGAAATCTTCCAAATACTCTTACTCTGGGCTCCGCGGCGCCGCTGGTTACCCAATACGGAATGCCGCTTTTGTATGTATACGATAAGACCGGAAATGTGGTAACAACCGAAACCGCAACCAGCGTCAGCAGCGACGGCACTCAAGCCACCTTTCCATTTCCTTCATCGCTCACGCAAAGCGGCTATTCACTGGCGATCGTAAATCAGGTCGGTGGCAATCTCGGGTTCGTGCCCGCAGGCGATAACCTACTTTCCATCGCCAGCAGCCAAACAGTCGCGGGCAATCCATTTGGCGTGTCCGTAGGTGCGCTCACTGACAATTCAACATTCTGCAAGTATTATCCTCCCATTCCTCCTAGTAGACAGCCTGTCGAGGAATGCACACCGAGTTCGAGTTATAACACGTTTCCAGTTGTCTCTCTGTACGCGCAAAACCAGGTTCTCATCAACAGCACAGCGGTTAGCGTCGGGTTAAACCCCACAGCGGTTGCCGCATATCAGGCTGGGTCGATCACCAAGACATTTGGACTACTAACAGAGACCTTTTCCGGAACGACCCGCGCAATCGTCGCAAACTCGGGAAGTAATACCGTCAGTGTTCTGGATATTGTCAATAATGTGCTGCTCTTTAACGTGACCGTAGGCAACCAGCCTGTAGCCTTGGCGGTGTCGTCCGATGGCAGTACTGCCTATGTGGCCAACTACAAAGACAGCACTGTAACCCAGGTTAATCTGAATTCCGGGACAGCAACGGCAACCGTTGCAGTAGGAGGACAGCCAACTTCAGTTGCGCTAACCTCGGCAGGCACACTATGGGTAGGCGGCGTGGGCTTTATGACCAAGATGAACACGCAGCCGATGAGTGTGGTTGCCACCGAATCGGTGTCAGGCAAATCGATTGTCGCGCTTGGTTACAGCGATTCAGTGAGTCAACTGGTCGCTACATCTGTCGATACAAGCGGAAACGTGTACGTCGACGAGATTAATCCTAGTTCAGTCCAGGCAGGAGGCGTATACTCTCCACTCGCATCGAACGTGGTTTCCAGCGTAGGAACGCATTTAGTTTATAATGAGGAGGTAAAAGCCTACACAGCAACTCTCGCCGGCGCGAACTTAATAAACACAAACCAAGTTGGAGCCCCGCCGCTAGTCGTACAAGACGGGTGGGCGGTAGTCACAGCCACGCCGACAGGTTTCACAATCACGGATATTACAGGACAGGATGTACTCGTATCGGAACAGACGCCCTCGCCTGTAACTGCGATCGCTGTCGATTCGCAGCTCAGTGTGGTCTACCTTGCCATGCCGGACTCCAATACTCTTTTGACCGTACCTTTGCCCGGAATAAACTAACTCGATTTGCCAAACAAACGCTCCGCCTTTGCCGTCCTACGACGAGTCATTCGGCAAAGGCGGAGTTTTTGCGCCCGCGCTACTGGCCATTTATCGGCAGTTAATCTGGAGAATCATAGCAATATATCGGTAATTACTCGGCGCTGCGAAACCGCCAGTCAACCTCCTGAGCCATGAGACCACATTCCCGTATAAAGACGGCGTAAGAGAATCTTGCCGTGCATAGGCCCGCACTCTGTCAGAAAAAATCAACCACGGGAGGAAATGTCAAAAGCAGGCTCAGGACCAACAGTGCGAGAGCAATCGCGCTGATACGGCCCGCGGCAACTGTCCTCTTTCGCCAACGCCATTCCAAAATCCCCCAGGTAAGAAGCCAGGTAAGAATGGCAGCCGTAGTTACTCCCGAGAGTGGACCCGTTGGTTTGTAGAAAACCAGGTAACTCTTGACGAGCGCCGACTTATCGCCGGCAAAGGCCAGTACAGCCAAAGCAAAAGTGCCGCAACCCGCCGAAAGAATGGCAGCCGCGCCGGAACCGTTCGGGATCGCCGGAGTGTTATGGGAATCCACACCATCTGACGTGGTCATTTCTCTCCTCCGCGGCCCAGTTGAATCGTGTGCCCGCCCTGAACCGGCGCGTACTTGTTAATCATCGCGCCGAAAAATCCGGCCACGCCCGCGGCAAAAAACGAAACCAGGGTAAAACCAAGCACCGCCGCGCGAAGCTGCCTGTGATTCTTCAGGTCGCGACCGTACCGGATGAAAACGAACGCGACCATGGTGATCGAGATAGGAGCAAGCCAGGCGATGTGCTCCTTCCACTCCATCCCTAACGAGTGCCAGCCGATGGTAGAGGGACTGGACATCAGCAACCGCTGCGGAAACATCGCGAGATCGGCCGTTCTCGGCGGAGGCGCCGCGCGGTACCACGGGTAGATGACGTAAGCCCCACTCAGCACAGCGGCCCATGCGAGCGCAACCATCGTGATGAGGTAAGCCTTCAGGAAGCGCTCACGGCCAGGTGTGGATTCGACCGGTTTGGACGGGGTAGTAAGGCGATAAAGCTCCAGGAGCGCGCCGGAGCATGCCAGCAAATAGAGCGCGCCGAATCCCATGCCATGAATCATTGTCCAAAGACTGCGCGTCGTGATTTCCATTCGCTGTGTCCTCCCCGGCGGATTGGCTCTTGCGGCGGCCGCGTCCGGCAGGTCATTCAAATCCGTTTCTGCTCATCGGCCTCTGCATCCAGTCGTTTCTTGCCGTAGTTTTCTTCTCCTCTTTTCCCCAGGTCCAGTACATTCCCGCGTACGCATAATTCTCAGTCTGCCCCACAACCGAGTGCCCGTAGCAGAACAGAAACTGCTCGCCGGGGTGATGCTTGAAATGGTAGTACCCCCCCACGTCGATCATCGCCGAGCGCTCAGTCTGCGCTGCCGCAAAGTCTTCGCGTCCATGTGCAAAGACTTCGGCGCCCAGCTCAAGTCTCTCGTTGAGCTCCCGTTTTACCAGCCATCCCGTGTAAGGGAAATCGCGATAGTTCGTCTGAGGAACCACCTGATAGCCGCCGCCTCCATCGAAGAGCCACTTACCGGAGTTCTTTTCGAGCCATACAGGAAGTTTGTACCAGACTTTTCCGACGCCGAGTCCATCGTTATAATTTCCGCTCGGCATTTCAAACATGGGGAAGGTGCCGATCTGCGGAACGTGCCTGGTTTCCTTGATGATGGCGAGTTTCACGCCCAGTTCCATGTCCGTGAGACCGAACGCGCTCGGGCCCGTTCCGCCGGGCAGGTATACGGGATTGTTCGACGGGAAGATGCCTCCCCAGGGAAGTATGGCGTGTAGTTGCACCCTGTTGATTGCGCCCCAGTTGAACTCGAAGGCCGGACCCGTAGAGTCGATCTCCGCCGTGGTGCCATCCATGCCGCCGAAGATGTAGAACTCGTAGTGATGCAGGTCAACCGGCACCGGATCGTCGGTTTGATACGGAGGACCCTGCGCCCACAGTTTTGACGCGGCAGCCATGATGAACAGCAGCAGCGCCAGCCTTGAGCTTCTGCCGTCAATCCTCATCGGTCCTCCTGCCCTCTCACGGAAATCATGATCTCCCCTTTGAAGCAATTGCCTGTCTCGAACAGCATATATCGAAATTCGATAATATCCAATCCGGAATCGCGCCGGCAGCGGTATATTTATCTTGTGTTGAAGGAACAACGGGAACTCTTTTCCGGACTCATCCGCATTCACGTACTGGTGCACGCTGCTCACGAGCCCATCTTTGGACTGGCCATGATGGAGGAGCTGGCGCATCACGGCTATCGTATTGGCCCCGGAACCCTCTACCCGCTTTTGCATGGCTTGGAGCGCGGCGGCCTGTTAAGGTCTGTCCTCAAAAATGTTGGCGGGCGCAAGCGGCGGGTTTACAGGATCACACCAGTCGGTAAAAAGGCTTTAGACAAAGCCAGGGTGAAAGTTGACGAGTTGCACCGCGAACTTCATGAGGATCAACCGCGGAAAATCTCGCTTCTCCACAATCCACAACACTGACAGATACACACCCTGTCCCCCGCGCCATGAGACAATTCCTTCGGCAGCTTTCCCAGGCGCAATTCCCCGGCTGCCGGAAACCACATATGGCCTTATCCACAAACGCTCTGAATCTTCTCTTCGGCCGCCCGCTGGCCACCAGCGAGGAGCGCGCCGAGCACATCGGCCCCGTCGCCGGCATTCCCGTCTTCGGCCTGGACGCGCTCAGCTCCGCCGCCTACGGCCCTGAGGCGGCGCTTACGCTGCTCATCCCGCTGGGCATGATGGGCGTGCGATACATCGTCCCGGTGAGCGCGGCGATCGTGGGCCTGCTGATCATCGTCTACTTCAGCTACCGGCAGACCATCGACGCCTATCCCCACGGCGGAGGCTCTTACACTGTGGCCTCGCAGAACCTGGGCGAGAGCGCGGGTCTGCTGGCCGCGGCCGCCCTGATGATCGACTACACGCTCACCGCCGCCGTGGGCATCTCGGCCGGCGTGGGAGCGCTCATCTCCGCCGCCCCCGGATTGCAGCCCTATACCTTGCAACTGTGCCTGGCGGTGCTGTTCATTCTCACCATCGTGAACATGCGTGGCGTCCACGACACCGGCGTGGTGTTCATGATTCCCACCTACCTCTTTACCGGAACGCTTTTAATTGTCATCGCAGTCGGCGCATGGCATGTGCTCCACTCCGCGGGCCATCCTCACCCGGTCACGCCGCTGCCCACCATCCCGGCCGCCACCGCCGCCGTCAGCCTGTGGCTGCTGCTCAAGGTCTTCTCCTCCGGCTGCACGGCCATGACCGGCGTGGAGGCGGTAAGCAACGGCGTGATGGCCTTCCGCGACGACACGCGCAGGAACGCCAAGTTCACGCTGACCATCATCATCGTCCTGCTGGCCACGCTGCTGGCCGGCATCGCGCTTCTGTGCCGCGCCTACGGCATTGCCGCCACCGACCCCGGCGGGCCCGGCTATGAGAGCGTGCTCTCCATGCTGACCCGCGCGGTCATGGGCCATGGGGTCTTTTACTACGTCACCATCGCCTCGGTGCTGCTGGTGCTGGCTCTCTCGGCCAACACCGCCTTTGCCGATTTTCCCCGCCTCACCCGCGCCATCGCCCTCGACGACTACATGCCCCACGTCTTCCTGCTGCGTGGCCGCCGCCTGCTCTACTCCTGGGGCATCTATGTGCTGGTGGCGCTCACCGCTCTGCTGCTCATCGTCTTCGGCGGCGTCACTGACCGTTTGATTCCCCTCTTTGCCATCGGCGCATTCATGGCCTTCACCCTCTCGCAGGCCGGCATGGTGATGCACTGGAAGCGCCAGGGCGGCTTTCCGCTGCGCATGTTTGTCAACGGCCTGGGCGCCGTGGCCACCGGCATCACCGTCGTGGTGGTGCTGGTAGCCAAGTTTGTGGAGGGCGCATGGATCACGGCGCTGCTGATTGTGGCCATAATCCTGCTGATGCGCGCCGTCAAGCGCCATTATGTCCACGTCGACCGCGAAACCGACCTCGAGCGGCCCATCGTGCCCGCCGAGATCACCCAGCCCATCGTCGTGCTGCCCATCGACCGCTGGAGCCGCATCACGGAGAAGGCTCTCTCCTTTGCGCTCTCCATGTCGAACGATATTCGCTGCCTGCACGTGCAGACCGGCGATGACCCGGACGAGATCTGTGTGGATTGGGAAAAAGACGTGGCCGCTCCACTGCGCGCCGCCGGCAAGTGCGTTCCCAAACTCGAGATTCTGCAATCGCCTTTCCGCTACGTCCTGGCGCCGATGGTCGATTACGTCCTCACCGCGGAGCGCGAATCCAGCTTCAACAAGATCTGCGTGCTGGTGCCGGAGCTGGTGGTGCGCCACTGGTGGGAGAACCTGCTGCATAACCGCCGCGCCGACATGCTCAAGGTCATCCTGCTGCTGCGCGGCAATCGCCGCATCGTGGTCATCAACATTCCCTGGTATCTGGAACGGGATTGAATCGATTGACCCCTGCGCAGGAATTTTATCCCCGGCCTGATTCCCTTCCCGGCCGCGAACGGTCAAAATGGAGAGTGGACCCTCGGACAATCCTGGAACGCGCGCGCCGGAAACATCTCTCCCCGGAAAACCGTCTACGGCGCGTTCGGCGAGCCTGCATCGTTGCAGGCGTTTGCTCCGCCCTGTTTCTGTCAGCGAAGCTTGCGGCCCAGGAACCAACCCCGCCCCAGACCGCGCCCGCAAACCCCTCCGCGAACACGCCGGTGACCGTGCAGGGCGTGGTTATCAACGCTGCCACCGGCCAACCGCTGCCGCGGGCGCTGGTGCGCATTGAAGGCGATGCCGAAGCAGGCGCCCTCACCGATAGCGATGGGCGCTTCGAGATTCCCGGCGTGCCCGCTGGCCCGCAGGCTATTCAGGTGATGAAACCCGGCTATCGCGATCGTCCTCGCTCCGCCGAAGCGGCCGCCGCGGACGATACAGCCGGTCCCGCGCACAACGTCCTGGTGGCCGCGGATATGCCCGAACTGTCCTTCACGCTGGAGCCCACCTCTTCCATTCATGGCCTGATCGAGTTCTCCACCGGCGACCCGGCGCAGGGAATCGAGATCAACCTGCTCAAGCGGACGGTCCAGGACGGCCGCGCCGTCTGGACGCCGGCTTCCGGCGCCAAGTCCGATAGCGAAGGAGCCTATCGCTTTGCCTCGCTCGCCGACGGTGTGTATGTGATGTATACCGAACCAGCCCTGGACACCGATCCGGCTACCAATCCTTACGGCACCGGGCGCGCGGGATATGCAAGTGTTTTCTTTCCCGACGCGCGGGACCTGGCCGGGGCCGCGCGCATCCAGCTTTCGTCCGGCGAACAGGCACAGGCCAACCTTACCCTGACGCTCGAACCCTTCCAAATCGTCTCCGCCACGGTTGTTCTTCCGCAGGCCCAACCCCCTGGCGCCGACCTGGGCGGAACTGCCAGTTCTGCGGTGATCATGGACAGCGCGGGCCATGAGCTCCCCTACCGCGCAGGCTACGACCAGGGGACGCACGTCCTCCAAGCCCTGGTGCCTGACGGAAACTATTCGCTGTTCTTCGCCCTTGGACCGCCCGGAATAAAATTAGCACAGGCACTTGCTGATGGTCGATACTCGGCCCAGGTTCTTGATTCGCTGGCTGGAATCGTGGATATTTCCGTCGCCGGGCACGACCTCACGGATCTGCGCTTCCCCCTTTCTGTTTGGCATCGAAACCCGGTTGAACTCTCCATCGTTCGAACCGCCTTGTCCCCGGTGCAGTCCGGCGCATCCCAAAGCAAAGCCGGAGAGATCCAGGTGACGCTCAGCCCGGCCGGTGGATGGATCGGCGAGGGCATGGTCAGCCTTTATGCCAGCGGCTCCGCGCCGGGCCCCATGGCGACGAACCATCTTTCGCCCGGCTCCTACTGGGTGCATACGCACATCGGGCAGAAAGGCCTGTGCGAGGATTCGTTCACCGCCGGAGGAGCCAGCCTGGCCCGTGAGCCGGTGATCATCGGGCTCTCCGGCTCCGTGGCGCCCATGACCTTGACCTTGCGCGACGACTGCGCAAATCTCACCCTCAGCTTGCCGCAAACCCTCATGGCGCCGGCTCCCGGAGAGGAGCCTTTCTACACCGTCTACGTGGTTCCCGATTTCGACTCTACGGTAGACGTGGTGCCGGTCACCCTCCGCCCCTCGACCGGCGGCACTGCGACCCTGGAGGACCTCACTCCGGGCAACTACCACGTCTACGCCTTCAACGCTACGGCGCGCCTGGAATACCGCGACCGGGCCGTGCTGGCGGCTTTGCCGAATCAGGGCCAGGCGGTCACGCTTTCTGCTGGGACCACCAGCAAGCTTGTGCTGGAGGCGCCGGAACCATGATGCCTACTCACGTATATCCAAAGACTCCGCGCCTTGCTGCTTTCCACCACAGCATGAATGACCCGTCGCTGGGAACACCGTCTTTGAAAGGGCACGGCTTTAGCCGTGCCGTAGAACGCCCAAAACGGATCGCGGCTTTAGCCGCCGAGGGAATGCAATTAATCGAAAATACATTCCCTCAGGGGCTAAAGCCCAAAATTCCATTTACCCATTTAGCGGTACGGCTGAAGCCGTGCCCTTTCAAAACCGGGGTCCCCAGCGACAGGTCTTTGTCGCTGGAGTGGAAAGCAAGCGAACCCGCCATGCAAGCAAGTTTTTCATCGGTATCGATCTTCATCGCGATCACGATATTGTTCCTTGCATGCCTGCCGGCCCATCCGCAAACCCAGCCATCGGCATCAAGACCCGCGCCTGCATCCGTCTCGGGCACTTACCGCATCGCCGGCAAGGTGGTGAATGCGGTTACGGGCGAACCGTTGCGGCGCGCCATCGTTGCGGCGCTGGCTGAGGCGGACAGCCATGCCGTCGCGTCGGCATTGACCGACAGCGATGGGCGATTCGCGCTCGAAGGCCTACCCGCGGCCAAGTACCATCTGACCGCATCCCGGCGCGGATTTCGCACCGCCTTTTACGATGAGCACGACGAGTTCTCGACCGCCATCGTCACCGGCCCGGACCAGGACACCGGGAGCCTCATCTTCCGCCTCACGCCCGGTTCCGTCCTGCGCGGTGTGGTCACAGCCGACGGCGGCGACCCGGTGAAGGACGCGGACGTGATGCTCTTCCGCAAGCCGCAGGGCCACAAGCCGTTTGAACGGATTGCCCAGGCAGGTTCAACCACCACCGACGACACCGGCGCCTACGAGTTCGGCAATCTGGCCCCGGGTGAGTATCTGCTGGCCGTCAAGGCGGAGCCCTGGTACGCGCTGCACCTCTCCGGCAGTGAATCCCGTTCGAGGCCGGCCAACGACCCCGGCGCAGCGCTCGACGTGGTCTACCCGGTCACATATTTTGACTCGACGGCCGACGAAGCCCAGGCCTCGACCATCGTTCTTGCCGGAGGCAACCGCGAGCAAGCCGACTTCAACCTGCACGCGGTTCCAGCCCTCCATATCACCCTCGAAGCGCCCCGCCCGGAGCGCGACGAGGTCATGCCCGTGCTGCAACAGACCATCTTCGGCGCCAAGTCCTTCCAGAGCATTGCCTCCCCCCCTGATCCTCAGCAAAAGACCATCGAGTTCAGCGGCATCGCTCCCGGCCACTATCAGGTGGAGCAGGCTGAGCCGCGCATCGTGGAACTGGACGCCACCGTCAGCCAGATGGTGGATGCCTCGATCGGCACGCCCACCGTGGAGGTCACCGGAACCCTCCAGACTTCCTCCGGCTCGGCGCTGCCCGGCGAGACCACTGTGATCCTCGATTCGCTCGACCCCGCGCATCGCGAGAACCCGATTCAAATCACCTGCTTCCAAAGCGCATTCAGATTGCTGGTCCCTGCTGGCAGTTGGCAGCTATCGGCCATTAGCTCGGGCAATCCATTGCCGATCACTGCGATCGCTGCGGGCGGCCGGACTCACGCCGGCAACCAGGTAACGGTGCGGGATCGCCCGCTATCCCTCGTGGTGACCATTGAAGTGGGAGAGACGCGCGTCGAGGGCTTTGCCCGGAGGGACGGCAAGGGCGTGGCCGGCGTCATGGTGGTGCTTGTTCCCAAAAACAGGTCTGTCTGGCGGGGCCTCATCCGGCGCGACCAGTCGGACTCCGACGGCAGCTTCTCCCTGCGCGATGTGGTCCCCGGCCAATACACCGTGGTGGCTATTGAGGACGGCTGGGCGCTGGATTGGGCCGAGCCCGAGGTCCTCGGCCGCTATCTTCCCGGTGGAATCAACGTCACAGTAGCGGACGCATCCGGCAAACTCGTCACCCTCGACAGGCCGGTTCCGGTTCAAACCCGTTAACCGGACTTCATTGAATGGGGGTGGAGAGGATAGTCTATGAACGTACCGCATCCCAGGCACCGCGCCGGCTCCAGGGGAAAACCCTGCCAGCGGCAAGCCGGCCACAGCACGGTATTGAGGAGAGTTTCAAGTTGAAGAGGACGTCATTGCTTTCGATCCTGGCCATGGTTCCGGCCGCGCTTCTGTCCTTGGCGGCCACTAGCCAGGTTGTCCCGGCCCACAAATCCGCCAACGCCGGGGAGGGTGAATCCTCCTACAAGTACGAAGGCTACATCGGCTACGGCTACACCAGCATCAACCAGGTCAACGGTTCGCGCTACGGATTGCAGGGCGCAGAACTCTCCCTCACCCGCGATTGGGGCAAACACTTCGGAATCATCGCGGACGGGGCCTATTATAAGTACCCCCTCAAATCGGGCAACCCTGGAAACCCGTCGGTCGATGCGCTTTTGTTCGGGCCCGTCTTTCATGCCAAATTCTTCGGACACACCAGCATATTCGGTCGTGCGATGCTGGGCGGCGAACACTCCGGCGGTGAACACCAAACTCCCAACATCTCCTTTGCGGGAGGAGTCGGTATAGGCATGGACTACAAATTGAGCCAGCATCTGTCCCTGCGCGCCGCCGGCGATGACATCATGTCGTCCTTTTCTCTGATCAACAATACGCCGGAGCTGGCCTATTCGCCGCACAGGACCCGTAGCTCGCGCGCCACCTTCGGCGTGGTGTACAAATTCTGACCCTTCGCGGGGCAATTCAGGCTGATGTACGCGAAGAGGCGTCTGCCGCGGCGAACGCCTCTTCTTTCTTTGTTCCGCAAGGTCACTTTGCCAGCGCGGCAATCTCGTCCAGTGAAACGCTGAACGCGCTGCCGGGAAGCTCAAAGACCGTGCCGGGTGTGAGTTGTCCGTCGCGATAACGGTAGTAGAGTTGCTTCTTGGGCTCGATCACCCAGATGGCCCCAATGCCCATCCGCTCGTAGTCGGCGAGCTTTTCCAGTGTGCGCGTCATGCTGTCTTCCGGCGACAGAATCTCAAAAACCGCCAGCGGCGGATGGGAGATGATTTGTTCGCGTGGAGCGCTGCGGCTAAGCAGTGTCACATCGGGTACGCGAAAACTATCCGCGCCTGTCTGGACCCGCAACTCGGGGCGCGACAGGATTCCCAATTCCTGTTCCCGGGCAAGAAAATATCCGGCCAAAATGATCTGCCACGTCGCATGATCGTATTCGCCCACTGCACGCTCCTCCACCACCCCGGCCACGTACTCGCAGTCCGGGTCAGCGCTGGTCCTCAGGTACTCCTCGACGGAGATCGGGGAAGCGGTCGCAGACATTTGAATGGGCCTCCGTGTGATTCATTGTACGCCCGGCGCGGAAAGATCATTGTTCTTTCGGCCAGTTCCGGGCGCCGTGATGGATATGGAGGATGTAGTCTCAGGATTTCAACGCGCGCTCCACTTTTGCCCAGACCTCGGATGTGGGGACGAAGTCGCCACGGGCTGCTGCGTCCAGCCCGGCTCGAACCCCTGCATGAAAGCGGCTCTCTTCCGTCAGGTAGCGATCCAGGGCTTCACGCGCCAACTCGTCCGCGCTCCGGCCGGTCTGATCGGCCATTCGGGAGAGTTGGGCCTCCTGCTCGACGCTGAGTAGAACTTCCATATCCTGAGATTAGGAGCCTCCGGGGTGGGTGTCAACTGAGGATTGTCTTTCTGTCGGATGACACTTCCGTACTATCGCAGGGTCGAGATTCGTATTCCCGACCTCGATACAGCTTAGAAGAACGCCTCTGTTAGCTTCTTGGCCGCGAGTAGACGCTGTAGCGTTGTGTAACGGGGTCCCATCATCGAGGCAGCCGGAGCATCAGCGAAGGGTATCGGAGGGATTTCCTTTGCAGGTTCGGAAAAGTCGAGCTGGTACTTGCTCCCTTCACCGTAGGGCTTAATGTGAGCTATCGGGGCGTAGTGTGTGATGGCCATAACTGGCTGCACTTGGTAGGCGGCTATGTACTTTATGCGCTGTAGCATCCCGCCAGACATTCGAATTGCGTGCCATTGATTCTGGCCGAGAAATACCTTTTTGAAGCCCTCCTCTCGTGCAGGAACGACCACCGTATCAAAATTGGGCTTACCGTCCTCAGGGGGTGGAATTTCCGCAATGGCCTGTGGAATCGCAATCGGTTTAGGTTCCTGGAATACGTTCAGGCCCATGATCGGTAATAGCTGAAGAATCTCTCCCAAAAATGAGCGGCTGTCTGCCTTTTCAGCTTCGCTAAGCGGTGGCTCCTGGGGCTCATTTCCGTTGTCAAGCTTGCATCGTTTGGCGTTCTTCGCTTGCCTTACGAGCGCGTGCTCCAGCCACCGTATGTGGGCCTTATTCAGGCGCCCATCTGTGCTTGAAGAAACAAACGCATAGGCGTCGTTCCAAAAATCCTTCTTCAAGTAATGGCTTTCAAGCCGGTCCCTGATTTCGTCTGCCTCGCCAACGTAAATCGTTTGTAGCTCATCGTCGGGATCACTGAAACCCGCCAGAATATAAACGCCTGTCCTGTCAAATTCAGGACGTTTCCGGACCTCCGGCCACTTTTCACGTGGGAAAGCAATTCCAACGCCAGTCCAATTAAACCGCTCAACTTTGCGGAGACCTTGAGGATCGCCGTCGGGAACAAAAATGCTAATCGTAAATGGTGCGTTGGCCAACGTGAAATCCTCCGATGAGTCAGTGATCCAATTTGTACAAGGACCTCCGAACCATTGTACGCTCGCTCAGCCTTCTTCCGCCTCGCGCAGCTTGGCGATCACGGTGAAGTCTTCGAGCGTGGTGATGTCACCCTTGATCTCGCCGTGCGTGGCCAGTTCCCTGAGCAGCCTGCGCATGATCTTGCCGGAGCGCGTCTTGGGCAGCGCCTCGGTAAAGCGGATATCGTCCGGCCGCGCCAGCGAGCCGATCTCCTTAGAGACCCACTTCCTCAGCTCATCCTTCAACTGCTCGCTGGGATAGAAGCCGCTTTCCAGCGAAACAAACGCCGAGATGGCCTGGCCCTTCAGTTCGTCCGGACGGCCCACCACCGCGGCCTCGGCCACTTTGGGATGCGCCACCAACGCCGACTCCACCTCCATGGTTCCCAGCCGGTGGCCGCTCACGTTGATCACGTCGTCCACGCGGCCCATCAGCCAGAAGTAACCGTCCGCGTCCATGCGCGCGCCGTCGCCGGTAAAGTAGCTGCCCTCCACGTCGCTCCAGTAGGTCTGGCGGTAGCGCTCCGGATCGCCATATATAGTGCGCGCCATCGACGGCCAGGGCTTGCGGATCACCAGCAGGCCGCCGCTTCCGGCCGGCACCGGCTCGCCCTGCTTGTTCACCACCTCCGGCTGGATGCCGAAGAAGGGCCGCGTAGCCGAGCCCGGCTTGGTGGGCACGGCGCCGGGAATGGGCGCAATCAGGATGGCGCCCGTCTCGGTCTGCCACCAGGTATCCACGATCGGGCAGCGGTTGTGGCCGATCTTCTCCCGGTACCACATCCACGTCTCGGGGTTGATCGGCTCGCCCACCGTGCCCAGCAGCCGCAGCGAGTCCAGCTTGTGCTTCTCCACGTGCTGATCGCCCCACTTGATGAACGCGCGGATGGCCGTGGGCGCGGTATAGAAGACGCTCACCTGATGGTCGTCGACGAGCTTCCAAAATCTGGAAAAGTCGGGCCAGTTCGGAGCGCCTTCATACATCAGCACGGTGGCCCCGTTCTGCAGCGGCCCGTAAACCACATACGAGTGCCCGGTGACCCAGCCGATATCGGCCGTGCACCAGAAAATGTCCTCGTCGCGCAGGTCGAAAACGTATTTTGTGGTCAGGTAGGTCTGCACCGCGTAGCCGCCCGTGGTGTGCACCAGCCCCTTGGGCTTGCCGGTAGTGCCGGAGGTGTAAAGAATGTACAGCGGATCTTCCGAATCCAGGTGTTCTGCCGGGCATTCCGGGGCGGCTGCGGCCATCAGATCGTGCCACCAGTGGTCGCGGCCCTCCACCATGGTCACCGGGCTGCCGGTACGGCGGTAGACCACCACGTGCTTCACGGTGTGGCAGGCGGCCAGGGCCTCGTCCACGGTCCGCTTGAGCTGGATCTCGCTGCCCCGCCGGTAGCTCGAGTCCTGGGTGAGAATGGCCACGCACGCCGAGTCGTTCACGCGGTCGGCGATGGCGTTGGCGGCAAATCCGCCGAAGATGACGGAGTGAACCGCCCCGATGCGGGCGCAGGCCAGCAGGGCGATGGCCAGCTCCGGCGTCATACCCATATAAATGGCCACGCGGTCGCCCTTTTGGATCCCCAGGCTTTTGAGCGCATTGGCGAACTTCTGCACCTCGGCATGAAGTTCGGCGTAGGTCAGCCGGCGCACTTCGCCCGGCTCGCCCTCCCAGAGTATCGCAGTCTTGTCGCGGCGAGCGCCCAGCGCGTGGCGATCCACACAATTAAAACTTAGATTCAATTTGCCGCCCACAAACCACCGTGCCACGGGCAGCTCCCACTCCAGCACCTTGTCCCAGGGCTTGAACCAGTGCAGATCCTTCGCCGCGCCGGCCCAGAAGCTCTCCGGATCGTCGATGGATTGTTTGTAGAGCGCCTCATACTCGTCGAGACTCTTGATGTGCGCCTTGGCGCTGAACTCCGGCGGCGGCGGAAAAACACGGTCTTCGCGCAGCGTCGAGTCGATATCCTGGTTGACGGCAGGGGATACGGGCAACGAAGACATAAAAGGCATCCTTTGGGAACGAAAAATCAAAACGGCTCGCGGCAGACGAGGGGAAATTGCGCTCTCCCGCAGGATACCTCGTGCCTGTCACTCTATCGAGACAGACGCATGCCCCGCAAGTGCCCTGAGAAAAGGTCGCGTGGGGATGGCGCCTTCAGGATTCCAGCCGATGTTGAAGGCGGGCTGGCGACCGTCCACTACACGGCCTTCTTCTGGGCGCTCACATACTCGCGCAGCGCTGCATTGATCCGGCTCTGATAGCGCCGCCCGGTCTTGCGGAAAAACTCGATCACATCGGCATCCAGCCGCAGCGTGATCTGCTGCTTATTCTCCGCGGGGATCAAATCGGAGACGCGCCGCCAGCCGGTGCTTGGCTGCGGCGGAATATCGCTATAGTCGATGGCCTCATCGCCCATCTCCTGAAGTTCCTTCCACGCCTTCCGCTCTTCCGCCGTCAAGGTCGGAGGATTGTCAGGATCAAGCCGATATGTCACCAGTCCAGTAGTTTTGCTGTTCATTGCGATTCGCCCTTCGTGCGGAGATCAAGCGGATACGCTGCCCGCGCTGTGTAAAAACCACAGAAAGAATCGTCTGTTCGACGCGCCCCAGGACGATCCACCGTTCCTCGTCGTAGTCGCTGGAAACATCCAGGCGTTCAAGACGGCTGCTGTCCTTGAAGACCTCGCAGGCCATCAGAAACGGAACCTTGTGCTTGCGCAGGTTGGCCTGAGCTTTCGCGGGATCCCACTCGTACTGCACACTCTGAGAATACCACAAATATATCTATAATTGTAGCTACGCATCTTGCTACCAGATCATGGAAGCTGTTTGTAGCTCAAAATCCAGTCCTCCTGCTCCTGTGTATCGGGAACGGCGAGGCCGCGAGCTTCTGCAACCGCTTCCAGGGCGGTCTTTGGCTTCCAACCCAGATGGACGAGCGTACAGGCCGCAGTAACGGTCGCTCTCCCGATGCTTCCTCGGCAATGTACTCCTACACCTATTCCGGCGTCGAGTTGGTTTGCTAGTTCTGCCACGAACGTCCTAAAAGAATCTGGGTCAGGCGGAACATGAACATCAGGTATGGGGTAGGAGAGAAACTGCATCCCGATCTTCTCTGCCACAGTACCCTCTTCCGCAAGCCCGAGCGAGCTGGCTTCGTCCTCTTCCAAAAGGGAAACGAGGGTTCGAATGCCGTCCCGCTTCATCCTCAGCAGTTCGCCTTCCAGCCAGTCATCGCCGCGCGGTCTCAGCACCACTGCAAGCGGAGGAGGCGAATTGCCCTTGATCCAAAAAATCTCATTCATGATCCTAGACCTTTTCGAATCTATGCCTCTACTGCGATAAAACTTATTCCTTCAGGCGTATCGCTTCCGGTGCCAGATCCAGGCCGTGCGGATGATCTCGTCGAGTTGAGTGTAACGAGGCTTCCAGCCCAGTTCGCGAATGGCTTTTTCTGAACTGGCAACCAGGACGGCAGGGTCGCCGGGGCGCCGGGGATGGATCTCGGCCGGGATGGGGTGGCCGGTCACGCGGCGGGCCGAGTCGATGACCTCGCGGACGCTGAAGCCCTGGCCGTTGCCTAAATTGAAGATCAGCCGGTCCCGCGTCTCCAGCGCATCCAGAGCCAGCAGATGCGCATCGGCCAGGTCGGAGACGTGAATGTAGTCGCGGATGCAGGTCCCGTCCGGCGTCGGGTAGTCCTCGCCATAGATGCGGATCGACTTGCGGCGGCCCAGGGCCACGTCGAGAACCAGCGGAATCAGGTGCGTCTCCGGCTCGTGCGCCTCGCCCCTGGTTACGTTGCCCGAGCCAAAAGGCTCCTCCTGGGCGCCGGCCACATTGAAGTAGCGCAACGAGGCGTAGCGCAGCCCGTGAATACGGTTCAGCCAGCCCAGCATATGCTCCACCAGCAGCTTGGATTCGCCGTAGGCGTTGGTCGGCAACAGCCGCGCATCCTCTTGAATCGGAATGGATTCCGGCTCTCCGTAGACAGCGGCGGTAGAAGAGAAGACCAGGCGGCGCGGACCATGGGCCAGCATCGCCTCCAGCAGGGAGAGTGTGGACGCGGTGTTATTGCGGAAGTAGATTTCGGGCCGAACCATGGACTCGCCGGCCTCAATGAGGGCGGCAAAGTGGAGCACCCCATCGAAGGGCTGACCCTGGTATTTAGCTGATATAAAAAGGTTTTCCAGAGCCGGCCGGTCTTCGAGTTCCCCCTCCGCGAATTCCACCCCTGCCGGCAGCAGGTCGCGGCGGCCGTGGCTCAAATTGTCGAAAACCACCGCCCGGTATCCCTTTTCGGCAAGCAGTCCCGCTACTGTACTACCGATATACCCAGCCCCTCCGGTAACCAATATCTTCACAAAAAAGCTGTCCTTCCAGAACGCTTTGGTTTACCTTAAGTCTATTACAGTGAGGCAGGGCTGGGATGGTTTGAAACCTCCCCCCTCAGATCGCCGTTCGAGGCGGCTTGCCATGTAGAATGTTTCCTGCCGTACGATATTTCAGGTCATCAGGAATTCCTGACCTAAAAGAGGGATTGCGAATTTCTCACCGAATGCTTGGATGTATATTGGGGGCAGAATGAGTAGGGTCTGTGCGTTCGACAATCCGTATCGCGCCGAGCAGATCAAAGCAGAGCCTGGACGCGGTTGCTCAGGTGATTCCTGGTCCAGCGCAATAAGGATGAAGACAGATTTCTCCCTTCCCCCATCGGATTTCCACACGGGCAATTTCAATCTGGCTTGGCGCCGGCCGTAGTATTTCGTTGCCACAGATCCTGCCCGCTTTGAAAAACCGACGCTGAGACGTCGCAACGGACGTAAAAGAGGACCGGAACTATGGAAGCGACATACACAGCAGGTAGGACCAACTTTGGTTTGCTCCCCGAGCCTGAGAGGAGTCCTGGCTCGTTTATCACCAGTTCGGTCATCAACGGGCTGATGCTGGCTTTGCTCATCTATGTCGGAGCAACGGCCAAGAAAATCATCGATGAGCACAAATACGAGATGACGGAGCTGATTATCCCCCTCACTCCGCCTCCCGAGAAAGTCAAGCTGCCCGAGCCGCCCAAGATCAAGCCGCCCGATCTGCCTGATGTGAAGTTCCAGGCGCCGATGATCCATATGCCCAAACCGGAGCCCAAGCCGGAAGTGAAACCGATCCAGATGGAAGCCAAGGTGACGATGCCCAACATCGTGGCCAAGCCCCAGGTGGTGACGTTGGCGCCGCAACCCAAGGCCGCCCTGACCGCGGCCATGCCGGCGCAGGACAATAGCCAAAAGCCATCAACCAAGCCGGTGCATCTGGGCCAGACCTTCGGCGTCACTCCCAATCCCAACGCCACCCGCCCGGCCACGATCGCGGCTATCGGCAACGAATACGGCAATATGCATGGTCCGGCCATAGCTCCGCATGGAGTGCCCGGCTCGACGGGCATCGGCAATGGACTCAAATATGGCTCCAACTCCGGAGTGGTGGGCAAAGTGGCCTCCGCCGGCATTCCCGGCGCCACCGGTACGGCTGCTACAGGCGGCTACACGGGCGCCAAGGTGGCTACGACCGGCATTCCCACCGTCACCAAGGCTGTCGTCGTCCAACAGGTAGTCGAAAAACCGGCCTCCACCAGCCTCGAAGTCATCTCCAAACCCACTGTGCAGTACACCAATGAAGCCAGGCAGTTGAGAATCCAGGGCGACGTAGTTCTGCGCATTACCGTCACCGCCTCCGGCCAGGTCGTGGTGCTAGGCGTGGTACACGGACTGGGCCATGGCCTGGATGAAGAGGCTCGCCGGGTGGCGCAGCAGATTCATTTCCGTCCGGCCACCCGCAACGGCCAGCCGGTCGATTCTACTACCACGATTACAATCACCTTCCAATTGGCGTAAAATGGCTACACTTGTGAAGTAGGAACAAAGGGTGTACTCAGCCGCGCGATGTCGAAACGGCGCTGGCGGCCAGAGGAAGACCTGGAAGAACTCACGCTAGGAGCTTGACATGACGTTTCGGAAGATCTCCCTCACCTTCCTGATCATTACCCTTGGTGTGGCCTGCGCGTACGCAAAAACTAAGGAACCTAAGTACGGTCAGGCGCGCCAACTCACCGCCGAACAGGCCGCATTGGTGCAAAAAGCGGTCGCGCGCGAAAAGGTCCTGATCAAGAGCATCCGGCAGCGCACGCCCCTGGTGGAGACCTATATCCAGAACACCAGGCCGGACGTGAAACTCTACGCCGTGCCGGTCTCAGACATGTACGTGCTGAGCCGCGTCGACTTCGGCAAGGTCTTCTTCGACAAACCCTTCGAAAACAGGGCCGCCGCCTCTTCCTCCAAGTCCGGCAAGCATAATTTCTTCTCCGGTTCGCTGGCGTCCATGACCGGGCTCAGCAAGGCGCTGGGACTGGAGAGGTTCACTTATCAACCCAACGGCTTCATGCAGATGATGTTTCTCGACCCCACGGGCTTCGACACACAGCACTATGTCTTCAGCTTTGTGCGTCCTGAGTTTCTGGGGTCGGTCCGCACCTGGGTCTACGATGTGCATCCCAAGGTCCCCGGCCTGGGCCGCTTCTATGGCCGCATCTGGATCGAAGATGAGGAGGGCAACGTCGTCCGTTTCAACGGCACTTACACCGGGCCCACCAACAGCGACGATGCCTCCAAGTACTACTTCCACTTCGACAGTTGGCGGATGAACGTGCAGCCCGGAGTTTGGCTGCCGGTAGCCGTCTACGTGGAGGAGACGACGCGCACGGAAGGCAACAAATCGGTCGGACTGAAGGCGCAGACTCACTTCTGGGGCTACTCCCTCAAGCTGCCCACGCGGGATAGCGAGAACGTCAGCGTGAAGGTGGACGACGCCGTCGACAAGAGCGACGACTCGCAGGACGTGGGCCCGCTGCAGGCCTCGCGCATCTGGGTCACCCAGGCCGAAAACAACGTGATCGACCGCCTGGTGGAAGCCGGCATGGTGGCGCCGCTGAATCAGGGCGGCTACGAGAACAAGGTCCTGGATCAGATCGTCATCAACCTGGTCGTTCCCAACAACCTGGCCTTTACCGACCAGTTGCATACCCGCATCCTGCTCACCGACACCATTGAGGCCACCACGGTCGGCAACACCATCCTCATCAGCAAGGGTCTCATCGATACCCTGCCCAACGAGGTGTCGATCGCCTCGGTGGTGGCTATGGAACTGGCCCACATCGCCATGGGCCACCATATCGACACCCGCTACGCCTTCAACGACCGCCTGCTCTTCCCCGACGAGTCCACCTTCAAGCGCATCAACATGTACCACACGGATCACGACAACGCGGAAGCCGCCAAGAGGGCCATGGAATACTTGCAGAACTCCATGTACAAGGACCAGTTGCCCACCGCCGGCCTCTACTATGCGGAGTTGGTCGAGCGGGGCAAGGTGCTCAAGGGACTCAACACTCCCAGGCTGGGCGATTCGCTGCTCAAGATCGACGGAAACCCGTGGATGGCCGATCTGCAGAAGATGGCGCCCAAGCTGAACTGGGACGACCTTGCCCAGTCTCCCGCGCTGCCGCTGGGGAGCTGGCTCAAGACCGATCCCTGGGACGACAAGGTGCATATGCTCAACGCCAAACGGTATGCACCCATGAACCCCCGCGACAAGATGCCGTTCGAGGTTACGCCGCTTTTCTACAAGCTGCAACGCTATGATGTAACCCGTGTCGAAGCGCCGACAGCTCCCGCCACGGCCGCACCCGCCCCTGCAACTGCCGCGCCGCCGCCGGCAGGCGACCAGCCTACAGGCGACCAGCCTACAGGCAATCAGCCGACGGGTGACCAGCCAGGTGCCACACCGGGCGCTGCTCCACCATCGTCACCGCCCGCGGAGCAACCCACCGCCGGCGATGCAGCCACAACTCAGCAACAAACCCCGGCAGCGCCGCCCAACCAGCAGTAAAATAAGACGCATTGATTCAAGACTTCGAGAGAGACCCCTGCACCGCAGGCTCCCCGGACTGGACGTGCTTTGTGCTGAAGTATCTTGCGCTGAAGAGACAACCAATCGTTACTCTGCTCTCAATCGTGCTGGCCGCCGGAGCCTTGTCCGCCCGCGCGCAAGTAGTCCCCACGGCCACCAAAAGCCCGTTTTCTCTCACCGTAGGCGGCATGGGTTCCGTCTTTCAGCCCGACTACGCCGGTGATTGGGTTCCTGAATCTCCCGGCTCCAACTACCTCATACCCGCCGCACAAGCCAGCAACTATCCCCTGTATGGCGTGGGCACCTATGTGGACGTCAAGTTCACCCGCTGGGTTCAGATCGAGGCCGAGTGCCGCTGGCTGCGCTTCAACCAGTTCCTGGGCATATCCGAGGACAACTATCTGATTGGCCCGCGGATTCCCATCCATCGTTTCTGGAAGGCCAACGTCTATGGCAAAGCCCTGATCGGCGACGCGAGGATGACCTACTTCCCCGGAAGCCTACGATACAACTCCACCGACATCGCCTTCGGCGGCGGCGCCGACATCAAGCTGACCAAGCGAATCAGCATCCGCGCCTTCGACGCCGAATACCAGTATTACCCCAAGTGGAGCAATTTCACCCTCTCTCCCTACGGCGCCAGTGTCGGCGTCAGCTACAAGATTTTCTGAGTCTCTGCCCTGAAGTTCGCTCCTGGGCAGATAAACTACAAGGGCCATCCGCCGCGGCGGATGGCCCTTTTCGTTTGCAGCAAAGTTGAACCGTTATGCCGGCGAAGGCGAGCCCTCAGGGTAGTTCGGCCCGCCGCGGGTCTCCGGCTTGAGCACCTGCTGCGTGCCGCCGTCGGTGTCGCTGGGCGAGGCCAGAATCGAGCGCAGCGGCGGCAGTTCCTGGCCCTCGATCAGCATCCTCACCTCTTCCGCGTCGATCGTCTCGCGCTCCAGCAAAGCCGCGGCAATGCGGTGCATCGCGTCCGCGTGCGATTCGACGATCGCATGAGCCGATTGGTAGGCCTCGTCGATCAGCCGGCGCACCTCCAGGTCGATCTGCCGCGCCGTCTCCTCGCTGAAGTCGCGATGCTGCGCGATCTCGCGGCCCAGGAAGATCTGCTCCTCCTTCTTGCCGAAGGTGAGCGGACCCAGCCGGCTCATGCCGTACGCGCAAACCATGCGCCGGGCCAGATCGGTGGCGCTTTCAATATCGGTGCCCGCTCCGGTGGACATCTGGTTGAGGAAGATCTCCTCGGCCACGCGCCCGCCATAGGAAATGGCCAGATTCGCCTCCAGGTATTCGCGCGTGTAGTTGTGCCGGTCGCCGGGCAAAAAGATAGTGACTCCCAAGGCCATGCCGCGGGGGATGATGGTGACCTTGTGAATGGGGTCGGAGTGCTCGTGCTTGAACGACACCAGCGCGTGGCCCGCCTCGTGATAGGCGGTCACACGCTTCTCTTCCTCGGTCAGCAGCATGGACTTGCGTTCGGCGCCCATGAGCACCTTGTCCTTGGCCACCTCGAAGTCGTACATCGTCACCTGCTTGCGGTTCATGCGCGCGGCGCTCAGCGCGGCCTCGTTGACCATATTGGCCAGGTCGGCGCCGCTGAAGCCCGGGGTTCCGCGAGCCAGCACATTGAGGTTGGTGTCGTCGGAGACCGGAACCTTCTTCACGTGGACGCGCAGGATTTCCTCGCGGCCGCGCACGTCCGGCAGGCCCACCACCACGCGGCGGTCGAAGCGCCCGGGCCTGAGCAGCGCCGGGTCAAGCACGTCCGGCCGGTTGGTGGCCGCCACCAGGATCACTCCGTCGTTGGATTCAAAGCCGTCCATCTCCACCAGCAACTGGTTCAGCGTCTGCTCGCGCTCGTCGTGCCCGCCGCCCAGCCCGGCGCCGCGATGGCGGCCCACGGCGTCGATTTCGTCAATAAAAATAATGCAAGGCGCGTTCTTCTTGCCCTGCTCGAACAGGTCGCGCACGCGGCTAGCACCCACGCCCACGAACATCTCCACAAAATCCGATCCGGAGATTGAAAAGAACGGAACGTTCGCCTCGCCGGCCACTGCCCGCGCCAGCAGCGTCTTGCCGGTTCCCGGAGGACCCACCAGCAGAACCCCCTTGGGAATGCGCCCGCCCAGCTTCTGGAACTTCTGCGGTTCGCGCAGGTACTCGATGATCTCCTTCAGCTCTTCCTTGGCCTCGTCCACGCCGGCCACATCCTTGAAGGTGATCTTTTTTTGCTGCATCGAGAGCAGCCGCGCCCGGCTCTTGCCGAACGAAAGCGCCTTGTTGCCGCCCGACTGCATCTGCCGCAGCATGAAGAACCAGATGGCGCCCAGCAGAACGAACGGGCCCACGTTGAACAGCAACGGCAGCAGAATGTTGTTCTGCGGTTCCTTGATGGAGAAGTTGACCTTGGCGGCCAGCAGCGCCTTTTCAATATCCTCGTAGTTGGCCGGAAGCGTGGTGTGGAACTGGTCCTTGGGCGCGGATTTCAGGTGGCCGCGCAGCTCGTTGCCCTGGATGGACGCATCCTGCACCTGCTGATTTTGCACCTTGTCAAACAGGTCGGAGTAGGTGTACTCCGTATCTTTGCCCATGCTGGCGCCCTTCTGCACCACACTCCAAAGAAGTATGCAGCAGACTCCGATAAAGGCCCAGAACATGACCGTTTTGACCGTCGCATTCACCAGCAATCCTCTTTTCCCGGCGGGAAGAATCCGCTGACAGGACCTTCAGCTCCGCCTACACACCCTTAGACGCTCGCAATACCCTTCACGTCACAGAAAGTACACGATAGCCCTGCGGCATACACTTGCACCTGCCGCCCGGATGAGCAGTAACATTGATTGTACTCCCAAGCCGGCAAAACCTGGAACCTGCCAACGGACGATTCCAGGGCCGAATCTCTCCGGTCACCCTTCCCCGGAGCTTCCCGCAGGACAAGACTCTGAACCGCCGCCTTGGCCCGTATCTTCGCCCGCGTCCTCCAGGCTGGTCGCCACCACGCCGATTCCCGGCTCGGGCTCCAACTCCACGCCCTTCATCCACACGATGCGGCCGTCCACCTCGAGCACCGGCCAAAGTGCCCGCCTGCTTCCCGTAACCCGCATCCTTTCCAGCACTTCCTTCACTTTGCGCAACCCTCCCGAGTAGCGCAGCCTCACCCGGTCGCCCGGCCTCCAGTTGCGCAGCCTGGCGCCCGAACCGGGACCAGCCGCCCTGCCTTTACCCTCCGCGTCGGCAGGTGCAACCTCAATGCGCAACCGAAGGCCGAAGGCCGGAGCCACAATTTCGCCGGGAATCGAACCGCCGTACCCTGCAACCGCCTCCGCCGCGCTCTCCCCGGCCACAGCCATCGACCCCACCGCCAACCGAAGTTCGCGAGGGGTTCGCTCGGCGCGCAGACCCTGGGCTAATTCACATCTCTGCCCCGCCCGGCCGGTGAGCGCCAGCGCCCTCAGCGCCTCGGTCGATGCAAAGTCGGGCGCTGCGCCCAATTGCTCCGCCGCATACCGCAAAAGCCTCCGCTGCACCGCCGGGGCCAGCCCGGCCAGCCTGGTTACGTCCAGCGCCAGACCGTCGCCGGCAGCGCGGCCCCCGCCCCGTACCGGGCGCCCCGGCAACAAGAACTGCGCAGCCAGCCGGGCCATCTCCCCCTGCCACCAGGCCTCCTCGTCGCGGGCCAGTGCGGCCATCTGCGCCAGGTGCTCGCGCAGCCGCGGGTTCCAGCCCTCCAGCAGCGGCAGCAGCTCATGCCGGATGCGGTTGCGGGTATAGCTCAGGTGACGGTTCGAAGAGTCCTCCCGCCAAACCTGCCCTAACTCCCGCAGATAAGCCTCCACCTCGGCCCGCGTCGTCCCCAAAAGCGGCCGCAGAATCCGCCCCTCCGGGCCTTCGAGTATTGGATGAATGCCCGACAGACCCTCGGTCCAGGCTCCGCGCAGAAATTTGGCCAGCACGGTCTCCGCCTGGTCGTCGCGGGTGTGGGCGGTGGCCACAGCCTCCACCTCGCCCGAGGCCATCAGTTCCCGGAACCAGCCGTAGCGCAGCCGCCGCGCCGCCTCCTCGATGGTTTCCCCGGCCTTGCCTGGTCGCCGCGGCGACCCTGCCTCGCCGCTGGCCATTGCCTCGCTCCTGGTATCCACCCGCGCCTCGTGGAAGGCCAGGCCCAGCTCCCCAGCCAGCGCGCGGGCAAAGGCCAGGTCGGCGTCGGCTTCCTCGCCGCGCAAGCCGTGGTGCAGGTGGGCAACGTGCAGCACCAGGCCCAGTTCCCCGCTCCGCTCGGCCAGGGCGCGCAGCAAGGCCACGGAGTCAGCCCCGCCGGAAAGGCCCACGGCCAGCCGCAGACCCGGCTTCAGCAGCTTCGTGTCCATCGGCAGCGTTGGGAACCTGGTTGGAGGACCCATTGGTTGAATCGTCCGGCGCATCCCAAAATGATAAGCCGGGTGCCCCATCCTTTTCGCGTTCTTTGCGAAAAGGGTGGGAGACCACGAATCCCCCTACCAGCGACCTTTCAAGAAAAACTCTGTCTGAATGCAATGCCCGTTGTATACTTCACCCGTAATGCAAGTATTCGCGATTCTTCCCGCTGCGGGACTGAGCACCCGGATGGCTGGCCCGCAGCCCAAACAGTTTCTCATTCTCGACGGCCTCCCCATCCTGATTCATTCGCTGCGCGCATTTGCCGCGGTAGAGCGGGTCACGGCGATCTATGTGGCCGTGCGCAAGCCCGATCTGGAGCGCGTCCAGGCCCAGATTGCCGAGTACGCAGCCAGGTACGGCTTTGCCGGCCGTGTGCATGTTGTGGAAGGCGGCGACAATCGCCAGGAGTCGGTTTCCCACGCCCTGGCCGCTCTGCCCGCCCAGCCGGACGACATTGTGCTGGTCCACGACGCTGTGCGCCCGTTGATCGACGCGGCCACTATCGACCGCACCATCGATGCGGTCGCCGAGCACGGAGCCGCCATCGTCGGCCTGCCCGCCGTCGACACCATCAAGCAGGTGGAGCGCACCGCCCACGGCGCCCTGGTCACCGCCACCATCCCCCGCGAGGTCGTGGTGCTGGCGCAGACCCCGCAGGGGTTCCGCTTCGGCCTGTTGCAGAAAGTCTTCGCCGAGGCCGCCGCGGACGGCTTTGTGGGCACCGACGAAGCCTCGGTCGTCGAGCGCGCAGGCCTTCCGGTAGCCGTAGTCCACGGCTCTCAGGTTAATCTGAAGATTACCCAGCCGGGCGACCTGGAGTTGGCCGAATTCTACCTGCGCCAGCGCGCCCGCTGAGAATGGGCTATTGCGACGGTAGAAGAATCGTTGTTTTGAAAGGGCACGGCTTTAGCCGTGCCGCAGGGGCACGCAAAGAAGCGCGGCTTTAGCCGCCGAGGGAATGCAAATGCCTCGGAAACATTCCCTCAGGAGCTAAAGCCAGGTTTCCTCTTGCATCCATATGTGCGGGCTAAAGCCCACACCTTTCAAAGCAAAAAACTCAACCCGTTCAGGCCGGGCAGCACAAGCATTGGAACAAGGCCCAGAACAGGCACGGTCACCATGGAAATTCGCGTCGGAATTGGCTATGACTCGCACGCATTCAAAAAAGGCGTGCCCCTGCGCATCGGCGGACTCACGCTCCAGCATCCCGAGGGCCTGGCCGGCCACTCCGACGGCGACGTGCTGCTGCACGCCATTACCGACGCCCTGCTGGGCGCCGTAGCCGCCGGCGACATCGGCAGCTTTTTCCCTCCCGGCGATCCGCGCTGGAAAGACGCCGACTCGGCCATCTTCCTCAACCTCGCCATGGAGGAGCTGCAGCACGCCGGCTTCCGCATCGTCAACGTCGATACCACGCTGATCCTGGCCGCGCCCAAAATCTCTCCCGTCGTCGAAGAGATGCGCGCCCGCGTCGCCGACCTGCTCAGTCTCGGCACCGACCAGGTGAGCATCAAGGCTAAGACCCCCGAAGGCCTCAACCTCGACCACGTCGCCCAGTGCCACGCCGTCGTCCTGGTCGAGCGCGTCCTCGAACCCGAAGACCTCAAGAGCATGAGCGCCGTCATCGAGACCCAGCGCCAGCTCGAAGACGTAGTCGAAGACCTGCTCAGCTCCGTCCACGGCGTTCCGAAAAAACGCGGCGTCGCCACCGTCTACGACACCGAGGACATTACGTAAAACAGTTGTCAGTTTTCAGTGGTCAGTGATCAGTTTTCCAGCAATCAGGAAACCCGCTGTCCATCCCTGCCCACAAACCTGCCGTGCCCCATCCTTTCCGCTTTTTTCTGCGGAAAGGGTGGGAAACCACAAATCTCGGACGTGCCTTTTGCATAAACCTGTCGCAGCCGGAGGTCCTTACTGAATGAACTTGCGCTTCTCCGCATTCCTTGCCGCAGCTCTATTGTGCACGCAATCCCTCGACCTCTCCGCCCAGACCCCCGATTGGCGCACCCCCGCCGAGATCAGCGACTACCGCACCACCCCCGACTACGCCGAGACCGTCGCTTATCTTGAGCGCATCGCCGCCGCCAACCCGGCCCAGGTGAAGATCGAGAACTTCGGAAAAACCGGCGAAGGCCGCGACCTGAAGATCGTCATCGCCTCCAAAGACGGCGTCTTCGATCCCGCCGCCATCTACGCCTCCGGCCGCGCCATCCTCCTGGTCCAGAACTCCATCCACGCCGGCGAGATGGACGGCAAGGACTCCTGCCTCGCCCTCTTGCGCGACATAACCGTCACCAAGACCCAGGCCGCCCTTTTAGACCACGTGGTCTTCGTCTTCATCCCCGTCTACAACATCGATGGCCACGAGCGCCGCTCGGCTTATAACCGCATCAACCAGAACGGCCCAGAGCTGGCCGGATGGCGCGGCAACGCCGGCAACCTGAACCTCAACCGCGATTACATGAAGGCCGACGCGCCTGAAACCCGCGCCTTCCTCAAGATGTTTCACCGCTGGCTGCCCGACTTCTTCGTGGACGACCACGTCACCGACGGCATGGACTACCAATACGACGTGACCTTCGCCATCGACTCAACGCCTGACGTTGCCCCTGCCATCGCCAAGTGGATTCGCGAAACCGTAACTCCGGAGCTTGCGCGCCAGTTGAACGCGGCCGGCCACGTGGCCTTTCCCGACCTGATCGACCTCAACGACCGCGCCGATCCCGCCCAGGGGCTGCGCTTCTACTCCGATACGCCCCGCTTCTCCACCGGCTACATGATCCTTGAAAACCGTCCCGGAATGCTGGTCGAGCTGCACATGCTCAAGGACTACAAAACCCGCGCCACCGGCAACTACGAGATTCTTCGCGCATTGCTTGAGGTGATGAACCGCGACACGGCCAAATTGATCGCCCTCAACAAGGAAGCCGACGCCGAGGCCGTCCAACTCGGCGCACACCCGCTCGGCAACCGGAAATTTCCCCTCTCCATTGACTCGAACGGCGAAACCACCCCGGTCGTTTTTCTGGGCTACCAGTTCACCCGCACCCTGAGCGAAATCTCCGGCACAATGGCAGTGAGCTACAGGCATGAGCCGTGGAACGTGACCCTGCCCCTGGCCACCGGCGTCAAGATCACCGCTTCCACCACGCCCCCTGCCGCCTACATTGTTCCGCCGCAGTGGACCCGCGTCATCGACGTGCTCGCCGCGCACGACGTGACCCTCCGCCGCACCACCGCTCCCTTCGCCGGCAAAGTCGAGCGCTACCGCTGCTCCGGAATGCAGTGGCAGGGCAAGCCCTTTGAAGGCCGTCATCCCATCTTTCCCGGCGAAGAAGCCGGCGCCCAGCCCGGCCGCTACGGCCAATGCACGCTCACCAGCGAAACCCTCACCTTTCCCGCCGGATCGGTTGTGGTCCCGCTCGATCAGCGGCTTTCAAAGGTCGCCCTCCACTGGCTGGAGCCGGAAGCCCCCGACTCCGCCCTGCGCTGGGGCTTCTTTGACGCCATCTTCGAGCAAAAAGAGTACGGCGAGGCCTATGTGCTGGAAAAGATGGCCCGCGAAAATATAGCCAAAGACCCGGCGCTGAAAGCCGAGTTCGAGCGCCGCATCCAGGCCGACCCGCGCTTTCGAGCCAGCCCCGGCGCGCGCCTCGAGTTTTTCTACCAGCGTTCCCCGTGGTTTCAGGCGAACCACGTAGGCGAGTACCCCGTCGGCCGCCTGCTCTCGCTCGACGGCCTGCTGCTCGAATAGGGTATCGCGACCGAATTCGGAATGTGCCCGAACGATTTCGATTGCGAATTTTTCCCCTTTGGCCTTATCTTGTCTCAGAGTTTCGATTCCACCCCCGGAGTGTGCTGAATGCAATATCTGGCGCTTTTCCTGCAAACCCAACCTGATCCCGAAGCCGTCAAGAGTATCCTCCTGACCATCCTGGCGATTATCCCCATCATCATTGTGATAGCGATTGCCATTGTGATGGTGCCCTGCTGGTTCATCCTGAAGAAGGCCGGCTTTTCGCCCTGGCTCTCATTGCTGTGCCTCATGCCTTCGCTCGGCACCGTGGTTCTGCTGTATGTGCTGGCCTTCTCAGAGTGGAAGGTTGTGCCGGCGCCCCAGCCCGCCCTGGCGCCGCAACCGCCCTACCCGCCGCAGCCGCCTTACGTGCCCCATGCCTGAGCTTTCTTCTCGGGTTGCGTAACGACATGGGTGCCCCACCGGGGCGCCGGGGTACCCTATGGGTCGGGGCCCCGCGTCTTTGTTTTTGCGGCTAGGGTGGGATGGCACGCGATTGATAACATACAATTACGATGCCTGATTCTGCTCCCTCCGCAGCGAGCGCTCCCCGCGTCCGTTTTGCGCCCTCGCCCACCGGCTACCTGCACGTGGGCGGGGCGCGCACCTTTATCTTCAATTGGCTCTTTGCCCGCCACACCGGCGGAACTCTCGTGCTGCGTTTGGACGACACCGATCTGGAGCGCAACACCGAGGCCAGCGTCCAGTCCATCTTCGAGGGACTGCGCTGGCTGGGTCTCAACTGGGACGAAGAGTACAAGCAATCCTTGCGCCTGCCCCTGCACCGCCGGCAGGCTGAAGCGATCTTCGCCAAGGGCCTCGCCTACCGCGACTTCACCCCCGCCCACGCAGGCGATGACAATCAATCCTCCGCCCAGGGCGCCTGGCTCTTCAATCCCGGCATGAGGGACCTCTCCCGCGACGAGTCCGACCGCCGCGCCGCCGCTGGCGAACCCTTCGCCCTCCGCTATCGCGTCCCCCGCGGCCAGGGCCGCACCCTGAGCTTCACCGACGCCGTCTACGGCGCGCAGTCCAAGCTCGCCGACGAGGTCGAAGACTTCGCCCTGCTGCGCTCTGACGAAATGCCCACCTACCACCTCGCCTCCTGCGTCGACGACGCCGATCTGCGCATCAGCCACATCATCCGCGGCCAGGATCACCTCACCAACACCTTCAAGCACCTGCTTATCTTCGAGGCTCTCGGCGTACCGCCGCCTCAGTTTGCCCATCTTCCCCTGCTCGTCGCCCCCGACGGCGCCAAACTCTCCAAGCGTCGCCACGGCCCCGTCGTCAGCGTGACAACTTATCGGGACGCGGGCTTCCTTCCCCAGGCCTTCGTCAACTTCCTCTGCCTCCTCGGCTGGTCGCCCAAGAACGACCGCGAGTTCCTCACTCTCAACGAGCTTATCGCCGCCTTCACTCTCGAGGGCGTCAACCGCGCCAACGCCGTGATCAATTTCACCGAAGAAGACCCGTTTGACCCGAAGGCTGTCTGGCTCAACGCCGAGCATATCCGCGCCCTGCCCGTCGAAGAACTCAGCCGAGAACTCGCCCCCTTCTTCGTCGAGGCCGGCTTTGAAACGTCGCCTGAAAAAATACTCGCCGTTACCCCGCTCATCCGCGAGCGCATCAAACTGCTGCGCGATGCCGTCTCCGCCGCCGACTTTTTCTTCGTGAAAGAGCTCACCCCCTACGACCCAGCCGAGCTGATACCGCAGAAGGGCGATGCAGCTATGGCTCTGCGCGTCCTGCAACACACGCAAGTGGTTCTCGCCACAACTCGCTTCGACCACGATTCGCTCGACCAGACACTTCGAGCCGCAGCCTCGCACCTGGGTCTAAAGGCCGGGCAAGCCTTCCAGCCCATCCGCGTCGCCGTCTGCGGACGCAAGAACGCACCGCCGCTCTTTGAAACCATGGCCGTCCTCGGCCGCGAACTCTGTCTAGCCCGCATCCGCCAGGCCGAAGAGAGCCTGAGCAGGCGCTGGCAGTACGCGAAGCGACCTGATGGGAAAATAGCCGTCACCCTCGATAACAACGTGTGGGACTTCCTGTTTCAAAGAAAACTCGACCTGGCTTCAGAACTTCCATCTGACCAGTTCGCTATCTTTATTCCCCGCGAGGTTGAGATAGAGACGTTGGCGATCCCGGTCGAAGATTCAAAGATCGCACTCAAGGAATATATTGACAGGACAAGGGTCAAATGCGAAATCAAGACAACATCGGTGTTTGGGTTTGCCACTGATGGTGTCAAAAAGCAACGATTCGGGGGTTTTGGGCAGGGGACGTTCCAGTCTCAGACCGAACGCGAATTCTACGCGGCGATATGTGGGCTATACCTCTTTGGGAAACGCGAAATGAAAAGCGAGCTTACAAAAAACGAGGGAGATGCCGCTGTCGCGGCGGCATCTTTTTTCTCGATAGTACTGACATGCGAATCTCCAAACGAGGCCGGCCCGCTGCGTTATGCCTCTCAGCATGGCGGCAAGGTACTCTACATGAAGAACTTCGACCCAAGCGCACAGACGCTGAAGGCCTATATTACGGACTTTTATCATAAGATGTGATCGGGTCGGGTGGACCATTCAACGCGAATGGCATTGAACAGAGAGTTTTCCCATCCGGGGCGGGCTGCCCAGGTCGGACAAGTAGAAGATGAGGGTGCAAGGTCTCAAAAGCTGGGCTCGGGGCACCCGGCTCAGCCAGAGGTGTGCTTTGAGGCAATGCAGCGTTAGTACGGCAAGACCGGGCGAGAGGTGCAGCGGCATCCAAGGCCGCATGTACAGTCTTTGTAGGGAAGTTCAGGTAGCTTGTCAAGACTGAAGGTCTTGTTGATCAGAGCCAAGCACGCCTCGCAACCTCCGACACCAATGATGGTGGCCCTATTGATGCCCAACTCGCGCCACCGTGCGAGATCGCGTTGGTGTCTGACATGAAAACTCAGCATGCGCGTCGCCGTTTCCAAATTCATGGCACCAATGCCAGTAAATCCTGGCATGCATTCGTCAGGTGCTACGCGCCCTAGCAATTGCCAAACTGCGTAATTGAGATAGATACCTTCCCATTGCTCTGGCTGAAGTCCTTCCAGAATCTTTGGACGCATGGTAAAGACCGTAGCAAGATCGTTTTCGCGTTCCTCTATGGAGCGGGGCGCGGGATGGATTGTCATGGCCTCCTGCGCCGGGGGGAAAGGGGGTTCAAACTTGCTCTTTTGGTACGCATCAGCAATACAGATTGCCGCTTTGAAATGCCGATTACGGAGCGCAGCAATCACGTCGTCTGTAGCCGTCTCAAAAGCCTGCGCTCGTTCAGCTTCCCACCTTGAAACAGCCTGACTTGCCGCAGGTGTGCATCGCAAGATCATTCGATGCGCACACAGCTTTTCCATTCCTTTCGGATCAGCTTCGAGCAGTCGTTGAACAAGTTCTGCTTTCTTGCCGCTAACCTTTAACCCACGCGATGACAGTATCTTCCTGAGTTCTGCCACCGTGTGACAAAACTCGATCTTCTCAAGCAGAGGCAAAGTCTCCAGCGCCCCATGCGCAACCATCCCGTCGATAACGCACTGAGGACTCATCCCGAATGCGGGTGCCCAGTAATCTGGAAAACCGTCTTTGGTATCACGTGCCGATAGAAACCGTTTGAGTAGGGCCAGATGTGGCTGGCTGCTTGCCCAATTGGCCGGTACCAGTTGCGCCTTAGATATCGATTCCTGCGACGAGGAAGGAAGCTTCCGCCCCAACCACCTGTCAAACCATCCCATTATGGTTGCCGTCCGAAGTCACGATTTTTTGATTGATAACTGTGGACAATATTATCACTGTAGGGGATTCGGCGGGTGGCCCAGGTCTGACCATTTCAAGATGGATGGACGCCCAGTTGCTGTGCGAGTTCGATCATCTCCCGCGCCGCTCTTCTTGAGCACAGCCCTCCAGTGGGATAATGAATTTAGCTATGACCAACTCGAATCCGGAAAGCCCAGCCGCCACCACTCCCTCCAACTTCCTCCGCGACATGATCGCCGAGGATGTGCGCACCAAAAAGTTCGGCGACGCCGTCATCCAGACCCGCTTTCCTCCCGAGCCCAACGGCTACCTCCACATCGGCCACGCCAAGGCAATTTGCATCGACTTCGGTCTGGCCGACGATCCACCGCAAAAAGGATAGGGGGGAAGGTTGCCCTTCCCCCCTATCCATCGTCCTTGGCCCTGGTCATGTGCCTTTCAGCAGGGATGACTCCAGCAGCGTTCATTACAATGATAGCACAGATCGTTTTCATGTCAACCACAAAGTTCATATACACCGCTGAGTTCCTTGCCAGCATCGACCGGGTAATCTCGCAAGAGAGGTTGTCTCGCTATCTCACGGCAACCAAAGGCGATATTGGCGTAGCATTGGAACTGTACGAGCACAATATAGCCATTTCTGAGGCGCTTTTCGGCTTTCTTCATGGGCTTGAAGTGGCCGTAAGGAACAGCATCCATTACACGCTTCGCCGCGATCTCGGGACGCCGACCTGGTATGACGGCGGCGGCGCGCTTCCGTGGTCCACTACCGGCGAAGCGCTTTCGCTTACTGCTGTCATGGCCGACATGGTTACGGAAGCAAAAGCAAAGCTCCAGCCTACAGCGTTGCCCGGAAAGGTGATTGCCGAGTTGACCTTTGGATTCTGGCCGAACATCCTCACCAAGAGGTTTCACGCGACACTTTGGCTGCCCAGCCTGCACAAGGCATTCCCACACGCGACCGTGCCCAGGAGCATCATTCACTTGCGGCTGGAAGTGATCCGCCGTTTGCGGAACCGCATCGCGCATCACGAGCCGATCATAACCTCGCATAATGAGGTCTATACAGGGTTCAAAGATCAACCTTACATCGCTCTTTCGAGCATTCTGGAGTGCATGGAGTGGGTTTCCGAAGACGCCGCTCTATGGCTCAAGGCGCAATCCCGTTATCAGTGGGCCGAGGAGTTGCTTCTTGCCGTGAGCAAGATGGGCATCGCACTCTAGCTGCTCGCCATTCGATCGTCTCCCGCGCCGCTCTTATTGAGCACAGCCCTCCAGTGGGATAATGAAACGCAGCTATGACCGACTCGAATCCGGAAAGCCAAGACGCTCCAATTCACGACGCTCGCACTCCCTCCAACTTCCTCCGCGACATCATCGCCGAGGATGTGCGCACCCAAAAGTTCGGCGACGCCCAAATCCAGACCCGCTTTCCTCCCGAGCCCAACGGCTACCTCCACATCGGCCACGCCAAGGCCATCTGCATCGACTTCGGCCTGGCCGACGAGTTCGGCGGGAAAACAAACCTGCGCTTCGACGACACCAACCCTGAAAAAGAAGAGCAGGAGTACGTCGATTCCATCATGGCCGACGTCCGCTGGCTGGGCTTCGACTGGGAGCGCCTCTGCTACGCCTCCGACTACTTCCCCCAGCTCTACGAGTGGGCCTTGCAGCTCATCAAGGCCGGCAAGGCCTACGTAGACGACCTCACCGCCGACGAGATCCGCCGGCACCGCGGCACCTTGACCGAGCCCGGCAGGGACAGCCCCTACCGCAGCCGCTCCGTCGAAGAAAATCTCGACCTCTTCACCCGGATGAAGGCCGGCGAATTCCCCGACGGCAGCCGCGTGCTGCGCGCCAAGATCGATATGGCCTCGCCCAACCTCAACATGCGCGATCCGGTTATATACCGCATCCTGCACGCCACGCACCACCGCACCGGCGACCAGTGGTGCATCTACCCCATGTACGACTACGCCCACGGCCAATCCGATTCGATCGAACGCGTCACCCACTCCTTGTGCACCCTCGAGTTCGCCGACCACCAGCCCCTCTACCGCTGGTATATCGAGCAGCTCGGCATCTTCCCCTCGAAGCAGATCGAATTCGACCGCCTCAACATCACCTACACCCTGCTCAGCAAGCGCAAGCTCATCCAGCTCGTGCAGGAAAAGCGTGTAAGCGGCTGGGACGATCCCCGTATGCCCACCCTCTGCGGCATCCGCCGACGCGGCTTCACGCCCGAAGCCATCCGCGCCTTCTGCGCCGCCGCCGGCGTCTCGCGCACCAATGGCAGCACCGACATCGAAATGCTCGAGCACTTTCAGCGCGACGACCTTAACCGCCGCGCTTCCCGCGCCATGGCCGTCCTTCGCCCCCTCAAGCTGGTCATCGACAACTACCCTGTTGGTCAGGTCGAGGACGTCGAAGTCCAGAACAATCCGGAGGATCCCTCCGCCGGCGCCCGCCAGGTGCCCTTCTCGCGCGAGCTTTTTATTGAGCAGGACGACTTCCGCGAGACGCCTCCGCCCAAGTACTACCGCCTGTCTCCAGGAAAAGAGGTCCGCCTGCGCAATGCCTACTTCGTAACAGCACAAAGCGTAGTAAAGGCTGCCGACGGCAGTCTCGTCGAGGTCCACTGTACGTATGATCCGGCCAGCCGCGGCGGCAACTCTCCCGACGGCCGCAAGGTCAAGTCCACCCTCCACTGGGTCTCCACCACCCACGCCATCTCCGCCGAAATCCGTCTCTACGACAAGCTTTTCCTCAAGCCAGACCCCGGCGACTTCGAAGAAGGCCAGGACGTCCACAGCAATCTCAACCCCAACTCCGTCGAGATCCTCACCGGCGCCAGGCTTGAGCCTTCTCTCGCCAACGCCAAACTTGAGGACCGCTTCCAGTTCGAGCGCGTCGGCTACTTCTGCCTGGACCCAGATTCGACCCCCGACTCCACTCCACCCAATCTTGTCTTCAACCGCACCCTCCCGCTTAAAGACTCCTGGGCCAGGATCGAGAAGAAGTCAGGAGCATAGACCACCTGCGGTGGGGCAGACGCTCGCTGATCGCTCGCATAAGTGTTGTGCTTTCCCAGGTTCAAAAAGCTGGACCTGGGGCACCCGGCGAAGATCACGAGGCATCTGTCTATATCGATACCGGTATGCGGTCACCGTACTAGGTGCTTATCAAATCCAGCCGCAACTAATTTCTCATAAGCATCCCAAACCTCGGCTGGAATTTCGAGAGGAATTTGAAAGCCCATCGCGGGATAGAGTTTTATACGCTGTAAATCTCCGACCATGATATTGATCATCGTTTCCCGGTCCACGATCGGCCCAACGTATTCTTCGTAAGTGAAGGTCGGCGAGGTCACTATCAGCTCATTCTTTTCTTCAGGCCAGAATTTCTTGAAGGTCGCATAAGCTCGCATCTCCATTGTAGGTCTCTGCGCCAAAATGATCTTTTGTGGAATCTTACCCATTCGCTTCAAAAGCTCATAGGAATTGCGCACATTTTCGCCGGAATTCACCGCCTCTGTTTCAAGAATGATATCGTCGCGTGGAATGCCGTTTTCCATCATGACTTCCGCAAATTTTCCCGCTTCGGTCATTCCCCAATTCGTTGTTTGCAGGCCGGCAGAAGCATGTTTGCCGGAAACTAAAACTAATGGAGCAAGCCCTTGTTTATAAAGTTGCGCGACATATTTTGGCACTGAAAGGTCGAGTGAAGTAAAACAGAGAATCATATCGGCTGGAACAAGCTCATGATGAAGATGGTGATATTCCCAGACAATCTTCGCTAATCTATCTTCTTCAATTCGTTCAAGCATCAATTTCATCCGTAACGTTCCCTACTCCCTACTCCCTATTCCCTATTCCCTGCTTTTTCACTTTCCAATCACGTCGATCGGCACGGTGATGGTTTTCGGTGGCATGCAGGCATTCTTATCGCAAGCCTGGTAGCGCAGCCGGGCCTCCACCAGATGATTGCCGGCCGTGGCTACGATGCGCGCCTGAATCACGAACTCGCCGGTATAGACGCTGAGCTTCGTGCCAGGATCCAGCGGCAGCGTGAAGTCCGTGCCGGCCGGATAGCTCGCCGCGGCGAGCCGCACACCGGAGCCTTCGGGAATCGAGAACGTGGTCGGAATGAGATCGTCTTCCCTGGGCGTATGCGAATTGATGTGCAGCCCTTGCGCGATGCGAAAGTGCAGCGTCACCTTGCTCGTCTTGCCCGCAGCCACCGTCACCTGCTCGGGATGCAGATACTCGACTGCCGCCGGCGTGGCGATCGATCGGCCTGGCCGGACGCCCGCAAGCGTCTGCCCCAGAGCCAGTAAGCCCACCATCCCGAAAACCAAAGCCGCCGCCACCACACCGATCTGTCTTTTCATTCCGGCCATCAATTCCAATCCTGGAGTCCAAGCACTCCGAAACAACCAACTCGCTAACTGGCTAACTGGCCCGATCCGCCCAGCGGATCGGACCGCTAACTCGCTGTTTTCTCACTCCCCCATCGCCTTCTTGATATTCGCCTCGATCTCTTCCTTCGAACTCAATCCCAGTTGCGCCGCCACAACCGTCCCGTTGCGATCCACAAAGTACGAGGCGGGCAACGCATCCAGCCCGTCGTAGGGCGTGCTCAGCGAGTCGCCGTCGATCAGCACCGGGTAAGGAATGTGCATCTGCTCCACAAAGCGCGCAATTTCCTTCTTCTCCTCGCTCAGCTTCCGCTGGTCGTCCGGATCGAGATCGTCCGCCGAGATGCCCAGCACCTCAAACCCCTGCGCCGCGTACCGATTCCGCAGCTCGATCAGCCACGGCGTCTCCACCTTGCACGGAGCGCACCACGTGGCCCAGAAGTTGATCAGCACCGCCTTGCCCTTGTAGCTCTGCAGCGTTACCTTCCTGCCGTTCAGGTCTTCAAGCGTAAAGCCCGGCGCCGCCTTGCCCTTGAGCGGCGATTTAAACTCCGCAGTCCCGCCCGCCGGATCGGGCACCAGTTCGCCCTGCGCCGTCGAGGCCAGCAGCCGCTCGGCGGCCTGCCTGCGGTACTCCCAGTTGGCCCACCCCGCCCAGGCAAAGATGGCCAGTATGAACAGAACGGCAGTGATCACCAGTGTGTTGCGCTTCAAGGGGATTCGCCTCTCGTATTCAATTGTACGAGCAAGAGCACCGCGTTGAGACCGCCCAACTCGTCGCAGTTCATTAAGACGGCAATGAACCCCCGCGCCGGTTCCCCCACAATGCCCCGTGCCCCATCCTTGCGCGTCTTTTCTTGGCGCAAGGGTGGGAAACCAAGAACCTCAATCGTGGCCCGTTCATAGACAGCTGCAAAAACCCCGTCGAAAGCTGTTACCATCAAAAGCCGATGAACCAACCAGGAAATCAGCCCAGCCCCGGCAATCGTGAAACAGGCCGTCTGGAACCGGCTGCCCCTCATGCGGCTGATCTAGTCCGCACCGAGGCGGCGGCGCTCGAAGCCCTCGCCCTCCGCCTCGAAGGCCCCATGGCCGAGCCCTTCAGCCGGGCCGTCGAGCTGATCCTTCGCTGCGGCCAGGAAAACGGCCGCGTTGTGGTCACCGGCATGGGCAAGAGCGGCATCATTGCCCAGAAGATCGCCGCCACGCTCAGCTCCACCGGCTCGCCGGCCCTCTTTCTGCACCCCGCCGAGGCCGTGCACGGCGACCTGGGCGTGCTCATGCCCGGCGATGTGGTCGTAGCGCTCTCTGCCAGCGGCGAGACCGAGGAGATTCTCCGCCTGCTGGCCACGCTCAAGCGCAAGGGCGACGCGCTGGTCAGCTTTACCTGCAATCTGCACTCGACCCTTGCCGCAGCCAGCGACGTAGCCCTTGATTGCGGCGTGGAGCGCGAAGCCTGCGGCCTGAATCTGGCCCCCACCGCCTCCACCACCGCCATGCTGGCCCTGGGCGACGCCCTGGCCATCGCCGTCAGCCTGCGCAAGGGCTTCAAAGCAGAGGACTTTGCCGAACTCCACCCCGGCGGCAAGTTGGGCAAGCGCCTGGCCAAGGTCCGCGACCTGATGCACTCCGGCGGCGAGGTCCCCGTCGTGGCTCCCACCACCCCCATGACCGACGTGATCTACGAAATGTCCTCGAAGAAGCTGGGCATGACAACCGTCCAGCAGGAGGGCCGCCTGCGCGGCGTCATCAGCGACGGCGATCTGCGCAGGCTCCTTGAGCGCGAAGGCGGCGCAGCCCTCAGCCGCTCGGCCGGCGAAGCCATGAACCCTCACCCCCGCACCATCGCGGCCAGCGAACTCGCCGCCATGGCGTTAGCGATTCTGGAACAGCGCAAGATCACTTCCCTGGTCGTCGTCGACGCCAACCAAACCGTCGAAGGCGTACTGCATCTTCACGATCTGTGGGGCGTGGAGCTGATTTAAAAAGCAGAGATATCGCATCAAGGGGGCGCAATCATGCTAAAGAAACTCTTCTCTCTTATCAGTAACCCTACGGGCACACGGTCAAACAAGTTGCCCGAAATTTCCCTTGGCTACACGCCCCGCGCAAATCAACAATTGAACAACCTGGAAATCGCGTTTTTGTCATTACTTGAGGGTAAGCGAGCCAACGACCCCTCCGTATTGGGTTGGTGGTGCGCCTTCAACAATATTGACAGGAACAGGACTATCAGCAAACTACGCGCAAATAATTACCTGTCCTTGGCTGACTATAAATTCAACATAAGAAAGGCTACCATTCCGACTCTCAAAGAATTCTTAAAGTTACACGGCCTATCGATGAAGGGCAAGAAAGACGAACTTGCAGCCAGGATTATTGATAATATCGCTCAAGATGAATGCGCAAGATACTTCACTGAATCCTATTGGGCGCTTACTCAGGAGGCAGCGGAGCTACTTCGCGCCGAAGAACTTAAAGCACAAGAGGAATACAGCAAAAATATTGCTCTTATAAGAAGAGGAGATTACGAAGCGCTAAGGAGGAAATTGTATCCAAACAGAAACGAGCATTGGGGAACTGAGGATACGTTCTGCGAAACCATCAATTTTCTCATGCAACATGGGTTCGAAGGGTTTGGTCTAAGCGAGGATATTCGTAGGAACACCTCGTCGTTCGTCGCCGCACGCGCAGTTAATTACAATTCACGCGGTTATTCGCTCTGCATAGACGATGTTCTCAACTATCTGAGGTCGGTGAATCTCGATCCCGCGGTACTAACGTTACCTGATTCACTGAGGCAATATGCAGATGAGAGTGGCTTTGAGAGCCCCGAGGAAATCTACAATATATATACTCAATTTATTATTGACAGAGCACGATTCGTTGCGGAACGGAACAACTACAAGAGAATGGGTTACAAGAAAATAAGGATAGACTCTGCAGCTTGCCAGGAATGCGAGCGGTCCAAGAATAGCAAGACATATAATATCAATGAAGCACCTCTTCTACCTCTGAAATGGAACTGTAGATGCATTTATCTCCTGTAGGCGCTGCGTACAATGAGGACTCCGCAACGATGTTTGCCAAATGATTGGCACCACGTTTCACGAGGAAACTCCATGAATAATCTGACCGTAATTGCAGTGCTGGTGGGGATTACCAGTCAACCCATGGGTTACTTGCCGCGTCTGTTTGCGCCAGAAAATCTCCCTAGCCTTATCTCGCTCCTTGGAATTATCGTCGCCATTCTTACACTGTGCGCCATCCACCGGCAGGCCAGAATTGCCAAGGAAACCCTCGTGGCCACTTTTCGTCCGCAGATGATTGTTCGCAAGGTTTCTCTGCGCGCAGGTACCCAAATACCAACAATGGGAATTCCAGATGCTCATCCGTGGATGGTTCGGTACACCATCGCAAACGTCGGAGGAAGCCGGGCGACGCTTCAGAGTAGAAGTTTTGAGGTTTGCGCATTCGAGAATGGACTGCCCGCCGATCTCCCCTATAGAACCCCAGAATTTGCAGATCCCATCAGCATCCAGTCAGGCGAGGAAAAGGATTTTGCAGTCGCGATTGGTGAGAGCCTGACTGGCTATTTCAGGATACTCGGGACCAAAGGGCCGTACCTTTCGCAGCAAAAAGTCGGGCATGTCTATTTCTGGGGACGAGCTCAATATTGCGACGATAGGGGGGTCATTCGGGCATTGGGGATCTGCCGCCACTACAAAACTGATACCGGAAAGTTTGTCCCGGTTAGCGATCCGGACTACGAATATGAAGACTAACGCAAACGACACCCCAAATCCGGATTAGGCCGGCATCCGCCGGCAGAGACGCGTTTCTGGGTCTCTGAACATTTAGAATAAGGACTGGTCTCCATCTGCTTGCGTCCGCTTGAGCGGACGGGAAAGTACGCACTCATTTTTATGCATCGCTGGTCCAGGCTCTTCATCCCGACCCTTCGCGAGGCCCCGGCAGACGCCGAAGTGGCCAGTCACAAGTTTCTGCTCCGCGCCGGCTACATCCGCCAGCTAGGCGCGGGCATCTACAACTACCTCTTCCTTGGCCAGCGCTCGCTGAACAAGATCATCGGCATCGTGCGCGAAGAGATGGACAAGATCGGCCAGGAGTTCTATCTGCCGGGCATCCTTCCCCGCGAGCCGTGGGAGCAGAGCGGCCGCTGGACCGCCATGGGCGACAACATGTTCCGCCTCAAGGACCGCAAGGGCGCCGACCTCTGCCTGGGCATGACTCACGAAGAGATCATGACCACCATCGCCCGCAGCGAGTTGCGCAGCTACAAGCAGTTGCCGCAGATCTGGTACCAGATTCAGGCCAAATTCCGCGACGAGCCGCGCCCCAAGTCCGGCCTCCTGCGGGTGCGCCAGTTCATCATGAAAGACGCCTACTCCTTCGATATCGACAAGGCCGGCCTGGACAAGAGCTTCGATCTGCACGACGCCGCCTACCGCACCATCTTCACCCGCTGCGGCCTCAAATTCGTCGCCGTCGAGGCCGACTCCGGCTCCATGGGCGGCTCGCAGTCGCAGGAGTTCATGGTCTACACCGACGCCGGCGAGGACCTGATCGCAAGCTGCCCGGTTTGCGGCTACGCGGCTAATACCGAGAAAGCAACGTCGCTGCTCGCGCCTGTTGCGGAGATGGAAGCCACCGGAGATGGCAAGCCGGAGTTGGTGCATACGCCAGGCTGCGAAACTATTGTGCAAGTGGCCGAGTTCTTCAAGATGGCCGAAGCCTCCGACATCAAGTGCGTGGCCTACATGGGAATATTCGTTGGACCACATGGGAATGCAGGGGTACCAATTATTGCTTTTGTCCGAGGCGATCACGAAGTCAATGAAACTAAACTTAACTCGATAGTTAAGTCAGTTGATCCACTTTTCATGATGATTGATCGCCAACTGCAAAAATCTTTCAAAGCACCAGCCGGTTTCTTGGGTCCGATTGGTCTCGCACCATTGAGTGTTAAGGATTTTGAGTTCCTACAGAAGAATGGCATCCTCCCTGAATCGACGGTGAAGGGTGACCCAGAAGTCGAAGAAGGCGAGATCGAAGGCTCTCGGCTCAAGGCACGGTTCTATCCGAATCATCCTCTATTGGTAGTTGACTCTTCTCTCAAAGGCCGCATGAACATGGTCTGCGGCGCAAATAAGCCCGACTACCACCTGCGCAATGTGACGCCAGGCCGCGATTTTTCCTGGACTCTGATGGCCGATATACGCAACGTCAACGAGGGCGAGGGCTGCCCGAAAGACGGTTGCGCAGGCAAGTTGGTCGTCGGCAAGGCCGTCGAAGTCGGCCACATCTTCAAGCTCGGCTACAAGTACTCCGAGTCCATGGGCGCGCGCGTCCTCGACGAGAACGGCAAGGAAGTGACGCCGATCATGGGCAGTTACGGCATCGGCATCGAGCGCATCCTCACCGCGGCCATCGAGCAGTCCAACGACCAGAACGGCTTCTGGCTGCCGGCCTCGATTGCCCCCTTCACCGTGGTGGTCACGGTAACCAACGTAGCCGATTCCGCGCTGCGCGAGACCGGCGAAAAACTGGCCGCGGAGCTTGAAGCCGCCGGCCTCGACGTGCTGCTCGATGACAGAGACGAGCGTGCCGGCGTCAAATTCAAGGATGCGGACCTGGTCGGCATTCCCTACCGTATCAACGTGGGCAAGAAGGCCGCCGGCGGCTTCGTTGAATTGGTGACGCGCTCGACGGCAAGCAGCGTGGACGTGGCGTTGAATGAAGCCGTTGCGCTGGTGAAAGTTCGCGTCCAGGAAGATGCACTGCTGACAGCGATCGAGGAGTAGAGCTGCATGGATTTGAGACTGCGGATTGCAAGGCTTAAAGGAGTGTCGATGCGGCTAAAGATCAGGATTCCGAGATTCTTGGGGGAGCAGCCTTGGCCATCGCTGCTGTTGCGCGGGGCGCTGTTGGCTGTTGCGGCTGTTGCGCTCGTGGTCCTGATCGTCGGCGGGTGGTACTACTTCAAATATCAGAGCATTGTGGACGAGCGGCTCAAGCAGCCCATCTTTGCCAACACGGCCAAAATCTATGCCGCGCCCCGCGAGGTCCGTCCCGGACAAAAGCTCACCGTCCGCCTCATCGCCAATGAATTGCGCGAGGCCGGCTACTCCTCCGATGGCGCCGCGCAGCTCTCGCCGTTGGGAACCTACTCGCAGGGCGTGCAGACCATCACCGTGCGCCCCGGCCCGGAGTCCTATCACTCGCAGGACAGCGCAACCATCCGCATCGCCTCCGGCGTGGTGGAGTCGATCACCGACGATCGCGGCCAGCCGCTGGCCAGCTATGAGTTGGAGCCGCTGCTCATCACCGGCCTCAGCGACGACCCCAACCGCACCAAGCGCCGCCTGGTCTCCTACGACGAGATTCCGCCCAATCTGGTCCAGGCCGTCCTCGCCATCGAGGACCGCCGCTTCTTTGAGCACAGCGGGGTCAACTATTGGCGGCTTATGGAGGCGGTCTTCCACGATGTAACCACGGGCCAGAAGCAGCAGGGCGGTTCCACCCTCACCATGCAGTTGGCGCGCGGCTTCTTTCTCTCGCCGGAGAAGCGCATCAAGCGCAAGATTATCGAGATCGTCATCACCTTCCAGCTCGAACACCGCTTCACCAAAAAGCAAATCTTTGAAATGTACGCCAACCAGATCAACCTGGGCCAGCGCGGCAGTTTCTCTATCAACGGCTTCGGCGAGGCCGCGCAGACTTACTTCGGCAAAGATGTGCGCCAACTCGACCTGGCCGAGTGCGCTCTGCTGGCCGGCATCATTCAGCGGCCCAATTACTTCAACCCCTTCCGCCATGCGGACCGCACTATCGACAGGCGCAACCTGGTGCTGGATTCCATGGTTGAGACCGGCGCCATTACCAAGGACCAGGACGAGCGCGCCAAGGCTGAGCCGCTGCACCTCTCGACAGCCAGCGTTGACGCCAGCGAGGCGCCCTACTTCGTGGATCTGGTGCGCGATCAACTGGTGCAGAAGCTGGGCGAGCGCGACTTCAACCGCGAAAGCCTGCGCATCTATACCTCGCTCGATCCCGATCTGCAGCGCGAAGCCACGGCGGCGGTGGAATCCACCATTCACGTCGTGGACGAGCAGGTGGACAGGCTGCACGCGCGCCAGAAAAAACTCGGCGAAACCTATATCTATCCGCAGGTGGCGCTGGTGGCTCTCAACCCCCATACCGGCCAGGTGCTGGCCATGGTGGGCGGGCGCAGTTATGGCAACTCACAGTTGAACCACGCGGTAGCCAGGCGGCCCACCGGCTCCATCTTCAAGCCCTTCGTCTATGCGGCGGCCTTTGCCACCGCCACCGAGGGCGCCACGCTCTCCGGACAGAACAAACTCTTCTCGCCGCTGACCATGCTCAGCGACGAGCAGACGACCTACGGAGAGGGCACAGATTACGAATACACGCCGCACAACTTTCACGGCGAATATCACGGCCAGGTGACGGCGCGCGAGGCCCTGCAGAGGTCGCTGAACAACGCCACCATCAGTCTGGCCGCGATGGTGGGCTTCGATCGCGTAGCCGCGCTGGCCCGCGACGCCGGCATCCGCAGCGCCCGCGGAACCCCCTCGGTGGCCATCGGCTCCTACGACGCCGAGCCCCTGGATATGGCCGGCGCCTACACCGTCTTCGCCAACAACGGAGTGCATCTGGATCCCTGGATGCTGGCCAGCGTCCGCACTTCCACCGGCGACATCATCAGCGACTACTCGCCCGCCTCCAGGCAGGTCCTGGACCCGCGCGTGGCCTATCTCACCACCAGCCTGATGCAAAACGTAATCAACGCGGGCACCGGCGCCGTGGTCCGCCAGCGGGGCTTTTTGGCGCCCGCCGCGGGCAAGACCGGCACCAGCCACGACGCATGGTTCGCCGGCTTCACTTCCAACCTGCTGTGCATCGTCTGGGTGGGCAACGACGACTACACCGATGTGAATATCGAAGGCGCCCACGCCGCCGCGCCCATCTGGGCCGAGTTCATGAAGAAGGCCGTACTGCTGCCGCAGTACTCCGACACCAACGACTTCTCGCCGCCCGAAGGCGTCGAGATCCTCAAGATCGACAAGGCCAGCTACCTGCTCAGCGACGAGGCCTGCCCCGACAGCTATAACATAGCCTTCCTCGACGGCACCGCGCCCACGGATACGTGTGACCACCCCGCCGAACATCGCAACATACTGCAAAAAATCTTCGGCCTGGGCAAAAACTAGAGCATTTTTACCGGGTGCCGGGTGCCCCACCCTCGCGACGTTTTTGCTTTTGTCGCTAGGGTGGGAAACCACGAACCTCACTCCTCGTCCGTTCATCGGGAGCGTCTTCCTAACCATCCACCTCGGTCCCATTCGCCATCGGCTGGCAACGTCCGCACCAGAAGGTCACGCGCGCGTCCGGCCCCTGGATACGCCTGCGGATCGGCTCGCCGCAGCGGCGGCACGGCTCACCCTTGCGCCCGTAGACCCATAAGCTGGCTCCGGGATCCGACTCGTGCGTGGTGCGCCGCTTCCGCCCGCCATAGGTCACAATCGCATCGCCGGAGTCCTCAAGCACATTGGCCGCGAGCAACCGCTGAGCCGCGGCAACCGCCTCAACTGCCTGTTCGGCTGTCAGCGTCTCTACCCTGCGGAACGGGTTGAGCCCGGTCACAAAGCATATCTCCGACTTGAAGACGTTGCCCACGCCGGCCATCACCTCCTGGTGCAGCAGCACATCGCCCATCTCTTCGTCTCCATGCGCAAGCAGGCGCAGCGCGGCTGTCTCGGCGTCGAACTCCGCGTTGAGTACGTCCGTTGCCGGATGCGGAATCCTGCGGTCGCGAGCCAGCGACTGCGCCGTGTGCATCTCGGCCACGGGCACGCTAAATCCCACCACAACATACTCGCTATTCTCGATTACGATGCGCATATTGGCCTGCGGCTGCTGCCATTTCTCGCCTGGCCGGTAGATGTGCCAACTGCCGCTCATGAGCATATGCGTAGCCAGCGTCCCTCCACCGGAAAAATGAATCAGCAGCCACTTGCCGCGCGATTCCACGCGCTCCACCGTCTGTCCCGCGAGCGGGGTGTCGTCGTTGAAGCGCATGAGCTTGGGATACGTCGAGCGGAAATCCGTAATCGGCTTGCCTGTGAGTGCGCGGCCCAGTGCGCGTGCGGTGCGAAAAATCGTATCGCCCTCAGGCATGGATTACTGCACCTCTCCGGCGTGTCGCCCGTCAGGATCTTGCGCAACCGGCAGAGGAATGCGGCGCAGGTGCATCCCCAGAGGACCGGGATGAAAGCCCGCATCCATGAGAAAGCGGGCCATGGGATGCGCCGCCACCGGCTGCCCGTTGATGGTGGTGATGAGCACGCCTTGATGTCCGCCGCCGCGCAGGCGCTCTTGCCCGCGCGAGCACAGAAAATGCGCCAGCCCCGAGGCCGCCTGCGAGCGTTCCGGCTCCTCGGCCGGCAAAAAGACCAGCAGGTTCGGATTGCCGCGCCTGAGCCAGGCAACCAGTTGCCCGTTGCGCAGAATCACTTCCGCATAAGCCGCACGGGTGAGCAGCCGTGGCGCGGTTTCCGAATCCTCTTCCGCAACCGGCAACTCCGGCCAGCGCAGCACCGAGCCATACGGGTTGGCCGGATCGGCGGCGGCCAACTGCACAAACTCCGGCTTCTCCTGGGGTGGCGCGTTGCGCAACTGGCGCAGCAGGTCCACAGCCGCCGGCAGCGCAAACTGCGTAGCACCCAGTCCGGCCACAAAGTACCCGCGGCGAATGCGCCCGCTCTCTTCGAGAGCCTTCAGAACGTCGTAGACCGCGCTGAATCCGCCCGGAACGTTCTCCGCCGCCACTGATTCCCTCAGCAGCACTCCATAGCGATTGAGCAGTTGCAAAGCCAGCGCATGACTGGCCTCCGTCGCCGTCGCAGCGCCTTCTCTTCCCTGTAAGCGAAGCGGCAACAGCGACCAGCGTCCCTGCGCCGTCGGCGGCGTAGTCCTCCGCGAACGAAAAACAGCTCCCGTCTGCAACCGCCGCGGCGTTCGTGCGCTCTCCGGCCTGGCGATATACGCGCGCAACGCATGAAGCGAATCGTTGGTGATCAGCCCGCGCCACACCAAACTCCACAGCGCCTCGATCGTCTCGCCTGGATAACCGCCTCCTACTGTCTGGTGCAGCGCATCGAAGAAGCTGGCGCCCGTGGACTCAAGCACGGCCAGCAACTTTTCTTCGCGCTCTGTGAGTGGTTCAACCAGAGGCCGTTGCTGCGCCAATAACGGCAGCTTGTCGGCAAGAAAAAGCGCGATGCGGCCGTCGCGCTCGCCGATTGGCTCCACGCCTGCCCACGCTACTTCGCCCGCAGCAATCAACGTATCCAGGCCGGCAGGCGCATACTCCGCAATCCGTGCCGGCAAAATCGCGCTCTCCACCAGCGACGCGGGCAGCGGCGCGCCCTGCAAACTCTCGATCGCATCCAGCAGCGGGTCAAGATTACCACTGCGCCGCGGCGTCAGCAGCCCCTGCCAATGCGTGAGGAAGCGCGCCAGCGTGTGCTGCTCCACCGGCTCAACCTCGCGGCGCAGTTTGGCCAGCGACTTGCGGCGAACCAGCCGCAGCATCTCCGCATCGCACCACTCCCGATGAAGCCTACCGGGCCTGAATCCGCCCTCCAGCACGCGCCCCTCATGCGCAAGCTGCCGCAGCGCGTTCTCGACTACGGCAGCGTCCAGTGCAAATCGTTCCGCTGCCTCACGCAGCGTAAACGGCCCATGCGTGCGTGCGTAGCGTCGAACCAGCTCCAACACCGGCTGCGCCACCGGCTCCAGCAGCGCCGTAGCCAGACCCGGCGGCAACGGAATCCCCAGACCATCGCGGTAGCGCGCCGCGTCTTCGGCTGCAATCAACCGGCGCTCGCCTGCGATCCGTAGCTCCAGCAACCGCCGTGACCGAACCAGCCGATCCACATGCGCCAGCAAATCCTGCGAAGCCACGCGCCGCGCCAACTCCTGGCGCGAAAGATCTCCCAATCGCAAACAAAGATCGTGAATGCCGTCGGCGGAGCGCGCGCGATAGTTCTCCGCCAGGCACTGCGCCGTCTCCTCCACCTCTGCAATCGCGTTCGCATCCAGCAGCTCGCGCAGATCGGCCTCTCCGAGCAACTCGCGCAACTGATCCTGATCGATGGTGAGCGCCTGCGCCCGCCGCTCGGCCAGCGGCGCATCGCCGTCATAAAGAAAATTCGCCACGTAACTGAACAGCAGCGACGCGGCAAAGGGCGAAGGCTTGCGCGTCTCCACCACGTGCACCCGCAACTGCCGCTGCTCGACGGCGCGCAGCGTTTCAATCAGCGCGGGCATATCGAAGACGTCGCGCAGGCACTCGCGATAGGCCTCCAGCAGCAGCGGAAACCTGGGATAACGCGAAGCCACGCTCAGCAGATCGTAGGAGCGCTTGCGCAACTGCCACAGCGGCGAACGAACATCGGCGCGGCGGCGCGGCAGCAAGAGCGCCCGCCCCGCGGCCTCGCGAAATCGCCCGGCAAACAGCGCCGTCGAACCTAACTGGCGTAGCACCAGCGCCATGGCCTCAGCCGGCTCAATCAGAAACCAATCCGCATCGGGCGGCTCATCCGTATCGGGAAAGCGCAGCACAAATCCATCGTCGCCCCACAGCGTCTCCACCTCCGGCCCGCCGGCGGCGCGTATGCGAGCGCTTACCGCCATCGCCCAGGGAATGTGGATGCGGCTGCCGAAGGGCGTGAGCACGCAGACCCGCCAATCGCCCAACTCATCCCGGCAGCGCTCGATCACAATCGTGCGATCGTCCGGCACTGCACCCGTCGCGGCCTCCTGATCGGAAAGAAACTGCATCAGATTTTCCGCCGCTCCTTGATCGAGGTCGTGATCGGCCACCAGCCGCGTCAGCGCCGCCGGCCTGGGCAATGCGCGCAGCTCGCGCACCAGCGCGCCGATGCGCCGGCCGAACTCCAGCGGCCGTCCCGGTCCGTCGCCCTTCCAGAACGGCATCTTGCCCGGCTCGCCGGGAGCGGGCGTCACCAGCACGCGGTCGTGCGTAATCTCCACAATCCGCCAGGTCGATGCGCCCAGGATGAAGGTCTCGCCGGGATGACTTTCGAAGACCATCTCCTCGTCCAGCTCGCCCACGCGCACCGGTCGCCGCGGCGACCCCTCGCTGTGCGCCAGAAAAACTCCGTAGAGGCCGCGGTCGGGGATGGTGCCTGCATTGAGAATCGCCAGCCGCGCCGCCCCGTCCCGCGCCGTGACCACGTTGCGCACGCGATCCCAGGTGAGGCGAGGCCGCAGATCGGCAAACTCGTCGGAGGGGTAGCGCCCGCTGAGCAGGTCGAGCACGCCCTCGAAGGCCGCGCGGCTCAGTCCGCCAAACGGCGCAGCGTGGCGCACCAGCTCGAACAATGCATCCACGCTGACCTCGGGCTTTGGCTCTTCCGCGTGGTCTTGGTAGGCCGCGGCTTGGTAGGTCGGGGTTTTAACCCCGACAATGAAGCCTGCAGAATCGACTGGGGCTTTAGCCCCTGAGGTATGCTCTTCGGCATTGAGATTCTTCCCTCGCCGAACGCTCTTGAGTACCTTCGCCTTGCGCGCCGGAGCAGCCGCCGAAGGCGGATGCGCGACAATAGCCACCAGTTGCTGCGCCAGCACGTCTAGCGGATTGCGCAGAAAGCGCGTGGATTCGATGTGCCCCTCGTGCATGGCGCGCGTGACGGCGGCGCAGGCAACCAGGTCGGCGCGGTACTTGGGAAAGAGAATCCCCTCGCTCACCGCATCCACGTGGTGCCCGGCGCGGCCGATGCGCTGCATGCCGCTGGCTACCGAGGGCGGGGCTTCGATCTGGATCACCAGGTCCACCGCGCCCATATCGATGCCCAACTCCAGCGTCGATGTCGCGCACAAGGCGCGAATCTTGCCGGCCTTCAACTGCTCTTCGATGATGGAGCGCTGTGCCGCGGCCAGCGAGCCATGATGGGCGCGGGCAATCGCTTCGCCGGCCAGCTCATTCAGCGCCCCGGCCAGCCGCTCGGCCACCTGGCGGCTGTTCACAAACAGAATGGTCGAGTTGCGCGCGCGAATAATCTCCAGCAAACGGGGGTGAATCGCATTCCAGATCGAGACCCGCCTGGGCGCCTGCGAGGCTGGGCCGCTGGGCAGCTCCTCCTGTTCGCCCAGCCGCGCCATATCCTCTACCGGAACCTCGATGCGCAGCTTCAACTGCTTGGGCGCGCCGGCGTTCACGATGGTCACCGGCCGGTATTTGATCGTCGCGGCATCCGCGATGTCCGCAGACCACTCTGAGAGTTCGGCAGCGCTCGATTCGTGTGGCGCGTCAGCGCCGTCTGCCCCACCGCAGGTGGCCACCCCGCCCAGAAAGCACGCAACCTCTTCGAGTGGCCGCTGCGTTGCCGAAAGCCCGATGCGCTGCAACCGCCGCCCGGTCAGCGCCTCTAATCGCTCCAGCGAAAGCGCCAGGTGCGCGCCGCGCTTGGTGGGAACCAGCGCGTGAATCTCATCGATGATCACCGTGTCCACCGTGCGCAGCGCCTCGGAGGCCTGCGAGGTGAGCAGCAGGTAGAGAGACTCCGGCGTGGTGATCAGTATCTCCGCCGGATGACGGGCAAACCGCGCCCGCTCCCGCTGCGGCGTGTCGCCGGTGCGTACGCTGATGGTTGGCTCGCGAAAATCCACGCCCATCCGCCGCGCCATGTTGGCCATGCCGGCCAGCGGCGAGCGTAGATTGCGCTCCACGTCCACGGCCAGCGCCTTGAGCGGCGAAACGTAAACGATGCGACAGTCTTGTATGTGCCCCACAGGCAACGGCTGGAGCATCAGCCTGTCCAGGCACCACAGGAAGGCAGCCAGTGTCTTGCCCGTCCCCGTGGGAGCCAGAATCAGCGCGCTCTCACCGCGCGCAATCGCCGGCCAGCCCATCCGCTGCGGAGCGGTCGGCGCATCGAAGACCGCCTGAAACCAGGCCGCCGTGACCGGATGAAAACAAGCGAACGGATCAGCTGCAGGAGCCGGAGTGAGGGTGGGTTCCGGGTTGGGCCGCTTGAGGTCCATACTCCATTGAGAATAGCGCGGGAAGGCGCCGTCTTCATTTTTCGCGCTGTTGACGGTGCTTCCGTTTATTCGTTATGTTTGCTGTCTATCCGGATATCAGGAATATTTCGCTGCGAAGCATGGAGCGTCCCCAGGCTTATTCTGGATTAAGCCAGCCGCGCCCGGTGCGGAGGTGAGGAAGAGTGACTATGGATCGGCGTCAATTTCTAGGCATGGTGGGCATGGGAGCATCGCACAGATTCAGCCTGCCGAAATTCGCATCTGCGCTTCAGATTCTTTCGCCTATTGCCGCCCATGGGCCGCAGAGCAAAGAATCGAAGGCTTACGGGTCAGGCTATTTCGGCGAGTGGATCACGGATCAGTTTGGATTGCCGGCTTACCGGTATACGTGCAACCAGATTGCCGACAGCAAAGCCATATCGCCAGTCCATAAAGAGTGGCGCGCTCCCACCGATCATACCCACCAGGTTGGCAACGACCGGCTGGTGGCGGCCGTGTCGAACTATGGATATGTGCAGGTTCGCCAGGACGAGGGCTCGCCGAAATTCCTGAACGACTACTGCCCTGAGCAGGGCCGCTATGGAGCCGGCATTGGCTTTCTCACCGACGGAAACGCGGTGCTGAGCACTTACTATCCGGGAAATGCCGCATCCTTTGACCGGGTGATGGGCGAGGGCTACCTGAGGAAGACCGTTAAAGGAGACCAGTATGAAGTGGATCAGACCATCCTTGCCCCATTCGGAGATGATCCGGTGCTGGTTTCAATGGTCACAGTAACAAACCATGGCAGCCGCGCGGCAAATCTGCGCTGGATCGAGTATTGGGGCTGCCATAACTATCAGTTTTCATTTCGTTCCGGGATGGAGGCGGGCACGCTCAAAGACCCCACCAAAGCCGCGGCGTTGCGGCGGGAATTTGCCTCGCGCTTTGCGCATCGATTTGAGGCGATGCCAAACGGCGCCGGATTAGTGGAAAGTCAGAGATTCCTCGGGCGTGCGCCGGAAGACGTGCAGCTATGGCAAAAGGTAGAAGAAGCCATGAAGAACCCATCGAGCGGCATCGCAGGTCAGTTACCTGACCCTTCAACCGGAGCGACGATGGAAGACCTCAATCCTCCGTCCACATTTCTCGTTTCGTTGGATGCTCCCATGGACGGCTTTACCACGGATGCCGCCGGTTTCTTCGGCAGCGGCGGCATCGACCGTCCCTCAGGAGTTACAAGCAAGCTGACCAACGATCTAAGTTCAACCGGCGGGTCAAGCGCGCTGTTACTGGAGCGCGATTTTGAGTTACAGCCCGGTGAGAGCCGGACGCTCTGCTTTTTGTACGGGTATCTGACGAATGGATTTAAGATCGAAGACTTAGTGAAAAAGTACTCTGTCGATCCAGCCGGAGCGTGGGCGCGATCAAGCGCAGCCTGGAAAACGGAAGGCCTGCGTTTTTCCGTTCCCGCCGAGCCGTGGGTCGAGAGAGAAATCTCCTGGCATAACTATTACCTGCGCAGCGCCCTTACTTATGACAGCTTCTTCGGCGAGCACATACTCTCGCAGGGCCATGTCTACCAATACATCATGGGCTTCCAGGGCGCGGCGCGCGATCCGCTGCAACACACCATGCCGTTTATCTTCAGCAATGCGGAGATAGTCAGGGAAGTCATTCGTTACACATTGAAGGAAATCCAGCCCGATGGATCCATTCCGTACGGCATCGTTGGAAGCGGCGTCCCCATGCCATCCCCGTTTGTTCCCGGCGATCTGGAGATGTGGTTGCTCTGGACGGCCTCGGAATACGTGCTGGCCACGCGCGACAAGAAATTCCTCGATGAGAGAATTCCTGCCTATCCGCGTCGTGAAGCTAACTCGACCGATGCAACGATCGGCGAACTCCTGGGCCGCTCTTATGCGCATCTGGTGAACGTGATTGGCGTGGGCAAGCACGGCCTGATGCGCCTTGCCATGGGAGACTGGAACGATGGAGTGGTGGTGGTAAGGGTCCCTGAAAAGCTTGTCGGGGAGGTTCGTGAGCAAGGGGAAAGCGTTCTGGACGCCGCCATGGCGAGTTATGTCCTCGATTACTACGCACGAATGCTCACTTACGTTGGAGATACAGGCAAGGCCGGCGAAGCGCACGCCAAGGCCGAGGGTCAGCGCCAGGCTGTTCAGACAAATTGGAGTGGCCGGTGGTTTCGCCGCGCGTGGCTGGGCCCGTACCTGAGCTGGATCGGCGACGATCGCCTGTGGCTGGAGCCGCAGCCTTGGGCAATTATCGGCGGCGCTGCCACTTCCAGCCAGCGCGAAACATTGGTAGCCGCGCTCAACGAGTTAGTCCGCCGGCCTTCCCCCATCGGCGCCATGATACTGAATCAAGCCGAATCCACCCCGTCAAAGTCCGACGGAGTTCTTGAAAACGGAGGCATCTGGCCCAGCATCAATGGGACTCTGATCTGGGCGCTGGCCATGGCCGCCAGCGCATCGGCCTGGGACGAATGGAAGAAGAACTCCCTTGCCATGCATGCCGAGGCTTATCCGGAGATCTGGTATGGCATCTGGAGCGGCCCCGACACTTATAACTCAGTGCTATCGAAGCATCCCGGCCAGACGATGTTCGCCGAGTCCTCCCCGGATGGCCGCAAGGACCCGTCGGATTGGGGAGTCAACTGGACGGATTATCCGGTAATGAATTTGCATCCGCATTCCTGGCCTCTTTATAGCACAGCCAAGCTGCTGGGAGTCGACTTTCATGAAACCGGAGTTAGATTCAAACCGGCGCTGCCTTTGGCGGAGTACGAGTTCTCGTCTCCGCTTTTAGGATTCAGTAAGTCGGCAATAGGTTACTTAGGGTGGTATGCTCCGGCCGCGGCTGGACGCTGGACCATTGAGATACAGTTATCCGATTTGGAGAGATCGAGCCTGAGGCAAATCAAGGTCAACGGATCGGTTGAGCCTTTGCCGCACGGCACGCAGACAATCCGGTTGATTGGCGAGAGCAGCCGCGATACGCCGTTGCGCTGGGAAATCAGCTAGAGCTCTTCTGGAATTTACCGGCTGATAGACCACTCCAAAGCCATACTCAGACGCTGCCGGGATGAGCGCCGAGGCAGCTCCATCGCGTACCATATCCTTGGAGCATTTTCAGGATTATCGTAGAGTCGCCAAGCGTGTGCAGAGTTGATTTTTCTTGAGGAAAAATCAACTCAGCAGCTGTGGCCTCGCCTTATGCTAATCCTGAAAATGCTGTGCCGGTGCGCCCATGCGAGACCATTTGGCTACACTCCTCGATGACCTTCGCCGCCACGGCCGCGAGGTAGCCGTGGTTCATTACCAGGGCAACCGCCGCCGGGTAACCACCTATGGAGAGATTGCTCACCTGGCCGGCCGTTTTGCCGCGCTGCTGGTCCAGTACGGTATCGGGCCCGGCGATCGCGTGCTGCTGTGGGGGGAAAACAGCGCGGAGTGGATCGCCGCTTTTTATGGCTGCCTGCTGCGCGGGGTTCTGGCCGTTCCTCTCGACTCCATCGGGACGGTCGATTTTGCCGCGCGCGTTGCGGCCGACGTGGCTCCCAAACTGGCGGTGGGCGATGCGCTGCTGCTCGGCCAGTTGCCTGACGAAAATCCACTTACTTTCCCACGCCTCACCTTTGAGGACTGGCTCTCCGCCCTGCCCGCCGAAGAATCCGGCCCGGTTGCGGGGCTCTCGCGCGAAACCCCGCTGGAAATCCTCTTCACCTCCGGCACCACCGGCGATCCCAAGGGCATTGTGATCACCCACGGCAACGTGCTGGCCAGCGTGGGGCCCATCGAGGACGGGGCACAGCCCTATCTGCGCTACGAGCGGCTGATCCATCCCCTGCGCATTCTGCATACGCTGCCCCTGAGCCACGTCTTCGGCCAGACCATGGGCCTGTGGGTTCCACCCATCTTCGCCGCCCAGCTGCACTTCGAAAATCGCCTGGTGGCGCAAAGACTCATCGAGACCATCCACCGCGAGCGCATCTCCGTGCTGGCCGCCGTGCCCAGAGTGCTGGCGCTGCTCAAATCCCATCTGGAAACAACCATCCCCGGCCTTTCGCGGCGCGTAGCCCGCTTCCAGGGCATGAACCCCTGGCTGAGTTGGTGGCGCTTCCGCGGCGTTCACTCGGCTTTCGGCTTCAAATTCTGGGCGCTTATCTCCGGCGGAGGGGCGTTGCCGGCTTCGCTGGAGCAGTTCTGGAACGCGCTTGGATTCGTCCTGGTGCAGGGCTACGGGATGACCGAAACCACCGCGCTCATTACCCTCAACCACCCCTTCCACGTAGCCCGGGGAACCATCGGCAAACCGGTGGCCGGCCGCGAAGTCAAGCTGGGCCCGGATGGCGAGGTGCTGGTGCGCGGCGCTTCCATCTCCGGCGCCACCTGGTCCGGCGGCGCTTTGCACAAGCGCGCAGACGAATGGCTGGCCACCGGCGACCTGGTCCAGGCCCAGCCCTCCGGCGAACTGCGCTTCCTGGGCCGCAAGAGCGAGGTGATCGTAACCGCCGCGGGCGTGAACCTGCACCCCGAGGACCTGGAAGCGGCCATCGAACAGGAACCGCGCGTAGTGGCCTGCGCCGTGGTGCCGCTGGAAACGCCGGCCGGCGTCGAACCATGCGCCGTGCTCGCCTTTCGCGGCGAAGGGGAACAGGCCGCGGCGGCCATCGAGCGCGCCAACGCCCGCCTGGCGGAGTTTCAACGCCTGCGCCGCTGGGTGCTGTGGCCCGAGCCCGATCTGCCCCGCACCTCCACCGGCAAGGTCCGGCGCAAGGCAGTGGCCGAGTGGCTGGCCGGCATCCAGGCCGCGGCCGCCAATGCCAGTTCGGGCGCGGCAACCAATGCCGGCGCGGGCGCATTTCGAGCCTCCACGGACTGGCTCCTGGCCCTGATCGCGCAGATTTCAGGCGAGGCCCCAGCCGGCGTCGGCGATGAACTGCGCCTGACCGAAGACCTGCACCTCGACAGCCTGGGCCGCGTGCAGTTGGCCGCCGCCATCGAGGAACGGCTGGGCATGGTTCCCGAGAGCGGGTTGCTCGAAGAAGTGCAAACCCTGGGCGAGCTGCGGCAGTTGGTGGCCGGAGAGGGATACGGTGTGCGCGCGGCGTGGTCTTCCGCGCCTGACCGTGAAAGGACCCGGACGCATGCCGCGCCGGCGAACGGCAGCTGGACAGATGGCCCGGCCCTGAGCCGAGCCGGAGCCGAACCCGCGTCTCAGACCGAGCCCGCGCAGCCATCGTACATCTACCCCCGCTGGCCGTGGCTCCTGCCCTTCCGCTGGTTGCGCGCGGCCTTTGTTGAGGCGGTGATGCGCCCTCTGGTCTGGCTGCTGGCGCATCCTGCCGTCGCTGCGCCCCACAAGCCCGCCGCCGATGCGCCCCTGCTGATCGTCGCCAATCACGTCACCACCTACGACGGGCCGCTCATCCAATACGCCCTGCCGGGCTCCATCCGGCGGCGGCTGGCGGTGGCCATGTCCGGCGAAATGCTGGAGGACTTCCGCCACTTCCGCAATCCCGATAACGGGCGCTTTTCTCCCTTCGGCCCCCTCGCTTACCTGCTCATCACGGCGCTCTTCAACGTCTTTCCACTCGCCCGGCAGCGGAACTTCCAGCCCAGCTTTGCCCACGCCGGCAAGGCCATGGACCGCGGCTTTAACGTGCTGGTCTTTCCCGAGGGCACGCGCTCCGCGGAGGGTGAGTTGGCGCGCTTCCGTCCGGGTATCGGCCTGCTGGTCAAGCAATCGGGAGCCTCCGTGCTGCCCATCGCCATCCGCGGCCTGGGCGAGCTGAAGACGGGCCGCCGCCGCTGGTTCCGCTCCGGCGCCATCGAAGTGCATGTGGGCCAGCTTATCCGCTTCTCGCCTGCGGAGACTGAATCCGCCATTACCGCGCGGCTGCACGACGAAGTGGAAGAGCTGCTCAACGGCTGATGATCGAGGATTGCCCATCATGTCGAAGAAATCTCGACAGCGCAAATCCCAGGTCAAGCGCCCGCCAGAGGCGCCGGCCGGGAAGACCGTTTCTATAACTCCCCCACCCCATAAGCCGTGGCAAATTGCCGTTCTGTGCCTCGTCCTTGCGGTGGTTACCGTCGTTGCCTTTCGGGGTGTGCGGAGCGGCGATTTCCTTACCTGCGACGATGATTACTATGTTCTGGAGAATCCGCACGTGCAGCAGGGGTTCACCCAGCAGAGCATCGCGTGGGCGATTACCACCTTTCATCAGGGAAACTGGCATCCGCTGACCTGGATTTCCCACATGGTGGACTGGAAGCTATATGGCAATAACCCCTCCGGCCACCATATGACCAATCTGTATTTCCACGCCGCCAATGCAGTTCTGCTTTTCCTGTTGCTTTTGTATATGACCGGTTTCTTAGGTCGTTCCGCAATGGTTGCATTTCTGTTCGCGCTGCACCCCGCGCATGTCGAATCCGTTGCCTGGATCTCTGAACGCAAGGATGTTCTGTGCGCGTTTTTCTGGTTCGCGGCGTTGCTTGCGTATGCATGGTACGTCCGCAACCCATCCTGGAAACGGTTCGCATGGGTGGTCTGCGGCTTTGCCTGCGCTCTTCTATCGAAACCAATGGCCGTCACTCTTCCGTTCACACTTCTGTTGCTTGATATTTGGCCGTTGCGCAGAATAACATTCACCCCGGAGACGCGCGCGCATTGGCTCTCTTCCTTTTGGAAGTTATGCGTTGAAAAATGGCTGCTTTTCCTCATGGCGATTCTCTCCGGCATCATCACTTTCATTGCGCAGCGGGCCGGCGGCTCGGTAACTGAGCTTCAAACCTTGTACTTGTGGCAGAGACTCTCGAACGCGGCCATCAGTTACTGGCGCTACGTGCGGATCACATTCTGGCCAGATCCGCTTTCGGCCTATTATTACTATGATTTTAATAACATCATGATTTCCTCTGCGGTGTTATCGGTCCTTGCGCTCATCCTCGTAACCGCCGTCTGCTGGCATATCCGCAAGGAAAGACCTTATTGCCTCATCGGCTGGCTGTGGTTCCTGGGAACACTGGCCCCGGTAATCGGCATCGTGCAGGTTGGAGAGCAGTCCATAGCCGAGCGTTACACTTATGTTCCCTTGATCGGCCTTTTCATCGCCGTTGTCTGGCTGGCCGGCGATGCCGTTGCTCACTCACCGAAGATCAGGGTCGCGACTCAACTGCTTGCGGTCGCAGTCATTGCGGCGTGCGCCGTCAAGACCGACGCACAGGTTAAGGTGTGGAAAGATTCGGTGACGCTGTTCAGCCACGCGCTCGAAGTTGACCCGCGCGGCGCAATTCCCAATTTAAGCCTGGGCGTAGCGTACCTGAGGATGGAAAGATATGCCGAGGCGCAGGAATATTTCGAACGGGCGCTGGACTATGATCCCTCCGGGCCTGTGATCCTTTCTGATTCCGCCCTTAGCCTGATTCAAACCCATGATCCGCGCAATCTGCCGCTTGCGGGGCAACGCCTCGAACAGGCATTGCGCGCAGCTCCTGGCGACCCCAATGTTCTGTCCGTCATGGCGCAATGGTCTATCTTGATGGGCAGGCCGAAGGATGGGGAGATGTACAGCAGAAAGGTGATCGCCGCGCGCCCGGATCTGGTAACGGCGCGGCTTTATCTTGCCGATGCGCTCCAGGCGCAGGAAAAACTTGTCCAGGCGGCTCGGGAGTGCCGTCAGGCGATTGACCTCGAGCCGAATAACTACCTTGCGCATTACGATTTAGGCATTATTTTGGATAGGCAGGGATTGAAGCAGGAAGCGGTTAAGGAATTGCGGCTTTCTCTGGCCATCAAACCCGATCAGGCAATGGCCCATTCCAAGATCGGCTGGATCCTGATGGAAACGCATCAGCTCCCTGAAGCGGTAGAGGAGTTTACCCAGGCGCTGCGATTCGATCCCGCCGACGCTCATGCGCATAAAGGCCTCGGCGTGGCCCTGTTTCAACTGGGGGATAATGAAAAGGCGGTCGAGCAGTTCAGCGAAGCGGTACGGGTTGATCCGGCCGATGCCGGCGCCAGGCGAAATCTCGATGTTGCCCAAGCCCGGATGAAAAACAAAGCGGTTGTAAGTGAAAGAAAATGATAATCGCGGGTGGCGCCCGGTTGACTCTCTTGCTTGCTAACTCGGCTGTCTCGGCCTGAAGTGGCAAGTGCCGCCGGCAAGCACCGAGGTCCAGATGGACGGATCCGCGGGTTGCTCGCTCGAGCCGAGGAAGAGGAAGCCGTCGGGCGCCAGCAGGCGGTGAATACCGGCCAGCAGAGTCTTGCGCGCCTCCTGCGAGAAGTAGAGCATCACGTTGCGCAGGAAGATGACGTCGAAGCGGTCGCCGGCACGGCGGAACGGCAACGGCTGCGCGCATAGATTGGCCTGGCGGAAGTTGCACATCTTGCGCACCTCCTGCTTGACCACCCAGTCCTCGCCCGGGTGGTCGAAATAGCGCACCACGAAGCGCGCGGGCAGGCCGCGGTTCATCTCGATGCGATGATAGCTGCCGGCCCGCGCCCGTTCCACCACCTCGCCGCAGATATCGGTTCCCTCGATGCGAATATCCCATTCGGTGAGCAGAGAGAAGTGCTCGCGCACCAGCATGCCCAGGCTGTATGCCTCCTGGCCGGTAGAGCAGGCCGCACTCCAGAAGCGCAGGCTGCGCATGTTCCTCCGGGCTTCGATTAGCTTGGGCAGCAGGTCGGTCCTCAACAGCTCAAATGGACGGCTATCGCGAAAAAAACTAGTCTCGTTGATGGTCATGGCCTCGGCGATGGACCGCTCCAGCGCCGGGTCCTTGCGGATGCGAAGATACTGCACCAGCTCTTCCAGATGGGTCATGCCCTGGTTGCGCAACAGCTTGGTCAGGCGGGTCTCGAAGAGATAGTCGCGTGCAGGGTCAAGCACGTTTTGCGAGAGGCCGAAAACGAGTTGGCGAAGATAGCCGTAGTCGACGCCGGAGGCTGTTTCCATGGCTAGACCACCGATTTCAGAAGCTCACGGGCTTGCCCCGCCGCGGCGGGCGTGCGGCCGGCGATGCGGAGGATTTCAGGGGCAAGATCGTTGAGCGGAAGCACATTGTGCGCCAGCCCGGCATGGGCCACCGCGCCGGGCATTCCCCAGATCGTGCTGGTGGCCTGGTCCTGGGCCAAAACGCTGCCGCCGCAGTCGCGAATCGTGCGGCAACCCGTCAATCCGTCAGAACCCATGCCGGTAAGCACCACCGCCAGCACGCCGGAACCATAGACAGCGGCTACGGAACGAAACAGCGCGTCGACGGCGGGGCGGCAGTGATTCTCCAGCGGACCCTGGTTCAGGTGCAGCGTGGCCGGCGAGCCGGCATGCGCCGCCGCCAGCACCTCCATGTGCCAGTTGCCGCGGGCGATATAGATGGTACCGGCGCACACCGGATCGCCTTCGGCGGCCTCGCGCACACGCAACCGGCAGCGGCCGTTCAGACGCTCGGCAAACAGCCGGGTAAACTGCTCCGGCATGTGCTGCACGATCACCACCGGAAGGGGGAAGATCCCCGGTAGCGCCGGAAGCAGAACGTCCAGGGCTGCCGGACCGCCGGTGGAGACGCCGATGGCCAGCACTGCCGGAATCGACGAGACCGGCTGGGCCTTCCACCTGGGTGCCAGGGGCAGCGTCAGCGGCACGCGCGCCACGCCTGGCAAAACCGGTTGCGGCTGAGCTTGCATTTGACTGGTCAGCGCATGAATTTTGGGAATCAGGTCCTGGGCCAGCGCCAGCGTGGCTGCCTCGCGGCTGGCTTGTCCGGCAGGCTTGGCCACATAGTCTGATGCTCCGCCGGCCAGGGCCTCGATGGTCACCCTGGCGCCGCGCTGGGTAAGCGAACTGCACATGATGACCGGTATCTTGTGTCCCCGCGCCCGCAACTCTTTCAGCGTGGCCAGCCCGTCCATCACCGGCATTTCCACATCCAGCAGAATCAAGTCCGGGCGCAGGATCTCAATGCTATCCAACGCCGATGCGCCGTCGGCCGCGGTCCCGGCCACCTCCAGGCCGGCATCGGCGCAAACCACCGAACGCAGCAGGCTGCGCATCACTGCCGAGTCATCCACGATCAGGATCCGGGTCCGGCGACTGGCCGCCATCGCTTAGGCCTCCACCAGACCGAGCATGGCCAGCTTGTCGGTCAAGCCTTCGTTGTCGAAGGGCTTCATCAGGTATTCGTCTGCGCCGGCTTCCAGGGCGCGGATGATGAAATTGTTTTCCGCCTCGGTGGTCACCATCAACACTTTCATGCCGGCGTATCCCTCCGCGCGCAATTGCTTGAGCATCTCCAGCCCGTCCATGACCGGCATATTCCAGTCCACAAGCGCAAAATCGAAGGGCACACCGCCATGCAGCCGGTCCATCCCTGCCTGGCCGTCGGCGGCCTCCTCGCACTCGAAGCCCCGCTCTTCGAGCAGGCCGCGCAGTAAGCCCCTCACGTAACGGGAGTCGTCGACAATCAGTGCTCTCATGATCACCTCCAGACTTTAGAACGAAACCACGATAACCGGACCCGGAAAACCTGTACAGTGTGTTGATTCTGAAAAATCATCACTTGAGAGTTGCGGCCTGGGTTACGCCAATCATGGTTTCGCTGTAGGGGGTACCGGCCCGCTCCTCCTGCTTCGCCTGGACCGCGCCCAGCCGCATGGGATTCAGCCGCTCCGGGTCCAGCATCACCAGCAAGCTGTTCTTGAGTTTGTACGCGCCGGCAAACAGAGCTCTACGGCGCTCATCCAAAATTGAGGGGTTGGGCTCGTAGTCGGCCGACGAGACGGTCAGCACCTCGCCCACCGCGTCCACCAGCAGCCCGAAGCATCCGCCCGAACTCTCCAGAACCAGCAGGTCCTGGCGGCCTTCCCTGGGGGGAAGCGCGAGCAACTGGCGCAGGCTCACCGTGGTCAGCACGTCGCCGCGATAGTGAACCAGCCCGCCCACAAAGACCGGCGCCAGCGGAACCGGCTGCGGCCGCGCCGCGCCCACAATCTCCAGAATGTGGGTGATGGGCACGCCGAACATCGACGTTCCCAGGCGCACCGTGCACATCTCCTTCAGCGTCGCCGCCGCCTTTTCCTTGCGATTGAATGCCGTCCCTGCCGTACTCATCTCGCTGCCTCCGCAATCTGGTGCAATTCCTCGGGCGCGTGCTCCTCAACCGGCAGCGGCGCCACGCCGCCCAGATCAACCAAACCGGTCACGCGATTGTTGAGCTGCGTCACCCCGCCGGCGCGCTGGCTGGTGCCGGCCTCAAACAGGTCGCCGCCGGCGGCCACATCCAGCACGTGTGATACCGCGATGCCCACATGGCGGTTGCCCTCGCGGCACACGACCACAATGATCTGCGCCTCCGGATTGCCCTCGGCCGCGGCCAGCACGCCGCCCGAATCCTCCACCGGCAGCAATTGACCTTCGAAGTTCAGCACCGGTCGGCGGCCCATGTACTCGATGCGCGATACCGGCAGCTGTTCGATGCGCAGCACGTCGGCCAGCGGCACCGCGGCCTGGCGCCCGGCGGCTTCCACCAGCAGATATTCCAGCCTCTTCGCTGCTTCGCCGTCCTCCTCTTCTTCCGCCGCGCGCGCAGCCTCTTCTTCCCCGCTCATCGTCACCCCGGCCTTCATGGCGATCGCTCCGGGGTCCAGAATCAGCGCCAGGTCCGCGTTGCCCAGCACCGTTGCTCCCGAAAAAAGGCCGATATCCTTGAGCACCGCGCTGAGCGGCTTGACCACAATCTCCTCCGGATCGGCCAACCCATCCACCACCAGACCGAAGCGGCGCCCATCGGCATCAAGTACGGCGATAAAGTTGTCCCGCGCTGTAGCCGTCTTGTGCTCGGTGCCGGGCATCAGCAGCCGGTCAAGAAATACCAGCGGCAGCAGCTTGCCGCGCAGCCGGTAAAGCGGCGCGCCTTCCATCCACTCGATGGTCGCGGCGGCCTGCTCGGGAGGAACGTGCACCAGCTCCAACAGCGCGCCCTGGGGCAGCGCAAAGCTCTGCTTCATGCTGCGCACAATCAGCGCCGGAATGATGGCCAGCGTAAGCGGAATGCGCAGCCTGAGCGTGGTTCCCTTGCCGGCCCGCGAGTCGATCTCCACCTTGCCGCCGATCTTTTCCACGTTGGTGCGCACCACGTCCATCCCCACCCCCCGGCCGCTCACGTTGGTCACGGCCGTGGCGGTCGATAAGCCGGGCAGAAAGATCAGTTGCAGCAGCTCGCGTTCGCCCAGTTGCGCGGCGCGCTCCGGCGTAATCACACCGCGCTCGATAACCTTCTGGCGCACCTTTTCCACGGCAATGCCGGCGCCGTCGTCAAAGACCTCGATGACCACGTGGCTGCCCTCCTGGCTGGCCCGCAGCTTGAGCGTTCCCTCCGGGTCCTTGCCCGCGGCCTGGCGCACCTCAGGCGGCTCGATGCCGTGGTCCAGAGAGTTCCTGACTGCATGCGTCAGCGGATCCTTGATGGCCTCCAGCAGGCTCTTGTCCAGCTCCGTCTCCTGGCCCTCCATCTGCAGCCGGACGCGGCGGCCAAGCGACTGCGAAAGATCGCGCACGATGCGCGGCATTTTGGAAAAAATATTCGAGACCGGCTGCATCCGGGCCTTCATCACGCTCTCGCGCAGGTCGGCCGTCACCATGTCCAGGCGGCGCGAGAGCATGGTCATCTTCGCATCGGCCGCGGTGGCCTGCAACACCTGGTTGCGGGTCAGCACCAGTTCGCCCACCAGGTTCATCATCCGGTTCAGCAGCGTCACGTCCACGCGCAACGTGCTTTCCGCCGCCGTCCCTGGTCCCATTCCCAGGCTGCGCGGTTTGGCGGCATCGCCCTCCGACTCCACGGGCGCTTTCGCGGACGGCGCTGCAGCCTGCTCCTGGGCAGCCTTCGCAGGCTCCGGAGCTTGCGCGGCCGGCAGCGGTGGCGCGCTGGGAGGCGCCGCCGTTGCGGCTGGAGGGGCTGAGGATGCGGCGCCAAGCTGAGGCCCCGCGGTGGGTGCAATCGGCGGTTTAACGCCGGCCCTCAGGCGAGCGCGCTGCTTGGCCTGCGCCTGCGTCAATTTCGGAGCCTGCAACTCTTCCAGCCGCGCAATCAGCGCCGCATCTTCGCCCTCACCCTCGCTGTCCGCCGCCTCAATGGTCTTCAGTATGGAGCGCAGGCCGTCCAGAAGTTGCAACAGTCCGGTGATGATTGCACGGTCCGCGGCCAGCTTGCCCTCGCGAAGCAGGCCCAACAGGTTCTCGCCGGCATGCGCCAGCTTCTCCAGCCGCTTGAATCCAAGAAAACCAGTGGTCCCCTTGATCGTGTGCACCGAACGGAAGATCTCCGCCAGCAACCCCGTATCGTTGGGCCGCTCCTCCAGATCGGTCAGGCAGCGCTCCATCCGGTCCAGCCCTTCCTGGCTCTCGATCAGGAATTCCCTCGTCAATTCATCTATGGCCATTGCGCCCACTCATCCGCCCAGCCAGGGTCAACGCCCCCGGCAAAGGAAGCACTCTAGGCTTTTATCGGTAAGAAGAGCCTCAACTTGAGGGATCAGGGATCAGCCCGCTCAGCTCCGTGCCCCATCGGGGTGCCGGGGAACCCTCTGGGTCGGGGTCCGGCTTTTTATTGCCGCAAGGGTGGGAAACCGCAAACCCCGCCCCCGTGTACAGCAGACCCGAGCATGCTTTAGCCTTAACTCGCACGTTCGAAGCAGATTGGAGACCTGATGAACGATCAGAACTCGACCCAGCCGGCGCTCGATGACCTCCTCGAACAGGCACGCCAGGCCGCCCTCCACTCCTACTCGCCCTACTCCGGCTTCCGCGTTGGCGCGGCTCTCCGGCTGGCCAACGGCGAGGTCGTCACCGGAACCAACGTGGAAAACTCCAGCTACGGGCTGACCATCTGCGCCGAACGTTCCGCCCTGGTCCGAGCCGTTTCCCAATTCGGACCGGAAATTCGCGTGCAGGCCGTCGCCGTCGCCAACCTCAACCACGCCCCAAGCCCGCCCTGCGGCGCCTGCCGCCAGGTCCTGGCCGAGTTCATCCTGCCCCATGCGCCGGTAATCTTCCCCGCCGCGGAAGGAATGCGCATCATGCCCTTCTCCGACCTGTTGCCGCTGGCCTTCGAGAGGAAAGTGAAATAGCTTCTCAGGATGGGATTCGTGGTGAAGTGGTGGCACTCAGTTACATTGCTGTTGATTTTTGCTGTATTTTCCGCTTCTTCATGGCCTCGGCAAGCTGCCACGCCACAACCTCTTTGATCGCCTGTGCCTGCGCTTCTTCTAAGATACCCTCTTGCTTGAGAAAGCCGTCGATGCTCGAACCCACGTGCTTATTGCTCATCGCTCCAACTCCTAAAGCAATCGGCTATGCCGCGTGCACAGCATTCCGCCGAACGATTGTCCTCTTGATCTTCTCGCCGGCCTGCTGCTCGGCAAGACGCAGTTCATAGAGCTTTTGCAGGTTGAGCCACAACTCCGCCGAGGTCCCAAGCCATTGGCTCAGGCGCAAGGCCGTATCGGCGGTCATGGACCGTTGCCCCTTGAGAAGCTGATAAATGCGGTTGGCCGGAACGTGCAGAACCTCCGCAACCTCCGTAACGCTCATGCCCAGAGCTTCAAGCTCATCGGCCAGAAACTTCCCCGGATGGATGGGATTACGCGCCATAATCTACCCTCACGAATGGTAGTCGGAAATCTCGATGTTATACGGCCGGTCAGCCTCGTCCGGCCACTCAAAACACACGCGCCATTGCCGATTGATGCGGATGCTGAACTGCCCTTTCCGGCCGCCTCTTAACGCCTCAAAGCGATTGCTGGGCAACAACATCAGGTCCGTCCGGCTGACTGCGGCTTCCAGGATGTCCAGACGCCGCTCCGCCTGTTCCTCGAAAGCTTCAAACTGCTTTACGCGCTCACCGGCGGCAAAACGCTCCGTACGCTTATCGCGGTATTTGGGCGGCGAGTCTGGATGCCCCAGGTCGGCCATGCGTTACTATGGCAAATTTGACGCGTCACGTCAAGACTGGCAGGGAAGATCGCTTTCGCCACTTGAACGCCACCCAGCCTCCCGTTGCAAAAACGCAATAGGAGCCTGCTACGATTAGTTAGTCTCACTATTTGAGATTGGCGCCCGCAAGGCAGGGAAAGACAGCGTCAATCCTCAACTCAGTTCCAACAGGAGGGCGCCATCAAAGAACGATTGCGATTGGGCGATCTGCTGGTCCAGGCCAAGCTGGTCACCCTGGAACAAGTGTCACAAGCGCTCGAACTTCAGGCTGAACATGGCGGCCGCCTGGGCGACCGCCTGGTGGCCTCCGGAGCCATCGCCCAGAAGACCCTGGACGACTTTATCCATCGCATGCCTGCAGAGCCCGCGGATATAGCGGCAACCAGAATCGACTCGACTGAACTCCTGAGCCTGCTGATAAAGCTGATTTACGTAGAACACCTGGAAACCATCCGTCAGTTCATCGGCGCCATCAAGCTTCCGTATAACATCGTGCTCGCATTGGTGCAGATGGCCATCGACCGTCAACTGACGCATGCTCTGGGAACGCGCGACGCCGCGAACCCGCGCGATGTGAGCTACGCGCTCACCGACGGGGGACGGCGCTGGGTGCTCGATGCCCTCAATCAATCGCGATATGCCGGGCCTGCGCCCGTCACCCTGGAAGAATTCTCCGCCCAGGTAAACCTGCAGAAGATTACCAACGAGCTGGTCACCTTCGATCGCATACGCGCTTCCCTTGGCGACCTGACCTTCGAAGACAGCATCGTCGAACAGAGCGGCCCGGCGTTGAACTCGGGCCGGGCCATCCTTCTCTATGGTTCGCCCGGCAATGGCAAAACCTCCGTCGCGGTCAGCTTCGCGAGCGTATTCACCGACGTGATTTACGTGCCTTACGCGGTCATCGTCGAGGGCCAGATCATACGCATCTTCGACCCCAGCTATCATGTCCAGCTGCGTTCCGCTCACTCCACCCAGGAAGACAGGCTCTCTTACATCCGCACCGAGGAATACGACGCGCGCTGGGTCGCCTGCCGGAGGCCCTTTGTCCTCACTGGCGGCGAACTGACGCTGGAGATGCTCGATCTAAGATATGATCCCGTTGCAAATTACTACGAGGCTCCTCTCCATGTGAAGGCATTGGGCGGCTGTTTTGTCATCGACGACTTCGGCCGTCAGTTGGTAACCCCCAAGAACCTGCTCAACCGCTGGATCGTGCCACTGGAGAACCGGTTCGACTACCTGAAACTGCATACCGGGAAAACGTTCACCATTCCCTTCGAGGAGTTGGTGATCTTCTCTACCAACCTCGAACCCGAAGACATGATGGACCCTGCTTTCCTGCGCCGCCTTCCCTACAAAATCGAGGTAGCAGGGCCCAATTTCGAACTTTACAAGCGCATATTCGACAAGGAGTGTACACGGCAGGGATTGACGCCTCCCCAGGGTTTAATCGAATCCATCGCGCAAAAGATCACAAAAGAAAAGGGGCTCGATCTGGCCGCCTATCAACCCAGGTTCCTCGTCGATCAGGTGATCGCAACCTGCCGATTCATGAATCAACTGCCCCATTTCGAGCCTCGGTTTGTCGATTACGCGGTGAACAATCTGAGGGTGCGGCGCCACTCGCCGCCTTCGGCGCCGCCCGCGGATGGATAGTCCGATTGGCCGCAAGAGCCCTCGCTTTCAACCCGGGCGATTCGAGCAGGACCTCAGGCTTTCAACGAGGCCGGCGTTTCCCGCCGCTCAAGAAAGACCGGGGCAATGTGGCGCGCGAACAGGTTTTCGGTTACGTTTTTCGCGATGACAGCCTCATCGGCTTCCAGCAGGTCCAGGTAGTGGCGGCCCATCCTGGCCGCGACTTTGTATCCGATGTGAAGCAACTGGCGAAGGCTGGGGTTGTAGGCGCGCGAATAAATATCGTGACGCAAGGCGGAGGTGAATTGCGCTGAGGACCAGCGGGCCACTTCCGCGGGTGCGGGCAGCTTGGCCGGGGCGATGTCGATCACCGCTGCGTACGGCGCGCTGAGCTCGGCGGCGTAGGAATAGGCCTCGGCGTAGATCTCTTTTGCCAGCGCGAGGCCTTTCCCTCCAGCTTCGGCGAGGCCGATGATCTCTTCCAGCCATGTGGTGCCGGCGGTCTTCAGATGCACCCCGGTGGAGAACTTCCCCATCGCTTCGTGGATAGCGGGATAGATGGAGAATTTGTCGCTGCCGGAGTGGATGCTGAGCTTGAGGTTGCGGGGCAATCCGTAAGTGGCGACGGCATGCTGGATGGCGGCCATGTCGAGCGTGATCTCGCGGGCAAACTGGGCCACGTCGCCGGCGTAGTCGACCCCCTTGTTGAAGCGGCCGCTGAATTTGGGGGCGATGGTCTGGACGGGAATGCCTTCATCGGCGATGGCGGCCAGGATGATGAGCAACTCCGCCGGCGTTTGCGCGCTATCGGTCTCGTCCATGGAAACCTCGGTGATGAATGCTCCCTCGCCTTTTACCGCTTCGATGCGGCGGTAGATTGCGCCCGCCTTCTCCACCGCGTAGAGGAATTTGGCGGCGGCCTGGCCAAGCAGCCCGGGCGTGATTTCGATGGCTTGACCGGCGCCTTCCATGTGGATGGCGCCGAGAAGTTCCTCGTGGCGCCTCAGAAATGTGCCGATCGAAGACTGGCTGGCGGGTTTGCCGATGGAATCGGCCACGTCGATGGTAAAGAAGTCGCAGGGAATGAGGAAGCGCCCGACGTTGGAGAGGTTGATGTGGTCGGCGTCGCAGAACCAGGGCTGCTTCCAGCCCAGTTCCCTGACGGCTGCGTCGGCCGCGGCGCGGACCGAAGACGGCTCGGAGCCGATGATGGTGTGCTCGCGATTGGACTTGTTCCACACCGGGATCACATCGATACCCGCTTTAGAGGCGAGGATGCACGCTTCCAGTTGCGCTTTGGCCTGATGGGCGAATCGATCGCCCACTCCAATGGAGAATTTGCCCAGTATCTTCATGATTGCTTTCCGATATCCAACCGCATTTTAGATGTCAGAACACCAGCATACATGGTCGCTTCGAACTCGTGAGTGCCCCGCTCACAGCATCCTGTCCTCGATGCTGCTCAGGGTCGCGTCCGCGGCTGCGCGGCTCCAGCCGATGCGCAGATCCCTCACGCCGTGCAAAGCAAAGGCGCCCTCAGTACTGCGGGGAGCCGTGACGGCGAAGAAATCCGCCCGCTCCACATCTTTCAGGTAGAACGCGGGACGCGCGTCGGCAGTCGCGGTGGCAATCTCCACGTGGCTCATCTCCACATTGCGCACATGGCGCAGGAAAAATCCGAACGCCGGAGTGGGCCCGAACATATTTGGTTCCGGATACGCGCTCTCGAGTTCCGGCGGTTCCACCCTGGCGGCCTCAGCCGGCGCGCCGCCCGCGGTTTCCACATAAATATCGGCAAGCTTCACGTCTTCGATGGAAGAGCCTGGAATGCCGCTGAGAATGGAACTGACCTTCCGCGCTGCGTTGGAGCAGACCAGATTGCTGATGAGGATGCGCTTGAGGGTGCCCACCTTTGTGCTCTCTTTGGGACCGCGCAACCGCGATCCGAGCCGCATGAAGATGGGCCCCGAGGCAAGATCGCGCATGGTTGTATTGGTGATGGCGACGTCCTCAAACAATGCGCCATCAACGGACTCCAGCACGTAACCCTGGCCGCCTTCAAAGACGCAGTTGGAGATGCCGATATTGATGAAGCCGCCATTGGATTCCGTGCCGAACTTGATGCGGCCATTGCGCGGCAGAGGAAAGCCGGGCGCGAACTTCTTGAAGGTTCCGTCCAGCACCGAACCCAGTTTGTAATACCCGGTTACCAGGCAATTGGATATAGTCAGGTTTCTGGTAGGCCGCGCATAGCCAAGAGCATAACTCGACTTGGGACAGATGCCGTCATCCCACGGCGAATTGACCGTGCAGTTGGAGACGCGCACGTTCTGGCAGCAATCCAGATCCATGCCGTCGCGATCGGTATCGATCTTGAGATTGTCGATGGTCAGGTTATCGACGCCGGTCAGCAGAAGGCCAAAGTGGCCGCCCTTTAGAAGCGAGAAGTCGCGCAACAGGACGTTGCGGCAGTTCTTCAGCGCGATAGCCTTGTTGCCCACCCCCGGCTGCTCGGCGATAAAAGGCACGCCGTCTCCGGGGCCCCAGCCGCCCCGGGAAAGTCCCTTGCCCCAGATCAGGCCCGGACCCGTGATGCTGAAGTCGTGGATATCTTCGCCCCACAGCAGCGAGTTATGCCAGTGATTATGTCCGTAATCCTGATAGGCGTCCCAGGCGGTCTTCGGCTCGGCGGCATCGTAGACGCCGCCGTTGTAGCCGGTCAGGTCGCCGGGAAGCGGCGAGTCGGCCGCCACGATGGCGCTGCCCTGCTCGAGGTGCAGGTGTACCTGGCTCTTGAGACGGATGGAAAAACAGAGATAGGTTCCCGCCGGGAAGACAACCACTCCGCCGCCTGCGGCCGCAGCCGCTTCGATGGCGCGATTGACGGCCTCCGTATCCAGCGTCCTGCCGTCGCCCGCCGCGCCGTATTTGCGAACGTCGAAGATTACCTGGGAAACCGCGGCTGCTACGGCGCCGTCCTGAGCCGGGGCCGCAAGAGAAACGGCGGGAATCGCGGCAGCCGCCATACCGAAGCTGCCCGTGCGCAGAAAATCGCGGCGCACTGAACTGAAGGCTTTCATGGGAACACCCTCACCTCATCTTAATCGAGATGAGAGACCGCTTCGAGCGGGAACGGGGGATCATCCGCTTGCTATGGCATCTCTCGCTAACACCCTATTTCTCCGCGCGCACCAGCAGGCTGGTGATGTTGTCGTTGCCGCCGGCTTTCTTGGCGGCGTTCACCAGGCGGGCGCAAAGGGCGTCGAGGGGAAGATCCATGCACAGGATGGATTCAATCTGCGGGTCGGGAATCTCGCGGGGCAAACCGTCGGAACAGAGCAGAAACAGGTCCCCGGGCTCGGCCTCCAGTTCAAAAACGTCCGGCGTGATGCTGCTCTGCGTGCCCAGCGCGCGGGTGATCACGTTGCGCAGCGGCGAGCTCAGGGCCTGGCCGTGGGTCATGCGGCCCAGCCGCACCAGCTCCTCGACCAGCGAGTGGTCCAGGGTGAGCTGCTCCAGGCTGCGGTTGCGCAACCGGTAACAGCGGCTGTCGCCGACATTGAGCACCCACACGCGGTTCTCTTCCGTCACCAGCACCACCAGCGTGGTGCCCATGCCGCTGAGATTGTCGTCGCTCTGGGCGCGGGAAAAAACGGCCTCGTTGGCGGCGTTGACAGCCTCCTCGGCCAGCGCCGGCAGCGGTACGGCCCCGTCCTTGCCCTGGGCCCGTCTGCTGAGCAGTCGCAGCACCTCGCCCACCGCCAGGGAGCTGGCGATCTCTCCGGCTGCGGCGCCGCCCATGCCGTCACAGACCACATAGGCCCCGTGCTCGACGGAAAAACCAAACGCATCTTCGTTGGAAGCGCGCTTGCGTCCACGGTCGCTAACTGCCGTGGCCGTATAGTGAACCGGAGGCATAGCCAAAAAGTAATCTCCCGTCGCCTCAGTTTACACGGGTCAGAGGTGCCTGACACCGGGAAAAAACCGCCGCTTAGTGCCCCCGCTGGTTCATCGTATCCGGCTGCGAAGCGGGGCGGCCAAACCCAGGCTTGCTCACCTATAATCACGGCGTCGGATCAGGACTGCGTGCTCCGCGATATCGGTATGCAAGGCAGCGATCGTGTTTCTTTGCAGTCCTGTCGAACAGGATCGGTATGAAAGCCAATGGGGAGGATGGGCGTGTCTGCAAATCAGGCATGGAAGGAAGAGCTGCATGCGCCTTTTGCGTTGAGTGATGAGCAGCGTTCCTTCTATGCGGAGAATGGATATATCAAGCTCCGCCAGGTTCTGCCGGCAGAGCTTCTTGAGCACTACCGCGTCCATATCAGCGCCAAAGTGGCGGAACTGAGCGCGGACAAGCTCCCTCTCGAGCAGCGCTCCACCTACGACAAGGCATTTCTGCAAGTGGGCAACCTGTGGCTGGTGAGCGCCGAAGTGCGCGAGTTTGTTTTCGGCCGGCGTCTGGCGCGGATTGCCGCGGAGTTAATGGGCTGCCGCGGCGTGCGCCTCTACCACGATCAGGCTCTCTATAAGGAACCCGGCGGCGGCATCACTCCCTGGCACGCGGACCAGTACTATTTCCCCGTCTCCAACGACCACGTTGTCACCGCGTGGGTTCCGCTGCAGGACACGCCGCTCGAAATGGGTCCGCTCGCCTTCTGCGAAAAGAGTCATCGCCTTCATTACGGACGGGACCTGGAGATCGGCGACGAGAGCGAGGCCGCGCTTGAGGAAGCGCTGAAAGAGTTCGCCAAGAACAACAGCCCATACTCGCTCGGCGACGTCAGCTTCCATGCCGGCTGGACCTTTCATCGCGCCGAAGCCAATTCGTCGCAGAAACCGCGCGAGGTTATGACCATGATTTACATGGACCAGGAGATGCGCCTGGCATCGCCCAAGAACAAGAATCAGATCCTCGACAGGGAGGAGTATTGCCCTCTGGTGCCCATCGGCGCGATCATCGATTCGCCGTTGACCCTGGTCATTTACACGCGGGAGTAGCGCGGAATCGGCCTCAGCCGCCGGTGTAATGCAACTCCAGCCCAGGTTCAGCGCGCCGGCCCAGCGTCCCTCCGCTGTTTATGCGACAGTAATAGCGGGATGACAAAGCACCAGAAAACCGGCCGGCGCACTGCGCTGCTGGGCTACGGCGCCTGCGCGCTGGCCGGCTGCCTGTGGGGCACGGGCTTCTACTTCGGCAGGCTGGCGCTCGACGAGATGAGCGTCGAGCACATGGTGCTCTACCGCTTCCTGTTTGCCTCGCTGGGCATGTTGCCGGTGGTCGTGGCCAATCGCAGCCGCTTTCACCTTAGCGGCAGCGAAACGCGCCTGCTGCTCCTCTCCGCCGCCTTCGGCGTGCCCCTCCAGTTTCTGCTCCAGTTCCATGGCCTGGCCCTGACCACGGTAAGCCACGCCTCGCTGATGGTGGGCGCCATGCCGGTGCTGCTGGCCGCTGCCGCTACGCTCTTTGCAGGCGAACGGCTCGACCGGCTGGGCTGGCTGGCCCTGTTCGGTTCCACGGTGGGCGCCGCGCTCATCGTGCTGGGCGGCAGCCCCGGCTCGGCCGCGCACACTGTGCCCTCGCTGGCTGGCGACCTGATGGTGGTGGCCTCGCTCTTTGCCGCCCTGGCCTGGATTCTGCTCAGCAAAAAGCTGATGCTCACCCACAGCCCGCAGGTGGTGACGGCCTACACCATCCTCTCCGGAACCGTCATGCTGGCCGTCGTGGTTCTGGGCTCCTGGCTGCTGAGTCCCATCACCCATCACAAGGTCCAGCCGCCGCCCTTCGCCCACCTCAGCCCCACTGCCTGGGCTGCGCTGGCCATCAGCGGACTGCTCTGCACAGCCACCACCACGCTGCTCTGGAACTGGGGCATCCACCATGTGCCGGCCTCGCGCGCCGGCGTCTTCCTCAACATTGAGCCGGCGCTCGGCTCCTGGCTGGGCGTCCAGTTGCTCGGCGAACGCCTGGGCCCTTACGCCTGGGCGGGCGGCGCGCTGATTCTGACCGCGGCCGTGACCCTCACCACACGCGGAAACGAGCCGGAACCTGCCATCATCCTGGAATAGGCCTCGCTAAACCTCAAAGGAAAGCTGCGCTGATGCAAAGAGCGGCAAAGCGGGTTTCGGCTCTGATGCCAGCTCATAGATCAGCCGCTCCAGCACCAGGCGCTTGTCCGGCGGTGAGGAGCGCAATTCCAGGTCGGCGCGGGCAACCAGCCGCAAGGCCCGTGTAAGCTCACGGCGGCTCTTGTAGCGCCTGGCCTGGCGGATCAGGTCGTCGGCCGCAAACGGCGGCATCCTGAAGCCCTGCCACAACGCCTGCCAGATGGCGCGCGAGTCGCGCACGTTCTTTTCCAGGATCACCAGCATCTGGCGGAAGGTGCGGGCCAGCATATAGAGGTGGCCGATGGCGGCGTCCTCGCCGGCGTCGGAGCTGTTCAGCAGCCCGTGCAGCAAAGCCAGCGAGCGCACCCGGTCGCGGGCGCTGATGGCGTCGGTCAATTCATACAGCGAGCGCTGCTTGGCCGCCAGCACCATGGTCTCCACGTCGCCCAGGGTGATGCGCCCGCGGCCCAGGGTATAGAGCAGCAGCTTCTCCAGCTCCGAGGAGATGAGCATCATATCCGCGCCCAGCGCATCCACCAGTTCGCGGGCCGCGTCGGGGTCCACGCGGACGCCGGCCTCCTGCGCGGTGGCCACTGTCCAGCGCATCGCGTCTTCTTCGTTCACACGGGCCAGCTCCACCATGCCGCAGTGCTCGCCCAGGGTCTCAGTCAGCCGCTCGAAGCGGTTCTTGTCGTCCAGCTCCATGCGCCGCGCGTCGGAGGGGATGCGCAGGTAGTCGGCCACAAAGATCAGCAGCGCCTGCGGGTTGGGCGAGCGAAAATAGCGCTCCAGCGCCGCAAACTCGTCCTTCTTGGCGCCGCGCGTGTAGAGCTGGCGCACGTTGCGCACAAAAATCACCTGGAACGGAGCCATCAGCGAGGGGGTCTGCGCCCGGTCCAGCACTTCGAAGATCGAAGTCCCGGCCAAATCGAATTCCGACAGGCAAAAATCCTTGATATCCGGCGGCACAAAGCCCTTGAGCACGGCCGAGCGGCAGCGGTCCAATAGAAAGACTTCGTCGCCGGCCAGCACGTAGCCGGGCTTGAGCGGCCCCTGGCCCGCCGCCGCGGCCTCAATCTCCGCCACAAAGCGGCCCACGGCAGCAAATCCAGCGCCCCAGCGCGACCCGGTCAACGGGCAATCTCCCTTGCTGCGCGGTCGATGAATGCGTCGCTCATGCGCCTCCAGAATACCCTCCCCGGCGCGGCAAGGCCAGCCTAAAAGGCCGAAACAGGGGCCAAAGTTGCCGGAAGATGCAACGCCGGCGCATTGCTTCCGGCATGGCAATGGGCTGAAGCATCGCGGTATGATGAGGGGGCAATTCCACGCTCAGGCCGATCCCTTATGAACACAAACCATTCCGTCACCCGCCGCCGATTCCTGCAGGGCTCCTCTGCACTGGCTGCCGCCGCGGCACTGAATGCAAAGCCGCTCTTTGCCGAGGCCGCATCTGAATCCGAGATACAGATCCCCGACGATGGCTGGCGGCTGTGGCCTGATGTGGATGCGCCCTGGAAGGACGACCCGCTCTTTCTTCCCGATGAGGCCGATCTCGCCCGCCTTCCCGTCCATCCTCCCACCGGCGGATGGGCGGCTCTCAACCCGCAACAGGGAATCCCGGTTGTGTTGCCCGCCTCAGTCGAGCAGTACTACTGGGGCCGGCTTGGCTCCCGCCCCTACTCGGATGCCGAATACGAATACGCCCCATCCGACCAGAAACTCCGCAATGGCGCCTGGCGCGGCGTCTCCTGGTTCTGGCGCAGCTTCGATGTGCCCGACTCCTGGGCCGGAAAGCAGGTAACCCTTCATATTCGCGGCTTTCGCCAGCGCATTGAAGTCTTCGTCAACCAACAGTTGACCGGCTATGACCTGATCGCGGAGACCTCTTACGATTGCAACATTACGCCGGCCCTCAAGCCGGGAACCAACCTGCTCGCCATCCGCATCACCAATCCCGGCGGAGTCTACGACTGGCGCGACTATACGCAACTGCGCTGGGGCGCGCGTGTATTTCACGCCGGACGCGGCTTCGGGGGCCTGGATCGCGGCATCTCGCTGCATGTGCATGACAGCGTCTTTCTCGACGACCTTTGGGTCCTGAACACGCCGGAAATCACACAGGTCAATGTGTATGCGGAGGTCCGGAATACACTCGCGCAGGAGGCGACGGCTCATCTCCGCTTCTCCGTCCGCGCGCCGGATTCCGAGGATACGCTCGCCACCGCCGAGGTGGAAGCGCGCGTTTCCGCCCAATCCAAAGTTACTCTTCGAGCCGCTCTGAGTTATCCGCAGGCTATGCTCTGGTCAACCGAATCTCCCGCGCTGTATCGGATAAGTGCGAAGCTGCTCGCAACCTCCGCCGGCAACTCCGCCCGCGACCGCAAAGAGCAAATCTTCGGCTTTCGCTGGTTTGAACCCAGGGGAATCGGAAACGATGCGATCCTGACCCTGAATGGAAAACGCATTCGCCTCTACTCGGCCATCGAATTCGGCTATTGGGGCTTCAACGGCCTGTGGCCGACTCCCGCGCTGGCCCGCAAATCCGATCTCGCAGCCAGGTCTCTGGGCCTGAATGCACTGCAATACCACCGCAACCTGGGCAAGCACGAGGAGCTTGCGCAGGACGATCGATTGGGGCTACTGCGCTACATGGAGCCCGGCGGCGGATTTCTTACCTTTCACGATGACAAATTTTCCGATGATGCTCCCGCCACGCAGCCGCCGATCGATTCCTCCGGCAACGGCGCAGAGGCGGCAAGCTGGAGCCGGCGCTATCAAACATTTCGCGTTCTGCGCATGATGCGCGATCATCGCAGCCATCCCTCCCTGGTGGTCTATAACCTCCAGAATGAAATCGTCCCCGACCTGCGCAATCCGCGCATCTTTCGCATCCTTCATGCCATGCGCGAGGCCGATCCCAGCCGCACCATCGTCCTCCATTCCGGCATCGAACCGCGAAACCAGGCTTTCTATCTTCCCTACAACGACAATATTTTCGTGGAAGATGGAAGCGGCTATTCGGGATGGTCCGACACGCATACGGTCGGCGGCGCGGGCGTCTGGCAGGATAGCCTGTACACCGATCCCCGCCACTTTACGCAGTACACAGGCAACCGGCGCGAGATCTCGATGCAGGGCGAGATGCTGGGCTGGGCCGCGCCCGACAATCATGAATTGACCCTTCAATCCATCCGCGACGGCGGAGGCCGCAGCTACGACGCCGCGGACCACGAGAGAATCCTCGCTGCCTATAACAGTTTTCTGGATAAGTGGCAGTTCCGGTCCGCGTTTCCCACTGCGGCAGCCTTGTTTGCCGGCGCAGGCAACAAGCTGTATGAAACCTGGGGCCGCATTCTTCAGGTCATCCGCACCGACGATGCCAGCGACTATCTGGTGATCAACGGATGGGAGGACCAGCCCATTGACAGTCACAGCGGCCTGGTGGACAACCAGCGCAATTTCAAGGGCGATCCGGAGCTGATTCGCGCGGCGCTTGCGCCCCTGAAGCCCGTGGTGCAGCCCAGGCAAGTGGTCCACAGGAAGGGCGATACTCTCCTCCTCGATCTCTTCCTGCTCAACGAGACCAATCAACCGGTCTCCGGCGAGCTTCAGCTTTCCATGACCGAACCCTCCGGAAAGACCACGCCATTGCAGTCCTTTCCGGCGCCCGAATTCATGACCAACAGGTTTGCGTATCCCATCGCGGAGGCCATCCCCTCGCCGGCACTCGAAAGCGAAGGTTATTACTCCTTCCGCCTCGTCCTGGATGGAAGCTCCGCGGCTGAAGGAACAACCAGTATCTTCGTCGTCGATCCTTCTCCAGCTCTTTTGAGGACCGTGCGTGCCGGAATCCTTGGAGGCGCGAACGCCCTGGCCGGCTATCTTCCCCACAGCCGCATCGAGTTAGCGGAGTTTCGTCCGCAAACCCCCTATGACCTGGCGATTCTGCTGGCCCACGAAAAAGAATTCGACTCGCCGCAATACGCTGGCCGTCTCAGTGAGCTGATCGCTGCGGTCCAGGCGGGAATGCCCTTGCTTGTTTTGGCGCAGACAGCCGCCGGCGCGGATGCGGCCGCAAAGGCGCTCTCAGCGGCAGGAGCCTTCGAGTATGCCGGCCTGGCCGGCGAAAGCCGGGGATGCTGGATGGGATCGTGGGTCTTCCTGAAAGATCATCCGGCCTATGCGGGCCTGCCCTCGAACCAGGTCATGAAGTGGGAGTACCAGGTCAGCTTCAAGGACGCCTCCGGCCTCTTGGTCGATGGTCCCGCGGTCGAGGTCATCGCCGGCTATGGCCGCGATCACGACGATACCCTGGGAGCAGCCACCTTCGCCGCGCATCTCGGCCAGGGAAACCTCCTCTTTCAGGCAGTCCGCGGCATGCAACCTCTGCTGTACGAACGATTCATCCTGAACGCCATTCGATTCCTCACCGGCGATCGGTCGCGGTAAGACGTTTGAATGTGGGTGCCCCACCGGGGCGCCCTCAGGGCCCCGCGTCTTTGCTTTTGCGGCTTGGGTGGGATAGGTTCCATCCTTCGCGGTCGACGCGGCGACCGAAGGGTGGGAAGCAAGCTCTAAAACCCTTCCAGCACATCGGCCACCAACTGCCGCGCGAACTCCCGCGAGAGCCGCTCCAGGCCCGCCGGATTCTCCACGATGAAGGTGGGCAGATCGGTGGTGGACTGGAACTGCTCGCGGAAGACGTAGTTCTTGTTCTCGTAGAGCACCTTGCCGTCCCGGCCGGTGAGCGTGACCGAGACCACAATGGTGATGAGAAAGCTGGACGACTCCTGGGTCGAGGCGTTGTAGGTCAGCGGCGCCACATACTCCTTGAGAATCGTCCCGTGCAGCACGGCGTCCGCATCCCCTCCCTCATTCGGGGTCACCCGCAACCGCGTGCGCGTGGCAAACTCGCGGATCACCGCATCGGTCATCACCGTCTCCGTGTGATAGGCCTCGGTATGCGTGGCAAAAACAGGCACAGAGAGCGTCTTCACATCGGGCGGCAGGTGGGTAGCGGCGCCCAGCGTGTGATACCCGCACCCGGATATCCCCAGCAGGGCAAAAGCGATGGGCATAAAAGCAGGCAGGCGCATGACTGTTCCAGTGTACTCAAACGCGGGCGCCCCGGCAGCCGTATCATTTCCGTTATGAGCTGGATTGGATGGGCATTGCTCTCCGCGGCCTTTGCCGCCGCCACCGCGCTTTTGGCTAAAGTGGGCGTGGCACATGTGGACTCGAACCTGGCTATGGCCCTGCGCACTAGCGTGGTCCTGGTCTTTGCCTGGGGCATCGCTCTGGCGCTGGGCAAGCACGGCGAAATCCGTACGCTCGACCGCCGCACCGTGCTCTTTCTCGTCCTCTCCGGTCTGGCCACCGGCCTTTCCTGGCTGTGCTACTTCCGGGCCTTGCAGTTGGGTCCGGCTTCGCGCGTAGCCCCGCTGGACAAGCTCAGCGTCCCCCTGGTCATGGTCTTCGCCTGGCTGCTTCTGGGCGAAAAGCTCACCGCTCCGGTCTTGGTAGGCGGCCTGCTCATCACCGCCGGAGCCATGATCATGGTGCTGGGCTAACCGGTCGCGGACCCGGTAATTCCGCTTGCCTATACTGGAAACAGAGCGCGGCTTAACAGTCTGCGCAAGATTCCCATGACCGACCAAACCCAACCCGAAGCCCCACCCCGCCGCATCGTCCTCACCGGCTTCATGGGCTCAGGCAAAACCACCGTCGGCCCGCTCCTGGCCGCCCGCCTGGGCTGGAACTTTCTCGATGCTGACGACGTGATCGAGGCTGAAGCCGGCGCGACCATCGCCGAACTCTTCGCCCGCCATGGCGAAGCCTCGTTCCGCGACCGCGAACACGCAGCCATAGCCCGTCTGGCCGCCAACGACGCGCTGGTTCTGGCATTGGGCGGCGGCGCCATCGAGCACTCTGTTACCCGCTCACTGCTCGCCACCACCCCCGGAACGCTCCTCGTCCATCTCGAAGTCGAACTCGCTACCACACTCGCCCGCTGCCGCGGCACAGAGCACCTCCGCCCCATCCTCGCCGACCAGGCCAACCTGGCCAGCCGCTATCATCGCCGCCTACCGCTCTACCGTACCGCCCACGTCTCGATCTCCGTCGATGCGCTCACCCCGGAGCAAGTGGTGGATGCGATCCTCAAGACCGCCCGCCTGGGCTGATCTCATCGCCCCGCTCCGGCACTTCCCCGCTTGCTATCATCGAGAAAGGCTCCCGGCAGCATGCATTCCGGGCTTTCTCTCTGAGGATTTCAACCGTACCGATGACTCCCGCCTCCCAGGCCGCAGTTCCAGAAGATCGCGCCGCCGCCAAATTTGAAAGCGCCGCCCATGCTCACGGTGCGATTCACGCGCTTGAGGCCGGCGCCACCGCCTCGCTGCTACACGACCTGCGCGAGCTGTTCAAAATCAAGGTCGTGGCGCTGGTGCTGGTCACCGGCTGGGGCGGATTTTACCTGGGTTCGATGGAGTCCGGCATCCCCAGCTTCCAGCGCGGCCTGCTGGAGACGCTGCTCGGCATCGGCCTGGTCTCGGCCGGAGCGGGCGCGCTCAACGAGGCCATGGAGCGCAGAACCGATGCGCTCATGAAGCGCACCGCGGACCGCCCCATGGCCGCCGGACGCTTCTCGCTGGCTCAGGGCATCATGGCCGGCCTCGGCGCTCTGGCTCTGGGCGCGGTGTGCCTGGCGCTCACCACCAACCTGCTCACCGTGGCCCTGGCGCTGCTCACGGCCTTTACTTATGTCGCCATCTACACGCCGCTCAAGCGCTTCACCACCCTGGCTACCTTCATCGGCGCATTCCCCGGCGCCATGGGCCCCCTGCTCGGCTGGACCGCCGCCCGCGGCCGCATCGAGTGGCCGGCCGTGGCTCTCTTCGCCATCCTCTTTGTCTGGCAGTTTCCTCACTTCATGGCCATCGCATGGCTCTACCGCGACGACTACGCCCGCGCCGGCATTCGCATGTTGCCCGTCGTCCAGCCCGACGGCTGGTCCACGGTGGCCGAGGCGCTCTTCTTCGCCGTGGTCATGATTCCCGTCAGCCTCACCCCCTGGCTGCTGGGCATAGCCGGCATTCCCTATGCACTCCTGGCCACCGCTCTCGGCCTCTTCTACCTGGCCTATACCATCCGCTTCGCCCGCATCCTGCGCAAAATAACCGAGACCGAAAGCCGCATGCTGGCGCGCGACCTGCTCAAGGTCAGCGTCCTCTACCTGCCCCTGCTGTTCACCGCGCTCATGCTCTGCGCCACCGCAAAGCACTAAGGAACCATGACCACCGCAGCCCCATCCTCGAGTACCCGCCCCGCCATCGCCGCCATTCTGGCCATTAGCGCCGCGGCCACGGCCTTTCTCTTCTGGCTCATCTACGTTCATCCCGCCGCCGACGCCGCCAGCGTCCGGTTTGCCTTCCTGCCCGCGCTCAACGCCCTGCTCAACGGCCTCAGCGCCACCGCTCTGCTCATCGGCTATACCTTCATCCGGGCGCGCCACATCAAGGCTCACCGCGCGGCCATGATTACAGCCTTCGCTTTCTCCACGTTGTTTCTGGTCAGCTATATTCTGCACCATGCCCTGCACGGCGACGTCCGCTACCCCGCCCACGCCGCCCTGCGCTCGCTCTACCTGCCGCTCTTGGCCAGCCACATCGTCCTGGCCGTGGTGGCATTGCCCCTGGTGCTGGTCACCTTCTTCTTCTCGCTCACCGGCCGCATCCGGGAGCACCGCAAGGTCGCCCGCTTCACTTTCCCTCTCTGGCTCTACGTCTCGGTCACCGGCGTCATCACCTACGTGATGTTGCGCCTGGCGCAGGGATAAAAGCAGGGAATAGGGAATAGGGAACAGGGAATAGAAAACTCCGGGTGCCCCATCCTTTTCACGCTCTTTGTGAAAAGGGTGGGAAACCACGAACCTCAACCAGCGTTGCAAGGAACGATCATGGCTTCAGCCAGACCCAACTCGAATCCAGCCCCGGCCGGCGACGGCACCCGTCAACTGCTCCAATGGGGCGCGTCGATCCTGGGCGCGGGCCTGTTGGCCGCATTGCTGCTGGTCACGGTGCTGGGCGGCTTCTCGCCCACCGGCGCCAGCACCAACACCGGCTGGTTCGCCCTCATCGTCGCCCTCATGTGCATCCCCTTCGGCAGCCTGCTGCTGGCCCTAGGGGTGGCCAAATGGCTGCGCAACCGTCAAATCGCCCGTAACCGCTAAACGTCTGTTATTCTTTTTCAATTACAGGAGTGCAAGATCATGGCAAGAAGCGTCAACAAAGTCACCCTCTTGGGCAATGTGGGCAAAGACCCCGAGATTCGTTCCAGCGCCAGCGGCATAATGGTGGCCAACCTCACCCTCGCCACCAGCGACAACCAGAAGGACGCGCAGGGCAACTGGCAGGAGCACACGGAATGGCACAACCTGGTCGCCTTCAAACGCACCGCAGAGATTGTCCGCGATTACGTAAAGAAAGGCTCCAAGCTGTATATCGAGGGCAAGATCACGACCCGCAGTTGGGACGACAAGGAGTCCGGTCAGAAGCGCTATAAGACCGAAATCCTCGTCAATGAACTTGTTCTGCTCTCCGCCCGCGAGGAAGGCTCAGGCGCCAGCCGCTCTGCAGGTTCCGGCAGTTCGGCAGCCAGCTTCGACCAGCGCCCGCCCGCCGGCCAAGACGACGCCGTCCAATCCGCCGAAATCTCCGACGACGATATCCCCTTCTAGGGGCTGCTACCCGGAAGTAACTTCCGGAGTGAATGAGATTGCACCATGCGCGGAAAGCTGGTTGGCAGATTGACGTACGAAGAGATACCACTGGGAATCCGTGTCGCAATCCCGGTGCGGCCGCGTGCGATGGCTTTTCTCTATAGCCTGCTGATTGCAGCCTGGCTGATCATAGCGTCGATTCACTACTCGTATCTGTTGGGGGAGCCCCACCCGGTAGACAGTGACTTCACGCTCCAACTGATCGCGATTAGGATTTACGCGGTTGGGTTCTGCATCTTCGTTTGCTGGGTGGCGTTCACTTTCACGGGCGATACCGTCCTTTCCCTGGATGTATCCGATATGAAGATTCAGCGCCGGGCTCTCGGCATCGGGCTGAGCTCCCGCCGCTTTCAAACCAATCATGTGAGTCATGTGCTCTATATCGCTCCCGGCATGTTGCCTCGCCGGTCCATCTTCGATCCAAACACAAGCACAATCCAGTTCAGGGCGGGCAAGAGGACGCGCAGCTTCGCCAGGGGAATAACGGAGAATGAAGCATGTGCGCTGATCCTTTTGATGCTGAAGGTTTACAAGTTCCCCAACAGTTACGCGCCCATCATTATCGACTAGGAATGCTCCGCAGCTCCGGAGCGCAAAATATCGCAAACAATATCGATAGCAGGCTGAGGGCAAAGCGCAGTAAGATCGGGGAACAAGAGGATAGTCCGATGCTCGACACGCTGGCCGGCAGATTGACCTGGGAGCAGACGGGCCAGGGCATTCGCGTGGAAATTCCGGCACGCAAGAGCTGGTCGATCCTGATTCTCGTGCTATGGCTCATACTATGGTGTGGCGCCGGATGGCTGTTCCTGTACAAGACCCACAACGCACAGACTTATTCTCATGCTCAACTGTTCTGGCTGGTGGTCTGGGCAGTTGTAGTGCTTCGAACAATCGCCGCCGTCCTCTGGACTCTATATGGCAGCACCATGCTGATACTGGATACCAATCAACTGCAGATCGCCAACCGAATCATGGGCCTTCAACTGTCTGTGCGGAGTTTTGCCAACGCGGATGTCCGAGGCCTCAGATTTGTTCCCTCGATAATGCGCGCAAGAACCGTTCGTCCGAGCGGAATCTGGTTCCTGGAGAACAACAAGCTGCGGCAATTCGCCCCGGCAATTACAGAAACGGAAGCCTTGGCACTCATCGACAAAATGCTTCAAGTCTATAAATTCCCTATAGACAGCGCATGGGGATATAGAAGCACTTCCCCGTAAGAACTGACTAATTCGCTTCCGGTTTCTCCAGCTTGCCGGGTGCCCCACCCTTGACCCACCGATTAAGTGCGGGTGCCCCATCCTTGTATCTTGCGGATTGAGGCGTGAAGATAGCATCACGTTTCGGCGGAGAGGCCGACCCCATCCTTAGGCCAGCGCGAGCTGAGCCTGCTGCGAAGATTGGCCGCCGTCCCCCT
>Ga0208820_1000126_pt1 | contig 81522 bp, 62 predicted proteins | sample June2015DPH_16_5_FD_184713 | JGI IMG/M metagenome (GOLD analysis project Ga0208820, IMG submission 184713) | Peatland microbial communities from SPRUCE experiment site at the Marcell Experimental Forest, Minnesota, USA - June2015DPH_16_40... | ecosystem: Environmental > Terrestrial > Soil >...
CCTTATTCATAGGGTTAAAGTGAACCGTGCCTGGTTTCACATCGGCCCACTTATCATTTACAAGCATTTGTCCTGATCCCTTAATCACATAAACAATTTCATCATGCGTCTTGTGAAAATGAGGCTTCACTTCCGCCCCTTCAGCGAATCTTATCAAAACGGAACTAACTGTATCGTCCTGGGCAATATTGATCATCTGAATCTTCTCGCCCGCTTTTAATGGATTTGCATTAAGAATATCATCTACTTGGGTAAGAATCTGGTCCGTAGTATCCTCAGCCTGTGGAGAACTGATCGTAAAGGATAAAAGGACCAAGCACACAAAAACAGCCGAGTAGAAAATTTTTCTGCTCCACATATCAGCTCCTTCTTGATAGTTTAAGATTTTGTATTAAATTCTCAGTCTCTTTCTGACCAGTAACGAGGTTCGAAGGGCATTTTGGGTTCGTCCACTGCCCTAAAAACCTCTCAGGGCACGTCCAAGGCCTAGAGAACCTTCCCATATACGAATAAAAAACGCAAGAGAAAGGTCAAGAGGACCGGTTTTGAGCACCTTCAAGACACACCACCATCCCTGGCAGTTTGATACCTCCTCTGTTCAAAGCAGGCTCGAGTTCCCAGGACAAGTATTGCAATCGATGGGCGCCAGAATGAAGGGGTGAAGCGGGCAAGGATTTTAAGGCTAGATGAAAAGTTTCAAGCGGGATCTACCGGCTTCTTCCGCCGGCTGTTCAGTGAAGGTCCCTTGTATAACTGCCTGGGTTACATACACCAAGGGCACAGCTTGAATTTCAACGCAAGCATGGCGCCAATGCTGGTCATGCCGGTAAGAATCATGATGGCCAGACCGATAAAACTGATCAGACCGCCAATGTAGAAAATCTTCGTCATTTTGCAAAGTCGTTTCCATTCGGACATCATAACTACTCCTCATTTCCTAAACACCTGAAACTCCTTACCACACTGCAAGCACCTCTTTTCCCAAATCTTAACCGTCTGGACTCCAAGAATGCTCCCTGCCCATGCGACGATATTGGTAAAGGATAGCTTGGATTTCACATTCTCGCTTCCACACTGTGCACACTTCGGTTTTATTCGTGGATCTTGAATAATCATGGCTCGGCCTCCCTTTTGATGGATGATGGTGGAATCTGATTCTGAATGTGCTTCGGCATCCGTTGGCGAGCACTTTGAACAATTATTCAGGATAATATTGATCGCATCAAATGCCTTATAATATTACTCTTTTTCTAATATCAGGTATGTTATTTGCCCAATTTCTACCCCGCAAATCCCCCCTTGTTCATTTCGAAAGTTCACCTATTATCCACACGTTGCTTTATTCCTCCGCAATATTTTAGAGGAGGAGTTTGCGAGTTGTCATCAGAGGGACCTATTGATTCGGCCTCACAAAAAGGCTGAACGGCATTCAAGTGAATACAAGAGCTTATCACTCAAGTCATATATCGACGGAAGGGACTACCTTCATTATCCTTACCGGAAGGGAGGGGAAAATGGTTTATGAACACGATCCTGAAGCGCCTTTTTTGAAGATCCTGGTTAAAAACGGTTCTTCCGTTGTTGGTATTATCCGAAGGAATTTAAAAACAGGCCGTTATGGCTTCTTCGAGAGCGAGCGTGATCCACTGAATTGTCGTTTCCAGGAAAAACGAATTGACCACATTAAAATCAGAGTTGAAGAACTACTCAATCTCCGCAGGTGAAGGGAGAGATAACTTTCAACTGTGGAGGCCACAAAATGACGTGGTACTACTGGGCCCTGACCTGGTGGATTGGCCTGACCTTGCTTGTGATTGCATGTTTCTTGGTTCTCGGGCTTCTGGCCTCAAGGCGGGCCGCCAGGAAAAGCATTCGACCAACAATGGCGCCTTCTTCAGTTCTTACCCGGCTGGGCGGGGAAAAAAAAGGTTTGATGAAAAAAGAAAATTCAAAAGGCTCAAGGGCAAAGAGGCGGCATTCTCTGCTTTTATGAGATCCAATGAGCTTATGGGCTTGGGGCAAATCCAGGATATCAGCATAGGCGGGTTGTGCGTCCAGTATGTGTCTACAAAAGAGGATATTAAAGGGTGCTCCGAAAAAAAATATTCGGTAAAAACGACCGATCCATGATTCATTGGGTTGTCCAAAAAATTTTTCGGAGCCGAATCCGCCTCGAAATGAGGTTCTGCCCTCCCTGACAGCCACGTTGATGCATTATTCTGGCAGAATGTATGTTCTAGGAAATTTGACAGTAACTTTGGCGCTAACACTGTGTCAAAGGATGTGTGTCATGTTAAAGTATTTTGACAGTTTTACTGAGCTGGTTTCCACAGTGCAAAAGCATCAGAAATATCTCAAAGGATGCTTTAACTGCGGATTCGTCTGGTGTTCCAAAAAGGACATTCTGGAACGCCAGCTTACTGAAGAGGAGGTGGAAGAAATACAGAGATGCGTGGTTGATCTCAGTAATAAGGGCTTGACCGTGCAGCAACTGAGCAAGCTCAAGATCAAGATAAGCCACGGCATATGCATTCCCTGCTGGCGCCTAAAGCGAGGAGAAAAAGTGCGCAAGGAACAGCAGGAGATGGGGCTATCCCCATGTTATGGATCAGCCAATGATGGCCATTGCTCCAAGGCGAGTGTTTGCAAGTGGCATCCAGTCTGCGTTGTGGACCGGGCCGAATTAGTCAATCGATAGCTCAGGATGAATCTTCTAGGATAATATCTATGTTGATAGGGAGGTCGGTCCTCGTCCTGGTCGTTTCAGAAATTGTCTAGGGCATTCCTCATTAATAGCAGCTCGTATTTTCCTATTATATTCTGGCGAAATGTTCATAGGACTAATCTCGTATAATATCTACTTCAGGGCAGAATATTACAAAACGGAATGCTTCACCTGTGAGTTTGCCTCTCCTATGCCTTTGATATTTCACACAATTGCTATCAATCTGCGATGACCGCCGATTTCGAACGTTCTATGCCGGTCCACACAATATCTCCAATGATATTTGACAACAGATCGACCATCCTCTCCTCAAATAGATTGCCACTGTACGTAACAAACTCTGTGAATCGGCTTCTGAGAAATACTTTATAAAGTTGCTACATCTTGCCAGAAGGTAGAATCTGACGGGAGGCACCTCGCACAAAAAGTATGATCCGGATGTGCTGAACTTTTGAGTCCTCAGGAATTCAATGGCCAGGAGAGATAACCTGGCGGCCATTGTTCTCCCGGCTGTTACCGCCTGACTCGCCAGGGCTTTGACGCCAGCTAGGATATGAGCCTCGATGAATGTATCTTCTCCCATTCCGGGGAAAATACCGATTTATACCGATTTGCGTTCAAATCAGATGCTCCGGGAGGGCATAAAGCCCTCCACTACGAAACGTAACGCGTCAATGACGTAGGCGCGGGGCTTATCCCCGCATAATCTTGAATGCAAATTGGCATTAAGCCCTAGTAAGACATGTGTTTTTAACATTTATCCACAGAAACCGAGTTATTGGCTTGGCCCGACCCGTTTGACATGCAGGCTCTATGTAACCCTTTCAGGGTATTACAAATAATTTGTGCTCCCATTCTCCCCAGGGGGCACCTCGCGGGGCGTAGAGATCGTGGGCTACCCTATGCAGCCCTTTCAGGGCAGAAAGTCAAAAAGCCCCCACAGAGCGAATTCACAGCACACAGATACTGTCCTTTCTCGTCGTGCGGGTACTCGTTTGCCGGATGAACCTTATTTCAGGCCGGCCGCCTTACAGATGGCGTCGGTGTCGGCGAGCCAGACCGTATCATCCTTCTTGAGGCGCACGAGCACACGCCGCATGGCGGCCGCGCCGTCCGGCGTTCCCACGACAAAGGGATGGATTCCGATGACCACCGTCGTCGCCCCCCGCGCGGGATTGGCGCGGGCTTCAGCGGCGAGCTCCGACACGTAATCCAGCCAAAGAGTCTCGATCTCAGTAGGCGACTTCAAGCGCGCCAGCTGCTGGCCCATGTCGACCGTGACGACGGGATAGGGCAGGAGGGCCAGCGGCCCGTCGGGCGTCTTCAGGCGCGCAATGATGTCGGAATCCATCCGGTCGAGGGTGTAGGTGATGCCCTCGGCGGCTATCGCCTGCATCGTATCGCCGTTGGAGTAGACGCTCGGACTCGACCAGCCGGTGGGCGTGACGCCGGTTGCGCCGGCGATCATGTCCAGGGTATGGCGGACATAGGCCTTCTGCTCGGCAAGGCCACGCCCGAGCGGCAGCATGTGGCTGGTGTTGTTCATGCCATGGGCGACGATCGGTGCGCTCGGCTGTGCCGCGCGGAGCTCCTTCCACACCGCGGCGTGGTTGCCGGGAAACTCCGCGTTCAACACCACGGTGAGCGGAACGTTCAATTCCCTGAACAGCCGGCCGACGCGCGAAATGCCCCAGTCGATGGCGTATTGACGGAACGCCTCGTTCACGAGGTCCGGGTTGCGGGTCACCATATCCGGGCGGTAGACCGGGCCCTGGCCGAAGCCGAACTCCTCGACGAACAGAGCGAAGCTGACGGCGACCTTTTTCCCGCCGGGCCAGGCGGCGACATGGACCGGCTCGCGCGCGAAGCCGGTGACGGAGTCGGTTGCGTCCTGCGCCAAGGTCACCGAGGGAAGGTGAACGGAGAGCAGCAGGACCATCCCGGCGACGAAGCCGGGCAGGCGGGCCTTCCGCTTTGTGGCCGCGACGACGGCGTCCCGTTTCATGGGAGGTCCGCCAGACCCCTGGCGCCGGGCCCGGGCGTGATCAGCGTCGGCCATTGGTGCGAACCGAACGGCACCGGCGGCGGCAGGGTTACTGTTATGTTGCGCCCGGCGTGCGTCGCCGCCCATCAGCTCGTAGTCCATATTATTGATAAGAGAGTATTTTTGCTCCATCTTCATGAAGCCCTTGGCCTCGGGTGAAAAATGAAGATATGGCGACCGCATATCAAAGCCGAGAAAACACCAGCAGACTTAACCCGTAAAGAGCCACAATCAGCGCGGCACCGGCCAACGTTATCCTGCTCTTATCAGGCCCCGTGGGACGCAGCCACCAATCGAGGCGCCGGCTCGCCCATTGCACCAGCCGGTCGAGGACTAGAACGCTTACGACATTGCCAATAAACAAGGCGAGCCAGAACGGGGTATGCAACCTGGCCATGAGAATCGGTGTCTGCACATAGAGACTGAACAGGAACACGATCGGATAAATCAGCAGCAGGACCACCATGTTCATCTTCCAGGCCGCCGGCCCTGCGGCGCCGTCGTTGCCCATGGGAAACCACTGGTCGAAGCCGGTGCGCGCGATGCGGGCGTGAACCTCCTCTGTGAATGCCTCCGACTCTTTGAGCAGTTTGTGGCGCACCGGCGAGTCCAGCCAGCCCTGAAGGTTCTGCTCACTGTCGAAGCGCAGGATTGCAAGCCAGTCGTCCTGAACGCCTGGAACCGGCGGCTCGAAGCGATAGCCCTGGAACCCGGGGGCCTTTGCCTGAGCCGCGGCGATCCGCTGCTCCCATAGGTGGTAAGCGGCCTCCTGCCCTGGCTTGATCCGAGTCGAGATGACGGCGGAAACCGGCGCCGGCAATACACCCGATCCGCGGTCGGCAACTATGTGAATGTCGTCGGGCCCCACCAGCAGGGATTGTGCCCTCTGCAGCAGGCTCGTCCGCTGATCGGAACGCAACCACACCACCGCAGCGTCTAGATCGGCGAAAAGCTGAAGGATCACCCAATCTACCTGGGCCGGCGGGTTGGGCGGCATGACCGTCTGCTTGATGAAGCCCGGAAATCCGGCCACCAGGCCGGCAATTTCATCCTGCCAGCGCGCGAACTCTTCTTCTTTTCCGGCCTGCACGCGCGTCTGCGTGACGATCGTGACGGATGAGGCGCCGGAAGTAAGGGTCTCGCTCATGGCCGGGCACCAAGGGCGCTGAAAATGCGATCGGGAGTCAGCGGCAAACAGGCGAAGCGTACGCCGGTCGCATTGGCGAGCGCATTGGCGATCGCCGGCGCTACGGGATTGATCGCACATTCGCCCTGGGATTTGGCGCCCAGCGGCCCGGTCGTGTCATAAGTGTCGGCAAAGTGAACTTCGGAGGGCGGGGTATCGGCAAACGCCGGGATCCGATAGTTGCGCAGCTGCGGGTTGACTACCGCGCCGTCGGCGTTATGAACCATGTTCTCGGTGAGCGCCCAGCCGAATCCCATGGCGATGGCGCCCTCGATCTGGCCGCGGCATTGCATGGGGTTGATCAGGCGGCCGATGTCCGCCGCATGGACGCTATGGAGGATCCGAATCTCCGCCGTCACGCGGTGCACGGCGAGACGCACCCCGTGAACGTTGAAGGCAACGGTACGGGGCGAAAGATAGGCCTTGCGCTTTGCTTCGAAACGATGACCGACCTTCGTGCCGGCCGAATAAAGATCGCTGAGCGATATCCGGCGCTTGCCGCAGACAACGGCGCCATCTTCCATCTTACAGGCCGAGCGATCAACGCCGGCATGGTGGCCGGCATACTCCAGGATGTTGTCGCGCAACGCGGCAGCTGCGAGCGCCACCGCCTGCCCCGCAACCACTGTCCCGGTACTGGCAAATGTTCCGGAATCGTATGGCGCCTTATCCGTATCGGCGTTGACGATAACGATGGCATCCGCCCGCGAACCAAGGAACTCGGCCGCGATCTGACGATGAGAGGTGACGGAACCGTTGCCCATTTCCGTCGAGCCGACGGCAAGGCGAAAGGTCCCGTCGGGCAACAGCGCCATCTGCGAGCCGGCGCGATGCTCGGTGGGCGGCCCGCAATCCAGAATCGCCATGGCGATACCGGTACCCTCGAGCCACTCATCGCCTTCGGGCTTGGGCGAACCACCCCCGCGCGCCAGGCTCTTTTCCACGAGGTCGAGGCATTGATCCAGGCCATAGCTGCCAAATCCCACGTCGGAGGGATCGTTCCACACGGATTCGATCCAATCGTCGGGCTTGACCATGTTCTTTCGTCGGATGGCGAAGGGATCCAGCCCCAAGAGCTTAGCCATCTCGTCCATCGCGCTTTCGATGGCAAACGTGGTTTGCGAGGAGCCGTAACCGCGGAATCCGCCGGCCGGCACCAGATTGGTATAGATGGCATAGCCGCCGGCCTTCTTGTTAGGACAGCGATATAAGGTGAGCGGGCTGCCCAATGACGCCGCCAGCGTCTCGCTCGCATGTCCGCCATAGGCACCGGTGTTGGAGACGACGTGGATTTCGATGGCCGTCAGAGTCCCGTCTTTTTTAGCGCCGAGTTTCACGCGTGTGGTCATCTGATGGCGCGTCGAGGCGCCGATGAACTGCTCCTCCCGCGTAAACTCCCACATCACCGGCCGGCCGGTCTTCAACATGGCCAGAAGGCACAGATCCTCGGAAAGCATTTCCTGCTTGCCGCCGAATCCTCCACCGACACGCTCCGTGAAGACATGGAGGTCGCGCGAGCGGAGTCTAAACAGGTAGCAGAGCTTCTGCAGGGTGATAAAGGGCGCCTGCGAGCTGGTGCGGACGTGAATTCGCCCATCCTCGCCCCGCCAGACAATGGAGCCGTGGGTCTCCAGATGGACGTGCTGGGCACGCGAGGTAGAATAGGTTCTTTCATGGACTGCATCGGCGGCCTTGAAGCCCGCCGCCACGCTGCCAACCTCGCCATGGATGTCGACGAAGATGTTGCCCTTCTCGGCATCGCCCTTGTCGTGAAGAACGGGCGCACCGGGCTCCATCGCCTGGAGGGGATCGAAGACCTCGGGCAGTATTTCGTATTTTACTTCGAGCAACCGGCAGGCGGTTTCGGCAGCGGCCTCCGTCTCGGCGACCACGGCCGCGATCCGCTGGCCAACAAAGCGCACCACGTTGTCGAGCATGTAGGTATCGTCCGGATCGACGAGATGGTCCTCATGGGTGGCGGTGCTATAGAGGCGGCGGGGTACGTCTTCCCAGGTGAAGATCGCGGCGACACCCGGCACGGCCATGGCCTTCTCGCGGCCGATGCTGACGAGCTTCGCATGCGCGAGGGGCGAGCGCAGCACCTTGAGGTGCAGCAGGTCTTCCATTGCGATATCCATCGTATAGCTCGCGGCGCCGGTCACGATTCCGTGGCTGAAGGGATTGCGCAGGTTGGCGCCACAGGCCTTGCCCGCCACATCCTCCTCGGCGGATGTAACGTCCTGCACCGCGTCGGCGATGGAGCGATAGCCGGTGCAGCGACAGAGATTACCCTTGAGGGCGCGGGGCAGTTCCTTGCGGCGCTCATCGTCGAGAGAAGCCACCGTCATGATCATGCCCGCATTACAGAAGCCACATTGGAATCCCTGCGCGTCGAGAAAGGCATTCTGGGTCGGATGCAGCGTGCCGTCGGGTTTTGCCAGGCCTTCGATGGTGGTGATCTCTCTGCCAGCGGCGCGGAAGGCGGGCATCAGACAGGAATGGATAGGCATGCCATCCAGCCAGACCGTGCAGGCACCGCAGTCACCGGCATCACAGCCCTTCTTGACGCCGAAGAACCCCCGCTCGCGCAGGAACGTGCGCAGGCATTGCCCCGGCTCCGGCTCGGCGGAGAAGCGCTTGCCGTTGACGATGTAGTTCATGCCCCGGCTCCCGCTTCCGCCAATTCCTGGCGTATCTGCTCGGCGAAATAGGCGGTCAGGTGCCGCTTGTAGGGCGCCGAGCCATGCACGTCGTCGAAATAGCCGTCGCCGGGAATCTTGGTGTCGATCTCGTGGCGCAGATCAGCGGCGGACGGCATCTTGTCGAAGTGCAGCTGCACCGGATGAGGTGTCGCCGCTGTGATCGTGAGCAAAAGATCATTCCCTTTCTTGCTCTGCGTGCCGATCAGGAGCGCGGCCGACCGGCCGAGATGAGTGAGCGAAGCTTGGCGGAACGCAAAACGCTTCGACAATGCCGTTGCGGGCAGATAGATTCTGCGCAGCAATTCGCCCGGCCGCAGCACGTTCAAATGGTTGCCGGTGACGAAGGAGGCGGACGGAACGTCACGCGGTGCGCCGTCGCGCGGCCACAGCGTGTAGGTTGCTTCCAACGCCACGGTGAGCGAAATCATCGGGCCTGCGGGCAGCGACATGCAGATATTGCCGCCGACGGTCGCGACGTTCCAAATCTTGAACGATGCCAGAAACGCATTACAGCACTCTTTGAACAGAGGCACAGCCGACCATTTCACCGGCCCGGCGAAGCGGTACAATTGGGCAACCCGACAGGTAGCCGCGATCTCAATCCCGGCGGCAGAGGCGCTAAGTGGAGGCCATTTCAATTGATCGAGGTCGATGAGCGTATCTGTCGTCCATTGCGGCTCGGAGAACAGCCATGTGCCGCCGCCGAGCCAGGCATAGCCCGGCCGCCACTGGGTGATTTCATCCGCCGAAGCCGGACGCTTTATCTCGGTCACCGTATTGAGGTTCATGCTGCCTGTGCTCCGCGCAGACGGTGCGATGTTGCAGTTGTAATCGGGTCACGGAAGGTCGTCGAGTGTGGCCGGGCCGGTGCCGGGCGTGATCAGGGTCGGCCACTGGTGCGAGCCAAACGGCACGATCGGGGGCAAGAAAGGCTTCATTCCCCGCTTCGCGGTTTCGGCGATAATCGCCTTACGCCCATCGCCGCCCATCAGCTCGTAGTCCATGAGGTGGTAATTGCCGAAGACCAGCGCTCCCACGGAACGGTCGGCAATGACGCGAGTCAGGGCATCCAGCATGTCTTCCGGCGTCGTCGTGAAGGAGATCGTCTCGATCAGCAGCAGGCGGTCGTTGATGGCGTCGGGGCCGAAAAATTGGGCTAGCACGCTGAACAGAACGTTGTTCTGCCGGGCGACATAGATGGTGTTGCTTGCGGCATAGGTCTTGTCCCAGTCGCTTCCGAGCAGCTTCTTCCAGTCCGCGATCACTCCCATCCAGTGGTGGACCTGAGTCTGCGCCGCCCAGGCGACGTTCAACTTCAGTAAGGGTGTCTGCTTGTGGGCGAATGCTTCCAGCGCCGCGGGCGTGATGACGCCTTTCGTCGCACAGTCATCCATGAAGGCGATGTTGTTCGAGAGGATGGTGCGATTGTTGTCCTGCCAGTCCGCCTGAATTCCCGAGGTGGCCACGCCGTCCAGGGCGGACTGCATCTGGCTGCGGTAGGCAAGAAGCGAGGCGCGCCAGGACAGATCGTTCGGGTTGTCCAGATAAGGGGTAACGACCTCGATCAGTGCCATGGTGCTGTGACCAACCGACTTCAGCAGTTGGTATTGCAGCGGCACCGGCGGGGCCTCGAGCGGCGGCTGGCCCGGGCGATATAGGATGAACCGCCCGCCCGCACCGGAGAACAAGCCGAGTATGAGTGGATGATGGTCCAGAATGTTCTTCTGGAAGATCTTGCCTGCGGCGTCGTACAGCCCGAACATGGCTGTATTCAGCGCCAAAATATTCTTGTTTGCTGTCTCGGCCGGGCTGGAGGAAGTCTTGCCAGCAATTTCGGTCATGTAGGACGGCAGGTCGTCGGCTTTCGCCGCTTCGCCAGCGCCTGATATCAGGACGGCCACCAAGACAGCATAAGCATAGGGCTTCAGGAACGCGGCAGTTCGCATGGATTTGCTCCCCAGGAAGTCACTTATTCACTGGTGGGTCTCATGTCAACCCCGCCAAGCCGGCAGTTCTAATCCGGGCGACAATCAGGACCGGTGGGTGTGGTGAAGTTGGGGAAGAGTGAAATAATCCGGTGTCGACAAAGACGGTTAAAGCAGGTTAATGGGTGCATCGAAGTACGTGGGGATGGAGGCGCTCAAATAATAGACCTGCCGTATTCATTGGTCATCGAAGCGACCGAGGAAACGGTTCATTCTAATACCGATTTGCGTTCAAGTCAGATGCTCCTACGAAACGTAACGCGTCCATGACGTAGGCGCGGGGCTTATCCCCGCCCAATCTTGAACGCAAATTGCTATTAGATCTCAGCATTACCGCTTGCCTTTCTCCCGGAACCAAGCATATATTCATTGCAAGCTGGCAATACCACCAGCCATCATAGTGGAGGGTTCATGCAGGAGATCCTGGAGCCGCTGAAATCAGAGAGCCTGGTGGAGGTATTCATCTCGCGGTTCGAAGACCTGATCCTTACCGGCAGGCTCGCCGTCGGCCAGAGGCTCCCCTCGGAGCGGGAGCTGGCTCTGCAGCTCGGGGTGAGCAGGCCGGTGGTGCACGAAGGCCTGGTGGACCTGGCCGCCAAGGGGTTGGTGACCTTGAAGCCCAGGGTTGGAACCGTGGTGAACGATTTTCGCAAGGAAGGGTCGCTGGCTATCCTGAACTCCATCATCAATTACCAGCAGGGCGGGCTCGACGAGACCCTGATGGAGAGCCTACTGCAGACGAGGGTGCTGGTGGAGACCGAAACCGCCAGGCTTGCCGCATCGCATCGGACCAACGAGCATATGAAAGAATTCCACCTGATTGTGGACGGCGAAGAAAAGGCGAACCCCAGGGACCTGAAGACGGTAACCAGGCTCGACTTCGCATTTCACCACCTGATGGGCATTGCGTCGGGAAACCTTATCTACCCGATGCTCATCAATTCGTTCAAGCCAGTATACATGAACTTCACCTCCCTCTTCTTCTCGAACCCGAAGATGGCGCCCGAAATCGTGCAATTCCACCGGAGGCTGGTGAAGGCTATCGAAGACAGGGATGCGGACAAGGCGACGTCCATCATGCAGGAAACGCTTGCACACGGCGAGCGTCACCTGCGAACAATCCTCGCCGAAGCACAGAGGAGGTAGGCCATGAGCATGGCGGAAGCATTGCAGGTCGGGCAAAAGATCAAAGAACCGAAGAATCTCTCCCCGAGGATCGCCTGGCTGCGGGACTACTACTTTCAGGGCGCGAAGCGTGCATGGAACAACGAGTTCACGGCCTGGACCACCGGTGCGGAATGGGACGTCGTGTTCGATGAGATGACCTACTACATCGTGCCCGAGACATACACGTTCCTCCAGACCTTCGGGTCTTCCTTCAAGCAGGCTGCAAGGCCCGTGACGCTTCATCCCGAATTTTGGACGTGGAGCCTGCCGGAACGCAAGGCGTGGTTTGTGAAAGAGGTGATGGTGAGCTACGTTCCCCAGGAGATCCTGCCAGGCGACCTCATAGCAGGGAGCCGCTTCAACTTGCAGACATCCAAGTGCTGGACGAAGAAGGAGGCGAAGGAACGGAACAGGCTGGTGTACGGGAAGAAAGGGGCGCGATCCTCCATGAAGTGGTTCCACGACCACGGCTACGGCAACTCCGGAGCCACGCCCGGTCATCTCATCCCCTGGTATGAGCGGGTGCTCAAGGCCGGGTGGAATGGAATCTACAAGGAGATCGAGGATACATACGGAGCCCTGGGAGCGGGAGACAGAAAGGGGAGGAAAGGAGCACAGCTCAGGGCCATGATGACGGCGGCCACCATGCCCGTCCAACTGGCGGTGCGGTATGCGGACCTGTGCGCACAGCTCGCCGAATCGGCGGGCGGGCCCGAACGCGCAGAAGAGCTCAGGCAGATGGCGAGGAACCTGAAGAGGGTCCCCTGGGAACCGGCCCGGACCTTCTGGGAGGCGGTACAGTCCCTGTGGCTCACGCACATGCTGGTCATGAGCGACGAGAACTACCCGGGGCCCGGCGTGTCCTTCGGCAGGATCGACCAGTACCTCCTGCCCTACTGGGAGCTGTCGCTGGCCGAGGGCATGGACCGGGAGTTCGGCAAGGAGATCCTCAAGTGCTTCTGGGTGCATGCGAACACTGCCTACGACGCCATGATCCTCGTCGGCAACAACGGCATCACTGCGGGCTACGGCCAGCTCATTACGCTTTCCGGCATGGGTGCGGGCGGGATAGACATGACCAATGACCTGACCTACGCGATACTGGAGGTCATCGACGAGATGACACCCATCCTGGAGCCCAAGCCCAACGTGCGCGTCCACCGGAACAGCCCGGATGCGCTTCTGGACAGGGTCGTGGAGATGGTATCGGTGAGCCAGGGCGCGCCCTTCCTCATCAATTTCGACGAACGATCCATGGCCGGCATGCTTCTGGAGGCGGGGAAGGCGGGGATGACGCACCGGATCAACGAGGCCAACGTGCACGAGTACGCGCCAGTGGGCTGCCTCGAGAACACCATGGTGGGCAACGACCGGTCCGGCACGGTGGACAACAACCTGAACCTGCTCAAGGCATTAGAACTGGCCATGAACGACGGCAGGGATTTCTTCGACTTCGTGGACCCCATAACGGCCAAGAAGGAAAAGGTGAAGCAGGCAGGGCCGAAGACGGGCGCCCCAAGGACTTTCTGCTCCTGGGACGAATTCTGGAAGGCCTATGCAGAGCAGACAAAGTACATCGTGAAGAAGTGCACGGAGCTCTACGAGAAGTCGGAGGCCATCCGCGCCGGATTCTGTCCCACGCCCTACCTCTCATGCCTGGTCAAGGGCTGCGCGGAGAAGGGCGTCGATATCACCGAAGGAGGGGCCGAGCTGAGTTTCACGACGCTGGAGGCCGTCACCTTCGCCACCACCGTGGACAGCCTGCTGGCCGTCAAGCACCTGGTGTACGACACCGAGGAGTGCACCATGGACGAGCTTGTCAGGGCTCTCAGGGCCGACTGGAAGGGCTTCGAGGTCCTCCAGGCCAAGGCCCGCTACAAGGCCCCAAAGTACGGGAGGGACGACGACGCCGCGGACGCCGTGGCGGCCAAGGTGATGGAGCTGTGGAGCGAAGAGACCTGGAAGTACAAGACAAAGTCCACGAACAGGCAGTTCCGGCCGGGCATGCTGAGCTGGAACTACTGGGTGAGCGACGGGTTCATCCTGCCTGCGAGCCCGGACGGAAGGCACAAAGGAAAGTTCCTGTCCAATGCCATCTGTCCGTCGAACGGCGCGGACATAAACGGGCCGACCGCCAATGCCAACTCCGTGGGCAAGGCCCTTGGAGGAAAGGCTGCGGACGGCAAGGGCGGGTACCAGGGCTATCGCAACCTGCTGCCGAACGGCGCGAGCCATACCATGTCCATCAACCCGTCCATGCTCAGGGACCCTGAGCACAAAGAGAAATTCAAGGCCTTCCTGAAGGGATATGCGGAGAACGGAGGCACCTGCCTGCAGATCAACATGATCGACGCGGAGACGCTGAAAGAAGCCCAAAGGAGGCCCGAGGACTACCGCTCGCTCCTGGTGAGGATCACCGGTTACAACGCCTACTTTACGAGCGTGGGCAGGGAACTGCAGGACGAGCTGATCGCGCGCATCAGCCACGAGGCGCTGTAATACCGGTTTGCGTTCTAGATTGAATTAATCGAAAAGAGCGGGGAAGTGACTTCCCCTGGTCCCCCCAGCCCCCGCAAGATTTGGCCGCGCGCGCAGACGCGCGCGGCCAAGCGCTCGGCGCCGGCGGCGGTTGCCCAGCACTTGCTGGGCGGCCGCCGCAGCGCCATTCTTAAATAGCAGGATCATGGTCCGGGCATGGAGAGCTGCGAGGGGGTGCGCCCTCTCAAAAGATCGGGCGCGAAGTGGGCACTCACAAAAAAATCGTGCCCGGACTGGGCGCTCACAAAAGATCGCACCCGGACTTGAAGCTTCTAACCAAGTTAGAGATGTCAAGCCTGGACCTGAGCGAAGTGAGGGTCCAGCGTCGAGCATCGGTCCAATGTGTAAGCGCGAACCCGAACGAAGTGAGGGTTCGGGGGGCAAAGTTCCCCGAGCTTTTCAGCTTCTTTTGGTACACACTTGAACGCAACTTGCTATAAGGGTGACAATGAAAGGGACGATTCTCAGGATCCAGCGCATGTCCACCGAGGACGGGCCGGGCATCAGGAGCACGGTCTTCTTCAAGGGCTGCCCCATTCGCTGCGTCTGGTGCCACAACCCCGAGGGCATCCTCATGAAGCCCCAGGTGCATTGGACGGGCGGGCGCTGTATCGGATGCGAGACCTGCATCGGCGCATGCCCGGAAAAGGCGCTGGCCGGAGGGAAGAACGGAATCGTCATCGACCGGCGAAAGTGCACGGATTGCCTTGCCTGCGCCGGGGTCTGCCCCTCCACGGCCATGGAGGCCTACGGCGAGGAGTATGACACGGAGAGGCTGGCGAGCGAGGTGCTCAAGGACAGGATCTACTTCGAGAAGTCCGGGGGCGGGGTGACGCTCTCGGGAGGCGAGCCCACCATGCAGGCCTGCTTCGGCAGGATGCTCCTGAAGGAGCTCAAGGAACAAGGCGTCCACACGGCGCTCGATACCTGCGGACAGTGCACCTGGGAGACCCTGGATTCGTTTCTGCCCTTCACCGATCTCGTGCTCTACGACATCAAGCTCATGTACCGGTCCGCACACAAGGAATATACGGGTTGCGACAACGGCCGCATCCTGGAGAACCTTATGGCCCTGGCCGGCCGCATGGAGCAGCGGGGAACACCCAAGTCGCTCTGGATTCGGACACCGCTCATCCCGGGATATACGGCCGATGAAGAAAATATCCGCGCCATAGGGTCTTTTCTCAGGGAAAAGCTCGGGGGTGTCGTGGACAGATGGGAGCTCTGCTCGTTCAATAACCTGTGCACCGATAAATACGAGGGGCTGGGGCTGGAATGGACGTGCCGGGACCTGAAGCTTATGACGGAAGGGGAATTGGGGTACATCGGACAGGTCGCGCAAGAGGCGGCAGGAGAGGCGAAGATCGTCCGGACGAGCGGAGCGGTACGGAAGGCTGGAGTAGGACTGAGGACTGAGGGCCTACGGCCCGGCGCTGGGCAATCTTGGAGTGGTGTTTCGCCGGGTTGTACGCGCCACGGAGGACTGAGGACGGAGCCAAAGGAGCGGGAAGCGGGAAGCGGGAAGCAAGAAGCGTGAAGCTAGAAGCGGGAAGGCTGATGAGGAAATGGGAGGGTATGATGAAAAGGGTCTTCACACACTTTGAGGAAAACGACTTGAAGGAATTCGAGCCCGAGGCCAAGGTGGGGATCATCGCCACGGTGAATCCGGAAGGACTTCCGCACATCACCCTGATCACGTCGCTGCAGGCGAAATCGGTGGACCGGCTCATCTGGGGCCAGTTCTGCGAAGGGCTCAGCAAGCAGCACGTGAAGACCGACCCCAAGACCGGCTTCCTCATCATGACCATGGACCGGAGCCTGTGGCGCGGAAAGGCCCGGTGGACTCATCAAACGCAGCACGGCGAAGACTATGATATGCTCAATCTGAAGCCCATGTTCCGCTACAACGCCTATACCGGCATCCATACCGTGCACTACATGGATCTCGTGGAGACCTACGGAAGAGAGAATCTCCCTCTTGTCAGGATAACGTGCGCATCGATCCTGACGAGGATCGCAAAATCCGTGTCGTTGACCGGACGGCCGGAGAGGATCTTAAACCCCTGGACGGAGAAGCTGTTCAACAGGCTCGACACCGTCAAGGTCCTCTCCTATGTTGGATCGGACGGCTTCCCCGCGCTCATCCCGCTCATCCCGTGCCAGGCTTCAGACAGCAGGAGGCTCGCCTTTTCCCCCGTTGCCTATTCTTCCGAGCTGAAGGCCTTGGAGAAAGGAATGCATATAGCGATATTCGGGCTCACCCTCGACATGGAGGACGTGCTGGTTAGAGGCGTCTTCACCGGGTACGACAAATTCAGGGGCATAACGCTCGGCTGTGCGGATATCGACTGGGTGTACAACTCCATGCCTCCGAAGCAGGGCCGGATTTACCCGCAGGAAGGCATGAAGCCGGTAACGAGCTTTTGAAACCTTACAATGATCTAATATCATTGCTTATATTAGGCTTAGAAGTGTATTTTTAGGGTCAAACACGATCCTCTAACGTAAGTGGAGTTTCTTACCAATGGCCAGAGCCAAACGACACTTCCTGACCGGATACGCCTGGCGAGCCCCAGCCCCGATGGCCCTCTATAAGGTCACGTTCTATTGCCGTGATATCGGATCAGGCCCTCCTGTGCGACCGTAGCCACCAACAAGCCTTGCCGATTGAAGATCTTACCATAGGCCAGTCCCCGGGAGTTGCATGCATTGGGGCTTTGCATCTCATACAGCAGCCATTCGTCCATGCGAAACGTCCTGTGAAACCACATGGCATGATCCAGGCTGGCGACTTGCATAGACGGTTGCCAGAAACTCCGCCCGTGGGGATAAAGCGATGTCGCCATCAAGCCGTAATCCGACGCATAAGCCAGCAGGTACTGATGAGCCGCTGGATCATCCGGCATTTTGTCTATGGCCCTGACCCAATGGTATCTAAGCGGTTCGCGCTTCTCTGGCGCAAATAGATTCATGGGATTCACCGGCCGGACCTCGATCGGATGCCGGCATTGAATCTTTTCGCGGATGGGGGCAGGGATCTTGTCGGCGATCTGGTTAACCAGCTCCAGTTCCGAGGCAAGGCCCTCCGGCCCGGGGACGGAAGGCATCTGGTCCTGATGGTCGAAGCCAGGCTCGTCGATCTGAAACGAGGCTGCCATATTGAAGATTGCACGGCCCCTCTGGACGGCCACCACACTGCGGGTAGTGAAACTCTTGCCGTCGCGGATGCATTCTACGTTGTAGACGATAGGCTTCTCGGCGTCGCCCTGCCTGAGAAAATAAGCGTGCAGGCTATGGGCCTTCCGTTCCGGTGGCACGGTCTGGTAGGCGGCCGACAGTGCCTGCCCCAGCACCTGCCCGCCGTAGACGGTGCCGAACCCCAGGTCCTGGCTCTGCCCGCGGAAGATGTTCTCCTCGATTTGCTCGAGCTTCAGTAACTGCAAAAGTTCTTCCAGTACGTTGCCAGCGGGGCATGCCTTCATCTCTGTCAGTCTCTCCGGCTTAAAGTAAACGTAAACTATAATGCTGCGAAATGCGACTTTGCGCCAAAATATCATATAGCTGGGACGAGCGCAGTCCTATTCGTCGGCATGCGAACTCATAACCAGGTGAATGTTGCTCGCAATGATCAATGGCATTAGGTCGGAGCAAGACAAGTATTTGCATGTGTTGTAGAAATTACTAAGTTCCCCCACTCTTGAGGGATTGAGGAATTTCACCGCTCCTGGCGTTGCGATAGAACAATCGAGGAATTAAGGGATTGAGGGATTGAGGAATTAAAGGATTTGACTTCTCCCTACTCTCGGCCCCGCTCTCTACTCTTCATCCTTCAGCGTTTACCATTCACTCCAGTGGCCGTGACCATTCATTATGCTTACCTTTCTGGAACAAGTTCAATCACAACTTTTGACAGCATTAGTCCTAGTCCGGGCGTACATAAGACGGGAAAGCAGTATGCCGGATGGTTTTGGGGAGGGAGAAGGGATGGAAGAAACGAAAAGCTTTGCGAAGATCACCGCCGAGGAGTTGTACGAAAAGATCGGCCGGAAGAAGGATCTTATCATTATTGACACCTTGCCAAAGGATCTGTTCGAGAAAAGACACATGCCTGGCGCCCAAAATGCCTGCGTGTTTCAAGTTGTCTTCCCCTCGGAAGTGGAGGCTATCGTGCCCGATCGTGACCGGGAGGTTGTTCTGTACGGCTCCAGCAGGGCTTCCCATGATGCGGTAACAGCAGCCGAAAAGCTTGTGCGGCTCGGGTATTCGAAGGTGTTTGCTCTCATCGGGGGGCTGGCCGCCTGGAGGGAAGCCGGATATCCTCTGGCGGGTAACGATCCGGATTCTGCAGACGAGGACGATCGGTTCAGACTGGAGGATCGCAGCTACACAGTAGACATTGAACGGAGCATTATCGAGTGGACCGGGCGCAACCCGAACACGACTCACTACGGCACATTACGTCTATTGAGGGGCGATATCACGATACGGCAAGGCAAGTTAAACGGAACTTTCGAAATCGACATGCTTTCGCTCAAGAATCTGAACCTCGAGGGTAGCGAATGGCAGCCGGTCCTCATTGCTCACTTAAAATCGGATGACTTTTTCTTCGCGGAGAAGTTTCCGAAAGCCCGGTTCACGATTGATTCGAGTCGGGAAATTGGTGAATCCTTGAGTGAGCCCAATTTCGAAGTTGAAGGCACACTTGAACTGCGTGGCGTGCGAAACGGGATGAAGTTTCTCGCGACTATCAGCAATCTGCCCGATGGCGCGGTCACAGCCGAAGCGCATTTTGACTTCGATCGCACGCACTGGAAGATCATCTATGGATCAAGCCGCTATTTTGAACATCTGGGCATGCACCTGGTTTTTGATCCAATCAGCATAGGGTTGCGCATAGTAGCGAGGTAGCTGGTTTCCATCCGGAAAGGGTCCTTTTCCGCCCTTGCGGTGTCAATCTTCGGGGTTTCTTGTGCGGCGTACATATGAGGTACGCCTCCGCGCAACCCCTCTATTTCCTTGCAGGGCGAAAAATCCCTCCTTTCCGAACAGAAACCTCGCGGGGCGTGGAATTTGTCCCGAAGTTTCCGGATGGACGCTAGCTAAGCATTAAAAGGAGTTCACAAAAATGAAAATCGCATTCATTGGTTACGGTCATGTCGGGGCCCCGCTTGCCGATCGTCTGCAACTCCTCGGGCACACTGTGACATTGGCGGCCAACGATCCGAATTCCGAGAACGTGAAAAAGGCCCTGGCGAAGAACGCCAACCTCAAGGTTGCCGCGCCGAAGCAAGCGGTAAAGGATGCCGAGGTCGTTTTTCTCGCTACACCTTTCCAGGCCAACGATACCGCGCTCAAAGCGGTTGCTGATGAGATTCGCGGCAAGATTCTCATCGACTGCACCAACCCGATAGGCCCCAACCTCACCCACGGGCTCGATAATGTGCTGTCCGGCTCTGAGATGGTGCAGAAACTTGTGCCGGAGGCGAAGGTAGTCAAGGCTTTCACCATCTATGGCTTTGAGAATTTTGAGAACAGTGCCTATCCCGCCTACAACGTCAAACCGGTAATGATGTACTGCGGCCGGGATACTGCCGCGAAGAAAACTGTGGGCGAGTTGATCGGGTGCCTGGGATGGGAACCGCTGGACGTTGGCGGTCTCGAACAGGCGCTGCACCTGGAACACATGACCCTGTTATGGGTGTGCATGGTGCGCGTAAACAATCATTCACCCAACATGGTGTGGGCAATGTTGACCAAGTGAGTAAGAATCAGGACTGAGTTGCTCAGGACTGAGGACAGAGTAAATGGAAATTGGCACGAAAGTGGAAGAGTTATTATACTATACCTTGCGTTTCTACTTTAAAGGACTGACCCGCAAAGTTTCATGAGGGAGAAGAGAACATGAGAATGAAATTGTTGGCAATACCCGCGGCGCTGCTTTTTCTGCTTTGCGCGTCGCAGTATCGGCTTCCAGCGCTGTTTGCGGGTGATACCCCCGCCGAAGGTGAAATGTTCCCCAACGTTAAGCTCCCCCTTCCTGAGGACATGCATGACCGGCAATATCTTAAAGTCGCCAAAGGCCCGTTTCTCCTTTCCAAGATTCATTCCAAAGTGCTGATCATTCAAATTTTCAGCATGTACTGCCCCCATTGCCAGAAGGAAGCACCAAATGTTAACGAGCTCTTCAATGCAATTGAAGCCAGACCGAAGTTAAAATCGCGCATCAAAATGCTTGGAATCGGCGCAGGTAATTCATCATTCGAGGTAAACGCCTTCAGGGACCACTATAACATAGAGTTTGCGCTCGTTCCCGACGCGGATTTGACCGTTTGCAACCCACTGAACCCGTCAGGAACTCCTTATTTCTTTGTGCTTTGGAAAAAACCCGGCGGCTGGCAGGTCGTATATTCGAAGGCGGGTACCATCGGAGACCCCAAGGCTTTTCTGGAAATGATATGCGCCAAGACCGGCGTAGACCATGGGAAATAGCCGCTTATAGTTGAAAGGATATGTGTGATGAACAAAATATATGTGACTTTCTTAACTTTTCTCATTGCGCTCATTGTGTGCGCCACAGCTTTTGCCGTATCTGAACAGTACCAGGGAAGGATATACCAGCCTGGCAAACTTAAGGCCATTGACAGCGTGTCAGGCCTGAAAGTGGGGGACAAGGCGCCTGATTTCACTTTGCCATCCCTTTCAAATGGGCCTGTTTCACTTAGCTCTTTCGCCGGAAAGAAAAACATCGTGATATCCTTTGTGCCTGCCGCGTGGACCCCTGTCTGCTCGGAGCAGTGGCCGGGGTACAATTTGTTGCGGACCTCTTTCGAAGCAAAAAACACTGTATTGCTCGGGATTACGACGGACAATATTCCGACTCTTTTTGCCTGGACCACTGATATGGGAGGAGTCTGGTTTCCGGTCCTCTCGGATTTCTGGCCCCACGGCGAAGTGGCCGGCAAATACGGAGTGCTCCGATCTAACGGCGTTTCCGAACGTGCACTTTTTGTAATCGACCGCAAGGGCATAATCAGGTACATCGACGTCCACGACATAAACGAGCGGCCGAAAATGGAAACGCTGATGTCTGAACTGGACAAACTGAATAAATGAACCGGGCGGGCGAAATCTGTGGAAAGTTGATTACACTCTACTTTTCTAATTTCAGAGCCTTGCCCCTATCACACATGGTGCTACGATATTAAGGGTCCCGGCCTCAATAGTACGATTGGGCCGGTCTTAAATTACCTGAAAATCGCGGACCATATAAAGCTGAAAAACCACGTCACACTTCTTATGCGCGGCCTCTACGGCCGGATTTTACCTTCAGGTAAGTAACTCTGATGAGGAAAAACCATGATATATCCGGTTCTTGGGTGGTTTTCTCCTTTCCAACCAACTTCACATAAGGTTAAAATCATAAGATCGAGAGGTAATAAGGGTCGTCTCAAAATCAAACTATGGGTACTGCGGAAAGCTAAGGGCAAAGGATTTACGAACGATCCAAACTTAAGAACCGGTCAGCCTAAAGTTATTTATGCTCTCAGGGCCGAGTCCTTTGTCAATGCCGGTAAATTGCCGGCTCATCGAACTCTATCGATCATTTGCGCAAAGCGCCTGTGCTGCTTGCTGGGGGAGGCGGGGTGACTTCTGCCCAACCGCGAAAAGTTAAGTCTGGCCATTTTCGATGCAAAAAAACGCACAGCCTCTTATATTTGCCTAACGACGCATATTCTCAGGCCTAATCTCTACAAATACATCGAGGTGGAGCGGGAAGCTGAGGGCTTGTCCGTAAATAAGCCTCTTACGATGGTCCAATAGGTGAAACATGGAAGAGAGTCCACATTCGCAGGGAACCACCCCGGCATCTTTCATAGCGATTCTCGGGATTGCCGCCGCATATTTTACGCTGGCGAGGCTTAGCTTGCTGCTGCCGATCCCCCCCCGGCTATGCATCAGCCATATGGCCTGCGGCGGGTTTGGCATTAGCAGCCGTCCTCCTGTGGGGTTATCGAGTCTGGTTTGGCGTCTGGCTCGGTTCGTTCGCTGCCAACCTGTGGACATTTCTGCACGCCGGCAACGCCATTCTGTCAGTCTCGACCTTATTGGCAGCGGTAACCGGCTCGGGCGCCGCTCTCCAGGCCGTGTTTGGCGCTTATCTGATCTTGCGCTTTGTGGGCAGCCCGCTCAGCCTCCACCGCCTGCGGGACGTAGTCAGGTTCTTGTTGCTCGGTGGGCCGTTGAGTTGTTTAGTGAACGCGACCCTCAGCGTGACCTGTCTGTGGATGGCGGGCGCTGTTTCTGCGCATGACTTATGGTTCGGTTGGTTCACCTGGTGGGCAGGTAATGCCACCGGCGCAATGCTGTTCACTCCGGTCGTATTGAGCCTTTCGGCAAAGCACGGAGAGATCTGGAAACGCAGACGGGGCTCGGTCGCCCTGCCGCTCTGCCTGATCCTGTTTCTGACAGTCTCCCTTTATGTATTCGTAAGTCACAAGGAACAACAGCGTATCGAGAACGAATTCAGACTAAAGGCTGGAATGATCGCAAGTCAGATAAAACAGGAGTGGGATGCCCACCTCGATGCCCTTTATTCGGAGGCTGGTTTCGTCACAGCCTACAAGCAAGTTGACCGTGATCAGTTCAGAGTATTTGCACGATCCTGGCTTGCTCGTCATAAGAGCTTTCAAGCCCTGGAATGGATACCCAAGGTGGAGCATGCGGAACGCTCGGGTTATGAAGAGGCAGCTTGGCGCGATGGATACCCGGACTTCAAGATAACGGAAATAGCGAAAGATGGTCTATTGGTCGAGCGCACGCCACAACCAGAGTACTTTCCGGTCTATTATGTGGAGCCCTACGAGGGAAATGAGAAGGCGCTTGGTTTTGATCTCTCGTCGGGCAATAACCGTATGAGAGCTTTAAACCAGGCGCTCATTACCGGAAAACCGGTCGGAACCGGCCGCATAATTTTAGTGCAGGAAAAGGCCGGCCAGTATGGCTTTTTAGTCTTTATGCCGGTCTATGACCGCAAAACTTCCAGTACCGGCGAGCAAGAGCTTCGTGAAGCCCTCAGGGGCTTTGCTGTCGGTGTCTTCTGCATAGGGGACGCCATGAGTGTCGTGGCCGGTCAGGCAGAGCCGCAGGGTATCCGGATTCAACTCACCGACTTGACGGCCGACCAGGGAGAACAACTGCTCTATGACTCCATGCCGGCCACGCCGGCCAGGGGTGATTCAAAAACCCCACGCCAAAGCGTGACCTCTGTTGCACCCTGGCAGGTGACCACCCTGGAGATCGCCGAGCGGCGCTGGCAGCTCTCCTTTTCTCCTACAGCAGATTACCTGGCTGAGCACCGCTCTTTTCAAGCATGGAGTGTACTGGCAGGTGGACTCATTTTTGCTGCGGGCGCCTGTGCCTTTCTCCTTGTCATGACCGGTCGCACTGCACGGGTCGAGGTTTTGGTCAGTGAGAGGACCACCGCACTCGAGTTGGAGATTGCCGAACGCAGACAGGCTGAAGATGAGCTGCGCAGATCGCAACGGCAATTGGCTGACATCATTGAATTTTTGCCGGACCCGACATTCGTCATCAATAACGAAGGAACAGTTATCGCCTGGAATCGCGCCATGAAAGAAATGACCGGAGTCTCGAGGAGTAAAATGATTGGCAGGGGCGATTTCGAGTATTCCTTACCTTTTTTCGGAAAGAGGAGACCGATACTGATTGACCTTGTGTTTGCAAGTGAAGAGAAGAAAAGGGAGTACTACGACTCTGTTTCAAAAGTTGGTGGCAACATCGTTGCCGAAACTTATGCGCCGGAAACATATGGAGGAAAGGGGGCATACCTGTGGGGTGTGGCAACCGGTCTGTTCGATGAGCAGGGAAATGTCACCGGTGCGATAGAATCCATACGGGATATAAACGAGCGCAAGTTGGCCGAAATTGCGTTGCGCGAGAGCGAGGAACGTTTCGCCAGGTTCTTTCGCGCCAGTCCCGTCGGTACCAGCATATCTCGCTTAAGCGACGGCCAAGTGGGCGACGCCAATGACGCGTTCCTGGGTTTATTTGGCTACACACGCGAGGAGCTCGTCGGCCGCAGCTCGTTGGAGCTGGGAATGTGGGTTAATCCTGAAAAGCGGCCCAGGATGGTCGAGATACTGAAAGAGAAAGGCAGAATACACAATTTTGTAAACAAGTTCCGCAGGAAATCCGGTGAGATCTTTTTGGTGCTAAGCTTCGCGGATATGATCGAGATAGCCGGGGATCAGTATGTCTTGAGCCTTATATATGACATTACCGAGCGAAAACGAGGAGAAGAGGAAAGAAGAAAACTTGAGGAACAACTGTTCCAGGCCCAGAAGATGGAATCGGTGGGGCGTTTGGCCGGTGGGGTCGCCCACGATTTCAATAACATGCTGGGCGTGATCATCGGCCGGGCGGAAATGGCCCTGCAGCAGGACGTTTCCAATGACAAACTCCAGCACAACCTCAAGGAAATCCTCAAAGCGGGCCTGCGTTCGGCAGACCTTACCCGGCAACTGCTGGCCTTTGCCCGCAAACAGACCGCCGTCGCAAAGATACTGGATTTGAACGACACGATCTCGGGCATGCTCCAGATGTTGCGGCGGCTCATCGGCGAGGATATCGACCTTTTGTGGGCGCCGGAACTCGATCTGTGGAAAGTCAAAATCGATCCCTCCCAGGTTGACCAGATTCTGGTCAATCTTGTGGTCAATGCCCGCGATGCCATTTCCGGAGTTGGCGCCATCACCATGAGGACCGACAACGTTGCGATCGAAGATTCCGAAAGCGCCCAGACCCCCGAACTCATTGCCGGACAATATGTCCTGCTGACCGTTAGCGATACCGGAACGGGTATGACTCAGGAAGTCCGCGAGAATATCTTCGAGCCTTTTTTTACCACCAAGGAAATGGGCAAGGGAACCGGGCTGGGATTGTCCACCGTTTACGGCATCGTTAAGCAAAACGACGGTTTTATTTATGTTGAAAGCGAACCGGAGAAAGGAACCACGTTTAAAATCTACCTTCCGCGGGTCGAGGTTGAAACCGCACAGGTCGACTCTGAGGAGATTACCCTCAAGCGTCCGACAGGCACGGAAACCGTCCTGCTGGTCGAAGACGATGAAGGGATCCTGGACCTCGGCAAGATGATTCTCGAAAATCTCGGCTACACGGTCCTTGCGGCGCAGACTCCGGTGGACTCCATACGTCTGGCCAAGGAGCATCCAGGAGATATTCACCTGCTGATCACGGACGTGGTGATGCCCGAGATGAACGGCCGGGAACTGGCAGAGCTGGTCGGCACCATCCGCCCTAACCTCAGGTGTCTTTATATGTCGGGCTATAGCGCTGACCTGATAGCACATCGCGGCATTCTGGACGAAGGACTAAATTTCATTCAGAAGCCTTTCGGCAGCGATGATCTTGCGGTAAGAGTCAGACAGGTGTTGGACCACGGGAAAGAGGACTGAGGACTGAGGACTGAGGACTGAGGACAAAGGAGGGAGGACGGAGGGCTAAAATATTGTGCCTCCGTTTCTACTATTTCTTAAGAGGACTTTAAGCCCGCTTGTTTGCTGATATTTACGTACCAGCCCTTAAACCATTTTCTTCGCATGCATTTTTAAGCCCCGCACAGTGATTGCGCAGGTCCAATTCATCTCCGTAACCTCTAAACCCGGCTTTTTGGGCTCATTTCCAATCAGGTTAGACTCCCGCCGTTCTGAGGCGATTCTGAGGGTGAAATCTCCACCCATTCATTTGCTTTGGTTCTTTTCCCTAGCTCCCAGCCTCATGCTTCCTGCTCCCCGCTCCCTGCTCGCTAATAGGTCCCGCATCGAAAGCCTCCCTCGATTGACACCAATAAGAATGATTACTAACCTCTATTAGATGCCTGATTCGATTGTATAAAGCGGTCGGGCAGAAGTGGACCCTTCAATTCAATCCTCCGGCAAAACTTCGACTTGAGAGAATGTCTCTCTGGGAAAGGAAACGGGGGATATGATTAGAATAGAGTGGTTAAGAGTAAACGATATTGAAGTAATGCGCCGATCGTATTCATTTTCTCAGGCGCGGTCAATTTGTCTCCCTTGCGGTGCGTGCGCAACCTGTCCGCTCGCGAGGGTAAAATTTTCTGGGTGGCCGATGAGAAGCCGGATGGTTGCAAGGTAGTTCTTCCCTTCAATAATTGCCGGCTGTCTCTGCAGATTGGATAAAGGAGCGACAATGTATGCAGCACGTTCACAAATTGGATCGATGAGCAAGCGTCTCATTTTTGCAACGCTCATCTTGGTGGTTTGTCTTTGTTTGTGGGGCATACCGGCCAGAGCGGCCGATGATCCGCAGGCAGTGATCAAAACCGGTACGGATCAGGTCCTCAAAATACTCCAGCAGTACCCTCAAGACAGCAGGGAACGAAGGGAGCAGATTCTAGCGGCCGTCGGAGGATACTTTGACTTTCCTGCGATATCCAGGCTCGCCGTGGGACTGCAATGGCGCAATCTGTCCCCCGAAAAGCAGCAGGAGTTTACGCGGGAGTTCACCAAGCTGCTCTTTAACACATACGTAGGAGACCTCGAAAAATATGCTAAACAAGATATCACTTACAGTAAGAGGGAAATATACCAGGGTTATGTCGTAGTCGAGGCAAATGCAGGGGGCCAGACCGTTGAATATTACCTTCACCTGATAAACGGAAACTGGAAGGTATACGATGTCGGGGTCGGGGGAATGAGTCTGGTGACCAACTATCGCGATCAATTCGACCCAATATTGACGAATGGCTCTTTTGATCAGTTGTCGGTGGTATTAAAGCGGAAAATCGATCAGGTGTGTGCACTTGGTAAATGCTAGAGGCATGTCGGAGAGATGGCGTTCATGGCCGTTTTCTGCTGATACGACTTCACTGATGTTATTACCCTTCCTCTTGCCATACCGGCCCGGGCAAAAGTTGCCTGGGCCGCCTGATTCTTGAGCTTAAGCCGAAATCAAATAAAGATCGAACATCCTCAGCAGTGATCGCGAATGGGAATTGAGGAATTGAGGGATTTAAGAATTTCACTCCTCATCGCGTAGCTATAGAACCAAGAGGAGTTATTTTTTACTGCTCACTGCTGCTGCTCACTGTTCACTCTTCACTGCCCCTCGATCCAATCTCTCGCGAAAAAGCGCAGAATTAAGTCTTTCCTTTTTCGAATCGAAAAGCCATCTGTTTTTCCTGCGCGCCTCTTTTGCTTCCGCAGCGAAACATTCCAGTATGCGCAGGTCCCCGGCTTCAAGCTCGCCGGCCCTCTGCTTTTGGTCCGCCTCGGAGAGCAGGGCAAGGATTCCGAAAGTATAAAGAGATAGGGTCGTGATGCGGCGAAGCAGAAATTCCCTGTTTGCCGTTTGACCCCGGGCTATACTCCTGCCGTAGAGCAGCAGCCCGCTAAGAAGGAGGATTCTGGCGGCTTTGGCGCTTTTTTTCGCTTCGCGAAACGTCTTTCGCATCACCCGTTTCTCGAAGGCGGCGGGCCATTTATCCCCTTTTACGAGAAGCTTCAGTAGCTCGAAAGCAAGACCAAGATACGAGCGGCCCGATTCTTTGAGCCGTTTTTGGATCTGGCGCATGCCCAAAAGGGCCGGGTATATCGAGTGCAGCTCGGTAGTGCCCTCGAAAACCGTCGCCACACGGAAATCACGCATCCGCTTCTCGTAGGGCAGGGTTTTCAGGTATCCCGCTCCGCCGGCCACCTGGAGAGCGTCATAGACGGCGTCCCATGCTAGCGTGGTGCCGTAGAGCTTGCAGTGGGAAGTTTCGATGGCCATGGGAACAAGCGGCTCACTCTGGAGAATTCCGGCAACCAGACGGTTCATTGCCGAACTGACTGCAATGCCGACCTCAGCACGCACGATCTTTTCCTGGACGAGCTGAAAGCTCTTGATCGGGACCTGAAATTGAATCCTCGAAGAAGCCCTTGCCAGCATGTCCCTTACCGAGACGCTCATCAGAGATGTAGAAGCGGCCCCCAGGCCCAGCCTGCCGTAATTTAGCACTGACATGGCTATTTTGAAGCCGTCGCCAGGCCTGCCGATGAGGTTCTCCCTCGGAACACGGACGTTCTTGAACTGGATGGCGGCGGTGGAACTGGCCCTGAGACCCATTTTGTCCATTTCTTTCCCAACCTGCACACCCTCCCACCCGGTCTCGACGATAAATGCCCCCATGAACCCTGGGCGCTTAGGGTCGAGCTGCGCAAAAACTGTCATGCCGCCCGCATAATTGGCGTTTGTAATGTAGGTTTTCTGACCGTTCAGCAAGTAATGGGTATCATCATGGCTCGCCAGGGCGGTCGTTTCGATGTGCTGAGCGTCCGATCCAATGTGAGGTTCGGTCAGAGCGAAGGCAAAAATCATCTCTCCGGATGCAGCCAGGGTCAGGTATTTCCGTTTCTGCTCTTCGGTCCCGAAAAGCTGGATTGCTTTTATTCCTATGGAAAGGTGTGCGAGGAATGTGAAAGCAACGGAGATGTCGAGCTTGACCATCTCATCGACCACTCTATAATATTCATGCAGGTTAAGGCCTTGGCCTCCGTACTCGGTTTCGATGCTTAGCCCGAAAAGTCCGCTCCTCCCCATTTCCCGCAGCAGATCTTCGGGTAGGGCCCCTTCAGCTTCGATCTTGCCGGGCGGGTAATCTTTCAAAAGGTCCAGGTAGCGCTTGACAATCAAGCCCGCCTTCGCCTCGTCCACCTTGGGAGGGCTAATGCGGATAAGTTCAAGATCAAACTCGCCAATGTAGATTTTGTCCATCAGCATGGTGTCCCCCGCTTACGGCTAACTTTACCACTAAGCATGCGAAGTCAAGTCGGTTGATGCCTTTACCGGGTCTTCGCGCTTTTGCAGGACCTTTTTGCTCTCGGCGTTCCTTGCAATCTTTACGCTTAACCGCTGCCTGACGGTCGTTTAGTATCGCCGGTTTTTTCCGGGGCTATGAAGCGAAGGGTGCCATAGGAATTGGTCACGTCGTTGACTTTGCCGTCCCGGAAAATCACAACGGCAAAATCAAAGGACCAGCGATCTCCATGGATAGCGGTGGGAGTACCCTGAGCGGCGAGCACTTCGTCACGTGTGGAACCGATTGTGAAAAAATCTCCCGGCGATTCCGGGCCGGTTAGGGAGGAAGGCAGCACGCTCATTTTCAAGCTACCGAAATAGTTATCGTATTCCACAACACGCCCGTTTTTGAACACAAGCTCGGAAAAGCCGTAAAACCACCTGTTCCCTTCGACCCTCGTAGGGGTCCCCTGGACCAGCAGGACTTCCTCTTCATTCGAGCCGATCGTGATGTGGGCGGGGGGTACGCGATCCTCGGAGACTTCAGGTTGCATGTTCACCCGTAGCGACCCGTCGAAATTATTGAACTTCGAGACGCGTCCATTTCTGAACTGTATCTCAGAGAGGCCGTAGATCCAGGTTTGGCCCTGGACGCGGGATGGGGTCCCCTGGATAGCGAGCACTTCGGAGGCAGTCGATCCCACGGTGAAAAAATCGCTCGGCGCCTGCGGCTGAGACTGGAGCAGGGCAGGGGGCAAAGTGGGGGAAGGGGTGGCCGTGAGATCGGTTGAGGATTGCGGACCGTTTGCTTCCGGTGGTTTCGGGCTGTTTGGCTCTTTGGCCTCGGGCGAGTGTTCGACGGCAGGCGGGCCGAGAGTTTCCGTATCGACCGAGTTATCCGGAAAAAACGAAGGAAGTTGCGTCAAAATGAAAACGACTGCCGCCAATAGCAAGACAGGGACTACGATCTTGGCCCTGGAAAAGGCTCGGATATCGATTGCCGCCCGGATCCGGGCGGCTATGGTGGCGTCAGCTTTTGCTGGTGGCCGTTGCGCGGCATGAGGGCCGGTCCCGGGGCTGGCTGCTCCGCGATCTCCACGATCCGCGAGGGGTGGAGTTTTTTTCCAGCCAGCGGAAATACGCCTGTACGCTTCGTCGATTTCCCTGAACTTTTTCTCGGCAAACGCCCGGGCCTCGTAAGGTTTGGATTGGTGGCGATCCGGGTGCCATTTTTTGACAAGTGTCCGATAAGCCTGCCGTACTTCAGAGGACTTCGCGCCCGGTTCCAATCCCAGCACTCGAAAATCGGCTTCTAATAAGGCTTCGGGAGCCATAATCCGAAGTTCCCGTATAATTATGGGCCACGCACGCAGTTCGTCATCGTGCAAAATTTATGATAACTATATATCAGAGCGTTGAGGGGGAAAATGCGATTTTTACGCTTCAGTTTATAATTATAGAAATTACTATCAATGTTGAGCAGAGTAACTATAATCCAAAAAGCATTCCAAGAGCGTATTGGCCGGACAGGACCCACGGAAATATTTAAGCGCCCTGTACCGGGGACCGATAATATCAAAGAGGCGGGGAACCGATGCTCATACTAACCAGAAAACCGGGTGAGTCAATTTTGATCGGCGACGATATACAGATTACAATTACCTCAATCGATCAGAACAAGGTGAGAGTGGGAATCAAGGGCCCTGCGCACATTCCTATATACAGGGAAGAACTTTACAGGAAGATTCAGAAAGAGAATAGGGCTGCGGCACTTATCGGCAAAGACGAGTTCGAGAATCTGCTCGACATCTATTCCAGTGGTCGGAAAGGCGATGGCCCGGACCGGCAATGATTGCCAGAATTGTCACTCAAGGAGCTTTCATGCAGGTTGATACGTCCCGTTTCGGAAAAATAGAGATAGCGGAAAAAGAACTGATCACTTTCCCTTGGGGGATTCCAGGTTTTGAAGAACTCAAAAGCTATGTGCTGCTGGAGTATAAGAACGGTCCGTTTCAATGGCTCCAGTCAGTAGAGGAGCCCTCCGTGGCTTTCGTCGTTTGTGCCCCTGACTTCCTGGGCATGGTATATACCGCGCCGGATGCGAAAAAGAGGCTGATCAACCTGGAACGTGATGAGGACCTGGTCGTCCTCAATATAGTCTCATTCAACCGGGCACAAGGGGCCGTGCACTTTCATGTAAAAAGTCCGCTCCTGTTCAACGTTGCATCAAGGGTCGGGTATCAATGGACAATGGAAGCCGATGAACTTAGAGGTAATCTCACGATTCCCGCCGGCGGTCCTGGACAAGCAGAGTGATTTGTCTTAAAAAAATCGTATGAGATCGAAAATGAGAAGAGAAAATACTGCCGGCAACCCCGGGGCCCTCGGCGGCTTCTCGGTTGCGAGCTACAACATCCATAAGTACGTCGGAATCGACGGTGTATTCGATCCCGAACGTGTCACGCAGGTCATAAAGGAATTGAAGGCGGAGATTGTTGGGCTGCAGGAAATCGACTCACTGTATTACAAAAAGGAAAACCTGGCCGGTGTGATAACGAAAAAAGCCGGCCTGGAGCTGGTGCTGGGGCCGACCAAGCGAAACCGTTACGGCCATTTCGGGAACGCACTGCTGACTTCATGCACGGTGAAAGATGTAAGGCGCATTGATTTGAGCGTATTCGGAAGGTCGCCTAGAGGCGCTCTTGACGTGGACTTGCTGGTAAAAGGGGAAACCATCCGGGTGATAGTGGCCCATCTGGGGCTGGGACTCAGGGAACGCCGCAGGCAGATCAGGCGCCTGCTCGACATCTTTTGCTCAGAGCGCGACAGAATGGAAATAATGCTCGGCGATTTCAACGAATGGCTCCCAGTGGGGAATCCTCTGTGCCGGGTTCACGGTTTTTTTGGAAAATCGCCGCCCTTGCGGACTTTTCCCTCTTTCATGCCTGTTCTGCCGCTTGACAGAATCTGGGTACGGCCCATGGCTTCCCTGCTGAGTATATCAACACACAAGTCGCCGCTGAGTCGAAAGGCTTCGGACCATTTGCCCGTCAAGGCCGTTATCGTTCAAGGCGGCAATACGAACGGCAACACGTTGTGCGAGCAAGTGATTTAGGGCTTGTCCGTCGGGCGGCCCAGGTTCAGACGCCGGTTCTTATAGATCCTTCAGGTGCGGGTAAACCGGACGAAATTTTTAAAGTGCTTTTTGCCCGCAATTCTTGCCAAAAGACCCAAAAGCTCCAGGCCAAAAGTACGCCTCCGGTAATTCAAAACCCCTTTTCATAAATCGCAACAGAATATACTATTGGCCAATTGTGCGCCGATCCAGCGGCCAGGCGCTATATCTCGAAAACAGGACCCGACTTCGTCGATGCTTTATTCCCGAACCTTTTTTTCCTTGGCTATAGCGAATCTGTCGTGCCTCTCCAGCTACGGCGCCTTTTTTCTTTTCCCCCTCTTCATCACGGCCCATGGCGGGGATCAGGTCGACATCGGCATCATTATGGGAGTCTTCGCATTGTCTTCTGTGCTGTGCCGCCCATGGATTTCAAACATGATCGACAGGGTCGGAAGGAAGAAAAGCTATGCGGCAGGCTCGATGATCATGACGCTCATGCCCCTTGCATACCTGTTTTTCAGAGGCGCTCTGGATAGTTTTTATCTTCCTCTAATTATGGTGCGGATCGTTCACGGGATTGGATTCGCGATTTGCATTACTGCCGCATTCACCTACATTGCCGACATAATACCCGATGAACGTCTGAACGGAGGACTCGGGATGTTTGGGATATCCGGGCTTATAGGCACTGCTCTCGGCCCGGTTCTAGCGGAAATCATCATCAACAGGGCAGGATTCGACCTTCTGTTCATCGTTGCGGCCGCTTTGTCCGGTGTGGGGCTGATAATCCAGTATCCACTGAAGGATGCCTACGTTCGCCTGGTCAAGCCGGTTGAGTCCTCATTCTTTCTGGTCCTCCAAAAGAGGCGGGTTGCCATGATAGCCGCCATAGCCCTGCTTTTCGGGTTTGGGCTGGCAGCGGTAAACGGGTTCGTATCGCCGTATGCGAGCGAAAGGCGCATTTCTTTTATGTCGCTCTATTACATCGCATACTCTTGCGCCGCGATCCTCACCCGGCTGTTGGGGGGCAGATTTATTGACCGTCAGGGCGAAGACAGGATCATACCATATGCTCTGGCACTCATGGGCGGGGGGCTGTTGGTGCTGGTGTTCATGAAAGAAAGCGGTCTGCTCTTTTTTTCGGGGTTTGTGACCGGATGCGGCCACGGGTTGCTCTATCCCGCGCTGAACGCCCATGCCCTCAGGGCGGAACCCCAGAATGTCAGGGGCAAGATCACGGGGGCCTACACCGGAAGCATTGATGCCGGGGCGTTCATCGGATCGGTAATCCTGGGATATGTAGGCGAACTTGAGGGTTTCCAGGCCCTATTCCTTGCAGCGGGCGCAGCGGTCCTTTGCGCCATATTTATCTTTCGTCCTGTGAATATATCTAATCTACCCCGCCCCAACGGCTGAAAAAAGCGCGACCAGCACGCCGATCAGGCTCTCCCCTGCTATTATTCCCGAGGCCGCCGGTATAATATGTCCTTCCATACGGGTTTTTCGCACAATCGATGCTATGAGGGCCCCTAGAAAAATAGAGAGCGTGTTCCAAAATGGAATTACAAACGCAAGCCCCAAACCCATTGCTGAAGGAAGACAAGATCGGATTCGCGAAGGCGCCAGGCGATCGAGTGCCGACAGCAGCGCGCCTACAGCTATCCCAATGACAAGGGCAATTCTGGCTGAGCCGTGCAGGCTGGAGAGTCCGTTGGCGAGCAGTTCGGCCACCCCTTTCCACACCTGAGCGCTGGGAGCGGGAAATTTGTCGCCGCCGAGAATGTCGGGCGTTGGCGCCAGAAGGTAGAAACAAGGGACGATAACCGCCGCCCCGGCAAAAATGCCCAAAAATTGTGCAATGAACTGCTTCCTCGGATTTGCCCCGAGAAGATAGCCCGACTTGAGGTCGGTCAGAAGGTCGGCGGAGGAAGCGGCCGCCCCTGCGGTTACCCCCGCGGTCATCAGGTTTGCGGTGATGTTCGAAGGAGCGATGATTCCATAGGATAACTGAGTGATCTTGCCCATTGCGCCAATCGGGGTGATATCGGTTTCTCCCGTTGCGCGGCACGCGACGACCGAGAGGAAGAAAGTCATTATTACCGAGAGCGCGCCCATCCACCATGAGATTGAAAAGTCGACCACCTGGACCGCTACTATCCCGATGCCGGAAACAATAAGCCCTGCTATAAACCAGCTTCCCGGAACCTCTATTCCGTCCATCTTGCTCAAATCCGGATTAGATCCCTTGTCGGCGCTCTTCAACCCCTTCCGCTGCAAAATCTGTCCGGTACCGGCAATCGCTCTCCAAACCGTCTTCCACTGAAAGGCGAAAGTCAGCAGACCTGAGGTCACCATCAGGGCAGTCCCGCCCCAAAGGCTCCAGGCCACAATATTTTTGTATCCCAGTCCGTGGATTATTCCCCTTTCGTAGATATAGGGAGTGATCAGTAAGTAGTTAAGGATGCCTCCCGCCAGCATGCTCCAGGCCACCTTCATTCCTATTATCGCCCCAGCCGCCACCATGATCCCACTTAACTCAAAGGAAACAGTCCAGGAAGCCAGGTTCTGTCCGGCAAGCCTGCCGGGAAATTCGATCATCGCGGGCAACTTCAGGTAGCCCGGCCACCAGGAGAGAGTGTTTTCTCTAAGAAACGCCGTCGCACCGCCAAAAGCGGCTGCTATCCCAAGGCTTTTTGCCTTTCTCGATGCCGCCTCTCCTTTGGCGTAAAGCGAACGCAGAGTCTGGGCCGCTGCGATTCCACTCGGGAAGGGAAGTTGTTCGATGTTTATCATCTGCCTCTTCATAGGGATTGCCAGAAAAACGCCGAGAATCGCCACCAGGACGGTCCATGCCATCAATGTCCAGAAAGGCATGTGATGGCCCTGTATGAGGAAAAGGGCGCTTACCGCGCTCACCATTGTGCTGCCGGTCGAATATCCCGCCGAACTGGCGGCTGACTGCATGCAGTTGTTTTCGAGAATCGAGAGGTTGGAACTGAGGAGTCCCATGCGCCGGAGAACAGCGCCAAGGGTGAAGGAGAGAATGCACGAGGTTATTGCTATACCGAGGCCCCAGCCGGTCTTGAGGCCCACGTAAAGGTTCGACACGCTCATGACGGCGCCCAGCAAACACCCCATGATGACGGCCCTTGTGGTAAGCTGAGGCAGATCACGCCGGTAGATGTTGCTAAACCACTCCAGTTCAATCTCGGACGGGGATTTTCCCCTTGGGTCGATGCCTGTGAAGTCGTCCAGAAAAATCTCCATGAATAGGCTTGGGGTTGATGTGCAAACTACCACCAATAACTCATTTAAACAACCGCACTCCTTCGTCCTGCGCGCTTGTGTCCATGGACGCAACGGAATCTCAAAAATCAGTGTGGCCGGCCTCTCAAATAATTGTTACCATGCGCTGGACCGATTGATTCGTTGTTGGAGCAACCCGGCATGAGAGTGCTGCCGGGATTTCACACGTGAACCGGAACCCAAAAGACAAGGGAAGAGCTATGTTAAAGGTTTTGACGGTCCTTCTGGCGATCTGTGGGATTTTCACCACCTATAGCCCGGTTTGGGCGATAAGCGATGGGGCTGCGAAGCTGCGCCATCTTAACAGCCTTTCCGAATTCACGCCCCCGAAGACTTTTTTAAACGGCAATTTCATTGCAGATGAAATCGAACCGCAATACGTGTTTGGAAAGGTCAAAGACTTTTGGAAATCCCGGTCATATCCGGCGGTTTGGCTTATCGAAGACGGCCAAAAAGACCGGATTAAAAACCGGCAGGACCTGTCGGGTCCCTTTGAATATACACTCTATCTGGAAGAAGACTGTCCTGGGAAGGTTGTATATTACGTTTTCGTAGATCGTACCCAAGGCAAATCCGGCCAGTGGATGGAGTGGCGCAGGGTTTTTCATAAAAGCAAGGCCGACGAGGAATACGGGGCGGTCGGAGCCCTTCTGGAAAAGGCAGCCCAGAGCGGATTTCCCGTTGACGCCGAACTTCGGTTCATCGAAATTGGAGGCAATCTGATTTCGAAAAAACCTGAGGATTTCCTCACAGGCGATCTCAAGATCAGCCCGATATACGACCTCAAGCAGGGCAAGCCTATCACCAAATGATGCTGTGGATCGCTCAGGCGAAGGTCAATTAAGAATTTAGGAATAAAATTTTCACCAAATGTCTGGAGGCCGCGTAATGGAACAAAAAGAGAAATACAAAGGTTTATCACGCCGCAACTTTATCAAAACCATTGGATTGGCGGGAATAGCTTCAACCGGGCTGGATGTGGGCAAAGCCGGGGCCGCTCCGGAACAGGCTGACGCAGGGAAATCCGTCCTCCCCCGGCGCAAGCTGGGTAAAACGGGCGTCGAAGTGTCGGTCCTCACGCTTGGCGGAATGTTCGACACGATCAATAATCAACTGCTGCTCAGGCAGGCCCGCACCTGGGGCGTGAATTTCTGGGACACGGCCGAAGCCTATGGAAATGGTTTGAGCGAGGAGGGCTATGGCCGCTTTTTCGCTCGAAACCCTGATGTAAGGAAGGAAATATTCCTCACTACAAAGTTGCGCCCCAGGGACCCAGGCGCCATGACCGAGGGGCTTGAAGCCTGCCTTAAAAGGCTCTCCACGGATTATGTAGACTTATTCTACCTGCACGCGATAGATGATTTCAGCCAAATTGCTTCGCCCAAGCCATTCAAGCAATGGGCTTCGGAAATGAAAAAGGCCGGCAAAATTAAATTCTTTGGATTCAGCTCTCACAGCAATATGGAAGACAACCTGCTGAGCGCAGCCAAAGAAGACTGGATCGATGTCGTTATGTTTACTTACAACTTCCGGGTTATGAACACCGATAAGATGAAACAAGCGATCGCTGCCTGTACGGATAAGGGAATCGGGCTCGTCGCCATGAAAACCCAGGGAGGCAAACAGGAAAAGACGGAGAGCGAAGCCGAGCTGAAGTTCGCGGAACGATTTCTAGAGCGCGGCTTTACCGATAAGCAGGCCAAGATAATGGCCGTACTGGAAAACCCGCACATTGCAAGCATTTGCTCCCAGATGCCGAGCCTGACGATTCTTTCGGCAAATGTGGCGGCGGCGCGGAATCAGACGAGCCTTAGCCGGAGCGATTTCGAGCTGCTGGAAAGATTTGCCGCCGAAACGCAGGAAAGCTACTGCGCCGGGTGCGGCCGTATCTGCCATGAGGCGGTCGGAGGGGCGGTGCCGGTTAGCGACATAATGAGGTGCCTGATGTACTACCGCGATTACGGGGAACACGGCCTGGCGCGTGAAGTTTACGCCGGCTTGCCGGTCCAGGCCAGGGAGAGGCTCACGCAAGTTGATTATTCTCTCGCGGAAAAGGCCTGCCCGCAAAAACTTGCAATATCGAGGCTCATGCAGGAGGCTTCAGAAATATTGACTTAATAAGGGAAGCAAGAAGCGGGAAGCGAGAAGCGGGAAGCAAGAAGCGGGAAGCAAGAAGCAAGCTCATGTGGGAGGCTTCAGAAATATTGACTTGATAAACAATTTATTGCCTGATAGCAAGTTGCCATCATAGTGGTATTTAAGTTGCGACACTGCTGAAATGCCCAGCAGGGGCTTAATAAATCAGCCCAGGGCCAGTCCCGCACCTCGCGGGACACTACCCTGGGTATGGATGTACACAAGTTGAAACACTATTGTTAAACACAGTAAAGCTGAGTGGGTTGACATATCTCTGTCAAAGGATGGGGATGGGATAGAATTGGTAATCTCCGACGATGGTGTGGGAATGAATTTGGATCAAATCCTCCAGACCAGCGCCACTAGAAGTCTTGGCCCTACTAGAATGAGAGAAAGGGCCGAACTGACCGTGGGGAGCTTCTTGATCGAGTCCACTCTTGGTGAAGGTACGACTATCCGAGCCTCCCGGCCAATTGAAGTTGAGAATCAATAGCAAAAAGATTGAATCACTCAATAGCCCTCAGCATCAAACCTCCCAGCTTCATATCTAAAATACACTCTTGTTTTCCTGAAAAGTTGCTACATTTCTCCTTTTTGTTGAGAAATGGAACGCCACAATCGTCGCCGTTTTCGAATCATTTATTTTTCGAGTCATCGCAAACTGACTCTTTAGAGATTCGCAAGCTGCTTTTACTTTTCTGCACGAAGCTTTCTCGCAATAATTAGACGACTTCTTCGCGCTGAAATCGTGCCGGATTTTCCCGTGTTTAAGCATTGTTATGCGATATCGCGTTCTTGGGCGAGAGCGTCAGGCCATCCATGGGCTTGATCATCAGGCGGCTTGTAACGCTTGGGGCAAGGACGGTGTGGTGGTATGTACATGTTGCGTCGGCTTTTCCCATCTCCCGGTACTATCGCATTCTATTCGCCGGAGCCTCCCCAACACCATGAGGGGCTGGAAGCGGGCTATTAACTGCCGAGATGGTGGTATGCCCTCAAATTTGTCCAAATTGGTCTGATCGGCATTTTTGCTTGGGGTTTTGATGGGAACATCGTATGATTTAAAGACATTCGGCATTCCAAGAACTTTTCCGGATGGAATCCGACCGGGAAATGTGGTTCGGCTCCGTTTGGGGTCAAGTTGACGCATTATTCAGGGTAAACATATACCGCTGCATCGCGGGGGGATACATGGCAACTCAAAAGAGTTTTACCACAGACAATGATCTTCTTTCTTCTTCGCTGGAGAACGATGTCCTGGTGATTAGACAGAAACAGCATATCAAGGCCCTGACCCAGGACATTGACGCAATATACTCATTTTACAACTATCAACAGTCCATACTCGCAAGCAAATCGTACAAGGCAATGGTCATGTTTGCCTGTCCGGATAAGGACGAATACATCGAATACAGCATGTTCCTGTGTAAAGCGCTCTCAGCCAAGAACCATAATCTGCTCATTGACCGGTTGTCAAACACGGTCAACTACCTCATCAGCACGCTATCGAGACTTAACTGCATTACGGTTTACGCCGGGCGGGGAACGGTCTCAATGTTTCATCTGAATCTCAGCCTGGCCTACGACTACCGCATTGTCGCGGACGACACTGTATTCGAGAACGCCGGCGCAGAGATCGGGATGATCACCAAAGGAAGCGGGTATTTCCTGCCGCGCTTGCTTGGGGTTAGGAAGGCCACCGAGGTGTTGCAGTGGAAGACCTTTTGCGCCGAAGATGCCCTGAATTTGGGGTTGATCGACCGGATCGTTCCGGTGTCAAAGCTGGAAGAAGAGACGATGCGATTCGTGGCTGCGAATTTGGAGGCTTCTGTTTCGACCCTGCTCAGCATCCGCAAGTTGTTCAAGTGCGACCCAGAGGAGCTTCAGCGTAGCCTGGAGCTGGAAGACCGGCTCATCAAAGAGCGTCTTCAATCGCCTGATTTCAGAAAGACCTTCGGCGAATACTGCATAAAAACATTCGGGTGTGACATAGAGTCATTGGGGGAAGGGCAACCGTAGGCGTAATAGCCGGGAAGCACTGCGTCTGTGGTATTTTTTGTATAGGCTCACGTCGGTATCGAATGACGTTTCGATGCCGGGATGCCAAAAAAGAGGTTCTTCATGAAAATGAGTATCCGGGAGCCAGGGAAAATCTTTGCTTATATGTCTTGCCCATTGGTGGGTTCGGAGCGAATCTGCTGATACCACCGATTTTGGAGCCTGTTGCTCATTGTTCGCGTACGTGTCAAAATATATCTGTCATGGCCGTTATGCGTTCTTCACTCCGATGACCTCTGCATCCTGGCAAGTAGTACTAAGATTTTCTCTGTGATTTTGAAAGCCTATTGCGAAGCGATATTAGGATATCGTTCTGAGAGCCTCAAGCCGTCTACAGACTGTATCATCAGGCGACGTGCAAAAAGGTAGGAGCCGGAATGGTCTGCCAGGCCAGGGGCTGGTACGTGCATGTTGCGTCCGCTTTTCTCTGGCCCGTCACCATGCATGATTGTCGTCTGAGCCCCATCCGATACCTGGGGCGGGAGAATGAGACCATCAACTGCGGAGATGGTGGTGTGGGCTGAAATTGTCAAAACCGGTCCTGTCGACCTTTCTCTTGCGTCTTTCATTAGCATATTGGGCGAATCGCTGGGCCTATAAGGTGTCCGGAGAGGTTTTTGGGGTGGTAGACGAACCTGAAATGCCCGTCGAACCCGCTGGTGGTCGGGTTGATGCATTATTCGGAGTAAATTGTCCAGTTATGAAAAACGAAGGGCGTTGCCTCGTGGTGGAATTATGCAGAAACGCCACAATACCTTGTCAGGTGTCAACAAAAAGGGAAGGATGCAACAATGGCAACTAATATCAGAATTATCCACGCGCGCGACTTCATCAGAGTGGCCCCGGAAGGAGATTTCGATCTCGAAGAGAGCCGGAAACTCCTTATGGAGATTGCGTCAGCGACGGCCGGTTTGGTTGACTACGAAATAATCATAGACACTCGAAAGGCTGAGATCGAAATGTCTCCAACCGACCTTTGGTATCTGGCGGCTGAACTCAGCAAGCTTCGTGAGGCCTTTTTCCGAAGGAAGACAGCCGTTCTTTGTCCACTTGAAGAATTTGACAGGGCAGAGTTCTTCGAACTATGCGCCAAGAACAGAGGCTTCCAGGTAAAGGCATTCACTTCTTTCGAAGATGCAATCGAATGGCTGACTGCCAATGAGACCTGACGCCCGACATTTTTAAGGCCACGTCAGGTTGTTGGTTTATCCTGAGACAGGATTTTGTTCACGGTTGTGGCCAAGTCCCTCAAGTCTATCGGCTTCATGAGGAATCCTTTGATCCCCACACGCTTGGTCCAGTTTTCATCAACGGCCGCACTAAATCCCGTGCAGAGGATTATGGGGGTATCGGGGCGGATCTTCAGAATTTCTCTTGCCAGATCGATCCCCGTCATATGAGGCATCGTTAGATCGGTGATGACCAGATCAAAGCTATCGGCGCGTGATCTGAAAGCCTCGAGCGCATCGTAACTGCCATATCTTTCGGCGACATCATAACCCAGGCACTCAAGCATCTCCTTTAGCATATCGACTATAGGTTTTTCGTCATCGACCACCAGAACGAGACCCTTTCCGATGGGAAGAGGTTCCAGGGCGTCGACCATTGGCGCCTGCAGCATTTTCGTTCTCGGGAAATAGACATCAAAAGTGGCCCCTTGGTCCGGCTCGCTGAACACGGCGATGCCTCCGGACAGTTTTTGAACGATTCCGTAGATCAGGGCCAGACCCAAACCGGTCCCCTCAGAGGGTCCCTTGGTGGTAAAATATGGTTCGAAGATTCGCTGTTTTACCGCTTCGTTCATCCCGTGTCCCGTGTCGGCGACACTCAGTCTCAGGTAAGGCCCCGGGGTCAAGTCCGGAACTTCACTGATGGCGACTGATTCGATATCCACATTTTTCAGGGTGATGGACAACTCTCCTGCTTTCCCGCGCATAGCGTGAGCGGCGTTCGTGCACAGGTTCATGAGCACCTGGTGAATTTGCGTGGGATCTGCCAACACGGTGCTGTCCATTGTATCCGCATCAAGACCCTGAAGTATCTGTATGGTAGAGGGTAATGACGATCTAAGCAGCTTAATCGTTTCTTTTACCAGAAGACTGACTTGCACAGGCCTGTGTTCCTGTTCCGTCTTGCGGCTGAAAGTGAGTATTTGTTTGACAAGTTCCCTGGCGCGGTTGCCGGAGAGAAGAATCTGTTCCATGTTATGGTGCAAACGGCTGTCTTTTGGAACTGCATTCAGTGAGATCTCGGCATAACCAATTATCGGCATAAGTATGTTGTTAAAGTCATGCGCAATTCCTCCAGCCAGCGTACCGATAGCCTCCATTTTGTGGGCTTGATTCAGTTGGGACGTTAGCCTCTTGCTCTCGGTGATGTCCTGGGCCGTGCCCTCAATGCGGACTATCTTGCCATTGACATCATGAACAGCATGCGAACTGAGAGAAATCCATGCAACGCTATTATCCTTCCTGAACATCTGCGCCTCAAATTCTTGAACCATTCCCCGCTCTTCAAGCAGGCGGAGCGCTTCGGAGCGGCGATTGGGATTGACATAGAGTTGTCGAGATATGTTGCTTATCGTATTCAATACCTCTTCCGGCGAATCATAGCCAAGGATACGGGCACAAGCCATATTAAGGCTTAAGAATCTTCCTTCCGGGGTTACTTGAAATATGCCCATTACGGAATTCTCGAATATGCCCCTGTATTTTGCCTCGGCCTCTACAAGAGTTTCTTGCATTTGCTTGCGCTCGGTGACGTCGCGTATCGACTCGATCGCTCCGGCGACATTTCCCCTGGAGTCAAACAGGGCGCTTGCCGTTCCGCGAAGATATACTTCACCACCCCTGAGTGCCGGCATATATGCTTCGCCGGCAATTGCCCTGTCCGTCCTTTCCATCGCTGCATACTTCTGTTCGATTTCCTGCCGGGATTCGAGAACAAGGTCGATCAGGATGGGTCTTCTTTCTCCGTAAAATGGCAGGGCGTACTCATAATTGCCTTTACCCAGCATATCCGCCGCCCTGATCTGCGTCATCTTTTCGATTGCCCGGTTCCACGCGATGACCTTGCCTTCTTTATCGATAACAAGGGTGGCGTCAGGGAGGAAGTCGATGATGTCCGAGAGTTGTTGACGAGATTCTATAAGCTCCTCATCGGCCTGTTTGCGCTTGGTAATGTCGCGCACGATTGCCTGCAGATGGATTTCACCACCAATCTCGAGACTGTTGAGACTTACTTCTGTATTAACGGATACCCCATCCATACGCAGGGATTCCCATTCAAAGAACTGTGGAGTACCCGCCAGGGCCATATCGATTTTTTTAATAGCTTTTTCCGACGAAAGAAGTCCGTCGGGTTGGGTTTCAGGTGAGATTTCCGCAGGTGAGTGACCGACAATATCTTCTTTACAGCAGCCGAACATCTCCAACGCCTTGTTGTTGCAGTCAATAAAGAGATAATCTTTCTGGATGAAGATGGCATCATTGGCCGAATCAAAGAGAGTACGGAACCTCTGCTCGCTATCTATCAGGGCGTCCTCCGCCTGCTTACGCTCGGTGATGTCCTGATTTACTCCTCGAGTCTTGACGACTTTGCCGGTCTGATCGCAAACAACCCCGTGACGGACAACGATATGGCGCTCCTCCCCATCAGCGCGGATGATCCGGTGCTCGACTTGATGGGTGAAATTGGGATCGGTGGTTGCCAACGCTTTGGCGATTCCGTCAGGGACTACATGAGATTCCTCCAGCGGGATGAACCTGCGGGCATAGGCTTCGGCGGTCATCAGAGGACCCCCTTCCTGCTGGGACGTGGTGCCGTAGAGTGCATAGAACTGCTCGTCGAAAGTAAACATGCCGCTCTTGACATCGTATTCCCACTGCACGAGCTTGGCGATGTCCATTGCTATCTTGAGCCTCGCCTCGCTCTCCTCCAGCGCCTCCAGCGCCCACTTACGCTCGGTGATATCGTTTCCCACGCAAAGGACTTCCACAACCCGCCCATTTTCATCCAGGATGGGTTTGTTGGTCCAGGCGATCCAGACCATCTCGCCGCCGCTGCGCATATTTTCATTGATGTTGCTGGCGTAGCGATCCGGGTTCAGTGCGATATCCTCGATCATCAACCGCAGGTCCCTCCCGGTCGTTGATTCAACTTCCGGAACGATAGTGCCTACGACGTTTTTGCCGACGATTTCCTCTTCGCTGTAGCCGAAAAAGCTCTGGGCAAACTCGTTGAAGAAGGTCACGTTGCCCACGTAGTCCATTCTCAGTATGATGCTGTTGGCATTTTCAACGAGCTCACGATATTTCTCCTCACTGCGTCTCAGCGCATCCTGCGCCTGTCTTTGTTCGGTGATATCCCGGATGGATTCAATGGCCCCCGCACGGTTTCCATGTGCGTCGAACAGAGGCGCGCCGGTGCAAAACACGTAAGCCCCCTGGCCTCCATAGACACACGGAACATAAGTTTCCGCACGCAGAATGCCGCCCTTTTTCGTGACATGCTGGTATTTTGATTCGAGCTCCTCATCGGGGGCATCGAGGAGATCGAGCAGATGCGGCCGCCGGTCCCCGTAAAAGGGGACGGTATAGGCGTGGTCACCCTTGCCTATCATCTCCTCCTTGCTTACCCCGGCCATCTCTTCCATGGCGCGGTTCCAGGCAATAACCTTCTTGTCCCTGTCGACGACGAATGTTGCGTCCGGCAGGAACTCGATGATCTCGTTCAGTTGCCGGTTAGCGGAAATCAGCGCATTCTCTGCCTGCCTGCGCTCGGTGATGTCACGAAGCGATGCGACTCGTCTCTGTGTATTTGCAATCACATCAATGGTGAGCAGGCAGTTCTTTATCCGGTCATGCCTGTCAATAAGACGGAATTCGTATCGGTTCAGAGCGGCCTTTGCATCGGATGCGCGCAGGCGATGCCGGTCCAGCAGACTCTCCAGGTCCTCTTTCACAACAAATTCCGTCCAGCTCTTTTTGTTTTCAATCTCATCTTTCGTGTAACCTGTCAGCTTCTCGAATTCCGCATTTGCGAGTGATATGAGCGTATCTTCTTCGAATATGACCGTGGCCGTGCCCGTGTTTTCAAAAATGGCTCTGTAACGGTTTTCGCTTGCTCTCAGGTCCTCTTCAGCCTGCTTGCAGGCGACTTCGTTTTCCAGATTTTGAAGCGCACGAGCGAGGTCCGCCGCCAAGTTGCTCAAAAGGTCCACCTCCTCCAGATCGAACGCGCACGGCCGGTTAGCCTTGACCGTAAGGACCCCGAAGAGGCTCTCTGCATGAATGAGGGGGAAGGAGGCGATGGAGGCGCCGCCAACGGTCGTGACGAGATCTTTCCAGAGGGCAAAGCGCGAGTCGGTGGCGAGGTCGTTGAATACTACAGCCCGGCGCTCGCGCATAGCCGTGCCCGCAGGCCCCTGTCCGGTCGGGCTGTCATCCCAGGTGATCGGGGCGTGTTGCAGGAAATCCATGTCCCCTCCCGAGTTGGCCACCGGCAACACCCGCTTGGAGTCTGCTTCCGGTTTCCCGATCCACACCATTACATAGCCTCGGGTTTCGACGAGGCTGTCACAGACAGCCTTCAACAGCTCAATCGGATCTTTCTCTCTGTTGATAAGGCTTCCGGCGTCACGAATGGCGCGCAATACGTCGTTGAGATGGCATATTCGCGCATTGCTCTGCTGCAATGCTTCCTGCGCCTGCTTTCGGCTTGTAATATCCCGGATAATCCCCAGAATGAGGACCTCATTACCCAATTCCACGCGGTTAAGGCTTACCTCCGCATCAAACAACGTCCCGTCGCCCCGGCAGTGTCTCCACTCAAAAAACTGCGGCGTCCCGGAAAAAGCGCCGGCCATCTTCTCAATAGCCTCTTCTTTGGAATCTCTTCCAGTGGGCTGAACAGCCGGCGAAACGGCATAGGGATAGTTACCGATAAGTTCCTCTCGCGTGTATCCGTACATTTTTAGAGCGGCATCATTGCAGTCGATAAACTTGTTGTCCAGGACCAAAAATATGGCGTCAGTGGCGCTTTCAAAGAGCGTTCTGTACCTGACCTCACTCTCTCTTAGCGCCTGCTCGGCACGCTTGCGCTCAAGATTCCCCGTCTCAACAAGTGACGCCATTTCATCGAATGATTTAGCGAGCTGACCAAGTTCGTCGGGTGTGTGAGGCAGACCCGTGCGCGTTCCCAACTCTCCGCGGCCCAATAGCAGAACATCGGTGACCAATGGCTTGATCCGGGCTGCAAATGTGAAATTCCCCCAAAGCCATGCCAGAAGCATCGCAGAAAGAGCGGCGATCCCCAGGATCCACTGGTTGCTAAATCCGGAGACGATAACGGCGCCATTGGCAGGCAGGAATATAAACAGTAACAACAACAATAACTTCTTGCGAATGGGCAAGGAGGTTAAGTTTCGTAAGCCGGGCATGGTCCGTCCTCCCAATTGTAGAGCCTCGAGTGCGTAGGTAGGCGGCAGTGATTTCGGAGCGCGAACACCCGCAGGATATTTGACTTTCTCCGTAGGTTCTTTCGCCGCTGATCGTGAAAAGTTTAACACAAAGATCAGGCATCGAAAAGAGAATCCATCGTAAATAATAACTGAATTCCTGACACCCCGGGATTTCAGAAGTCCCGGGGTAGAGCTGAGCGAATCAGAAATCTCCCACTTCGGCCTCATCAAACGGGATTAAATGTCCAGACCTGCCATTTGTACTCATCGAAGCAGTTTTGAGATTTCTGTTTCCCTTGCTTGCATTGGATGTAATCTTCGTAGGCAGTCCGCCAGTTGTCGCCGTACCTGGTTGCGGCGCGTTCCGTACTTTTTCGTGTTTATCGTTCCAAACCTTGGTTTTCTTCCCTGCTGCTGCCCCGTTTGTCGTTCCGCCAACAATGGCTACAAGGTCTTCAACGAACCCTTTCATGTGCGCGGCCTGGGCGTTCATCTCCTGTGAAGCGGCAGCGGACTCTTCGGCGTTTGCGGCATTTTGCTGGACAACTTTGTCCATTTCACTCACGGCTTTGTTAATCTGCTCGATCCCCTGGGCCTGCTCGTTGGAAGCCGCCGCGATCTCACCGACCAGTCCGCTCATCTTTTCTGCACTGGCTGCCACCTGTAGGAACTCCGTGCCCGTCTTTCCAACTATTTCGGATCCTTCTTTGATCTTCGCAACGGTGCCTTCGATGAGGTTAGCGGTATTCTTTGCTGCATCGGCCGCCCGCATGGCAAGATTTCGCACCTCGTCCGCAACAACCGCGAACCCTGCTCCCGCTTCACCTGCCCGTGCAGCCTCCACTGCGGCATTAAGGGCCAGCAGGTTTGTCTGGAATGCAATTTCGTCAATGGTTTTGATAATCTTGGAGGTCTCCTCACTTGCTTTGGAAATCTCCGCCATAGAGGCGGTAAGGCCGCCCATTGAATTATTCGCCCTGGAGACCACCCGGCTGGTTTCGGCCATCAAGTTATTGGCCTCATTGGCGTGCGCGGCATTCTGTTTTGTCATTGACGACATTTCTTCAAGAGACGAAGATGTCTCCTCAATCGAGGCGGCCTGCTCCGAAGCCCCTTCCGCAAGGGATTGGCTACTGGCGGAGACCTGAGCGGATGCTGCGGATACCTGATAGGCGCCTTCATTCAGACCATCGACGACCCGTGTAATCGGTCTCGAAATGCTGCGGGCAAAGAAGAATACCAGGACTATTGTGAAACCGAGGAAAATGACCCCTACCAGGAGAATGCCGTTGCGAATGGCGTGCGCGGATGCCAGAAATTCATTCGTTGGCTGAGTTATCGCGACGCTCCACCCACTGAGCTTTACCGGTGCAAAACCCGCGATTTTGGAGACCCCATCATAAACATAGGACTCTACTCCCGCTTTGTGGGCCAGCATGCTGCTCACAATAGCCTCCATCCCTTTGTTGTTTTTCATGTCCATTTCGAGGATGAATTCTTTTTTGGGATGAGCGATGACGCGTCCATTTCCATCCAACATAAAGGCGTATCCGGTTCTGCCCAGCTTGGTCCCGGCAATTTTTTCAACAAGAAAGTCGATCTTTAAGATAGTAGCGATACTCCCGACGAACTCCCCACCCTCTCCAAGAAGCGGAACACAGATAGGCACTACCGGGTTGCCGCTTATTCTGGACTTGACAACGGTCCCAATGCCCGCCTTGCCGTCTCTGGCGGCCTTGAAGTAATCGCGGTCCGCAACATTGAGGCCCTTGATTTCTCCGTTGCTGCCGTCTGCGAAGACCACTCCTTCAGGGTTCACGACAACAATCGCCTCATACTGACCCCCGATTTGCTTCATAACGTCAGCCAGGTGACGATTCAGCCTATCGATATCCTTTGCGGAATCTTCTGCTTTGCCCTTCGCAACCTTGGCTGCGGTCTCAGTGGTGATCTTCTCCATGGAAAGTTCTTTTGTGAGTTTGATCTCTTCTGAGAGGGCTACCGCGGTCATATCAGCTAGATTTTCCGCGATGTGGGCGGCTTGTTCCCCGGAGAGTTCCGTCAGGGCATCGGAAGCCTTCATCACTGCAAACAGGCCAATAATCACTAGGGGCACTACAACAAGCATGACTCCTCCAAGGGTGAGTCGCGAACCTAATGTCAGCTTCTTCATGTCAATTTTCCTTCCTTTTTTTATGCAGCTTTGTCCAAGAGAATGCAGTCTTCGTTCGTCAACACCCGGTCGATGTTCAGTCAGAAGGATTTTTACGCCGAGCCCTGCCCTATGATTGGGGTTTTTTACATGTCGGCTCAGAAATTTAGATTCAATGATCATGCATGCAAGCCACCTCGACTATGGACTCCATTTAAATAAAATCAGGCATGCCCAGTTACGTGAATATCAGCTAAGTTATAAATGTCCATTGATTTAGACTGTTCATTAGTAAGCATGTTGAGTTTATAGCACGTGATCATGAAAAGTATCTCCGAAACTGCCAGCCTTCTAATTAGATAATCAATTACACAATCTTTAGCTCCGGTCAGCTCCTCTGTTTTAAGAGCATCCTGAATTGTTCGGATTATGGGACGTATAGTGGAGTCGATCTGCCGTTGAGTAGAAGTTGGCTGACTTTTGTCGATTAGGGTACCCCAAACCGCTGCAACGACATTGGAGAGTGGTTCGTTTAAGAGCTCGATAGCATTAAAGTTAAAGATCTTCTTTGTAGCTTCATCAATCTGATTCATTAGCTCATGGATTCTGCGCATATCGACATTAGTCACATCAGTGCTTCCACTCCTGAAAAGTTTACTTAAGCGCTTCATCTGGCTCAATCTCCCTGACATGTCGAATAATTCTCTGCCGGATAGAAAGTTTTAAGCACACCCGTGGGAAATAGTGTGAAACAGACGGTTAACCAATTGCAGATCATTCCAAACACCTGAGCCCGATCATGCCTGCCTGCCGAACGCCACCTCGACCATGAAACTGCCTTGAGACGTTTGGAAGGGGACGGCAAGGCGTGGTCCGTCTGCAATATGTTTTATCGTGTGGCCCTTTCCCCCAACTATTGTGGGTATGCCAGCCTGGAGAATGAATCCGTCCTCGCCTAGGCGCCTCCGGGCATCTCCGCAGATCATGTTGGTAAATTCCCCCACGGCATCTCTCACCTCATGATTCAGCTCGGTGAAAGGCACTCCTAAGAGGTTCGATGCTATGTCTTTTATACACTGCTCGGTGAAAATCAAAGCCATCGAGCCTTGGGCCGCGCCAGTGATCCCGATGATCGCGGAAACATCTCCAATAGCGACATCATCCTTCTTGAGAAATGGCTTTCCGGGTTTGGCGTCAACTTGAGCCATTGTTTTCAGTACATGAACGGCCGCCGCAAGAAAGGGGTTAATAATCTTTACATCCATCATCTGCTCTCCATCACTGACCCGGAGGAATAATCTTGGCGAGTTTTTCCTCGAACATTGCGGGGCTGAAGGGTTTGACAATGTAGTTGCTGACCTTGGCCTGGATAGCCATGATAATATTTTCTTTTTGGGCCTCGGCGGTAACCATCAGGAATGGAAGGCCCTTTAGCCGTTCATCCGCCCTCACTCGCTTCAGCAGCTCAAGCCCGGTCATCGTTGGCATGTTCCAGTCTGAGACGATCAGGTCAACTTTACAGGACTCCAAAAGCTTGAGGGCCTCGGCGCCATTTTCGGCTTCAATTACCTCTTGGAATTGCAGATCTTTCAGGATTTTTCGTACGATGTGCCGCATTGTAGAAAAATCGTCTACAACCATAGCTACCAAGTTCTTGTATGCCACTGAGCCTGATCCTTTCCTGCTTTTTTCACTCCCGAAGGTCGAAATCACATCGCTGAGACCCTCTTTGGGAGCGGCCGATATAACCATTGGCCGCTCCCCCACAATCGGTCCCGAGATCAAAGATCCGTGGCTTCCGCATCATCAAAAGGAATAACCTGCTCCAAGGCAGAATTGGGTGTGTTCAGAGTGACCGAAGCCTTTCCATTGCCTGCCTTGAGATGGCCATTTGCTTTCTTTTCGTATGTTGCAATCATCCTCGGCCCTTTTGCGGCCTTATTCCATGCGGCCTGTTTCATTAATGTCGTGGCGCGTCCGATGCTTGCATGCCCATTAGCGCCTCCGACCAGGGCTACCAGTTCTGACACAAAGTGTTGCATTTGCACTGCCTGGGCGCTCATTTCCTCAGAGGTCGCGGCGGATTGCTCTGCATTGGCTGAATTTTGTTGAACTACCTTATCCATTTCACTTACCGCTTTAGAGATTTGTTCAATCCCCTGGGCCTGCTCATCGGATGCGGCCGTGATCTCACCTATTAAGTCTCCCATTTTACCGGCGCTGATTTGCACCTCGGAGAATTCGGTGTTGGTTTTTTGGACAAGTGCAGAGCCTTCCGTTGTTTTCCTGACTGTCCCTTCAATTAGATTGGCAGTATTCTTTGCCGCCTCAGCAGCTCTCAAAGCCAAATTTCTCACTTCATCGGCAACAACCGCAAATCCAGCTCCTGCCTCGCCGGCCCTGGCGGCTTCAACTGCAGCGTTCAATGCCAGCAGGTTCGTTTGAAAGGCGATTTCGTCAATGGTCTTGATGATCTTGGATGTTTCCGCACTTGCTTTGGAAATCTCTTCCATGGAAGCGGTCAGTTGCGCCATAGATCCGTTGGCCTGACCGACAATCTGCTTGGCCTTCTTCATCAGATCGTTGGCCAGATTTGCGTTTGCGGCATTCTGCTTTGTCATGGAGGCCATCTGTTCCAAAGAAGCCGAAGTTTCCTCGATAGATGCCGCCTGCTCGGATGCTCCTTCGGCGAGAGACTGGCTGGCTGCGGACAACTGGCCGGCGGCCGAAGTGACCTCCTCGGATGCTCCGGACATGCCTCCTATAATTTTCTTCAACGCCCCTGAAACCGATCTGGATGTGAGAACGCTCGTCAATATCCCTATGAGGGAAGTGACAAGGATGATGATCAGCATATTGCCGAAATAATTTTTTATGTCAGTGAAAAGTTCGGCATTGTTCTTGTCCTTGGCATTCTCGAGGTCCTTGAAGCGCGCCTCGGTCCCATCTAAAATGGCTTGTTGGAGAGGCTGCTCGGCCTCGATGTTCTTTATATAGTTGATGGTCAGGTCCCTGACTTTGAGAAGGCTTTCTTTTGCGATTTTTGCCATTCCTTCAAATGGGGTCCCAGCCAGGCTCTTTAAATCTTTCTCTACATTTTCGAGCAAGGCTGCGGTCAGGTCCAAGAGGGCCTTTCTTTCATTAAGGTCCCCCGTCAACCGGCTAAAGAGCACTTGCAACCGGTAATTTGAAGACGTGTTGAAGTTGGCCCCTGCGATCACCAGTCTTTCCAAAGTGCTGACGCCGTCTCCCTTGCTTTCATCCGCCAACTTCTGAACTGCTTGCTGGATGTATTTGTTGGATTGTTCGATGGATAAATCTGTTAATTCATAAATTTGCTTTTCTGTTTTAGAGTTTCCCTCGCGGACTTGCTGGATCTCGTGTACCTTTGCCCATAATTTTTCAAAATTCGAGGACAGATTTTCCTGCCTTAATTCCGGAAGCAGCGCTTCATATCTCTTTTCGAGTTCCGAATAGGAGATTCGCTTGTTAATATAAGCCTGAATACTGAGGGCCACTTTCCGGGTCAGGTCCTCCGCTCTATCGGAATGTTTTTGCTTTTCCGAAAGATCTCCAATCAGCCCATTGGAGTTCACGAAGAAAAAGACGATGGCGCCAAGTAATATTACGTACAATGCATTTGGGAAAAGCATTTTGTGTTGAACCTTGAGATTCCTAATTACACTCATGATAGTTCTCCATTATTTTCTATGGTTTTGTCCTCAGGCAGCCTGTCCAATAAGCTCCATTTCACTAGCGCTCAGCACTCCATCGATATCGAGCAGGATTTTTACACTCCCTGCTGTTTTTGCCATTCCAAGGATGTAGTCCGTGTTCAGAGTGGTCCCGAACTCCGGGGTCTTTTCAATGTCCGATCCCTTGATGTTCAAGACCTCCGAGACCGAATCGACGACGATGCCAATGTGCAGCCTGCGCATGGCTGCATCGATCTCAACCACTACGATGCAGCTCCGTTCGGTATAATTTACCGAAGGCATTGCGAACCGGACCCTTAGATCGATTACAGGGATCACTTTCCCCCTCAGATTAATGACACCCTTTAAGTACTCAGGAGTCTGCGGAATGGGTGTGATCCTCATCATCCCGATAATTTCCTTAACGCGCAATATGCCAATCCCGTACTCCTCATCCCCCAGCGAGAATGTGAGGTATTTACCTTCCCGGTCCACCCGGTAGCTGCCGGTCTCACCTGCCAATGCTCTGTTTTCTTGCATGACGTTAATTCCTCTTGTGGACGACTCTGTTGCGTTCTACATGTCCTTGACATTTCTCCACGCGCCGCAGCATTTTGGCCAAGACAGCGATAACTTCCTCAGAATTCCAGTCAGTGGTGAGAAACCGCGGCTTCAAATCGTGGCCTATTGAAATGGTCTCCTGCTCACAGTCCGGAAGAACGAGGATTACGCGAATTGAGGTCAGAAACTCTCTGATGGAAAGAAGATCGACCAGGTCATCCCGACTGAAAACCACAAGGACTGCAGCAAAAAGATCGTATGCTGAATTGAGAAGAGAATGTTGAAGCTCCTCCAAATTCCGGCACACCACGAGGCTTCCCACAGGAACCAGAAAACGGATCTGATCGAACAGTCCAGAGCTGAAATCGTTTGGATCGGCGCAGTAAAAGATGAGTTTCATAAGCCCGCTCCTTTGCAGCACAATGATTGGCAACAACCATGCCGCAGGATATGGACTCAATCATGTGTAGTTATTTCAGCGTGTTATGGTATAACAGGATGAGTTTGAAAATGCTTGGACATGTCCTATTTACAGGACTAGTTCCTTAATATCGGATAGTGTCCTGGAAACAGGACACTACGAGGGGCAAAAACGGTGTGAGCTGTCATGAATTTGCCAGGGTGGAATTCGTCAGGTTATGCTTTTTCAGAAGGTCGTAGAGGCGGGAGCGGGAAAGGCCCGATACCCGGCAGGCTTCTCTCATATTGCCGCCGGCAAGTGAGGTCAGTTCCATAAGATACGTTCTGTCCATGTTTTCGCGGTAGTTTCTCAAAGAAGGCATAGCTCTCCGGGAGATAAGATCATTATCCGCTCTTGTACGTGGTGGAACTGTACTTTTGATCGAATGTTTGGCAAGGTCGATACGGATATGTTCGGGCAGGTGTTGAGGAAACAGGGTCGGTTCATGGAAAGCTGCAGCCAGACCCCTTTCAAGAGCATGCAACAATTCTCGTACATTGCCGGGCCACTTGTAAGCGCTCAGAGCTCCCATAAAATCGGGTGAAAAACCTTTCAACCCAATGCCGTGGCGCTCACAAAGCTTTGCAATATAGTACCTTGTGATGTCGGCGATGTCCTCTTCCCGCTCGCGCAAAGGCGGCAACTCGATAATGAAGGATCTCAACCGGAATAGAAAGTCATCTCGGAATATCCCTTCATGTACCAGCTTCTGGAGGTCCCGATTGGTCGCAGCAATCAGCCGGAAATCACTTGAAATCTCTGCACCGGTTCCGACCGGGCGGAAACGACGTTCCTGAAGGACACGCAGGAACGCCTTCTGAACCGGGAAAGGCAACTCTCCGACTTCGTCAAGGAAAAGCGTGCCGCCGTCCGCCTGCTTTATTAATCCTTCTCGAGCTTTTTGCGCTCCAGTAAACGCCCCTTTATCGTGGCCGAAAAGGATACTTTCGACAAGCGTTTCGGGCAAAGCAGAGCAATCGACGACGACAAAGGGCTTTTTTGCTCGCAAACTGTTGCTATGGATAGCAGATGCGAATAGTTCCTTACCGGTGCCGGTCTCTCCTGTGATCAGGACATTTGTCTCGATGTTGGCAGCCTGGGCAATAAGCTCGAAGCGCTCCTTCATCCTGGGGCAATTTCCGATGATCCCATCGAGCTTAAGAAGTTTGGGCGCCACCCCGCCCTGCGACTTTCCCTTTCGCTCTTCACGGTACTGGAGGGCACGAATGATAGGCAACGTCATGTCGTGGACCGAAGCTGGTTTTTGAATGTAATCCCACGCGCCGTTTCGAATTGCCAGTTCTGCGCCGTTCTGGTCACCGGATGCGGTGATGATGATGATTTGCGGCTTGGGTTCCGCCTTCTGAATCTGTGCTATTGCATCCAGACCGCTTCCGTCCGGCAATCCGACATCAAGCAGGATCAAATCATGTATTCCGGTTACAGCCTCGCGCAGGCCGTCGGCCAACGTATGGGAACATGTTACGGAATGTCCCATATCATTGATGATGTTGAACAGGATATCGCATACCAACCGGTCGTCATCGATAATCAGAACGCTTGCCATAAGACATCAAACCTTTTGAGGTGAGGGACAACAAGCATTGGATTCAGGTTTTGGCAAGATCTGCAACTGCAATAGCAACTTCTGCAACTCAACATATGTTATTTGATTCTCCAGGAAGTTTCAATACCATCTTACTTGCAGTAAAGAAGGAGATGTCGTCAGGGTTGTCGGCAAAAGCCATGCTATAAAGGTGTCTTGAGATCTTCTTCATTTATCTCTTGCTTTCCACGAGCACACAGCGATTCCCATACACGGCCGATTCCCATCTTTGCTCTGACCTCTCGCATCGTTTCCGCCGCGATTTGCCGCATCTTGAGCGTTCCGCTCCGGATAATTTCATCGATAAGGCCGGGTTTGCTCCTATATAATGCCATCCTCTCCCGAAAAGGACTCAGGAAGTTGTTCAACGCCCTTGCGAGTCTTTCCTTTACCTCCCGGTCGCCGACTTTGCCGGTGCGGTAGCGCTCTTGAAGGTCCTCTACCTCCAAGCTATCCTCGTTGAAAATCCGGTGATAAACAAAAACGGGATTTCCCTCGACGGCGCCCGGAATATCAGCGTGAATACGCTTTGGATCGGTGAACATCCCTTTGACTTTGGCCGTTACAGTTTGTTCGTCATCGCTCAAAAAAATGGCGTTTCCCGCCGATTTGGACATTTTTCCCCGGTTGTCCGTGCCAACAAGCGCTGGAATGTCGCTTAGAAGGGGTTCGGGTTCAGGGAACACAGGGCCGTAAGTGGAGTTGAACTGGCGGGCAAGTTCTCGTGCGATCTCGACGTGGGCCAGGTTTTCCCTGCCGACAGGGACAATATGGGCACGGGCAAGCAAAATGTCCGCGGCCTGGAGGATTGGGTATCCAAGAAGACCGAAGGGAAGCGATTCCTCCGCTATGCTGGCGTCCTGGGCCATCTGTTTGATGCTCGGAAGCCGCAGAAGCCGGTTTACGGATACCAGGTTCTGCAAGTATGTATGAAGTTCGTGGGTCTCGGGCACGGCTGACTGAAGATATATGGCGCTCCTTTCGGGGTCTATTCCCGATGCCAGATAGTCAAGCACAAGGCCTCGAGCATTCGAAAGGATTTGCCTTATATCCTCCCTGCTTTTTTTGGTGGTAAGCATGTGCAGATCGGCGACTACGATGACCGTTTCATACTCATACTGGAGTTTCACCCGGGCTGCTATGCTTCCCACCCAGTGCCCAAGGTGCAATCTGCCGGTCGGGCGGTCACCGGTGAGTATCCTCTTCGGCCTCGTTGAATCGTTCACAGGTGTCCCAACAGCCGCATGCGTTCTTCGGAAGCGGCCAGCCGTTCCTTCTCGAGTTCCGCCCTGGTCAGCCCGCAACCCGAGAGGCGGTGCGGGAGAAGTTTTTGGAATACGGACTGTACGTCCAATTGTCCAACTGATTGCCCGTCGCCTCGGAAAGTGCTTGCAGTCCGGCCCGCAGAAGTATAGCTCAGATTTAAATCGCCTCTGATTCACCTGATTGCCATACCGATCCTATTCCAGCGTACCGTGCCAGTCTCGTCGTCCCAGGACCAATAAATATTTCTTACGGTGCCCTTTACGTTAGACCTTGGAAGGAACCCCCAAAATCTACTATCATTGCAGTGATCCCGATTGTCTCCCATTACAAGATAGTTGTCGCGTGGCACTAGAACAGGGCCATAATTATCCCTGGCAGGGAGTATATTGGGATCGTCGTGAAAGATGAAGGCTTCTTTGGATTGCTCACCATTTACAAACAGGTCCTTGGCGCGAATTTCAAATGTATCACCACCCACAGCCACGACCCTCATTACAAAAATGCTGATCGGGTTTTTCGGGTACTCGAACACTATTATGTCTCCCTTGTGAGGATTTCGTGCCCACGGTCTCAGGTCGGCAATAATATGATCTCCGGGAAGCAGTGTTGGTTGCATACTGCCGGAAGCAATCTTATAAGCCTTGATGAAGTAGCTGTGAACAAACGTTGAAAATGCTGCTCCCGCTACACATACAAGAATGAACATACAAATGTAGACACTTGGCCTATTGTATGACTTGAGTTTATATTCATGGCCAAGTCTGTGAGCTACCCATATTGCATCAATTGCAACTACAAAGTAGTAAACAAATGCTAATAAGAAACATGCATTCAGAACAAATGCGGTGTATTCAGCGTTGAGCCAAAATGCCATCCCGGTAAAGATAATTACAGGCAGCGCTAGAATAAGTAGCCCTTTGCGAGCCTGTCCGTTGTAGATCTGACCTAGTCCGGGTTCAAGAATGCTCAACAAGCCCGCAATCCACCACCTTCTGCGATTGTTGACCATTTAGCCGTTTCCTTTCGCTAGAATGCCTTTAGCCGAAGTAATGTATCAAGTTGTGCGCTATGTATATACTCATTTTGGGATCGGATTCTACCAGAACGAACTTCTGGAACAACCCCAAAGCCCTAAAAACTATACGATTTCCCGATTGAACATGCAAGTGATATGTCAATGTCATGGAAACCACGCCAGCGAGCAAAAACCATGCTTGAATTATGCAGTAATGATGTTGTTTAGATTATTTTGCTCCTGCCTTGATAAGCAGTTCGGTTACCTCTTTTTGGCCTTTCTCAGAGGCAACCGTCAACGCGGTTTTGCTGTCATTCATTTTTGCATTGACGTCGGCTCCCTTAGCTAACAATGTCTGCACGATCTCTTTGTGACCATTCATGGAGGCACTCGTCAACGCGGTTTCGCCCCTGTTGTTCTTTGCATTGACGTCGGCGCCTTTATCAAGTAGTGTCTGTACTACCTCTTTGTGGCCTTTATAAGAGGCAAACATCAACGCGGTTATGCCGGCGTTGGTCTTGGTATTGATGTTAGCTCCCTTGGTAAGCAGCAACTGCACAATCTTAAGGTGGCCTTTACTTGAGGCATTCGTCAACGCGGTAGTACCATTGTCGTTGGTCCTAGCATTGACGTCGGCCCCCTTGGCAATCAGCAACTCCACGACATCTTTGTGGCCACTCGCAGAGGCATTCATCAACGCTGTTGCGCCGTTGTTGCCCTTGGCATTGATGTCGGCACCCTTATCTAATAATGCTTGCACGATCTCTTTGTAACCGTAATAGGAAGCACTCATCAACGCGGTAGCGCCGTCGTTGCACTTGGCATTGATGTCAGCCCCCTTTGCAAGCAGCAACTGCACGGTCTTAAGGTGGCCATTAGTTGAGGCATTCGTCAACGCGGTAGCGCCGTTGTCGTTGATCTTGGCATTGATGTCGGCCCCATTATCTAATAATGTCTGCACTATCTCCTCGTGACCATTCAGGGAGGCATTCGTCAAGGCTGTAGCGCCTTGGTTGCCCTTAGCATTGACGTCGGCCCCATTGGCAATGAAGCCTTTAACGGCAGCCAGATCACCGCACTTTGCCGCTTCGAGGAAGTCTTCATTCACACCAGCGATAGCGACAGTCGCCCATAAAGCGAAGACCACCATAAACGCCGCCAGTATTCTTGCCTTATAACCTGATTGTCCTGAAGCCATCCTGTTGCCTCCTGTCGATATTCAACGGGAATAATGCATCAATTTCTGCATCATGCACCCAAACTGCATGTTGGGATCGGATTATTGCCCGAAAAACTGCCGCTGCGCTCCTTAAACCCTTAAAAACCATACGATTTTCAGATCGGACATGCAAGAGATATCTCAGTGGGATCCGTTCTTGCGATTTCAGACACACCTCCATCCCCGGAGTTTTGTAGCCCGCTTTCCGCCTGTGAGAGCGAAAAGGTTCAGGCGAATAAAATGCGATAGTACCGGGTTACTGGAAAAGCCGACGCAACGTGTACGTACCACCTCCGGGCATGGTAGATCACTCTGGCCCCAACCTTTACAAATCGCTTGATGACCCAGTCTATGGATGGTTTGGCGCTCTCAAAACGATATCCAATATCGCCTCGCAACATACATCCCAAATCACAGAGAAAATCGTACCATTGCTTGCCAATGTGGAGAATCCTGCTCGGACTGTGGTGAGAACGACAATGATACTAATATATTAATCAGGCAACCGCCCCCTTACATAACGCCACATAGGAGAGCTGCTTTAACCTCTCAAGTGATTTTGTTTGGGTCAGTACAGGGAGAGCGGATTATCCTGAAAATGCTAAAATTGGCCTCAATGACGCACCACTTGCGTTTATGATCGGGATATAGGACAATTGAACGGGCCTTCCGGGTGTCCCAAGAGGTTTAAGGTGGAATCCGACCCCAAAATACGGTCGGAATCAGTTATTGGGAAAGTTGAGGCATTATTAAGGTTTAAATATTGTCTTCAAACATCTGAGAACCCGAATCTGCTCACACATATTTCCGCCTCATTTGCGGCCGATGCTCTTGTCGCTGACAATCCTGCGGAAGAAGATGACCGGGCGAGAGATGCAGGATGGAGGGGTAATGGCGTCTGAGGTTGTGGAGATGTCAGGCGATCAACTTAAATCGATCGCAGTAAGCGCCGCCTTCCTTTGGGAGAGGGCCGGCCAGGCAATTCCCCCTGTGTGCCCTGGACCGCTGCAAGAGGAGACAGAGTCCAAACTAAAAAAATGGCTGGAAGTGACAGCCGAAGGGGACCGGGAACTCTTTGAAAAGCGTCTTTCTTACGACGGACTCCATTTGAATACGGCGGGCTCGCTTTTGGAAAGTGTCAAAGTTCTGCCCGGTATGGAAGCACCGCTGTGGACTGCGGTCTTAAATGAAGTCTTGCGCAAGATGCCCGGTTTTCGCCCGCTCGGTCCGAGACCCGACCTCCTTGAAAAATGCGCGTTTTTAGACAAAGACGAACCCATTCCATTTGAGGAATTGCTGCTGCCGTTCATCGATGTGGCACGCGATAGAATAGTCGCAGCAACGATGGGCAAATATCGTTTTCTGGCGGACAAAGCTCGTGCCGGCCTTGAACGCTCCCTTTTACAAAGGCTCTCCTTTTTAAGCGCACGTGTCTTGCTGGTAGAATTCCGCACCTTTCTAGCATGCCGGCAAATGTTTGGACAAAGCCGTCTCGATTCGCCAGGCAGCAACGATTCGCGGGAAAACTACCTGAGATTTGTCAATGCCACATACGAGGAAAGCTGGGCGCCTCTTTTCGAGGAATATTGCGTGCTGTCCCGCCTGATGGCCACCGTACTTATCCTGTGGGTGGAAGCCACCGACGAATTTCTGCAGCGATTTGAAAAGGACCTCCCGGAACTTCGAACCGTTTTCCTCGGCCAGGGAGATCCCGGGATTATCGCCAATGTCAAGACGGGCCTCTCAGATCCTCACGACGGAGGGCGCACGGTCCTGCTGATTGAATTCCGTTCCGGAGCGAAGGTGGTATACAAGCCCAAGAGTCTCGATCTGGATATTCACTATTTCCGCCTTGTCGACTGGCTGAATGGCCTTGAGCAGACCCTTTCTCTGCGCTGTTTGAAAATAGTAAGCCGCAACGGCTACGGCTGGGTTGAATTTGTTGACAACTCGGTTTGCAGGGAGGAAGAAGACGTTCGCCGGTTTTACCGGCGATCTGGCCTGTTTCTTTGCCTCGTCTACGCGCTCAACGGAGTGGACTTCCATTACGAAAACATCGTGGCATGCGGGGAACATCCGGTTCCAGTCGATCTGGAAACGATTTATCATCACGCTACACACAGCCCTGTCGAGGACACCGACCTGACGGATGCTGTTTCAGAACTCCTGCGGGATTCCGTCCTGGGAACGCATCTGCTTCACAACCCCGTTAAATTCCTGGGCCGGTATATTGACATTTCCGGCCTGACGTACTCGGCCGAGGATGAATTCGAGTTGCTAACCTGGAAAAAAGTGAATACGGACAGCATGGACTACAGCTATGAGATCGTTAAATCTCAATTTTCCGATAACCTGCCAAGATTCAATGAGAAATACGTATCACCCTACGACTGCGTTGAAGAAATCGTGGATGGATTCGGGCAAATGTATCGACTGCTTGTCGAGCATAAGGGAATTCTTCTGGCTGAAGGCAGTCCGTTGCACCATGTATTCCGGCAGGAGGCACGTTTCGTTTTCCGCGCTACCGCTTTCTATATGTCAGTTTTGAAAAATGCATCGCACCCCGCTTATCTCCGTGATGGAGTCGATCATTCCATACAGTTGGAAATACTTACCCGGTATTTTTTGATGTCGAGATGGAATGGAAAGCCCGAACTCTGGCCGCTCGTTCGGGAAGAATTGGAAGCCTTGTGGAGAAGCGACATCCCCAAGTTTGCCGCCTTTGGAGACCAGAGTTCTTTAACGAAACAATCCGGCGAAATTATCCCCGATTGTTTTCCGGTTTCCGCCTGGGACAGGGTTCAGAAGAAGATTCGAAATCTTGGCGAAAAGGACCTGGAGTGGCAGATATCGCTGATCAAGGGTTCTCTTAATGCCCGCTATGCCAAAAGGCATGGGAGTTACCAATCCCTGGAACGACATGCAGACGGCCCTAATGCGATCCCGCTTCTAACCAGGGAAGAGTTGTTGGCCGGCGCCGTGGCGGTGGCGGGCGAAATCCAGGGGGCCGCCGTCTATGCGGAAAAGGGAGAACCCAGTTGGCTGGTTCTGGAGCACCTGCCGGGGGTTGAGCAATTTCGTCTGAATGCCGTAAACTACGATCTTTACAGCGGCAGGAGCGGGATCGCGCTGTTCTTCGCTGCGCTTGAAAGGGCATTGCCCGGCCTTGGCTATCGCGATACGGCTTATTCCACTTTGACGCCCGCGCGCCGTTGGCTTGGGCGTGCCGAGGCCAGGGAGATCGAATCTCTGGGAATCGGGGGGGTGCTCGGCCTGCCATCCATAGCCTACACGCTCGCGCGCGTCGGTACATTTTTCAACGACGCCGATTTGCTGGAAGAAGCGAAATGCGCTGTTCTACGGATAGGCAAAGAACAAATCGACTCCGATAGTGTTCTGGACGTGATCGGCGGGTCGGCTGGGACCATCCTCTGTCTCACGGCCTGTCACAAAGCCATTGGGGCAGGTGAAATTCTCGATAAGGCTGTGGCTTGCGGCCGCCATTTACTGGCAAAGCGCGAGGTGAATGAGTCAGGTTTAAGAGCCTGGCCCACTATGGGGAAGAGACATCTTACGGGCTTCTCGCACGGCGCCGCCGGCATAGCCTATGCTCTTCTCAAACTTTACCGGGAAACCGGAGACCGGGAGTTTTACAATGCTGCGCAAGAGGGAATCAATTTCGAGAACCATGAGTTCGTGCCGGAGAAGAACAATTGGCCGGATCATAGAGAGTTGAACCAAAAAGGCAGCAAAGAGACAGGGCCGAACTTTTCGGTCTCCTGGTGCCACGGCGCGCCGGGAATCGGACTCGCGCGACTCGGAGCATTGGATGTCATGGACTCACAGAGCATCAGAAACGATATTCGATGTGCCCTAATAACCACGGAGCAATGCGGCGAGTTGACGCAGGACCACATCTGTTGCGGAAATGCGGGGCTTGCGGAAACACTGCTGGTTGCAGGCGGCAAGCTTCACGATCCAGGGTGGACGCAGAAGGCTTTGCGGATCATGTCGAATATTGCCGTACGAATCAAAGGAGGCTCAATCGGCGGAGACACGTTCAGGAACGGCTTTTGCCACCCCAGCCTGTTTCAGGGCGCGGCGGGAGTGGGCTACCAGTTCCTGCGCCTGTCCTGTCCCGAGAAAATCCCTTCCGTCCTTTTGCTGGAATAAGTTACGCAATTACGTGCACGGATTGTCCCCATAACATGGAAGCGAACGGGGCACGTCTAATTCCCCTGGAAAAGGAGGCAGCAATCTTGACCGAGGAAGAACTGAGGAAGGCCATAACAAAGATATTCAAAAGATCGCAAACGGACCTGGAATTCCGTAAACTCTGCCTGATCAATCCTTCGGAAGCAGTCCTGCAAGTCTGCGGTAAGCCCCTTCCGGAAGGTGTTAAAATTAAATTCCTCGAACCGGAAACGGGGTCACCTCGGGCGGAAAGCGATAAGCCGTCGGTCGACGATGAGTGAGGATCATCGTCAAATCAGCTTGATTCATCATCGATTATCTTGCAGCGTCACCACGGGTATTGCTGCGTTTTAGCCATCAGGGGCCCAGCCCCTTCCTGACCCGTAAATTTCAGGACCAAGAGGACTGAAGCCATGCTTAGCGGCGCTCCGCTTCGGCTCATAAATCTTTGGCGGCACGAGGGACGATGCATGGCCCGCTGGAGTCATTCAAGCCGAAAGCTCCTGTTCCGGAGCCTTGCCCCTTCTGCATAAGCGACTGAAGCCGGTCCTGAACCCCCGATGCACGCATGTGAAAGGCCGCGGGGCGTCAAGGGCGCAGTCAAGGGCCTCGTACAACACATCAACGCTTTTCGTTTTGCGGCCCGCTTCGATATCGCTTCCTATTACGATTCCATCCAGCACCACACGCTCCTCGACCTGCTGGACAAGGCCGGTGTGGAGGAGTCTTTTCGGGCTTTGGTGCGTCAATACCTCGAATTGCCGGATCAAAAACGCACCGGGCGGGGCATGGTGGCGGGTAGCGGGCTCTCTCCACTGCTGGGCGCCCTTTATCTGCTGCCGCTCGATGATGCCATGGACAGGCTTACTGCCAAAACGGGACTTTACTATGTTCGCTACATGGACGATATGCTCATCCTGGCGAAAACCCGCTGGCATTTGAGGACCGCCATCCGGGAGCTTATCGGAGTGACGCTCTCGCTGGGCCTGGAACTGCATCAAAAGAAACGCTTTATCGGCCGTATCGACAACGGTTTTGATTTCCTGGGGTACCGGATTCACCCATCCCGCAAGCTGCGCACGTCCACAGAAAGTTTGCAGCGTTTAGCGACCCGTGCTCGCCGGCTTTACGAGCAAGGAGCCGAAACTTGTCGGCTCCGGCAGTACGTGACCCGCTGGACACACTGGCTTTGGGGTGGACTCGATGGACATGTGTCCCGCAAAGGAGGCCTTAGGCGCTACCTGGTTTTCGTTCTCAAACAATTGCAGATCGGCGGGGTCTCCCTTCCGAGGAGGTGAAGCTTCCCCCTGTCTCCGACGGGGAGAAGCTGCCTCCACCTCCGGATCGCAATTCTGGCACGACATGGACCACTCGTGCATGCTCGTCTCTCGGCGAGTGGCCCGCGCGCCTCAGCACGAGCGGGAACATGGACAAACCGGTGTGGAGGTTGGGGATTGCCCTGCCGCCACTTTTTCCAAATCCACGTCCGGAACTTCATATGGCAAAACAGGCGGAAGAACAAAATACCATGCCTTATCCGTTTTCTCCAGCATGCGGACCTCGACGTCCGGGGGAATCTCCACGCCTCCCTCGCTTAACACTGCCGCTGGCTCGGCCAGCAATTTCTTCTTGAATCCAGCCTCGCACCGAGCCTTGGCGGTAATCTGCTGCCATTTCCTGGCTTGCTCTCCCTGGACCATGGTGCTTCTCCTTTTGTGGGGGTGTGAGGTTCTTTCCGATACCGGCATTGCCTGGATTGACAATCTTTGTCCTGAACATCTACAGCACAGTACCACAAAATACATGCCATTGTAAAGCAACTTGGCAAGTGCTTGATCGGACAGCAAAAAGGAGCAGGCATGATCGGCGTCCCGCATCGGTTTATTTTAAAATATACGCTTGTCCGTGTTTTGCTTCACTATGCCGTAGTTTTATCAGTACTATCTCACGCGATGCGTCGAAATGATCCGCCCTGGGGCCGGTCAGCCGGGAGGGAAGCCAACTGGGCTTCACGGCTTCCATCTCGCGCGAATCGCCGCCAGGCCGTAAAGCTCGACCATCCCGGTTCCAGCACGGCAAATGGGCTTACTCGGGGTTCTCGATGCACAACCAGGGCAATATCTGAGGCCACTGTACGTAACAAATCCTGAAAATGCCGGTCAGTCAAGCCCATGGAAAGTCAACCTTGCTTGCCAATTTCGAAAGAGTCCGGTTTGCAGCGATTCGGTAAACAAATGATTCGAAAACGGCGAAGATTTTGGAGTTTGGTTTCTTAACAACGAGCAGAGTACGTGGAGTTTCCCTTTTCCGTGCCGAACGTCTCGCATGACACTCGCGGGTGCACCGCATCTCTATCCATGCGATTGGCTGTCAATCTTTTCAGTTCTATGATGCAATACTTGCAAATCCTCTGTTTGTTCCATAACGAAAAACTCCGTCGAGTCCATCTCTTTTTTAAAAAGGGGTGCAGATGAAGAAAGGTTCTAATCCGAATGATGCATCAGCCTGATCACCAACGGATCTCGATGGGCATTTCTGGTTCGTCTACAGCACTAAAAACCTCTGAGGACAACTTGATGGCCATAAAACCATCGCCAACGCAAAAGCGGAATCGGCCAAATCCTTCCGTCTCACCACCTTAGGGTTCAGCTTCTGCGCCTTGCGATAGCTTCCCCCCGCCTCTATCTGACGGGCATCAATACGAATGAGGGAGCAGGTGTTGGTGCTAAAAGTACATTTCGTACATATTCCGGCTTCGCAAGAAAATTTTTGGATGGTGAATCATGGTGCAGGAACAGAGAAGGAGGAGGCGGGCGCGGAAAGGAGCCGCCATAAATAGGTGTGACCAGAGATCTCAAAAACCAGTCTCATTGGCCTGTCACTTGCTTGTTCGATTGGAAAATCGCATGGGTTGCGGACTTTGGGGTTGCACCAAAAGTTTCTTAGGGCAGAATCCAACCCCAAAATGCGATTCCGGTGAATGGGGTATAACTTGAAGCACTATTCAGGTCCGATATGTACAAGTATCGGCCAATAGATTATCTTCGAGACTCGCAAAGGGGATTTCCATGCCGGTAAAACATATCTACAGCAGCTGGATTGCCGCAGCGTTTCTCATCCCTCTTGGACTGGCAACGATTTGTCTCGCGGCGGCTTTGCCTTTTGTGCTCCAAAGTCCCATTTTAGGGTTCGTCCTGATGGGCCTTCCCCTGATATTTGCCGGTTTTGTCGCTCTGCTGCATGGATTCGCAGCGGCATTTACCCGGATTGAAATCACGGAAGACGAGCTAAAACTTACCGTTCCGGGGTGGCGCGGTTTTCCAGTGCCACCGTTGCATAGAGCATCTTTTGGATGGAGTGAGGTGTTGGCGGTGCGTCACCGCACAGAGATCTATCGCGTGGCGATTCTACCTTTTGTGCTCGCCGTGCCGTTTCCGGTGGACGTATACGCCATAGATACAAGCCGGCAGCGCTTTATCCTCGGGGGACGATCTGTTGCCAGGCTGCCGGGAGTTGTAGCGGAAATATCCGGCCGATCCGGGCGTCCTCTTCAATCCGAGCGAAAAGTGTGGGCTGGACTTGTGAGTACCCTTTTGAGGGGAGCGCCGCCCTGGCAGTAGCATTCACCGTATGAGATAAATAATCCAAAATCTGCCAAAACTGCACCAATCGGAAAAGTTGTGACCGTCAAATACCTACAGTTTCAAAAACCCCCAATGAATTGAGGAGGTTGGGAAGCCCACAGGTATTGATTCCACTCAAGGGGTTGAGGGTTCAAATCCCATCGCCGGCTCCAGAATGCCCCAACACCTTATACGCAACGAGTATTCCTCGTTTTAAAGCCCATCCAGTAAATGTGTATATCGGCTTGTCATGGCAACGGTTTAGTGTCCGAGCAGGTTCTGTAAGGTAAAAATATCCACCTCTCCTGGGCTTGCTAACCTGGAGGCGAAGGGACCCGCACTACGTTTTGATGTAACCTTTCAGTAAGCTTCTTATGATATAAGTCAATCATACATTACGCCGTAAAAGACTGGGTGGCATTTGCAGAAGTCTTCGGAATGCCGCTTAGCATCGGCGAGTACGAGCCCGTTGCATCCAAGGCCGGGGAGGAAAGCAATTGGAACAATTGCTCCCATGACGGGGGAATCGGGGTGGACGATTACACGATATGGTTATCGTCAAGTGAGAAAGAACTTGACACCCGTAGCAAAATAAAGAGAATCTTTACCATATGAGAGATAGCTCCTGACAGCTGACAGCCACAGTCGGAACGGTGGGATCTTAAGAATAGTCGTCTGGAAAGGGGGTGAGTCGCCACTTGAGGAAATTTTAGTGGGGAATCCATGCAATCCCGGCCTCCGGGCTCGATTGCAAGATTCCTGCTTTTCGCGGTCGTTTCTCATCAACTAAAAGGAGGTGGAAAAAATGGAACATCAGGACTCGCGACAGGATAAAGATAGGCTCGTCGATCCGAGAGTACCCTACGAGCCGCCTAAAGCAACTTTCGTTCCCCTCAACCTCGCAGAGCGGTTAATGCAGCAGTGTGTTCATACTATCCCGCAGGGTTGCGGCGTAAGTTATTCGTGATACCTCATTAGCCGTTGATGCCCTGGCTTTGGGTTCTTGGGAAACCGTCATGAGAGGCGAGCCCTACGGGCCCTGCCGAGGAAAGGGACGTTCCAGGGATTCCTCGTAGGCATCGTTACGGCGCGATGCCGGGCCTGATGTTCGCGCCTGAAATCCGGTCAACGGATTGGAGGCTCGGACGTTAAAACAGGCCTGTAGGGCATGTGAGGGATCTGAAAAGGGGGCGAATGCTGTATTCGCCCCTCGTTTTTCCGGCAACGAGATCGTTGCGGTCATGTCATCAGAAATTATTTCGACCTCACTCGTATTGGCATATGTCTCATCAACAACCACCGGAATTAAGAATCGGACTGTGAGCACTCGAACCGATCAGCCGGGGTGAAATGAATTTTCGGGGTACTCGACCGCGGAATACCTCTTGGAGTGGTTATGAAACGCAAGGATGACTTGTTGTTACAGAACGTGGGTGGTCAAGACCTTCTGGTGCCTCTGGGATCCAAGGTTTTGGACATGAACGGCATGGTGGTGCTCAACCCCACAGGACGCTACATATGGGAACTCCTGGCTGAAGATCGTTCCCTTGAAGACCTGGTGACCGCAGTGGTGGCCCGGTTCAAAGTAGGAGCTGATCGGGCCGGCGCCGACGTCCGGACATTCGTAGACGATTTAAGTCGAAAAGGGTGGATTGACATATGACCGGAGTGCCTACCGAATACGGTCCGCTGGTAAGGGAGTTGCACGAACGAGCGGCAAGGCTCCGCCAGCCCATTAACGGCGCCTTTGAGCTGACCTCTGCCTGCAACCTTTATTGCCGCATGTGCTATGTGCGACATTCCGCTTTCGACAGGACGGTTCGCGGAAAAGAACTGTCGGCCGTTCAATGGTTGGAGCTTGCCCGGCAGGCTAAGGATAACGGCTTGCTCTTCCTGCTTCTTACAGGTGGGGAGATCTTCCTGCGGCGTGACTTTTTCGACATATATGAGCCTCTGACTCGCATGGGGCTTATCATCGCGCTGTTTACCAACGGCACCCTGGTAACGCGTGCAATTGCGGAGCGGCTGGCTCAGGCCCCTCCGAACCGCATGGAGATCACCCTCTACGGGGCCACAGCCGCCACTTACGAGGCGATCACCGGTGTCCCCGGTAGTTTCGCTGCCTGCTGCGCGGGCATTGAAGCCCTTGTGGCTAATCGTGTTCCGCTTGGCCTCAAGACCACCGTTACCCGGTACAATGTGGATGAACTGGAAGACATGCGGCAAATGGCCCACAACTGGGGTCTGCCTTTCAGTGGGGCCTGGATGCTTTCCCATCGGCCCGACGGCCAGCCGTCAGACGTTGAAAATTGTCGATTGTCAGCCGCGGAGTGTGTCGAACTGGAGGCGACCGACCGGGCCTCCGCAGAGGAATGGAGCGAGGCCGCCCTTAGAGAGTTACCTGCGGACAATCACTATAATTTCTACTGCAAGGCAGGCAAGGCCGCATTTACGGTCAACCCGTCCGGTGATATGAATACCTGCCTGCTGCTGCCTGAGCCGGCTGCCCGGCCCCTCGATAGCGGTTTTAAGGCCGCATGGGCGCAGGTGGGAAAGTATGTCGATTCCGCACCGCCACCCTCATCGGTTTGCCTCGCCTGCGATGCGAGAGTCTACTGCGGACGATGCCCTGCGTGGTCACTTATCGAGACCGGTACGCTGACAGCTCCCGCACTCTTTTGGTGCGATATCGCGCGAGCACGAAAGGAGCGCTATGAGTGGCCCGCGTGATATTCCCATTAGCATCGCCGATGTTTTGATCGAGTTTAGGAGTCCGTTTTCCTTTCCAACCTCGAATCCGAGTCCGGTTTTCTAGTGGGGTCAGTACAATGATCGTCCACGCTCGCGAACTGATGCCCGTCATCCTCGCGGCCCTGCAAAGGGGTCAGCACGTCAGGCTGACGGCCACGGGGGGCAGCATGCGTCCCTTCCTTCATAACGGCGATGTGGTGGAGCTTGAACCGCTGGATTCCTTGCCTGTGATAGGAAATGTGGTGCTGGTCCGGTGTGGGTCCGACCGCGAACGATATGTTTTGCATCGACTTGTGCGCGTGAAAGGCGAAAAGCTCTTCATACGTGGTGATGCGCAAACGTCTTGTGAAGGGCCCTTTACGCAAGGAGACGTTCTGGGCAGAGTCACAAAATGCTATTCCAATGGACGCACTCGCAGGCTTGATTCCGGACTATGGCGTTTTGCCGGGCTGGCATGGCATCTGTGCGCCCCTCTCAGTATTTGGTTGCTCCGACTCACTGTTCAGCTCCGGGGGGATCGGAGAGAGAACATTTGAGGTTTACGCCTCGGTCCCGATCCTTTTTGAGAGGTTCAAACTGTGGTTAATGAAATGCCTGGAGACGACCCGGAATGAATGACCTTCCCTCTCATAATCAGGTTTCAACCGGGACTAAAACGGAGCCGTCATGGTTTTCCACAGCAAAATCTTTTTTATGCTCCGTACTCAGGTATGCCGGCAAAAAAGCTTGGGTCTACTTCACGTTGATGATTCTCCAAGGTCTTACCGAAGGTGTCGGCCTGGTTATGTTGATTCCACTCCTGCACCTTATAGGCTTTGATGAGGGAGGAACATCCGACAGAACATCTTTCCTGGTGCGGGCTCTTTTCGACAAGACCGGACTTCCCCTCACCCTGGAAACCATTTTGTGCGCCTACATAGTCATAGTTGGAACGCATGCTATAGCAAGCCGGTACCTGGAAGTACTGAATGCAAGGCTGAGTTTCGGCTATACTCAATTCATGCAGGACCGTGTATATAATGCCTTTGCCAGAGCCGAGTGGCTATGCTCGACACAAATGAGCGGGTCCAACGTAATCCGAGTTCTAACCAGCGACCTGGTTCGGATCGGGTACGCTACCAGGCAACTGCTTGAACTCATTGCCGTAGTTGTACTTACCATCATATATATAGGTGTAGTTCTGTCAATATCGTCCGTTATGGCTTTTTTCGTTCTGGCCAGCGTCACGGTGATTTTTGTTCTTCTGCGACCTTACAGAAGACAGGCGTATAGTTTGGGCGAGGTGTACCAGAAAGCGACAAGTAATTTGTATTTCGTGGCAAACGAACATATCAGCGGCATGAAGGTTGCCAAGAGCTACGGCCTGGAATCAGAGCATGCTGCGAGATTCTCTGTAATAACGAAACGGGTTGCGGCAAAGGGTATTCGCTTCCTTCAGGTGGACGCTGCCACGCAAATGTGCCACCAGATAGGGGCAGCCGTTGCTCTTAGCGCCTTTTTCTATATCGGGGCAAAACTCATTGCCATACCTTCGTCCAGCCTGATATTCGTCGTGTTTGTATTTGCACGCCTTTCACCAAAGGTATCCCTTATCCAACATTTTACGCAATTTATTAGTAACTGCCTCCCGGCTTACCATGCGGCGACTCTCATGCTGAGGCGTTTTGAGGTGTCAGACGAACCACCGCCTCCATCCCTTGTTCGACCTCTTCCGCTTAGAAACGCAATTCGTATAAGTCAGGTATCCTTTTCTTATAACGGCAATGAAGAACGCCACGCTCTATGCAATATAGATCTTGTCATTCCCGCGCGAAGCACAGTCGCCGTGGTTGGTACGTCCGGCAGCGGGAAGACAACTCTTGCCGATCTCATCATGGGACTCGTCGCACCTTCCCATGGTGCGATCTTCGTTGATGGAATGCCACTCACAGGTGAGTTGGTTCACCACTGGCGAAGCTCCATCGGATACGTGCCCCAGGAGACTTTTCTTTTTCACGATACAATTCGGGGCAATCTTCTGTTGGTCAGGCCCGGCGCGGCGGAGGGGGAGCTTTGGGAAGCGCTTCGGCATGCCGCTGCCGACACTTTCGTTGCGGCATTTCCCGATGGACTCGACACTGTCGTCGGCGACAGAGGCATACGGCTCTCGGGCGGGGAGCGACAGCGGATTGCTTTAGCGAGAGCTCTATTGCGGAAACCGACCGTGTTGATTCTCGATGAGGCAACCAGTTCCCTTGATACGGAAAACGAACGACGAATTCTTGATGCTATCGAAGGGCTTCACGGAGAGCTGACGATGGTTGTCATCGCCCACCGGCTTTCCACGATTCGAAGAGCAGATAGTATTGTGGTTTTGGAACAAGGCCGGATTGTGGAAACCGGCACATGGGTATCGCTTTCGCAAAAAGAGGGTGGCCGGTTTTGGGAGCAGATGGCGCAGCAGAATTGAGCCCATAATCGAGATCCGAAAACCCTCCTTTAGTCGGAAAGGTTCTCATATCTGGGCCAAGATCGAAAATTCCCTCTGCTATGCACTTGCGAACCTTTGCAGGACCAAACTCAGCAGAACAAAGATTATCCCTTGCAGTTTGAGCACAGAACACCTCATCATAGATGACCGGTTAGCTGCGCGGTTTATTGACATGCTCCAGCGGTTCAATCCTTCAGCGCCTGTCAGCATCCTGGTTTGGGAGTGCAGCTTGAACATCCATTACCACTCGCACACGTCTAGAAGCCTTGTATTTTGGTGACCCACGACGTAGCCCGCCATCCTGTAGCTGCCCCACCACTGCATGTAGCCGCTGCCCCCGCCGTAAGGGCCGGGGGGCACGCTCATCTTCCCATAGAATGTCCCGTCCGGGTTATAGGTAAAGACTGAGACCCCCGATCTCTCCGTGTGCTCCCACGTCCCGACGAGCGGAAATCCCTGCTGGGCAATGGCCCGGTCAGTCAAAGAGACTGCTGCAAGGGCAACCAGGGCGATGACAGCGATGCAGGACTCGCGAAAGAAACGGCCGCTGGGGCGTCACAGGATATAGGAGGAAGACTTTTTCGAAGCAATTGATGTCAAAATCATATGATCTCCTTCTAACAGGAGCAGGAAACTGTTTTTTTTGCAACACTCCCGGTTACTGGATTTCTCCAGGTTACTCCCGCCACTGCACGACCGGAGGAATCGGGAGTAATCGCAAACGGGGTGATCTTACCATAAATGTCCCCCGCTTTTCGTTCACCTGGACCTACCTGGTCATCGCCAGCCGCAATCCACAATGATCAATTCTTCTGAAATCGTCAGGCAATATGCCACGGTATGCAGCCCGCGCAAACCACGCGCTGGCAAGCCACGATCCGCCTCTAATGACGTGAAATGAGTCGCTCGCCGGTCCTTGCGGATTGCTGTGTGGACTCTCCTGGTAATATGTCGGACCGAACCAATCCTGCACCCATTGCCACACATTCCCGCTCATGTCGTATATCCCCAAACCGTTCGGTGACTTTGTGCCTACACGATGTGTCATGCCGCCTGAATTGCCGGAATACCAGGCAACAGTGCCTGCGCGATTGCTACCGGAATATTTCTCCCTTTTGCCTCCGCTTCGTGCTGCATACTCCCACTCGGCTTCTGTAGGAAGACGGTACTTCTTGCCTGTCAGCTCGTTCAGTTTGGCAATGAATATCAAGGCATCTTCCCATAATATCTGTTCCACCGGGCAGTTGCCCCCACAAGCCTGGAAGTGAGAAGGATTTTTACCCATCACAAACTGCCATTGCGCCTGGGTTACCGGGTACTTACCGATATAAAAGTCATCGACGCACACCTCATGCACAGGTTTTTCATTCTCGGCGCCGTCGCCGAAAGTGTCACCCATCTGGTAGCAGCCGCCTTTAACATACACCATCTCGATTTCCGGCGCGGAATCGGCCAACCCTTCAAAGGCAAATAATAGTGCGCATGTAAGGATAACGCGTATTCCCGTTGTCATCTCCATTCCCTCTCGAACCGGATGCCGATTTTGACCTAAAGACCATTGCCCCGAGCAGTCGAATCCACGGATGAGACTCGTCACACTATCGGGAGTACGGGAGGCCCCTTCGCTTTTTGCCCAAATTCACCAAATATGATCACTGCAAAATGCGCCGAGCGCACCCGGCAATAGGGCGCGAAGCCGTGATTATTCTACGCCGAAATCCCCTGTGACGTTAGCTAAATTTGCCCGCCTTCAGTTCAATACAGTGCGGTAAGTTGCGGCAAATCGAAAGTCAGGGGCAATACAAAGGGCTCGGTTAGTCATTTCACTCGGCAGAATTCTCCCCCCTTTCCAAAGACGGTTTATTCAAGATATTCTCGGCAGCGGTCGATCAACTGCGGATCATGTATTCCGGAGAAACCGAATCCCTTCCAACGATAGGCAGCAATGCGTCTTTCAGGCGATCCGGGTTCGAGCCTGATAAAAGAATCTCCTCGGTGTTCGGCGCACAATACCCCGCTGTCCCCGGGGAGAAGAGCAGCATCCAGGAGCGGCCAGGCAAGCCCTGTTCCCTTCCATTTCGGGATAAGCGCCTCCGGGCGCACCTCATAGACGCATGGACGCAGGCCCTCCTCCTTGTCCATCTCGGAATAATGGCGTTCGAGTGTAAACAGGTATTCAGCGGGTTGAGGGCCGCCGACTTTCATCGATTCGATGGAAACAATCTTCGCATGACGTGTCTTCCAAAGGACTTTCCCTTCACGGTTTGCTTTGAGCAGAAGTCCCGGTTGACGCCCACCCTGCGCCGAATTGCCTTCAGGCCTCAGAGTGATGCCTCTCACCATTAAACAGGGCGCAAGCTTCAAACCGCATCCGGACAGCTCCCTTTCAACTTCGCTGTCCACACCGTTTACGGCCGGCAAGGTAGATGACTCGGCAGTCCGGGTTCGGATACCGGAGCATGAGACCGTTTCGCCCCGGATTCGGCAGTCTGCCAACAGGCCTTCCTTGGTCGATGAATATTTTTGATCGAAGACCAGGTTCCCGAGGGAATAAAATATCGGCCTGCCATTAATACATTCAGGTTTTTGAACAACATGAGGATGATGACCGACAATTATATCAGCGCCGTGTTTTATAAGCCACTTGGCGGCTCGGCGCTGTCTTTTGTCGGGCCAGTCAAGAAATTCACTTCCCCAGTGAATATAGACTACCACCAGGTTTGAGAGGTTCTTTGCCAGGCGAAGCTTTTGCCGGAGGTCTATGCCGGGGACATCGACAGCTTCTTTGTCCCTGCCCGGAATCATTGAAAGAGTGATTAAACCGACGGTCAAATTGTCGAAGTTGATAAACTGAGGAGAGTCCTCATAGGTGAGGGCTGTCATGCCATTTTGCGCAATGAGCCTGCGGGAGGTTTCGAGCCCCGTTCGCCCCAGGTCCGAGCTGTGGTTGTTTGCGAGACCGATGGCTTTGAACCCGGCTTGGCTCAGAAGAGGTATAAACTCATCCCGGATGGAAAAACATGTCTCTTGCGCCGATTTGAGGCAGCTATCGGATGAGCCGACCGCTCCTTCCAGGTTTCCGGCCGCCCAGTCGAAGCCCGAAAGCATGGATTGCAGCGCACGGCTCAGGGCCTGCGGATTGTGGAGCAACCGGCGTTCCACTCCGCGTGACAGAAGAATGTCCCCGGCAAACAGCAGCCGCACTTCCGATTTTTCTCCGCCGTCCGATGTCCCGTGCGAAAGGGGGACAAGTATGAGCCAGACGACGGTGAAGATCGACAGAAGATTCAGAACGGATCTTTCGGTGGACATGCAGGCGAACTCCCGGACACAAAAGGCTCGATCCATCCGGGATGTTGCATGGATGGAAGTGACGCCAGCCATTCTTTGTCATTCATGAGGCGCTTGGAAGCAAATTCATAGAAGGAGTACACAGCGCCTTTGACGACTTCCTTTCGACCGAAATATGGCACGATGTGGTCCCACTCCATCGGTCTGCCGACTGCCGCCATCAAGAACGCGACATTTAGCGGTCCACCCCTTGCCACGTCAGCGATCTTCGGCATCGGATCGGGATTGGAAAGAGCATATTGCTCGCTGGCCAGGCTCTCGAAGATGAGAAGATTATGTTCCGCTATCCGGCCAATGTGCAGGATCTCGTCATATTCCTGGTTTGAGAGTGGTTCTCCTTTTATCTCTTTTTCTGCCATTGTTTTGAAAAGAATCGCTTCTGACTCTGTTTCGGACAGCCGGCGCAAAATCCCTTCCTTGAGGGCCTCCCGCTCATCCTCAGTATCATAGACCTGGATCGTATCGTTCGAAGCATCCCATGATGTTATGTACCGTTCCATCGCGTGGAAAAGCTTCGCAATCGCATCGAACGCCCCCGGGTCCGGTTCTACATAACCTCTGGGCGCTGCCAAAATGATGGGCTCGAAAGCCGCTTCTCCGCACTCCGCAACGGTCCTTTCGTTCACCAGAACTGTTGCGTGACGCAAAGTGGCCCACGACGCAAGCCCAGTCTGAAGCCTCTTTGTGCGCCACAATTCCCTGTCATGGCCTCCGCCGGGAGACGGCACGTTATCCGACCATTGAACGGCAAGCGCTTCAATCCATTTGTTGTAGATATCGGCATCGTCCCCGGCGCCTTTCCCGGTCTCAGCCAATCGCGTCCGAAGGGTTTCCAGCGTTTTTCGAAGCGAAGGGTACTTTTCGATTTCGGTTGCAAGAAGAGAGGTGGCAAAATCGCTGCCCAGCGCCGATGCGATATCCAGCGCCGAGGATATCAGCCGCGGCCCCGAGGGGCCTTTTACCTGTTCGGACTCGGGCCAGTCCGGATGGAACACTGTCGATAGAAGTATCTCATTGTCCAGTCCCCATGAAAGTGGGAAGAGCCGAACCTCTGACGGGTGTTTTACATAGGGGGGCTGCTTGCTTTTATCTTCCCAAATTACGGGAGACCTCGAAGGAGCAATGAAGAAACTGTAGGCAGCTATCCAGGAGCGCGCTTTTGCTTTTACCTCGAGAGGTATTTTTGACAGGTCGTCGGACGGCAACGCCTCGCCTGCCAGCAGGGTCAGATAGTTGAATGCCTTGAAATAGGACTTCATACTGTCACTTGAATCGTAATGCCCGCGGGGCTTTAACCCGGCGAAGTCCACTTCTTTCCCTAGAATGGGGGAGAACTCTTTGCCGCCTGCTTTTTGAATTCTTTGCACCTCGGAGAGCACGTTCTCGTTTTCACTCTCAGCTTTCTTCATATTCATCAGAGTGGAAAAGACTTTCATCCATGGAGAATCTGGCTGGACCTGCCGAAAATAGCCATCCGCTTGCTGGACAAACTCCCAGAAAGCAGGTATGGCCTGCTGCCTCTCACTGACTATAAATGTGCCTTCGTATGCCGCGGCAAAAAGTTCCCAGAAAACGTCCGTGGTCACCAGATAGGGCCGCGTGGGAGTAGATGGATCGTATTCGCCGCACTGGTAGGCTTCGAATTCGTACATGGAGTAGAGCTGGTCATCGGGAAGGTCCCTTAACAACCCCCCATTTTTGGTCAACAGTTCCTCGTCACCTTTGTCATCAGCAAACATCCAGGCATTGGCAACGTCCGCCAGGGGAATCGGCAGGGGCACGTAAACCAGGACCGGCGCCCTGCCTTTATTGGTTAGACCTACGATCCCCTTGCCGTCGGGGACGGAGGAGGGAGTAGAAAGGAAGCTGTATTCAGAGGCAAGGAGGTCCTTTTTCCTCCCGTGGCGGCTGATGAGAGTGACGCCCGCGGACCCCGGGCGCCAGTGGATCTGTGCGAGGCCGTTGGGGACTGGGATTAAAGTCCCTCCGGAAACATCGGGGTAGTTCAGTTTTATGCTCTGCACCCAATGGTCGCCTTTATATTTGGCATAATGAAAGCTGTGCTTTGCATCCTCCCAAAGAAGGATGTGTCCTGCCGGGTGAAATGCCAGAGGAAGTGCCGAAGATGCCTCGATTTCGCTCGGCTGCACCTCGGCGTCCTTAAAGATCGTGAATCCCTTCTTGGGACCGACCGCCTGATACTCGCGCTTGCCGTCTTCGGTTAGCGATTCTATTGCGAAAGTCCCGTCCTGATTTTTAAGGCCGAAGAAGATACGGTAAGCCTTGGTGATTTGAGGATCATCATTAGTATATTCGGTTTCTATGATAAACGGCCTTGGAGCGGGAACAAGCCGCCGGATTTCATGGTTTGTTTTGTAGATCGGCGTTGTGCGCCAGTCGCCGGCGCCTTGGTTCAGGCGTAAAATGACATATTCTCTTCCCTGCTTTCCGGCAAGAAAAATGCTCTTTGCGGCAGGATGCCAAGCCAGGCAGATAGGCGCAAACCCTTTCGGTACCGGCCATGCTATGGTGCTCTCGGGAGCAAGTAAATTCCAGAAGATAATTTTGCTGCCCCCGGTCTGATCTTGCACCAATATTGCAGCCTCCGGGTGGTCTTTTGCCACGTCGAAATCCAAAACCTTTTTGGTCTGGTCGAGTTCGAGAGATTTGCCTTCCGCAGGTGATGGGGCCACCCTGATCTCTTCGATATCGAATGCGCCTGACGGGGTTACGTTGTTCTCGCTACCGAATATGGTCCCAAAGCTCAAGGTCGGAGTGGCAAGAACTATAAACAGCAAACATAGAAGGCTTCTGAACATGACTCAGCTCCTAGGGGAGTCGGCATTTGCCGGTTGCGGATTCTAACACCAACCCAATACCCTTTAACTTGAACCGTTTTTTTAATAATGGATTGCTCCAATGCTCTTGAAATAACCATCGACATGCACGGGAATAATGCATCAACTTCTGCGCTATGTGTCAAAGCTGCATGCAGGGATCAGATTTTTGCCCAAGAAACTTCCGCTGTCCCCTCAAACCCAGGTTGCCCGACCCGGATCATCGTTTTGGCAGAGGCTCACCCGGCGATTCCCGCAGGCTAAGAGAGATCATGCTGCAGATGCCGACACCGTTTTACCGTCTGTCCCGGTGGTGCTCTTTGCTCACGCCTTTAAAAAGAAGGAACCCACCGTCAGTCCGGCCCCGAGCACCATCAGGACGACTCCACATATAAGCAGGGCGCTGTTTCGGCTAGATGATGCGCCCAGCAGCGGTAGGACGTAGGATACCACTCGATTCGGCGAATCCCATTTGAGCTGCTTTGCCTCGGCCGGCATGACCAGCCTGCTGATCCCGCGAATTGAGCCCATCTCACCGGCCGAACCGGTTTCATTGAAGAAAAAGGTCATTTTCGCTTCATCGAGGTTAATGAAAACAGCCCCTTTCGCGGCATCGAGTTCCCAGTGGTTGCCGAGATTGCGCGCCGATCCGAGAATTTTTGCTGAAAAGTTTATTGAATGGTTTGCGTCGTCAAAGTCGAGTTTAGGGTCCACCGCCTCTGCGGCTGCGCGTGCCGAAGAGAGCCAGCGAAGTAAGAGGTAGGGGTTCGAAACGCGTTCCCGCATATATTGATAGAGCTTCATGGATGGGGTCAGCTTGAACATAACGGCGAGGTCGCCGTTTACGAAAAGCGTATACACGCCTTCGGCTCGGATATCGTCCGCCGAACCCGACGCTGGGTACACTAGCAGCGCAGCCAGAAAGCAGAGCCATACTACAACCAGCCTGGCATATTTTCGCGAATCTTTCATGATTGTTCTCCTTAAAAAATGCTGCCGGATGAACCGGACGCCCAAAATCTCCGTCCCGGAAGGCTATGATTTTTGCATGTAAACCGCCACTCTTGCGCCATTTTTGTTGGTAAGCTGGCCCTCCATGGTGCGCCCGTCGGGGCCGAGCCTGAGGTTGAGCTGAAGAGGCAACCCCTGCGGGGCGCTCCCCTGTCCGTCCCTCAAAATTGCCGCGCTGTTGCATTGCGCGGTAAGGCTCTGCCCTTTCAGCGTGCCCACGAAATCATCCCTCTCGTAGTACTGGTGCTGGCGTCCATCATTTTCCCGCAACACATAGGAGCCTGTGACGATCATCAGATACGTGCCGTCTTTGCGCTTGATAATGCATTGCCCGTTGACGACGGTTCCATCAACCCATTTAACGTCATAGCGCCATGGCCCGTCAAGTGCGACCGAAGGCTGCGGAGCGGAAGGTTGCGGTGCAGCTGGTTGGGAGGTGGCTTGTCTGGGCGCAGCGGGGGCGGTGGCGACCGAGCTTGGCGCATTGACCAGGGACATAATGCCCCATGCTTCGAGGATATCGGGGGGCAGGGGGGCCAATTCCGGATTAGCGATACCGCCGGCCCAAGCCGCAGAGAGGTCAACCAGCACGTACCGCCCCGAGCTCTTTAGTTCCTCCCACTCTTTCATCGCATATTTCACGACCGTCACAAAATCTGCGCTCTTGGAATAGCCGTCCTGCACTCCTGTCACTTCAACGCCAAGGAGCGTGCCGCTCGGAGTTTTCGCCATGGGAAAGCAATGCCCATCGAGAACCACTAGGTAAGGTGTTATACTGATCGAATTTAACATGGCCGCGTACAAAATGGCCAAATCGATGCACGTGCCGCTTCGCTTCTGGATGGTATCGCGGGGGTACTGGAGGCTCTGCACAAGCTTGATGTCATAGGAGAGGCTCCGGTCGACCAATGAGGCAGGATGCTGGTAGCTGACGTGAATGGCTCGCATGATGTCATAGAGCGCTTTCATTGCTTTGATGCAGTCCTCGTCGTTGGTCCCAGCCCCCACGCCGCCGGCTTTCTTGTTGGCGATGGACGCCAGCCGCGCCACGACATCGTCGTCCCGCGACACCCAAGCCGCCAACAGGGGCGAATAGGTGGCCTGGTCCCAGAAATCCAAGGTCCTTTCTTCCGAGGTCAGGTCTGAAAATATGAATTCATGACGGTCGAGCATCGACACCGGACGGGTCTCGGTTGACTGGTGCTTCTTGCCCATGCAGTCGACGTACTCGGTTTCCATCAGAAGTTCAGCCGGGGCGCGGCTGGTAAGTTTGGCGCACGCACTCGAAAAAATGGGGTAGTAGAGGTCCACTACGGTCTGGTCCGGGGCCACTGCGGCATAATTGTGCCAGGAACACCAATCCGAGTACTCGGATACCCGGTAGCGGACCCTCAGGTCTGTGACGCGCGCGTTAGTGCCGTTGTGAAAAACGGTCTTGGCCAGCCACATCGGCAAGATGGCGTCTTTAACCCCGTAGGTCTTGTAGGCGCCGGTGATCACCTTCTCCTTGTAACTCATCTTCTTGGTGAAATCGCCGACAGGCGGTTTGGGGCCGCCGGCAAAATGGATTGCCGTCAAAACGACGCCCACCGCTATCATCCCAATTCCGCCAAAGCGCAGTCCAAGTTTCATCAGTGAACTCCTCTACGATGCTATAAAGTTATAGAACAATAGAATTAATGGGCCAACGGCAAGGGTCAAATAGGGTGACTGCAAACCAGCGGCGGCTAACACATAAACGACGAAGATGGCAGCCGCTAAAATACAAATGCCCATTCTTGAAAGGCGCATTTAAGGCTTGCTCTCCGCAACAGAGTCATATCTTTCATGACCGAATAACAGACCAGCCAACCAGAACGTCAAGGAGCCCGTCGTGCGAATATTTTCACAGTAGCCAACAGAAGGGCTCCGCCCGCCAGTCCGAATAATGCATCAACCTGACCGCCAACGAATCTCAAAGGGCATTTTGGGTTCGTCTGACACCTTAAAAACCTCCCAAGACTCCTTCAAGGTCGTAGAACCTTCCCATACACGAATAGAAAATGCAAGTGATGTGTCAGGGGAACCGGTCTTTGCAATTTCAGGACATACCATCATTGCCTCAGTCAATAGCCCGCTTCCCGCCCCTCATAGTGTTGGGGAGGCTCAGGCGAAAACTCCACGCCCCGCGAGGTGGGCGAGAGGAAAAGCCAACGCTACATCAACATACCACCTTCTGGCATGGGAGACCACTCTTGCGCCAATCTTTACAAGCTGACTTAGCATCCGGTCTACGGCGGTGCTGACTCTCTCAAAGTGATGTCCTATATCGCTTCGAAATAGCCTTTCAATATCACCGAGAAAATCTTTGCATAGCTTGCCAAAACATCAACCCAAGCTGGCGCACCAAGCATAACGCATTATGATCTAAATATGTGAACTTGCTTTGAGCGGTGATGAACGCTAAAACGTCAGGTGAGATTTGAAGCCGGACAAGATGCCTGTCAGATTGGATTGTAGTGATCAGAGTTTATATATGCCCTGAGATATTTTTCCAGCTTCCTGCTCCCTGCTGTTCGACCGGTTGTTCATGCCTCGTTTTATGCCCTGAGATCTTCTTCATTTATCTCTTGCTTTCCACGAGCACACAGCGATTCCCATACACGGCCGATTCCCATCTTTGCTCTGACCTCCCGCATCGTTTCCGCCGCGATTTGCCGCATCTTGAGCGTTCCGCTCCGGATAATTTCATCGATAAGGCCGGGTTTGCTCCGATATAATGCCATCCTGTCCCGAAAAGGACTCAGGAAGTTGTTCAACGCCCTTGCGAGTTTTTCCTTTACCTCCCGGTCGCCGACTTTGCCGGTGCGGTAGCGCTCTTGAAGGTCCTCTACCTCCGAGCGGTCCTCGTTGAAAATCCGGTGATAAACAAAAACGGGATTTCCCTCGACGTCTCCTGGAATATCAGCGTGAATACGCTTTGGATCGGTGAACATCCCTTTGACTTTGGCCGTTACAGTTTGTTCGTCATCGCTCAAAAAAATGGCGTTTCCCGCCGATTTGGACATT
>Ga0208820_1000128_pt1 | contig 80870 bp, 65 predicted proteins | sample June2015DPH_16_5_FD_184713 | JGI IMG/M metagenome (GOLD analysis project Ga0208820, IMG submission 184713) | Peatland microbial communities from SPRUCE experiment site at the Marcell Experimental Forest, Minnesota, USA - June2015DPH_16_40... | ecosystem: Environmental > Terrestrial > Soil >...
CTTCAGCAAACTCAAGCAATTCCGCCGCTTTGCCACACGCTATGAGAAATCAAAAACATGCTTTCAAGCCATGGTCGCCCTCGCCTGCTCCTGGATCGTACTCCAGCTATATGTCGATACGGCCTAGTCCCTTAGTCCCTAGTCCCTTAGTCCCTGATCTCTGTTTTTACGACGCCGCCGCCAGCTCCGTCACCGGCGCCAGCCGCAGCGCGCCCTTGCGAGGTCCGCGCTTGCGCACGCTCATCACCTTGATGCGTTCCAAAAGCTCGTGCGCCGAGCAGTTCTTCTTGGCCAGCAGCGCGTCGGCGGTGTAGATCTCGCCCCCCATCTTCTGCGAATCCCCCCATAGAATCATGGGGATATGCGGCGCGAGCTGCTTCAGCCGGTCTACCAGTTGATTTCCGTCCATCTTCGGCATGGCAAGGTCGGCCAGCACCAGGTCCACCTGGGTCTGGGCAAAGATGCCGATAGCCTCCTGACCGGTGCAGGCCGAAACTACCCGGTATCCATTGGTTGACAGCATGAACTTGAGCAGGGAAAGCTCCTGCTCGTTGTCGTCTACGCAGAGAATCACTTTCTTGGGCCGCATGTCTTGGTAATCTCCTTAACCTTGCAATTCGTTCTTGCCGTGCGTTTAGTAACATTCCGCCCTTGCCCGCTCTTGTGGAGGGTTGGCGTGTCGTATTTCCGGGCCCGGCGACCGGTTATGTGTCAGCCTTCTCCGGGTTGATCTTGCAGGCCGGATTGCCTGGTGTGCAACGTATAGCATCCCTGGCGGGCGCTTCGGTCTCACAAATCGGCAAACGGCTTCCGATTCACAGGAGGCCACCTTCGGTCGCAGTAAAACAGTGTAGGATGCCTGGGGCAAGACCGGCATGGAAGCCGGTTAAAATTGTTCAATGAATCGCAAGAGTACGAGGATTGGAAAAACGTGGAAAGAGGGAAATGTAGGCGAATATCCAGGCTGAAAATCCATGTGAAAAAGTGAGAATTAGCTAGAGCTAACACAGATCGTCACTTGCGAAGATGAAAACCTGTTGAAAGCATGTGCATCACGGCAGGAAAAACCGTCCTTTTGCAACAACAACAGTGCTGCCCGACCCGCGCGCATCGGCCACCCTCGACGATTCGATGGTTGCGCAAAGGAATATATCGCCGGCAAGCGGGTCACCGGTCAGCGGCGTATCGGCAAAAACATCCATCACGAAAGAATCCAGTTCCATATGCCCCTGCCCAGGCATCGCTTGACACGGCTTCGCCCAGACTCTAGTCTACGAATACCCGGTGAGCGGCGGCTTGGTGAATGCGCTCTCCGGCAAAGGATTCTTGTGACCCGGATCTTCACTCCCGCAACGTGTCTGTGCTGCTGCTGTCAAAGCTGCTGCGCCGCGCGGGCGTGTTCTCTGGGCTAGATTTCGAAAGCAAAGAATCTCCAGACGACCCACCCGCCACAAGGCGCGGTGGGTTTTTGAATTTCAGTGGTCAGTGGTCAGTGGTCAGTTGTCAGTTCTCGGTCTTCAGCTTTTACTGACAACTGATAACTGAAGACTGACAACTGTTTTAAGCACCGGTGGCGAAGCGGTTAACGCGCAGGTCTGCAAAACCTGTATACGCGGGTTCAATTCCCGCCCGGTGCTCCAGAATTTAGTTTCAATGCGTGGTTGATTTAGTTTTTGCGCAAATCAGAAGCAGAGCCTCAGAACAAAGGGTTCTTCTATTCCCTGGTCCCTAGTCCCTAGTCCCTAGTCCCTAGTCCCTAGTCCCTGCTTTTTTCATATCGCGATCATCGGCCGCGGCAGCCGCGCCTGCGAACTGTCGAGGAAAAGCCTCATGCGCAGAGCCTCTGACCGCTGCATGGCCACCAGCCGCATCTGCCTGCGGATATGGTCGCCGTCTTCAAGCATGGCCACCAGGGCCTCGTCGTGTGCGGCATCCCTCTCCAGCCGAGCGATTCGCTCTTCGATGGTGCTGCGAAACCGGGGGCTGATCTCAAATCCATCGTTGGCGGCGCAGTTGGTGATCACGGCAGGCTCCTCGGGAGGAATTCTTGAGGCTGAAATATTTTCGCGGGCGGCCTCAAGTTTTTTTCGCTTGTGCCGATCTTATAGAGCGTTAACTATGCGCGCCAGATTACTGTTGATCAAACCAACGTAATAAAATGTCCTAAAACAGGACAGTCAGAGGCATTTCTCCTCACCTTTGCACAACTCATCCACTCCGGCTGAGGTCGCAGCAGCTTTCTCATCTCTTCCAGCAATAAATAACAGTTACCGAAAACAGATTTTTTAGCTGGCCACTATTCCCTAGTCCCTAGTCCCTAACCCCTATTCCCTTCCCCCCGTAGCAAAGTACCCCTTCCGCACCTGCACCTTCATTCCATCCCCTCGGCATTCCACGCCCAGCCGCCGGAAGCCGCCGTCCAGCCTGGTGTTCGAGGGCGTATAGCTGGCCACATACTGGGTCCGCAACTCGTCTTCGATCTGCTCAAAGGCCGCCTCGAGCTTCTTGCCGTTGTTGCCCACGTCGATCAGCCGGCCGCCGGTCTCCTCGGTCATCTTCTTCATGGCCGTATAGCCGCTGTAGCCAAAGGCTCCGTAAAAGCCCCGGTCGGCGATCAAAATCACGTAAATCGGAGCGTTGGATCTTTGCGCCGCGGCGATGGCCTCGCCAATCTTTGTATGGCTGCCCTCGTCCTCGCCGTCGCTCAGCAGGATCATCGCCTTGCGCCCCGTCTCCTGGTTCATCACCTGGCTGGCGGCCAGGTAGACCGCGTCGTAGAGCAGCGTTCCCTTGGGCTTTCCGATGGTGGGAACGGTGCCTCCGCCGGCTCCCGGAGTACCCGCCGCTCCATTGCCGCCCGCGGTATTGATCTCCGCCTTGTTCATGGCCCGCGTCAGCAGGTGCAGATCGCCGGTTATGTCCTGCAACAGGTCCACGTTCACGTCAAAGGAGAGCAGAAAGGCCTCGTCCTTGGGCTTGAGTATGCGCTCCAGAAACCGGCTTCCCGCCTTCTGCTCCAGAGTCAACACACGGTACTGGCTGCCCGAAGAATCCAGCAAAATGCCCAGGGTAAGCGGCTGGCTGGCTTCGGCTGTAAAGCTCTTGAGCTTCTGCGGTTGCTGGTCTTCGCTCACGGTGCAGTCTTCCCTGGTCAGGTGAGGAGCCGGTCTTCCGTCCTTGTCCCTGACGGTAAAGAACACATCCACCAGGTTGACATTGACCTTGAAGGTCGCCGCCGGTTCATCCCCGTGCGCCGGGGCCGGCGCAGCGCTCACCGGGGGCGCGTCCGGCGAAGGGGCAATCTGAGCCCATCCCGCCATGGACCATGCAGGCAGGCTGAACAAGAAAGCGGCAACTCCCCATCGCACACGCATATCGGCCGGTTAGACGGAAATGGCACTGCGAACAGCATACCTGAACTCTTTCCCGGCTGGAGCGCAACCTGCGCGGCGCTGGCGCGTCTGATACTCTGACGAGTACAGTGTTTAGTGGTCAGTGGTCAGTGAACAGTGGTCAGTTGCCGGTTGCCGCAGGCCGGAAGTCGGCTTTCAAGGCCAACTCGCAACGGTTCACGGACCACTGGAAGCGCCGGATTCATCTGTGATTAGGGATTGTTTTGAACTGTTCACTGTTCACTGTCCACTGTTCACTGACCACTGACCACTGTTCACTGACCACTGACTACTGGAGAAATACCTGTGAAGCTTGGTTTGACGGCAATCGCGCTGGCGGCGCTTCTGAACTTGAGTCCAATGTTGAGACCGGCGGCTGTGGCCCAACAGCAACCCGCGGTGCCCGATGCTCCTTCGCCCCAGGCGCCCCCTCCGTTGTCCGGCGTGGACGGCCCCATTACGCCCGGCAAGGGCTCCGGGGATGAGCAGCCGGGATCCAGTACGTCTTCTACCGCTCCGGCCCCGCGGCAGCCTGCGCCCAGCAGCCATGCGCCCTCCATCCCAGGCAGGGACGAGATCCAGACCGTTCCTCCGGAGATGCCTTTGACCGGCGAAGGGGTTTCAGCAGTCGCGCGTTTCGTCGTGAACGTCAACTTCGTTGAGGTCCCCGTCACCGTCAAGGACTCCAAGGGAAAGCTGGTCGCCGGCCTCACCTTCCGCGACTTCAAAGTCTATGAGAACGATACGCGCGAGCCGTTGCGCCTCTTCACCGTGGATCCCTTCCCTCTCTCCATCGCCTTTGTCATCGACCAGAGCCTGACCTCCGACGTAATGGCCAAGGTCAACAACTCCCTGGGCGCCATCCAGGGCGCGCTCACCCCCTATGACGAGGTTGCGGTCTTTTCCTACAACAACGGAGCTCAGGAGCGCACCGGCTTTACCGGCGCCCAGAGCAGCCGTCTGCCCGCGGTGCTGGCCCTTACCAAGGAGACCGGCAGCGAGATGCTGGTGCCGGTCAACAGCGGTCCGCTGGCCGGCTGCAATATCCGCGAGAACGGCAACTGCGTGGACCCCAACCTGCAGCCGGGAAAATCGGCCGGCGGCAACGGCAACTGGATGAGCCTACCCAAGGATATTCACACCCTCAACGACGCCATTCTGGCCGCGGCCAAGGAGCTCTCCAGCCGCCCCAAGGGCCGCCGCCGCATTATCTACGTCATCTCCGACGGCAAGGAGTACGGCAGCAAGGCCACCTTCAAAGAGGTCATACGCTACCTGGAGACCAACAAGATCGCCGTCTATGGCACGGCAGTGGGCGACTCCGCCCGCTGGGGCGAGGGTTTTGTGAGCCGCGTCCACCTGCCCTTCACCATGTACGACAACATCCTGTCCAAGTACACCCTGGCCACCGGCGGCACGCTGGACTCCGAGCGCGGTGTGGACGGCATTGAGAAGAGCTACGCCAGGATCGCCGAAGAGGCGCGTACCCAGTACACGCTGGGCTACCTCAGCCACCAGCCCTTCATCGACGGCAAGTTCCGCAAGATCGATGTGCGCGTCGACCGGCCCGGCCTGGAGGTAATCGCCAAAACCGGCTATTACCCCTCCGCGCAGGACGTTCACTAGTTAGGATCTAATGAACTCATCGGGAGCCGCGGCCGGCCTGGGACTGATGTCGGCTGCCACCTGGGGCGGCTCGGACTTCGTCGGCGGCCTGGGCGCGCGCCGTGCTCCCGCCCTGCTGGTAGTCGCCTCCGGCCACATCTTTTCCATGCTCCTGCTGCTCGCCCTCTGCCTTGGAATCCGGCTTGCCCTCCCCGGCTCCCCCTATCTCTTCTATGCCGCTTTGGGCGGCTTTGAGGGTTCGCTGGCGCTGGCCGTCTTTTATCGCGCCCTGGCCATGGGCGCCATGGGGCTCACCGCGGCCCTCACCGGCCTGCTCACCGCCCTGGTTCCCGTCCTCTTCTCTCTCTTTCACTATGGCCTGCCCACCCCGGTGACCGCCGTCGGTTTGGCGATGGGCCTGGCCGCCATCTGGCTAATCACCTGCTCACCCGCAGAAAAAAGCCCTCAACAGGCTGCGGAAAAACTCATTGCGGAAGGCAAGAAGTGTCAGGGCACGACTTCAGTCGTGCCGCAAATGCAGCCAAATGAAGAAGGGGCTTTAGCCCCTGAGGGATGTCTTGTGGATAATTTGACTGAAAGCCGGGTGCCCCATCCTTTTCGCGTTCTTTGCGAAAAGGGTGGGAAACCACAAAACTCCACCACCCCGGTTTTTGACGTAAGAACCACCCTAACAACCAAAGCGATCGCCACGCCCCCAACCGCCCTACTACTAGGCGCCCTGGCGGGCATCGGTTTCGGCACGCAGTTGATTCTCTTCAAAATGGCCAGTCCCGGCGGCATCCTGTGGACCATGACCTCAGCCCGCGCCGCCGGCTCTATGGCCATGCTCCTGGTTCTACTCGCCATGCCCCCCAAAGCAAAATGGCGCGGCTTCTGGCTCACCGGCATCCTGGCCGGAGCTCTCGATACCATCGGTAATCTCTTCTATCTCCGCGCCACGCAGGTAGGCCGCCTGGACGTAGCCGCGCTGGTCTGCTCGCTCTATCCCGCCGGAACCATCCTGCTGGCCGCGCTGGTCCTCGGCGAGTGGCCCTCCCGCCGCCAGTTGGCCGGCATGGCGCTGGCCCTGGCTGCCGTGGTGCTGCTCAGCGTATAAGGCGGAAAGAAGCTGGGCTTGAATCGCGGCGGTTCCGTAGTTCCTGTATCGGGAGTCAGCTGGTGAGAAAGCCGTGCTGCTACTGCTGGGCCATGGCGGCTGAGTGCAGTGCCGGATTGTTGACAACATGCGGAAATACTCGATCCGGAGGGAGGCGGGGGTTTCAACCCCCCGCATAGAGCCAACAGAATCAACGCGGGCTTTAGCTCCGGAGAGACGCTTTCCGCCAATTTCACCCCCAAATCCCGAGTTTTTCCGCATCCTCTGGATGCGCTCAGGTTTTGCAGAAAATTACCTTCCAGTGGCGCACTATGTACACAGGTCAGAGCGGGCAAAGAAATCGAGTAGGAAATCAGTTCGAGCGGTAACGGGAAAGCACTGTCTCTCCGCCCCGGTCCATACCAGGGATGTACCCCCCTACCCCCCTATCCAGTAGTAACCATCCAGAAGTAACCATGCATTAACTAAATAATAAATAACCAGAAAGTAAACGCCTCGGCCAACGCCACGAGTGGAGAATCTGCACCACAAGGAGGCATGAGAATTGCCAGGTTGGGATCGGGTTTCTCTGGGTACAGCAGCCCTCGAAAGGCCGTAAACGCAGGAAAGGCCTGAGCATCCGCACAGGCCTTTCGCGTATATGGCTTTAGCGGTCGAGGCTTTTACAATGCCGACCGGTCAGGCGAGTGAGCAACCCTGAACCATTGCCATCAGTCTTTGCGTATGATTTGCGGCTCGACCGGCGTCGATACCGGCGGCGGGGGAGCCGCACTCTGCTGTACGGTTGGTGCAGCAGCGGGAGGATCGGTCACTCCCTTGATGCCTTCCCTGAAGCCCTTCAATCCCTCGCCCAGACCCTTGCCCAACTCCGGGAGCCGTTTGGCGCCGAACAGAAGAAATGCCACCACGCCCAACACCACCAGGTGCCATGGCTGAAGTAGATCGCCCATTGTTTCATCCTCCGCGCGCCGCGCTTAGACCGGCACGCATTCTCAGTAGTTATTGTCGCACAAAGCCGTATGCCCGCGCACGAAAGCTCTTCAGTGGACAGGGAACAGTGGACAGTCATCGGGCTTTTACTGACAACTGATCACTGACAACTGACAACTGTCTCTATCAATTCACCTGCGCCGGCTTGCCCAGCCGCTCCGTCACCATGGTATAGAAGGCGCGCAAATCCTCCTCTTCGCCCACCGTCAGCCGGCGGTAGACCTTCATCAGCGGAAACAGACGCGAACCGCGCGCCTCGACGGCCGGAACCGCCGCCACGCCGCCCGGATACTGGGTCATCTCCCAGCTGCCGGCATAGCGCCGCCGCAGCACCTCGCCCAGGTAGCTGCCCCAAAGCCGCACCTCGAAGTCCAGGTCGAGCTCGGGACTTTCGCCCACGCGGACCAGGATCTCGTCCAGCCCGTCCACCGATTCCGAGGTAAAGTCCAGCTTCTGCCCGAACTCGCGCTCTGCGCACTCCGCCGCCGATTGCGCGTAGCCTTCCATCATCGCTCCCAGGTCGGGGTAGGCCGCCGCTTCCAGACGCTTGCGCAGATCGCTCATGCCGCTACAGAGTATATGCCACGGAGCCGGAACCGGGCATGAGGATGGAACAACGCCGCGCTTTTGTGGCAGACTGAGAGCTGTGTGGAGGGTTCCCCCGTTGAAGACAGTCAAGCTTCTCGCCCTTTCCCTCGGACTGGCCCTTGCCGCCGGCACGGCCAACTCCACCGGCCGCGACATCTATCCCGATCCGGCGCAGGCCAAAGCCGACATCGCCGCCGCCCTCAAGACCGCCGCCGCTACCAACAAGCGCGTCCTGCTCGACTTTGGCGGCAACTGGTGCGGCGACTGCCAGGTGCTGGATCTCTACTTCCATGACCCCGGCAACCTGCCCATTCTGGAAGCCAACTTCGTCCTCGTCCACGTAAACATCGGGCAGATGGACGCCAATCTCGACCTCGCCAGCCGTTACCAGGTCCCGCTCAGCAAAGGCGTGCCCGCCCTGGCCGTCCTCAGCGAGAAAGGCAAGCTGCTTTACAGCCAGAAGGGCGGCGAGTTTGAAGCCATGCGCCGCATGGAATCCTCATCCGTGACCCAGTTCCTGGTGCAATGGAAGCCCGTCCAGCCCGGCTGCTCGACTGTGATGGTGAACTGCTGACCTAGACAACCAGCTTGTCCAAGGCAGAGCCGTGTACGATGCCGTTCAACCGCTGGTATGTCATGAGAGCTTGGGCCTCTGTCATTCCAGCGATCAGATCTACAACGACTCTTCGCACCGCGCTTGGGGTTCCTCCAACTTTCTGCAAGCGCTCTCGATAGTAAGGCGGCAAAAGCCTGGACGGAGACTTCTTGGTTTCCTGAAGAAAGGCATTGAACAAGTAACGAATGATCTGACGGTTGGCATGCTGTTGCGCAGCCAATCCCGGAGAGTCGATGACGTAATACCGCGTCAACTGCTTGAGAAGTGTAATTTGCCTCTGATAATCATCAACTATATGAACCACTCTCCCATCTCCACTTGGCTCCATGAGCGACAACCCATTAATGTAGCGCCCCACGAGTTGACTTGTAAAGGTACGCAACCTTGTGCGATCTTCGCGCGTACCCTCATAAGGACCAGAGAGCTTGAAGTATGCAAACAGCAAATCGGCAAAGATAGCCCTAATGTCCGAGTCGGATATGTTTTCGATCCCTTCCAGCTTCGTCTTATTGGCCACTACATAATCCAGGAACCGCTGACCCTCCGCGGTAAAATCTGGTTCGCCTCCTTCACGCGTTCCTTTGGGAAGCAAGAGGTGCAATGGAATCAGACCTGCACGATAAAAATCCTCAGCGTCGTGAATTGCATAGGTGAGATCGTCCGCCCAGTCCATCAGTTCGGCTTCAGCTGAGCAAGGAAAGGGGCCAGTTCCAGATTCTCCCACCGCCAATTGAAATGAAGTCAACTCCGAATCATATGAGCCCCACTTGTTACGCTTTTTCTCGGGGCGCCCACGATAAGTCCAAGGATACTTGAGGATGGCGCGAAGGGTCCGGTTGGTCAGATTCAAACCGCCGTACTTGTCGTCCCGGAAGGCAAGCTCCGTGACAATGCGAAAGCTCTGCGCGTTGCCTTCAAATCCCTGCGCCTCATCTCCAGCAAGCCTGTTGAGCACCTCTTCCGCAAGATGGCCGAACGGCGGGTGTCCAAGATCGTGAGCGAGACATGCCGATTCGACGACATCCTCGTTCACCGCATGCATGGCAGCCAGTTCGGGCTGTTTGATTTTCAGCTTTTCCGCGAGTCGGCGGCCCACCTGGGCTACCTGAAGCGTATGGGTGAGACGATTATGAAAGACGTGGCTGAATTCGCCAGAGACAACCTGCGTGGTTGTCGAGAGGCGCTGCAGAGCGGAAGAATAGAGAATAATGTCCCGGTCGCGTTGAAAGTTATCCCGGTCATCCCCCTGCCGACTCTCCTCCGTAAAGAGCCGCTGAACGCTTCCTGGGGGGTCTGGTGGCACTTATCTTTCCTCGACACTCTCCGGGGAAGGTGCGGGTTTCAGAGTCAAATCGGGCATCAAAACCACGTCGCCACTTTCGAGCAAATCGGAAAGCGCGTCCTGAATATCCGTGTACGAATATTCGGTCCCAAGTTCGCCGAGGAGCCCGGTGGGTTTCAAGGGAGATTGCTGAATGCGGTCAAAAACTGCCGTTCTGCGAGATGCAATGCACGATCCGGTAGCCATTTTCATTCTCCTGACTTGGAAGTGAAATCGTAACACGAAAACAATCACCTGTCATGATGTCTAAAGATGTACATCGGCTCAATGTGCAAATCTCTACACTAATTCAGCGGCGCCAGATGCTTGGTCATCGAGTAGGTATAAACAATGCGGTGCGCCACGGTGATGGTGGAGAGCACGGCCAGCACCCACAGCACCGGGGCCATCACGCCCCAATGATTGAACAAGGCGCCCAGAAGGATCAGCACGATCCGCTCCGGCCGTTCCATGAAGCCCACCTTGCACTGGCCGATCAGCGCCTCGGCGCGGGCGCGCGTATAGCTCACCATCAGCGAGGTCACCATCACGAAGGCCACCAGCACTACATAACGCATACGATTGATGCGCCCGTAGTAAACCAGCAGCCCGAAGAACAGTACCACGTCGGAGTAGCGATCGATCACCGAGTCGAAAAACGACCCGAAGACGGTGACCTGGTTGTTGCGCCGCGCCACGCGGCCGTCCACCATGTCGAAGATGCCGGCGCAGAAGATCACCATGCCCGCATAGAAAAACATGCGCCCGGAGTTGGTTGCGTTGGCGTGGCCAAACAGAAACGCGGCCACGATGTTGATGATCAGGCCGATAAGGGTGAGTACGTTGGGGGAGATGCGCGTAAGCGACAGGCCATGCACAATGCGGTCGAGAAGCCAACCGCAGCCGCGGCCGAAAGCGCTGGTCCAGGTCATTCCTTTTCTTCCTTACTTATCTAAGCCGGCGGCGGTTTCGTTTTCCTCGTCGCCTTCGCCCGCGTCATCGTGGATGGTGGTCAGTTTCAGCACTTCAAGCTCGCGCTTGCCATTGGGGGTGACGATGGTGGCGATATCGCCCACCCGCTTGCCCACCAGCCCGCGCCCGATAGGCGAGGTCGTCGAGATCAGCCCCTTGGAAACGTCGGACTCCTCGCTGGTTACCAGACGGTAAACAATCTCCTCGTCCTTGGTCGAGTCGTAGACCACCACCGTAGAGCCGAAGCCGGCCCTGCCCTTGGGAATGTTGGTCAGGTTCACCAGCGACAGCTCGGACATGCGCTTCTTGAGCTGGCCCAGCCGCGCATTCACGAAATCCTGGCGCTGCCGCGCCATGTGATACTCGGCGTTCTCCGAGAGATCGCCCATGGCCACGGCCTTCTTGATCTCGGCCGGCAGCTCGTGAGAAAGCTCGTGCTCAAGGAGCGCAATCTCTTCGAGGATCTGCTTTTTGATGTGCTCTGGCATCTTTGGTCCGTGGCGGGGAGCGGGGTTGCTCATTCCGCAAGAGATAGAAGAACTCGACTTTTCATTATACGCGGGGGAAAAGACAGGGACTAGGGACTAGGGAATAGGGAATAGAAAAGCGGCGAACCGGCACTCAACAAGACAGGGTCTCTGTGAGTGGATTGATCTTTTTCAGTGGTAACAGTCGGATACTCCCTAGTCCCTAGTCCCTAGTCCCTGCTTCTCGTCCATAAACGACTGCAAAATCAGCACAGCAGCCACCTGATCCACCACCCGGCGGTGCTGCTGGCGTGCGTGGCCTGCCTCATACAGAATCTGGTGCGCTTCGCGCGTAGTCAGCCGCTCATCCCACAAATGGATGGGCAGGCCGGTCAGCTCGCCCAGTTCGGCGGCAAATTCTCGAGTCTTTTCAGCCTGCGGGTTCACGCCGCCGGAGAGGTGCACGGGATTCCCCACCACAATGCCCGCCACGCCGAATCGCCGCGCCAGCCGCGCCAGCCTGCGCAGGTCATCCCGGCGATTGCGCTTCCGCTCCAGCGTCATCACCGGCTGCGCCGTAAGCCCCAGTTCGTCCGACACAGCCACCCCGATACGGCGATTGCCGACGTCGAGTCCGAGATAGCGGGGATGCGGGGCGGCGTCCAGCGTTTAGCTCCCAGCCTCCAGCATAGAGCCTCCGCTCAGGCGCGCGCCTGGTTCAAGGCCAGCAGCTGCCGCAGAAGCTCCTCGTCCAATAGCGTGGCCGGCCAGCCGTAGGCAGCGAAGACCGCCTCGTCCAGCTTGCGGTGGGCATTCTCCAACCACGCAGGGCGCTTGTTGTAAAGATTGGTCAGAGTCAGCTTTGACAACTCTTCCGGGGTTGCATCGGACGGGTTGAGCCAGTTATCGCGCTGGCGCACCAGTTCCCGCGCGGCTTCGGCAATGGCTTTCACCTGATGCGAATCCTGCGGCTCCCGGCCCGGTGGCCAGGGAAATGGGAAGGTCTCGAAGGTCGAAGTGGGCGTGTAGCGGAAGCCGCTTTCCACTTCGCGCAGTTGCGTGCCCTGTGCGCGCGCCCAAACCTCGTGCGGACGGGAGTGCAGCACGCCGAAGAAGTAATCGTCGGAGCGGGCGATGGCAAAGGTCGCAGAGTCAGGCACCGTTTCGGTTCCCAACCACGCGAACAAACGATGCTTCGAGACGCGAGGGGTAATGACGTATCTGTTGAGCTTGGCAATTGCCGAGCGGAAATCCGGCCGCGGCTCGCCGTGAATCCACCACTTTACGCGATAACCCTCCCGATTATTCTCCAGCCTCTTGGTCTGCACGTGTTCCCGCAGATATTCAAAGGGCATTTCGTAAAGCGCGGCCTCTTCCTCCGGCATATCGACGCCGAAGTCAATAATATACATCCCGCGCGGGCGGCGGGTGATGTCGAGGGCGTTCACCCAGGGACGCACCACGTCGGAGTTGGGCCTGCCGTTGGGGTTGAGCGGCGCGGCAAGCATCTTGCGCGCCGTTTCCGGATCGAGATCGAAGTTTCCGACCTTGGTGGTACCCATAAAACAGAGGCCGGCGTTCTCCGTCAGCAAGCGGGCGCGTGTGGCGTCCGCGCCGGAGGTAAGGTCCGGGTTGATCGCATCCACGGCGGCACCGTTCAGCGTGCGCGAAGTCTCTTCACCGCCATCGAAGCCCACGATAGAGATATGCACCGCCGCGCCTTCGTTGATCCAGTCGCGGTCGCTCCACGCCATGAAGATATTGCCGGTTTCGGCGATGCGTTTGAGCACTTCGCGGCTGGCTCCGCCGCGAATACCCTGCGTGGCCACCAGTCCCACGGCGCGTGTCTGTTTACGCTCGAGCATCGCCCGCGCCTTCTCAAACCAATAGGTCACCAGATCGGCTTCGGCTGGGACGCGCTCATGGTAGAGCTGGAGCAGGCTGTCTACATAGGCGTCGCCGAGGGCGCGGCGCAGCAGCTTGCCGCCCAGAAACGGCGGATTGCTGACGATGTAATCAGCTTCCGGCCACTCCGGCTCGCTGGGATTGCCGTCGGCGTCCAGCCTTGGCTTGCCTTCGGCGTCGAGTTCCAGAATGGCATCGCGGTGCTGGATGTTGTCGAGTACGCGCAGGATGGGTTCCGTGGTGTCTTCCGGCCGATTTTCACGCTGCCATTGCAGGTAGCCGATCCAGACCACGACCGAGGCCAACTCATGCGCATAGATGTTGGTCTCTATGCCATAAAGCTGCGATGGATGCACTTTGCAGGGCAGGAAGGTGGGCAGGTGACGGTCGGCGGCAAAGATCTGCGCCTCTTTCCACAGGTCCAGGAGCAGCCACAGCGCCATGTAGAGGAAGTTGCCGCTGCCGCAGGCCGGATCGAGAATGCGGATGCGCGACAGCTCCTCCATCCAGCCGAGCACCTTGCTTTCCAGTTGAACGCGGAGCTTGGCGCGAGTGCTGCCGCTGGCGGTTTCCATGGCCGCGGCGATCTCTTCGGCGCCAGCCTTGATCTGGTCCCAGCGCCGCCGCAGCGGGGCCATGACCACCGGCTCAAGGACAAGCAGGATGTCTTCGCGGCTGGTATAGTGCGCGCCGAGTTGGGCGCGCTTGCCGTCGTCGAGGATGCGCTCGAAGAGCGTGCCGAAGATGGCAGGCTCAATGCGGCTCCAATCGAGTTTTGCCGCCTCGCCGAGAATCGCAAGGTCCTCGGGTTCGAGGCCGAGAACCGTATTGTCGGCAAAGAGTCCGCCGTTGAAATGCCGGATGCGAAACGGACCATAGAAGTCGCCGGGCTCCGACATAGCCTGAAACAGGTTGCCGAGCTTGCGCGTAAACTGCCGCGCGGCCCGCTGCTGGCGGTCGGTCTCGATCATCTTCCGAAACAGGTTGTCCGGCAGCAGCCCCACGCTGTCGGCGAAGAGGCAGAAGAGAATCCGCATGAGAAAGCGGGCGATCTTCTCGGGATGGTTCCCTCTGCTTGCGAGGTTATTCTTCAGGTCGATGAACTTCTTGGCCGCGTCCTCGGTGACGCGAACCTCGAAGGCGCCCGGCTTGAGCTTCTCCGGCTCTGAAAAGACCGAGCGCAGAATGTCGAGCGCGGAAAGGTCCGAGCCGGGAATAGGCTCGCGCTTCATCAGGTCGTCCAGCGTGAACTTGTAGACCAGCGGGCGGGTGTTGGTGAAGTTGGTGTGGACCTCGAAGTGCTCAAAATCGCAGACCACAAGCAGAGGAGGATTGTCGAGGTCGGCGCTGTAGTTGAAAAGTTGCTGGTAGGCTGCCTTCAGGTCCTTGTGTTTGCCCTTATACTCCCAGCCGAAGAAGCCGCGCCTCCACACATCGGCAAAACCCTTGTCGTCGCCAATCTTGTTAACATGTTTTTCAAAGGTATAGTCGTCGCCTTTTGGGTCGGCGGCGGCCGGATGCGGCTCGTTGAGGATTTGGCACAGATCGATGAAATGCGACTGTGAACCCGCGCGCTCGGTCAACTCGCTGTCTTTCCATCGGCGGATAAACTCAGGCAGGCTCAAGCTCATGGCGTACTCCGAGTTTACAGTGGCCGGGACCGGAAGGCGCGGGGAAAACACGGCTGTAGGTGACGAAAGAAACGCCGAAGTTACTAGAGGCGCCTAACCTTTTACTTTGAGAGTGGCCTGTTCTTCGCTTTCTTCGCTCAGGAGGGCCACAATTCCAGTGCTGGGCATCGCTTCGGTAAACCCTGAAAATGCAATGCCCGCGTGGCGCTCTCCCCCGATACAATCATAGGTAGGGAATCCTCTTGGGGGATCGCTCGAGTTTTTAGCAGTACGAAGGGTCGATAGCGCCTGAATGGTAAGCCGCAGACGAAAGAGCAGGAAGAAAAAAAGTTCTGGCGCGGCGGGACTCCTGCTGGCGGCTTTTCTTGTCTTGCTTTTAGCGGCCGCCGCTGGGACCTGGCTGGTGGTTACGCCCTTCGGGCCGGAGACGGAGACCTTCGTCGAGGTGGCGCAGGGCTCTTCCACGGCGCGCATCGGCCAGCAAATGGAGGCGGCCGGCATCGTGCGCAGCCGCTATGCCTTCGATATACTGCGCTACTGGAAGCGGGGAACGCTCAGGGCCGGCGAGTACCGCTTCGATCATCCGGCCCCCGCAACCGAGATCTATGCGCGCATCGCGCGCGGGGATGTTTTTACCAGGGCAGTGACCATTCCCGAGGGTTCCAGCGTCTTTGAGATTGCCGCCCGGCTGGAACTGGCAGGGTTTGTCACGCAGCAGGATTTTCTGGATGCGGCGGTGAAACAGGTGGGACTGGTGGCCGATCTGGACCCCGGAGCAAGGAGCCTGGAGGGTTATCTGTTTCCTGATACCTACCATTTTCCCCGCAACTTCGGCGCGGAACAGATTTGCGCAGCCATGGTGCGGCGCTTCCGTGCGGTAGCCGGACAGATTGGATTGAAGGGAAACGTGCATCGGGTGGTGACCATGGCTTCGTTGATCGAGCGGGAGACGGCGGTGGATGCGGAGCGGCCCCTGGTGGCCAGCGTCTTCGCGAACCGCCTGGCCAAAAACATGCCGCTCATGACCGACCCCGCCGTGATCTACGGACTGGAGCTTCAAGGCCGGTGGCGCGGCGTCCTCTATCAGTCCGACCTGAATCGCAACACCCCGTACAACACTTATCTGCACGCCGGCCTGCCGCCGGGACCGGTGGCTAACCCGGGCATCAAGTCGCTGCGGGCGGCCATGCAGCCTGCGCAAACCAATTATCTGTATTTTGTCGCCGCCGGAGCCAATCCCCAGGGACGGTCGATGTTTTCCCGCACCCTGGATCAACATAACCGCAACGTGGCCGGCTACCGTCACGCCCCGAAGAAGGCAGGTGGCCGATGAAAGCAAGCTCACGTCTGGCATCCGTCGCAGCCCTCTTTCTTCCCCTCCTGCTTTCCGGTTGCTTCATGCTCTCCACCACGCGCAGGCTGCCCGTGCCCAAGGCCCCCGCCATCACCCAGACCGTCGCGCCGGAGGAGTTGGTGGCGCGCCTCAACCAGCGCTGGGCCGCGCTCGACAGCCTCAACGCCACCGTCGAGATACAGGCCAGCGTGATGAAGAGCAAGGAAGGCCTGGCCAAGGACTACACCACCATCCGCGGAATCATCCTCATGCGCAAGCCGGAGATGCTGCGCGTCTATGGGCGGGTTCCCGTCATCGGCACGCGCGCCTTCGATATGGTGAGCGACGGAACCAACTTCACGCTCTACATTCCCTCCAAAAACAAGGCCGTCAAGGGTTCCAACTCATTGAAGAAAAAATCGTTCAACCAGTTGGAGAATATGCGGCCGGGGTTCTTTTTCGACGCCATGGTGGTGCGGGGGCTGGAGCCGGACGATTTTTATTCAGTGATCGCGGATACCGAAACGCTGGAGGACGCGGCCAAGAAACATCTATACACGGTACCGGAATACATACTGAGCATCACGCGCCGCAAACCGGAGAGCCAGAAGGAGACACCGGTGCGCGTGGTGACCTTTACTCGCGACGATCTCCAGCCGTATCAGCAAGATATCTACGACAGCGAGGGCAATCTGGAGACCCAGGTCTTTTATACGGGCTACCGGGATTTCGGTTCCAGCCTCTACCCTTCCACGGTCACCATCAAGCGCCCGCTTGAGGAGTACCAGATCGTTCTCACGGTGGATAGCGTGAAAGAGAATCAGCAACTTACCGACGACCAGTTTGTGGTGAAGATCCCCGAAGGGACCGAAACGCAGAAGCTGGAATAGAGGAAAAGCAGAGATCGGTAGTCAGGGAAGAATGAGATCGTTCTAAATAGCAGTGCGACCCGTCAGGCAAGGCGGGCCTTCCGCTACAATCTTTGGGTGTGTTAGAGCGGATGTTCGAGGAGTTCACCGATGAGATCGAGTTTCAAGTTCAGCATCATGGCGGGACTGTTGTTGCCGGTTCTGGCTGCTTCGCTGTTATGTGCGGCCTGTGCGCAGGACAACGCGAAAAAGACGGTATTCCAAATCGGAGAGTTCAATCGCTCTTCCTTTGAGTTTGCATCCGGGAATCCGCAACAAAAGGTAAATTTCGTCGTCTCCCATAGCGATCCCGCAAAGGACTGGTTTGGCGCGCAGCCGGCCGTGCTGAGTTCGGCCAACAAGCCGCTGGAATCCAGCATCGAGACCGCTCCGCGCGCGATTTCATTTTCGCTTGCGGGTCCGCCGGCAGAAACCTACCAGTTTCATGTTGCCCTGCTGATTGAGAATCCCAGCGTGCCGGCTCTGAAGGTCGGCATCAATGGAAAGCACGGCATCTTTTATCTTCACCCCAGGCTCGATTACAGCAGCGGCGACCTGGTAGACGTCTTCGATCCCGCTTACTCCACCGCGGACGTTGAGTTCGACTTTCCCGGGAGTTACCTGCAAGCCGGAGCCAACACCATCGCGTTGCAGGCCATCGAAGAGGCGGAGGAGGCTGTTCCCGATGCCGGATTGCATTACGACGCCATTGAACTGGACAGTGTCCCCCGAACCGCGGACTCCCGAGCCTTCTCGGCGCAACTTGTGCCCACCATCTTCTTCCGGCTTCAGAACGGCGAACTCGAGGAAAACGTAGACGCGTTCATTCGCCACACCGGGCAAATCGAGCCCGGAAGCAAAGCCGATCTGACCATCGCCAAACGGAGTTATCACGCCGAACTGCGCGGCGGTTACGATTTCGGCGAAGAGAAGGCCGAGTTCGCGGTTCGCGAATTCGCGCCTCAAACCGAGGCTCAACTGACGATTGAGACCGGCGGCCAAAAGCAACATTTTAAGCAATCGATCGATCCCGCGAAGAAGTGGACGATTTTTCTCGTTCCCCATATCCACGTCGATATTGGATATTCCGACTACCAGGCCAAGGTCGCCGCCATTCAGAGCCGTACCATCGCCGAAGCCATGGATATGACCGCAAAGCATCCCGAATTCCGCTTCAGCCTGGATGGCGAGTGGGACCTTCAGCAGTTTCTCGAGACGCGCGCCGCCGCTCAGCAACAGCGGGTTATCGAGGCCATACAAAAGAAGCAACTGTTTGTCCCCGCCCAGTACGCCAATTTGCTCACCGGCATTCCGACGGCGGAGACTCTGATCCGCTCCCTCTATCCCAGCGCCAACTTCAGCAGGAAATACGGCACGCCCTTCGACTACGCCAATATCACCGACGTTCCTTCGTATTCCTGGTCCTATGCCTCCATCCTTGCGTCCGCGGGCATCCCCTATCTGGCCGCCGGCAGCGATAACTATCGCGGCCCCGTATTGCTCCAGGGCCGTCTGCATGAAAGCTCGCCCATGTGGTGGGTGGGACCCGACGGCAAGAAAGTTTTGCTGTGGTACTCGCGCCATTACCACCAGATGAGAACTATATTCGGATTGCCGCCGTTGCTTTCGGCGGGCCGGGATACCCTGCCGCTCTATCTGCAAATGTATGAAACTCCCAAATACCATGCCAATGCCGCGATTATCTACGGCACACAGGTTGAGAATACCGATTTGTATCCTCAACAGTCGGAGTTAGTCGGGAAATGGAATGCCCTTTATGCTTACCCGCGCCTGCAGTACGCGGGTTTTCACCAGGCGATTCAGGATATAGAAAAGCAATTTGGCGATAACATCCCCACCATTCGCGGAGATGGCGGACCGTATTGGGAGGATGGCGCGGCCTCCGATGCTTATTACTTATCCATGGAGCGCTGGAACGAAGCGCGGGGACAGACGGCTGAAAAGCTGGCCACTTTGGCATCGGTTGTGAACCCTCTCCTCAAGACGGATACCGCTGAGCTGGATCGCATGTGGACCGATATGGTGATGATGGATGAACACACCTGGGACTCGGATAACAGCGTCTCCGACCCGGCAAGCAAGGAAGCTACCGGCCAGCTCGCGGTGAAAGAACAGTTTGCGGTCAACGCCGCGGCTGAGGTGGACTTTGCTGCCAGGCGCAGCATGGCAAACCTGGCGGATGCAATTGCCGCCGGCCCGGGAAGCCTGATCGTTTTTAATAGCTTGAACTGGCAGCGAAGCGGACCGGTCTCCATCGATCTGAATAAAGGCGACGAAGTTGTGGATATGTTCACCAACCGAACGGCGCCCTACGAAATTCTCTCCAGTAGAAATGGCCCCGACAGCGTCCTTGGCGGGAGCGCCTCCAATCGCGTTCGCTTTTCAGCCCAGGATGTTCCGCCGGTCGGCTACAAGGTTTATGCCATCCGCCCGGCGCAGAAAGCCGCAGCCATCGCCGAGCCGGAACAGAACCCATCGCTTGAAAGCCCGTACTATAAGGTGCAGCTCGATGCCGAGACCGGCGCGGTGCGCAGCATCTACGATAAGCAGTTGCAGCGTGAGTTGGTAAGTCAGGAAAGTTCCTATCGCTTTGGAGAATATCTTTACGTTACCGGCGGCGATAAGGCTCCGAACACTATCCTTCACTATAGCCATGTTTATCCAAAACCGGAGCTGGAAGTTCACCCCTCGCACCACGGCCGGATTGTGTCGGTAACTCGCACCCCCTCTGGAGTGGTTGCGCGCATGGAAAGCGAAGATCTGAACACTCCTTCGATTAAAACAGAGATTCGGCTCTTCGACGGCGAGAAGAAGATTGAATTGGTTGAAGACGTCGACAAGAAGGAGGTCTACAGCAAGGAGGCCGTTTACTTTGCGTTTCCCTTTGCCATGAGCCAGCCTCAGTTTCAGTACGAGGTCCAGAACGGAGTCGTCGATCCTGCAAGAGATATGTACGCCGGCGCGGGGCACGAGTGGTTTACCGTGCAGCACTGGGTTTCCGTCCAGCAGGACGGAGTATCGGCGAGCCTGTTCCCGCTCGATGCGCCCATGGTTACGTTGGGCGATATCAACCGCGGCGCATGGCCGGAAGAGTTCGGCAAGAGGCCGGGAACCGTATTTTCCTATGTGATGAATAACTACTGGGATACCAACTATCGTGCCGGCCAGGGAGGGCGCTTCAGCTTTCACTACGTGATTACCAGCGCTGCTACGGCCAGCGCCAACGACTTGAGCCGCATGGGATGGGAAGAAATTACGCCCCTGGAAACGGACGCAGTTACGGGCCAGGACAAGGCTATAACTAATTCAGTGCAGCCTTCCGGAATGCCTCTGGATGCCGGCTCTCCGCGGAGCCTCGACGGGAAGCAGGGAAGCTTTCTGAAAGTAGAAGATCCAAACGTCCTGCTGGAAACATGGAAGCCTGCCGAGGATGGGGATGGAACCATCCTGCGTTTTCTCGACTTAGGCGGCGCAGAGCGGACTGTGACCGTTCGCACTCCAACCCTGCATCTGGATCGTGTAAGTCAAACCGACGCAGTCGAACGAGGAGGAACGCCAGTTCCGATGGTGGGAGGCGATCAATTTCATTTCACCATCCATCCTCACGAGATCGTGACGATACGGATCGTCGAAGTGCACAAATAGAAGGCACTGGGGAGATGGACGAGGATCTGTCGGGATAAGGCATGGAGGCAGGCGGCGGTGAGGCCCTGGAGGCAGGATGATTTCTTTTTGCCTGGCCTCCATGAAAGTTATTTGTTTATAAGTGGCTGCCCATCTTTCGCAGCAATCCCCGCCCGCTTTTGCAGAATATTATCCCCGCGCCGCGCACAATACTCTCAGGAGAACGCCACTTGAATGCAACTACCCCCATCCCGAGTCACTCTAGAAGCCTTGCCGGATGCCTCGGCCCGGTGCGTACCCCACCCCCTCCCCCCTTTTTCCCGTAAGATAATGAAACAAAAACGTTAGGTGCAATTTTAACGAATATATAGCGAAAGTCTAAATTCCGGCTCCAGATTGCGCCAGTCCTCGCCGGCTTTGCCGCCCAAGGGAGATAAGACCTGCTTAGATCGCAGCCATCCGCAAACTCGCCAACTTGCCAACTTGCCAACTCGCCAACTCGCCAACTCGCTAACTTGCTAACTTGATAACTTGCTGATATGAAGTACCTCTGTCAATCACTGCCGGGTGCCCCAAAGCCGGGGCCCCCACGGACAGGTCTTCGTCCGTATTAAATAGCCCTGCAACCAACCTGCTCACGGCAGAGAGTTTTCATTCTGTGCTAGTATCCCGGCAAGCACGAACACCATATTTCTGAGGAACCCGGCATGGAAACCAACCTCCGTCCACTCTCGCTCGGCGAGATTCTGGATCGCACCGCGCAGCTTTATCGGACAAACTTTGTCCTCTTTGCGGGAATTTTTGCCGTGTATTGCGGCGTGGGTCTGGTAATGAACCTGCTGCTGATCGGCCTGGAAGAACTGCTGAAGGCGATGCACACCACGGCGCTGGCATTGATCACCGTGGCCGCCGCCGGTATTGAATTGCTGATTCTCTTTCTGCTGATAGGGCCGGTCGTAGCCGCCATCAGCCGCGCCGTGGCCTGGGTGCATCTGGGCGAGCCGGCCACCATCCGCGGCGCCTATGCGAGCATCCTGCCCCGGTTCGGCAGTTACCTGTGGCTGATGACCGTCACCGCGTTTGTCATATGGACGCCGTTTGTGCTCCTCTACGCCGGCTTTTTCGGTACTTTGGCTTTCTACGGAAAGGGCTTTGGAGCCCACGCGGCGCAACACGCCGCCGCGACCGACCCGCATTCACTAGCCGTGGTCGGCATAGCCTCGGTGGCCTTCATTCTGCTGCTCATCCCCGTTTGCGTTTACGCCATTCTGATGACCCTGCGCTATTCCCTGGCTCTGCCGGCCTGCGTGCTGGAGAACCTGCCGGCCCTCAAAGCGATTCGCCGCAGTATCGACCTGAGCAAGGGAGCGCGGGGGCGCATCTTTGTTCTGGGACTGCTGATCGGCGCCATCAAGCTTGGGCTGGTCCTGGTCACGCAGATCTTCGTTCTTATCTCGGCCTTTAAGAACCACGGCCAACTGGGACCGGGCATGACCGCGATTTCGCAGATTATCACGTTCTTTACCGGTACCTTCCTGGGGCCCATCTACGCTACCGGAATCACGCTCTTCTACTACGACCAGCGCATCCGCAAGGAAGGATTCGATATCGAGTGGATGATGCAGGCCGCCGGGCTCACGGCGCCCGCGCCGCCCGCCGCCGAACCCCGGCTGGCTCTCGATGCGCACTTCGAGCCGCCACCGGCTGCCCCTGAACCGGCGCCGCCGCCTGCCCCGCAGGAGCCAGGGAGCGGACATGAATGAGCCCCTGCACCCGTCGAGCCTGGGCGAGATACTGGACCGGACCGCCCAGCTTTACCGCTCGCGGTTCCCGGTCTTCTTCGGCATCGCGGTCATTCCAACCGGAGTGGCGCTGGTCTCCGCGGCGGTTATTTTTCTGCTTTTTGCGTGGGCGGGTTCCAGCGGGACAGCTTCCCCGGCGCCGGAGGTGGTTGGCATTGTGGCGCTGTTGGTCTTCCTCGCTCTGCTGCTGGTGGCCCTTCCGGCGATTATTGCGGTGACCGCGCTGGGCACGGCGGCCATGAACCACGCCGTAGCCCGCGCCTGGCAGGACCAGAAGACCACTATCCGCGATGCCTACAGGATCGCCTGGGGGCGCGGCTGGAACTATATTGGGCTCTTTCTTCTTGAGGCGCTCCTGGTCTGGGGGGCTCCGGTTGCTGTATGGATTGGGCTGGTCATCTTCGCCGTCGCCGCGGCTGCCCTGGCGCAATCGGCCGGCATGGGCGCCGCGGCCGGCGTGCTCTTCGGCCTGGGAGCGGTTGTGGTCGTAATTGCTCTGGTCGTCTACTGCATCTGGATGCTGCTCCGGCTCTCCCTGGCCTTCCCCGCCTGCGTTGTGGAGCGGATTGGCGCCACGGCCGCGCTCAAGCGCAGTTACTCGCTCAGCAAGGGAACCAGGGGCCGCATCTTTCTGCTTTATCTGCTGGTGACGGCGCTCAACTACCTGCTTTCCCTGGCTGTCACCGTGCCGGCAATCATCGTGATCGCCCTGCTGCCCGGCGCAAACAACCCGCAATATGCGCAAACCGCGGGCATGGTGATGCTGTTCATTATGTACGGCTCCGCATTTGCCATCCAGGCGCTCACCAGGCCGGTTTACGGCATCGCGCTCATGCTCTTCTACTACGACCAGCGCATCCGCCAGGAAGGCTTCGATATCGAGTTGCTGATGCAGCGGGCCGGGCTGGTGGCGCCTGCCCCGCCGCAGCCTGAAGCCGCCTTGTGGCCGCCGTCGATTGTACCCAAGGCGCAGTTGGCTGAGATTGAGCTACCGCAATCCGCAGAGTTTCAGCAATCCGCAGAGTTTCAGCAATCGGCAGAGTTACAGCAACCCGCAAAACCAACCCAGCAAAAATCCGAGGAGTTTCTATGAACGAATCCGCTTCTTCCGCGCCCTCCGGTCCTTCGCCCTTCGCCCCCAGGACCTTGGGCCAGATTCTTGACCGTACTTACCGGCTCATGCGCACTCACCTGCGGCTGTTACTGGGCATTGCGGCGGTTCCCTCCGCGGCCATCCTCCTGATCGTCGCGGCGGTCATGGGTTTCATGCTCATCGCCATCGGGCCGCAATTAGCCGGGAAAACCGCCACGCCGCCGGTGTTTCCCGCCGGTTTTTGGGTGGCCCTCGTCTTCATCTACGTGATCTCGCCCCTGGTGTATGTGCTCTATATGCCGGCGGCATGCTACGCCGCCACGCAAGCCGATCTTGGCGTCACGGTCACTTTTCTTCAGGCCTACGGCGTGGCCTGGCGGCGCTTTGGCCGTTTTCTCTGGCTGATGATTCTCTGCTCCCTGTTCGTGATCGTGCCGCTTGTCGTGGTCGCGGCGCTCGTCGGCCTGACAGCCTTGCTGCTGCACAACGTAGTAGGCCCCGACGGCATGTTCCTTCTGGTCCCTCTTCTGGTGCTGCTGTATCTCGCATTCGCTGTATATTGCGTCCTCATCCTGCTCAGGTTCGCGCTGGTCTTCCCGGCCTGCGTGGCGGAGGAGCTTACCGCATGGGCCTCGCTCAAGCGCAGCGCAAAGCTTACCCAGGGGGCCAAGGGCAGGATCTTCCTGGCGCTGCTGCTGGTCTACGCGATCACCTACGTTGTGACCATGGTGTGCGTGTTGGTCCTTTTTGTGCTGGCCGCATTAGTCGCCCTGGTGGCCATACTGGTCCATGTGAGCGAGGGCTCGCCGGCGTTCTACATCTTGATTGGCCTGGGCATCTTCGGCTATCTGCTGTCGATCGCGATAAGCATATTAGTCACCTATGCGGCCTATACCACCGCTCTGGGGGTACTCTACAACGACCAGCGCCTGCGCAAGGACGGCCTGTTGCCCGCGCCTGCGCAAGCCGGAGGGATTGTGTAAAGGCGGCCCGGAGTATACTGGCGCGTGGCCGGAAAAGCTGAATCACAATTCTCGATCGCACCCGGTTCGCACGGAGGACCGATGACCTCATTACGCGCAACTCTGCTCTGCCTGCTCGCATTTTGTGCCGCTGTAACTCTGACTGCTCAAGTTACAGATGGGACTGCAACCAAGGTAACTTCGCCCAACGGCCAGATTACCTTTCTCCTCTTCAATTCCACATCGGCGAAGCACCCTGAGCGCTCGTCCAGGGAAACGCCGCCCCCGGACGACCTGCGCTACGCGGTGGAGTTCCACGGCCAGCGGATGATCGATAACTCGAAGCTGGGTCTGGAGATTGCAGGGCAGCCCGCGCTGGGGCCGGGCATGCGCTCGACGGGCGCGCAAACAGCGAGCGTGGACGAGAGTTATCCCATCCCCGTGGGCAAGACCAGCACGGTGCGCGACCACTATAACTCCGCGCAAGTCGATTTCGAGGACGCCAGTGGGCGCAAGCTGTCCATCGAGGTACGCGTCTTCGACGATGGAGTCGGCTTCCGCTATCTCGTTCCGGATCAGCCGTCTTTGAAGCAGGCGCGCATCGCTCACGAGAGCACGGAGTTCTGCTATGCGAAGGACGCCACCACCTATCCGCTGATTCTCGAAGGCTTCCAGTCTTCGTGGGAGGACGAGTATCAACAGCGGCTGTCGAGCGGGTTGCACCACGACTGGCTGATCGGGATGCCGATGCTGGCCGAGCAGCCAGGCATCGGCTGGGTGGCTATTACCGAGGCGAACATCGATCACTACGCGGGCATGTATCTGCGCAAGGGCGAAGGACGCAACTGCGTGCGGGCCGAGTTATCGCCGCGCCTCAACGAATTTGGAGTTGCCGAGCCGGGAGTTGCGGTGGAGACCGCAACGCCGTTTTCCAGTCCCTGGCGCGTGCTGATGATCGGCGATGAGCCGGGCCGCCTGATCGAGTCCAACATCGTTCTCAACCTGAATCCACCCTCGAAGATCGCGGATACCTCCTGGATTCGCGCCGGCAAGTCAGCGTGGGACTGGTGGTCCGGCGAAGCGGCTCCCAGCGTGAGCTTCAAGACCGGCATGAATACCGCGACCATGAAGCACTATATCGACTTCGCGTCGGATTCGGGATTTCCCTACATGCTCATCGACGCGGGCTGGGCGTTAGCGAATTACAAAGGCCCGGACGATTACGCGCAACTGGCCGATATTACCCGCGTAAATCCGGAGATCGATATGCCGGAACTGCTGCGCTACGCGAAGGAGAAAAACGTCCGCATCTGGCTGTGGTCGCATTGGACTTCGGTAGACAAATATATGGACCAGGCCTTTCCACTCTTTGAGCAGTGGGGCATCGCCGGAGTCAAGATCGACTTCATGAACCGCGACGATCAATGGATGGTTGACTTCTATCATCGCGTGGTGGAATCCGCCGCCGCCCATCATCTGATGATCGACTTTCACGGCGCATACAAGCCGGATGGACTGCGCCGCACGTATCCGAATCTGATCACGCGCGAAGGCGTGATGGGCAAGGAGTATCTGAAGTGGAGCGCGCGCACCACTCCCACGCATAACACCACGCTGCCTTTCACGCGCATGCTGGCCGGACCCATGGATTACACCCCCGGCGCCTTTGGCAACAGCAACCGGGATAACTTTGTAGCTCGCAACTTCATGCCCATGGGCCTGGGAACGCGCGCTCACGAACTGGCGCTCTTCGTGGTCTTCGAGAGCCCCTTCGAGATGGTGGCCGATTACCCGGAGCATTACCAGGGGCAAAAGGAGTTCAACTTCATCAAGCAAGTTCCGGCCACCTGGGATGAGGTGCGAGTCCTCGCCGGCAGACCGATGGAAAACATCACGCTGGCCCGCCGCAGCGGCAACGACTGGTATGTAGGCTCGCTGACCAACTGGGATGAGCGCACGGTGAAGGTACCGCTTAGTTTTCTCGGCGAAGGCAAATACGAAGCCGAGATCTACGCCGACGCGCCCGACGCCGCTACTGAAGCCACGCACACCACCTTCTCGAAGCAGCCCGTAGACCATTCGACGGTGCTCGACGTACACATGGTCTCCGGCGGCGGAAACGCAATTTGGATTCACCCGGCGGACGTTCATTGAAGACGAGAAATAATATATGACGGCAAATTTGCGACCACTGAACCTAGGCGAGATTCTTGACCGGACCTTTCAGATTTACCGGGAGCGTTTTTTGCTCTTTGTCGGGATCGCGGCTCTGCCGGCTCTAGCGATGATGGGAGCGAACACGGCTGAGAGGATTTGGCTGAACGATCATTCGGCTGATGAGCGCATCCTGATCTTCTACATGACCTTTGCGGGACTTATTGCAAATGCTGTGCTTTACCATTTGTCGGAGTTCTTTCAATACCTGGTCCGCCCTGTATTCATTCGCATAACTTCCGGGATCATCGGAGACGAAAAGTCATCTATTCACAGCGCAATTGCAGCATTGCAAGAGCGCTGGAGAAACCTCGTTGTCCTTAACCTTGCTCAGTTAACGATAGTTCTTCCTCTACCTGCGCTTCTTTTTATTGGTTTTGCAGTCGGAATCAGGAAGATCGTTGACTTGTATCGACCCGGAAGTACTGGCTTCGCGTTTGCCGCTCTTCTTGTCTTCCTGATCACTGGAATTCTTGCAGGCTATGTTCTTTGGATGGAATCATGCCTTGCACTCGCTTTTCCTGCTTCTGTGCTAGAAGGCACTTCCTGGTTCTCGGCGCTCAAACGATCATGGAGGCTTACCAAGGGGAGCAGAGTTCGGCTGATGCTTACGCTGTTCCTTACCATGCTCATTGGCTGGGGCCTGAATTTGCTGTTCGCCTCGTCTACATACTTTTTCCTGCGCATCTTTCCGCATGGATGGGGAAGATGGCACCATTTTTTTCTCTATCACCTGCTTTATTCCCTATCGGATGCCGTCGTTTCCACTCTTATTAGTCCCGTCTTTCCCATCGCCGTCACCCTCTTCTACTATGATCAGCGCATACGCCGCGAAGGCTATGACGTCGAGAGGATGATGGAATCTGCTGGACTGACTGCACCTGCAAATCAACCCGTCGGAGGCAGTCTCATCACGCCCGCAGCGGAGGAGGAAGTTCAAGCTTGACGGCCCGAAATCTCTTCGCTGGCGCTGCATTGGCGGCCATTCTCGCCGCCGTGCCGGCGCGCGCCGCCGGACCAATTCCTGACCTGTCCGCTCCCGTGGCGGGCAACTCGCATGACGCCTCGCTGGACGAGTACCGCAAGCATTTGCAGGACCTGACCACCCTGGTGGAGGCCTGCGCCAAAGCGCGCGACGCAAAGACCTGCGACCCCGCCCAGGTTGGTCCCGACGATCAGGTTCCCCTCACGCAAGCTCCGAATGCGGAGCGGCGCCCGGTGCGCTACGGATGGCTGCGGGTGCTGCTTGCAAAGGCCCAGGAAAAAGACAAAGACGCCGGCAAGCCCGAGTCCAAACCCGCGTCCAAACCCGCCAGCGGCGAACAATCCGTCGAGAGCGCCCTGCCGCTGCCGCCGACCACGACAGAGCTTTTGCAGGCCGCCGAGACGCGCCTGGCTGAGGACCTGGCCCAGACCAACGCCGCACCTACAGTCGCCCCCAACCATGCGCAGGAGCGCGAGACCATGAACCAGGTGCTGGCCGGGCGCGACTTCCGCAACCTTGACGAGTTCACGCCCAAAGATACGATTCTGGAAAAGCTGGGCAACTGGCTCAACCATCTCTTTGCCAGCGCCGCGCAATTCAGCGCCCGCGCGGCGTGGGTGGGCCGCGTGATTGTGTGGGGATTCATTCTGGCCGTCTGCGTGGGGCTGGTGTGGGGCCTGCTGCAACTGGAACGTCGCTGGCGCATGCGGCCGGCGCCGGAAAGCGGCAGCCTGTCCACCGGAGCCGCCTCGGCCCGCGAGTGGCAACTATGGCTCAAGGACGCGCGCCAGGCCGCCGACGCAGGCCAGTGGCGCGAGGCGATTCACTTCCTTTACTGGGCCGCGATCTCGCGGCTCGAATCCAGGCGGCTGTGGCCTGCCGACCGCGCCCGCACTCCGCGCGAGTATCTTGCGCTGGTAGCGCCGGAGGACCCGCGCCGGGCCAGTTTGGCCACGCTGACCGGTAGCTTTGAACGCACCTGGTACGGCGGCCGCGCAGCCGCGGAGCTCGACTACCGCAAGGCCGAGGAACTGGCGGCTGCGCTGATCTCGGGAAGCGCGGCTTCGGCCATTCGGGTCGAGAGAGGCGCGGCGCAATGAGATTTCTCTCCTCCCTCGACTCCAAAGATCGCCGCCTGCTGCTCTGGTGCCTGGGCATCGGAATCGCGCTGGCCGTATTCACCGGCTTTCTGCTGCCCAATGCGAACAGCAACGACAATCCCCTGCCCTCCAGTTATCTTTCCGGCCGGCACGGCGCCCGCGCGGCCTATGAGACGCTGCTCCGTTCCAATTATCCGATTGAACGCTGGGAGCGGCCGCTTGCCGAGTTGGCCGCCACGGCGGGACCGGAGACGGTGGTAATCTTTGCCGAGCCCTTCACCCGCGAAGGCGACGATCTCAAGGCGGTGCGCACGATCATAGAGCGCGGGGGCCGGGTACTCGCCACCGGAATCGGGGGCGGATTCATCTTGCCCGGCGAGGCCGGCGGCATGCCGAAGGCCTTCGACTTTGCCGCCTGCAAGCTGGAGCCCGAGGGCCTCGGTTTGTCCTCTGATGCGCTCTCCAACTCAGGCGAGGTGTGGATGGCGCCTGAATCCACCTGGACAGTGGGCAACCCGTCGCACCGCGTGGAGTACAGTTGCGCAGGGCAGCCGGCGGTGGTGGAGTACGGCTGGGGCAAGGGGCACGTGGTCTGGTGGGCCGGCTCCACGCCGCTTGAAAACGGTTCCCTGGCCCGGGCCAATGATCTGGATCTGCTTTTGAATTCGCTGGGGTCGCGCGCGGACCATCGCTTCTACTGGGACGAGTCGCTGCACGGGGAGATTCGCTCTGTTTGGAGCTACGCCGCCGGCCCGGCGCTCACTATGCTATGGATCAGTCTGCCGGTTCTGGGGCTGCTCGTGGTGCTCAGCTTCAGCCGCCGCAGCGGGCCGGTGCGCGAGCTTCCCGCGCCGGCGCGAGCCATGCCCATCGAGTTTCTTGAGGCTCTGGGGTCGCTCTACCGCAACGCCGGGGCCGCGTCTGCGGCTGTGTCGATTGCCTGGGAGCGGTTTCGCCGCCAGAGCTTGAGTCTTTGCGGCCTGCGCGGCAAAACCATGGGCGCGGCTGAATTGGCCGCGACCATTCGCCGCCGCTTTCCCCAGGCCGACGCCAACCTCGAAACAGACCTGGCCGCCTGCGAAGAGGCCGCGTGGGGCGAGACGATCAGCCCAGGCGAGGCGCTCAAGCTGGTCCAAACGCTGCATGGGCACCAGGAAAAACTGATTGCCGGGGTAAAGCACGGCGGTCCGCGCACGAAATTTGAAGACATTCATTCCAATCAGCAGGAAAGGGTTTCATGAGTCAGGAAACGAACTTAGATTCAGCGCAAGACGCAAACCAAAACACAAAAAGTGCGGAGCACCCGCAAGCAACCAATCAACTGATGGCCCACGCCCGCGCGGAGATGGGGCGGGTCATCTCCGGCCAGGGAGGGGTGATCGAGGAGGTGATGATCGCCGTTCTGTGCCAAGGCCATGCCCTGCTCGAAGGCGTGCCCGGCATCGCCAAGACGCTGATCGTCAAAACCCTGGGTCGGCTGCTGGGCCTCGGTTTCCAGCGCGTGCAGGCCACGCCCGACCTGATGCCCGCCGACATTCTGGGCACCACCATTCTGCGCACCGGAGCCAAAGCCGGCGCGGAGAGCTTCAGCTTCCATCCCGGCCCGGTCTTCACCGATCTGCTGCTGGTGGACGAGATCAACCGCATGCCTCCCCGCACCCAGGCCGCCCTGCTCGAATGCATGGAGGAGCGGCAGGTGACCTCGGACGGCGTGCGCCGCCTGCTGCCGGCGTGGTTCACGGTCTTCGCCACGCAGAATCCGGTGGACTTCGAGGGCACCTATCCCCTGCCAGAGGCGCAGTTGGACCGCTTCCTGCTCAAGATTCGCGTGGCCTATCCCGCCGAGCGGGAGGAGTCGCAGATTCTGGAGCGGCACCACGCGGGCTCTGGCGCAGGGCTGCTCGAAGACGCTCATATCGCGCCCATCCCCGAGGGGTTGCTGGCCGCCTCGCGCGCCGAGGTACGGGCAATCCGCATCGAGCCGGAGCTGTACGGCTACATACTTTCCATTGCCCGGCGCACCCGCGAGTGGCCCACGCTGCTCTTGGGCGCGAGCCCCCGCGCGGCGCTGTGCATGATGCTCGTGGCCCAGGCTTCGGCAGCCTTCGACGGCCGCGATTACCTGGTTCCCGACGACGTCAAACGCGCCGTGCAGCCGGTGCTGCGCCATCGCGTGATGCTCAAGCCCGAGGCCGAATTGGAGGGCTTCGACGCCGACCGCGTACTGGCCGACGTGATTGCCGCGGTCCCGGTGCCAAGGCAATGACGGCGGTTGGGCGATATCAAGTTGAATTACAGAGCGGTTAGTGGTATAAAGGTAGTATGAAAGAGAAGACATCAATCACACTTTCATCCGACCTGCTCGCCGAGGTTGACAGGAGTGCGGGTGCCGCTGCGTCCCGCTCCGCGTTTATTGAGGGAATACTCCGCGAGTATTTCAAAGAGAAAATTCGTGAAGCCATACACCGTCGAGACGTGGAACTGATCAACGCCAATGCCGAGTACCTGAACCGTGAGGCAATGGACGTGCTGCGTTATCAGGCGCCCATCGAATGGACCACTGAAGACGACTAGAGAACCCATGCGCCGAGGCGAACTCTATCGCGTACATCAGCCGCCGGGCGATCCGAAGCGGCACCGAATATTCGCCATTGTTAGCCGGCAGGCGCTGATTGATACGCGATTTCCGACGGTGATCTGCGCGCCTGTCTATACGAATGGGAGCGGCCTCTCGACCCAGGTGAGCGTTGGGCCAGATGAGGGACTGAAGCATGAGTGCTGGATATTGTGTGACAATCTCGCAAGCGTTCCCAAATCTGACCTGACGCAATATGTCGGCTCGCTTTCGCGGGCCAAACTCGCGGAGGTTGACCGCGCTCTCTCTATGGCTCTCGATTTACGATTTTAAGCAACCAATGATCTCCCCCTCACTCCATCCCGACCCCATCCGCGCCGCATGCGAACGCCGCCGCCGCTGGGCCTTCGGCCTCACGCAGCGGACCATCGGCCTGCTCTGTGCGGGCTTTTTATGGCTCATTCCGGGTTTCTGGGACGGGCGGCTGGCCTACGCCATGCCGGCCTGGGACGCGCTGGTGCTGCTGGCCGCGCTGCTGGACGGCCTGCGCCTGCCGCGCGCCGCGCAGTTGATCGCCGGCCGCTCCTGGTCCAACGCTCCGGCCCTCGACTCGGAGACCGAGATCGAGCTGACTGTCGAAAACCAGGGACAGATGATCGTCGAGTGCCGCCTGGTGGACGATCTGCCGCTGGCGCTGGTTGCCGAGCCGCTCACCCATAAGCTGACTGCTTTCCCGTGCGTGCCGGCCAGCCTGCGCTACCACGTGCAGCCCCAGGAGCGCGGCGACTGGGAGACGGGCTGGCTCTATGTGCGCTATCGGTCGGGGCTTGGCCTGGCCGAGCGCTGGGCCCGAGCGCCGCTCACCCAGACGGTGCGAGTCTACCCGGCCCTGCGCACCGGCGAGGAGCAGCAGATCTTTCTGGCCCGCAGCCGGCAAATCGACCTGCAACTGCGCCGCGCTCAGCAGCGGGGCCTGGGCCGCGACTTCGAGAGCCTGCGCGAGTACCGCGAGGGCGACGACCTGCGCGATATCTGCTGGACGGCCACGGCGCGGCGCGGCATCCCCATTACCCGCCAGTACCAGACCGAGCGCAGCCAGCCGGTCTGGATCGTGCTCGACTGCGGGCGGCTGATGCGGTCGCGGGTTGCGCTCATGCAGCCTACGGAAAATCGGCGAAATGCGTCAGGGCACGACCTTAGTCGTGGCGGCACTGTGTCAGGGCACGACTTTAGTCGTGCCGGAAACGCTGCAAAATCAACCGGGGTTTTAACCCCTGAAGAAAAGTTTTTCGGGCATCAGAAAGAAAATCAACCCGCACAAATTCACTCCAAGCTCGACCACGCCTGCACCACGGCCGTGGCGCTGGCGCAACTGGCGCTCTACTCCGGCGACCGCGTGGGCCTGCTGGCCTATGGGCAGGGAATTCAGCAGCGGCTTTTGCCCGGCCGCGGCGCGGCGCACCTTCGCCAGTTGATCGAGTCGCTGGCCCAGGTGCACGCCGAATCCGGCGAGGCCGACCACCTCCGCGCCACGGCCATGCTCAACCGCCTGCAGCCCCGCCGCTCCCTGATCCTGTGGATTACCGACCTGGCCGAAACCGCCATGCGCCCTGAGGTCATCGACGGCGCGGTGCAACTGCTGCGCCGCCACGTTCTTTTGTTTGTATCCATGGCCCAGCCGGAGGTGGAGTCCATCGCCCAGGCACGGCCCAAAAATGTGGAGCAGATGTTCCGCGCCGCCGCCGCCCAGGAGATGGCCGGCCGCCGCGAACTGCTTCTCGCCCGCCTCCACGAGCAGGGCGCGCTCACCCTCGACCTGAACCCCGAAGCCCTCACCTCGTCGGTGCTGAATAACTACCTGATGGTGAAGGAACGAGCGATGGTCTAGTAGGAGATGCCAACATAGCCAACTTAGCTAAATTGGTGTAGAGTATACCCATGAGAACAGTGAATATAGGCGTCTTGAAAAACCAACTCAGCGCCTACCTGCAAATCGTCCGCAAGGGCGAAGAGGTAGTGGTGCGCGACAGGAACGTGCCCGTGGCTCGCATTCTGCCCTTCACCCTGCCTCTGCCCGCGGAAGGCGACTATGCCGCCGAGGAGGCGTATCTGATTGCCACCGGGCAGATGAAGCCGGCCGAGCGGGAGATGGACTGGAAGGCCTTCTGGGCAATTCCAACCGGTAATGTTTCCGACGAGGCCGTCAAGGAAGCCATCGACTGGGTCAAAGGCGAGCGCTAAATGGAACCTGCCTTTTGGGATTCAAGCTCAATTATTCCCCTTTGCGCAAAGCAGCAGGCCACGCCCGTCACACACGGCTTGAGCCAACGCTACAGCATGATCGTCTGGTGGTCCGCACCCGTCGAAATCCGCGGCGCCTTTGCACGTCTCCTGCGCATGGGCCAACTCACCTCTAATGAGCACGTAGGCGCTCAGGTGCGCCTTGACGAGTTGAGAAGCAACTGGCGCGAGATCTCCCCTGAGCAAGCCATTCGCGTCCAGGCCGAGCGCCTGGTTGATCGCTTTCCGCTCAGAGCCGCGGACGCCCTCCAACTTGCCGCCGCACTTGCCTGGTGCCTGGGAAAGCCAAGAGGCCGGCCCTTCATCTCTGGAGACAACCGGCTCCTCGATGCAGCCCGGCAGCTCGGATTTCAAGGGATTGAAGCATAATGCCGGAATGCTTCCCCAGCCTTTCCACCTTGAACCGGAATCGCGTCCGCCTGCTGCCTCATCTGAGAAAATAATGGCAGTGGATCAAACGCAAAACTTCGTCTTCCGGAGAGCAGCGGCGCAGGCGCTTCTTGCCCTGCTGGTTCTCGCCGGCGCGGCCGCGGCCCTTCACGCACAGGCGCCCAATCCAACCTCCGCCGCCAACCCCTTTTTCGGCAGCGTCACTGCCCGCCCAACCAGCGATGAGACCCTCAGGATCTCGTTGGACGAGGCCGTACGCCGCGGCCTCGAAAACAACCTCGGCCTGAAGGAAGCCGAGAACGTCGAAAAGGTGATCAAGGGGGAAAAGAACGAAGCCCTTCAGGAGTTTCTGCCCACCATCACTCTCACCGGCGACACGGGCGCCCACCAGCAAGACCTGGTCGCGCTGGGCTTCAGCCCCGGCGTCATCAAGGAGTTCAGCGCGCTCTTTCCTGGCGGTGTGCCGCCCGCTGGGCTCTCCTTCATCACCCGCGACGAATTGACCGAGGGGCAAATCCACTTCAGCCAGATGCTCTTCTCCGGCCCTGTGATCGCCGGCTGGAAGGCCGCCCGCGCGGGGGAGAAAGCGGCATATTTCGCCAAAATGTCGGCGCGCGGAGAGGTGGTCGAGCAGGTGGCCACGGCCTATCTTCATGCCATTGCCGCCTTGAGCGAGGTGGACAATGCCAAAGCCCTGGAAGCAACCGGCCAGTTGCTGCTTAGCCAGGCCCACGCCGCGCACCAGGCCGGAACCGCGGCCAATCTCGACGAATTGCGGGCGCGAGTCCAGCTACAGGCCCAGCAACAGTCCCTCATCGCCGCCGAAAACTCTCTGGAGAAGGACCTGATCCTGCTCAAGCGCGAGATCGGCGTCGACCCCGGCCAGAAGATCGTGCTCACTGACCCGGCTCCCTACAGCGAACTGGCCGCGCAAACCCCTGAAGAGGTGCGCGCCGTCGCCTATCAGAACCGCCAGGACTACCAGAACCTGCAAAATCAGGCGGTCGCTTACAAGGCCATCCACACCGCCTATCGCAGCCAGCGGCTGCCCAGCCTGAGCTTCGGCGGATACTACGGCGTAAGCCAGGTGGGCGCGGTGGGTTCCCATGGAAACTTCATTGCCCAGGGCACGCTGAGCGTGCCGCTCTTCCGCGAAGGCAAGCTGCGTGGCGATGCGGAGTCGGCCCAGGCCCAGCAATCCGCCGTGGATGCCCAACTGGCCGACCTCCGCGGCCACATCGACCAGCAGGTGCGTTCCGCGCTGCTGGACGTGGACGCAACGGCCAAGCTCGTCGAGGTTGCCCGCTCCAACGTCGAACTGGCCACCCGCGCCCTCTCGGACGAAACCGATCGCGTCAACGCCGGCGTGGACGACAACCTGCCCCTGGTGACCGCGCAGGCTACGCTGGCCTCGGCCGAGAGCAATCTGGTCGAAAGCCTCTACCAGTACAACCTGGCCAAGCTGGCCCTGGCCCGCTCCGCAGGCGTACTGGAGCAGCAGTACCGGGTCTATCTGGGGCGGTAAGCAGTTAGATTGCAGAACTAATTATTTACTTGGTCCGTTTTGTAACAGTCTCATGAACATTGATCGCCCGCCGCCTGATCCCGAGTAGAGTAGAGAGAAGAGGCACCCATGTACGCGGCCAGAAAGCTCAGGATCAAATACTACGTGGAGCCGGACGCGGCGGCCCTGGCTCGCCGCGCGGCGCAGTATTTTGTTGAGATGGTCGGTGAAGCGGTAGCGGGCCGGGGGCGGGCGCGCATCGCCATCAGCGGCGGCTCCACGCCCAGGGCCACATTCCATTTACTGGCCGACCCCACCCAGCCCTGGCGCAATCGCATGCCCTGGGGAAGCCTGGACCTCTACTGGGTGGACGAGCGCGCCGTCCCTCCCGACAACGCCGAAAGCAACTACCGCATGACTCGCGAGGCGCTGCTGGACCACGTCCCGCTCAAGCCCGAGCAGATTCACCGCATGGAGGGCGAGCTGGACCCCGAAGTGGCCGCCGACCGCTACGAGTCCGAGCTCAGGAACAGCTTTCGCCTGGAGGGCGCGCAGTGCCCGCGTTTCGACCTGGTCGCGCTGGGCATGGGCGAGGACGGCCACACCGCCTCGCTCTTCCCTCGCACCCAGGCCATCCACGAAATCAGCCGCCTGGTCACGGCCAACCACGTGCCGCAGAAAGACGCCTGGCGCATCACCCTCACCTGGCCGGTCATCGACCACGCCAGCTCCGTCTTCTTCCTCATCGCAGGGGCGGATAAAGCCATGATTATAAAGGAAGTATTAACCGGGCCACACGACCCCGAGCGGCTGCCCAGCCAACTGATCTGGCCCGCAGGCGGTATACTTACACTATTCCTGGATAAGGCTGCGGCTCGCTTTCTACCCGCGACAGACGGGGAGGGTTGTGGGGTTTTGGAGAGGGAACGATGATTCTTGCGGGCGACGTAGGCGGCACCAAAGTCCACCTGGCGCTGTATGACTTTATCGATGGAAAACTCAAGCAAATCAGAGATAAGCAGTATCCGGCCAGGGAATACTCCGGCCTGGAAGAGATCGTAAAAGAGTTTCTGGCCGCCGACAAAGTGACTGCAGCGTGTTTTGGCGTGCCGGGCCCGGTGCGCGACGGCCGTCTCCGCCTCACCAACCTTCCCTGGACGCTGGACAGCCGCGAGCTGGCCGCCGGCCTGGTCATCGAGCACGTCTTCCTGATCAACGACCTGGAGGCCAACGGTTACGGCGTGGCCGAGCTCTCCGCCAGCCAGATCTTCACGCTCAACAAGGGCGATGCGCGGCAGATGGGCAACCGCGCGCTGATCTCCGCCGGAACCGGCCTGGGCGAGGGCTACCTGGTGTGGAACGGCCACCATCACATTCCCAATCCCTCAGAGGGCGGCCACGCGGACTACGCCCCGCGCAACGAAGACGAGATCGATCTGCTGCGTTACCTGAAGCAGAAGTACAACGGGCGCATCAGCTTTGAGCGCGTGGTCAGCGGCCCGGGCATGATCAACGTCTATGAATTTCTGCGCGAAGTCCGCGGCATGGACGAGCCGGCCTGGCTCCGTGAGCGCCTGGCCGCCGAGGACCCCAACGCCGTCATCACCGAGCTGGCGCTGGCAGCCAGGAGCGAGATCTGCGAAAAGACAATGGATATCTTCGTCTCCGCCTACGGAGCCGAGGCCGGCAACCTGGCCCTCAAGATCCTCCCGGTGGGCGGCCTTTATGTAGGCGGAGGCATCGCGCCCCGCATCCTGGAGAAGCTCAAGGACGGCGCCTTCATGAAAGCCTTCACCGATAAGGGCCGGCTGAGCCAGTTGCTGGTGAATATGCCGGTGCGCGTGATTCTGGAGACCAGCGCCGCGCTGCTGGGCGCCGCCGCCTACGCCGAAGCCCGCGCCGCCGAACTGAGCGGAATCTCACCCCGCGCCGCCTCGGTCAAGATCTAAGGAACCTCCGCTCAAGTAGAAGTTTTTGAAAGGGCACGGATTTATCCGTGCCGTTAAATCCTACAAATGAACTCGGGCTTTAGCCCCTGAGGGAAAGCCAAATCTGAATGCTCACGTTTATTCCGCCGTGGTCCGCCGCGGCGGAGAGACTTGGGATTCCACGCACCGGATTTTTCACATTTGCAAATCTCCGCAGTCCTATGGACCCAGCGTATAGATTACGTTGACGGTCGTCTCCACCTCGACCGGCTCACCGCTCAGCAAATAAGGTTTGTACTCCCAATGGGATACCGCCCACAAGGCCGATGCTGCAAGCGAAGGCCACGGGGCAGAAACCACGTGCAGATCGTGAATCTCGCCATCGATGCCGATTGTGGCTCGCAGAACCACCGTGCCTGTAATCTGTGCGTCCTTTGCGTCCTGGGGATAGACTGGCTGTTCCTTCTTTACTATTGATACCGCCATAACGCCACCCGAAACGTTCACTTTCTTCACATCCGCAACGTTCACACTCTTAACATACGGGAGAGCAACTACCGTCGCGGGTTTAAGCGCTGGATCGGCTGCGTCCAGCCAGGTAACCAAATCAACCGTGGCGGAGAGAATCTTTCGCTTTCCTTCGGTAATCAGAATCTCGCGAGCCAGATATCTATTCTGCGCCTTCACGATATTGCTAAATTCTGTAGTAGTCGCGCCGAACGAAGAGCTGACTCGCAAAGCCGGCAATTGCGGATCAAAGCAGTAAGTGGGGAACAAACCTAATGGCACAGTTTGTATCCGCCCATGCTGTGGCATCAGTGGGACTACCATGATGCAAGGAAGCTTGTTGCCCTTTGCTCCTAAAGGTTCGCGGTCCAAGCGGACTTTGGCTGGGTCCAGATCGTCTGAATCCGGAAGCGGTGAGAACAATGCGCTCTGCAACTTGTATTCAAAGAACTTAAGCGGTTCGCCGGAAGCCTGGTAAGCATGTTTACCATCGGCCGTATACCAATCGGTGTGTGTCACCCCTGGACGTGTCCAGCTACTGCGATGGATCTTCGGCGAAACCCACCAGTATTCATAAGTCCCCTGCTCGGTCGGCTTGCCATTCTCGTCGTAGAGCTGGTAAGTGGCCTTCAGGTGCCAGGGCTTCAACTCCGGCGAAGTGAAGTCATAGAAAGGCGCAGCCGCCGCGAAGATGGCGCGCGGATCTTTGGGCAATCCCAGAGTAGCGCTGCCGGCCGTCTGGCCGAATCCCGGCAGCACTGCCGCAAGACTCAAAACAAAAAAATAGAGCAGGCGCATGATGCGCACAGGGTAACATGGAAACCGCTGTCAGGTCAGTGAGACCTTTTTCCGTGTTACTCTAATGCCCCGAAGGCGCACCCAGCGGCAGCACCACAGGCTGGCCGCCTTTGGGCAATTCGCCGGCGTTAATCAGGCTCAGCATGACGGTGGTAAGTCCAAAGGCAATCAGGCCCTGAGGCGCTGAATTCGCAAGCACAGATCGCGCGCTGACGGATTCATGCGGCATCGCCAACGCGTGCGGTTACTGCTGCTTCATGCGTTCCGCCAGCACTTCCCGATAGAGATTGCACTGCGGAACGCGCAGTCCCGCCGCATTGGCTACCCGGCCGTCCTGCGTAAATTCGATGAATGCCTGCCCTTGCTCGAATCCCGGCCAATGAGGCAGCCCTCTTGAATTCGGATTGCCGGTTCTGGCAAAGTTAGTCCAGTAACTCTCCATTTCGCCGGCGAGTTTCAAGTCCGCATCCACAAACTCCGCGGCGGCAACGAACTGCCCGGACCTGGGGTAATATCCAAACACATAAGGCAGCTCTGCGGAATGCACGGCCCCCTTCGCTTCCTGGCCGGGGCTGACGCGCTGAAACTCATACTCATAAGTGGGGTAATACGCCGCGCTGTGCCACATGGCCTCCGTGGTGGCGGCGCAACGGTAGCGCGTATCGGCCGTCCACTGATCGGCCGCCGTGCCATACAACGGATCGGCTGTGCCTTGCCCGCCATTGGCCAGCCCGTAGAGCGCCAGCGCCTGGGGTGCAAACTCTCCCGCCGCGCTCTGAATTGTTTTTCTCAGTTCGTCCGGTGAAGCCGTGCTGCCGGATTCGATGGCGTTGGAACCGATCAGCAAAGGAATCGCCGACTCCTGCCCGGCGGCAAAGACCTCGGCGGGCGAGCGCGGGATGACCCAGCCGTCGATCATCGGTCCCATGGGAGGGCGGTGTTTCTGGTCCTCGGCGTTCACCGCCGTCATCAGTTTCTGTGCCGTCATCCGGCGCAGGAATTTCACGGCGTCCTCCCCGGCAGGAGCCTTCAAGCCAGCCGCGAATGCCGCTCCCGCCTGCTCCGCCTGGGCAAGAGAAAGCAGGGTAACGCGGAGCGGCGTTCCGCTCTCCACTATCGCTTTTTGAAGCAGGTCCCTGGCCAGGGAGGTCATCATCAAACTCGTATCCTGCGCGCCGGCGGACTGGCCAAAGACGGTGATGTTCTCCGCATCGCCGCCGAACTTTTGGATATTGGCGATCACCCAGCGCAAGGCCAGAATCTGGTCCATCAGCCCGTAGTTGCCCGAAGCATGATGCGGCGACTCGCGCGTAAGTCCGGGATGGGCAAAGAAGCCGAAGATGCCCAGCCGGTAGTTGACTGTAACCAGCACCACTCCGTGGTCAACCAGGGTTCCGGAATTAAAGAGCGGGGTCGATGCAGTCCCGCCTTCATTTCCGCCGCCATGAATCCAGAACATCACCGGCAGCGGCTTCTTCACCGGCCACGCCGGCGTGATGACATTCAGGTAGAGGCAATCCTCCTGGCTGGCTTTCGCGAAGCTCCAGTTCCAGTCTCCCTCTGCATCGGCCCACTGCGCGCACGGAGCTCCGAAGGCAGACGCATCGCGTACGCCGCTCCACGGCTTCGCCGGCAAAGGCTCGCGCCAGCGCAGATCGCCCACCGGCGGTTGCGCGTAGGGAATCCCCAAAAACTTCGCGCCCCCGTTTGCCCTGGCCACGCCGCGCAGTTGCCCGCTTGTGGTGCGCACCGTCAGCGCATTGTCTTCCGCCCACGCTTTGCTGCCGTGGATAGAAAAAATAATTGCCGTAGCAACAAGCACGAAGATCGCCGCAGAAGTACGGCGCGCGTTGAACCTGCAAATTGTATTGGTCACCTGGTCTCCCTGCACTCGACAATCATCGGAATTTCTATCAATTTTGTCACTGCCCGGAATCTGGCCCGCCCGCAAAGAACTCGCTGCCCTGATACTCTTTCGCTTGCGCGCTCCCGGTTTACGGCTATTCTGAAGAGGGAATCGAAAGTGGAAGGCCGAGACCGGATGAAACGCTGGTTGTTACGCATAACCGTAGTGCTGGTAGCGGGCTTTGTGGCCGCCTACGGGGCCGATTGGGCCATCTTCCGGCTGCGTGGCTCGCCCATCTCCAAAGTGACCGTCAACCGTTTCCTCACCGTGCCGCTCAAGGGCAACAAACTGGAATACGACTATCTCGGCTCCGCGGACGTGCCCTGCTCGCTCTCGCTGTTTCCGCAGGCCGGCCAGAGCCCCTGCTGGCAACTGAGGCGAAACTCCAACCAGACAACAACGCTGTAAGAAGTTTCCTGAAAAAATATCCCGGCGAATAACTCCCCATCAAAGTCGAAGCATGCCGGAACCTATTTGTCTTTGAGAATCGCCTCGCCCTTGGTCAGCCACGCCACGCCGAATGAAACGATTGCGGTGGACTCAAGCCAGAAGGTGCGGCTTGAGCAATGGACCAGGTTTGAGAGTACCGGCACGATGAAAAGTAACATGAGAGCAATGCAGGCAAGCATGATCCATCCACATACAACGTAGACGGTATTTCTCTTGAGCTTTTGAGCGGTTGGCTTCCGATCCGTGTGAGTCTGGGTGAAAAGAAAAAGACAGAAGTAGGCAAGGGTGAGGAACAGGATTCCGGCAAACGTGTAATGGATATCGCCGATGATCTTTTCTCCAGGTGTTGCGCATCCGTCGGGGGTGGTTGGAAAAAACGCCACGCCGATTGCGCACGCGCCCGCCAGCCAGCCGGCGATCTCGTCTTTCCGGTCGTAGCCCCTGCAGGAAGCCAGAAACGCCGCGATGATGCACAGGCTTCCGACAAACACGTTGCGCAAGTCTGTGTAGTAATAGCTGCTGAGCGAGCTTTCAAGTCTATGGAATCCCTGCACAACCATTCCCAAAGCCAGTACGAACGGAAGCGCGATTCCGACAATTCCTACAGCAGTTCTCAGTTCCAGGTAAGAGAGAACAATCGGATTTCCAGGCGCGGGTGCAGGTTTCATGGCGATCCTCCGATGATCGAATCCCAAAGGCCGGGTGATTGAATGAAAGATTTGGCCGATGGCATCAGTCTGGCAGTTGAATAGCACGTTCGCTCGCCAAACACCAGAGGAAATCGCAGGCGGGCCGGAGCCCCTGCCGGCGCCTGAGGCGAAACTCCAACCACACTACAACCCTGTAAGAGTCTGCCGCAAAAATCCTCCGGCGAATCAGCCCTTCATCGAGCCCGGCGACGCATCACAAGACCAAGTGATGCGTATCACGCCGGGGAAACGCAAGTGCGCCTAGCATCGGAAAATCTCCCCGCTTCTCCGAGGAACGATGTACAGCCGCACTCAGAACGAAAACGGCACTTACAATACCCGCTGCCTGGACTGCTTCATGACCATCGCCTCTTCCGTGGAGACGGCGGAGGAGCTGGATCAGCGGGAAGCTCGCCACATCTGCCCGGAAAAGGCATTGGCCGAGATGCAGGCGCATGAAAATTCCCTCGTCTCCCATGCCCGCTTGAACTAGGTCTCCGCCGGCCCCCTTGCTGTAACTTCCCTATTGCATCCGGGCCAGATCCCGCAGTTGCCGCGCCGTGGCCTCCAAAAAAGTCTCCACGCTGGCTCCCTGAGGCGCCTCCAGCCCGGACTTCGCCTGGATCGCCGAAGCAATCCGTTGCACCAGGGCCCGGCGCGTCGCCAGGCTCATATCCAGCCGCCGCGACAGGAACCCCTCCAGCACCTCGAGATCGGCCGTCGAGAGTTTGGCGATCCCGCTGGCGGGCAGCGTCACGGCCAAATGCGGCTCCGGAACCGGAGCCTTGGGGGTAAAGCTCTGCGCGGTGAACGTGCGTGCGCCCGACTCGCCCCACAGCGGAGTCTCCTCTTCCCGATCCCTCACCACCAGGGTGCCGGCAGCCAGGTCGCCCAGCCGCTGATGCTGGCGGGTGGCGAACATCGTGATCACCCCGACCGCATAGAAGAAAGGAATCTGATCCACATAGCGCACCAGATTGCGGGCCATGGACTCAAATAAGCCGATCGCCCGCCCGGAACGCTGGATGACGCGAATCCTGGCCACGCGCTTGCCGGGGGTACGCCCGTTCCAGAACGCCTCAAAGAGGGTGAAGTAGCCCCACTGAAACAGAAAGACAATAAAAATGACGATCGCCGTCGCCCATTGCGCTGAAATCTTTGAGAATGCCAGGATGCCGGGAAGAATCACCGCGAACACCAGCAGCAGAAACAGAAGCCCGGCGCCGCAGATCAGGGTATCGACCATCAGTGCGATAAAGCGGCTGCCGATGCCGGCCAGGGGCATCTCGATGGCCACCAGCTCCGGGGTATCGATGCTAAGCTGGTCAGAACTCAGGTCCATGGCGCAAATCCTCTCCAACCAGTGGATTCAAAAGCGGCGGCCCTACTGGGACCGGCTCTCCGGCTTGCTAGCCCAATCCGGCTCCAGCGGCCTCTACCAGCTCTCCCGCAAGGAACTGCAGGAGCTGGCCCTGCTCTACCGCCAGGTCGCCGCAGACCTCTCGGTGCTGCGCCAGGACCCGACCGCCCGCGTCTATGCCGCGCATGTGAATCAGTTGCTGGCTCGCGCCCACCATATCATTTATTCCGGCCGCAAGACCACTCTGCCCACGCTTTTCCGCTTCCTCAGGGACGAATACCCGGCCATCTTCCAGCGCCAGATCGGCTACGTGCTGGCCTCGATTGCGGTTTCTGTAGCCTGGGGCCTGCTGGGAGCCGTCCTTACCAGCGCCCGTCCGGAGTTCATGCGCCACTTCGTCGGCCCCCAGATGATCGCCACCATGGAACGCCACGAGATGTGGACCAAGGCCATCGTAGGAATCGAGCCCAAAGCCTCTAGTTGGATCATGACCAATAACCTCACGGTCAGCTTTGTCACCTTCGCCACCGGCATCGTCTTCGGCCTGGGAACCTTCTTTTACCTTGCCTTCAACGGGTTGATGCTGGGGGTGATCGCAGCGGCTTGCCACCAATACGGCATGTCGCTGGCACTGTGGAGCTTTGTGGCCCCTCACGGCTCGCTCGAACTACCCTCCATCCTCATCGCCGGCGCCGCGGGATTCCGCCTCGGCCACGCCATGCTCTTCCCCGGCGCGCTGCGCTGGAAGGAGTCGGTAGCCCGCGGCGGCAGCGAAGCCACGCAACTGGTCGCCGGCATCATTCCCCTGCTGGTCATCGCCGGCTGCCTGGAAGGCTTCTTCTCTCCATCGCAGGCGCCCGTCTGGCTCAAGTTCACCGTCGGCGGACTGCTCTTCTCGCTGCTGCTGCTGTGGCTCTTTAGGCCGGTGAAGGCTGCGGCGGCTATCGATCTAAATAGATAAATATCAATCTCTTAGCGGGGAAGTTAGAGCCAGCCGTCGGGGGAAATCTCGCTCAACGTTCAGAGTTTCACAGATGCAGTGCCGCTCCCGGCAGGATAATGTAACCAACTGATTCTGCGAAGGATAAGTGGATTTTACAGCCATACTGCCGCTGTAAAGCTTTGCAGTTGGATGAGGTAATTAGTTGAATCTGCTTAGTTTAAGTGGCTTCACAGTTTCACAGTCGATATTTTGGGGTTTGTAGGGGGGGTAGTATCCGGGTTGGAGGCTGGGAAGGCGGGCGCAGGGATGGGGTTGTGTTTCATCCGTTCGCAAATCCGGCGGCGCGGCATGGGTTCTTTGTCTACTCCTTCCAAAACCATTGTGCGCCGTTGGAGGGATATTTTCGGCAAAGAGGAATACCGGAGCCAAGGTGATCTTCATTCTCGAAAAACTGTGGTCCACAGCACTCGCCTGGACCGCTCACTGAGTGGGAAGGCGATTTCGCGCCAGCTGAGATTTCCTGCGGTGGATTTGGCTGATACAAGGGCGTTTACCGGCACCAATGGTCTTGAAGGTCGATCGCCACTGTACCTACGGCAGTGTAACCAGAACAGCCTGAGGGTAATCCAATCCAATCCACAACGTATGATCAGCCTGGTTAATACCATAATCGGAAGGCTCGCCATCCACGACCCAGCCGGCCGCGGACCAATGCACACGTTGCACATGCAGGCCTTGCATGACCGGCCACACCAGCCCCTGGTCTTTCAGTGACACATCGACGCTGTAACCAACAATAAGGAATTGCTTTTCCACGGGGTGAATCACGATGGCCTGGCCATCGGCAGATCCGGATATATTCAGCGTCAGACCATTGATTGTGTCGCTCATGGAGAGACGTTGACCCTCGGCCGGCGCTTGAAATACCTTGAGCTTGTCAGTCCCTGCGTAGGTGAGAATCTGCGCAAGAGCCATCTCCAGGGATTGGTACGCATCCCGCAGTTTGAAAGCGCCATTGGCAAGGCGGCCATCGTGCAAAACATACGGTTGGTTCGACTCGGGATAGGACACGGTGAGCGCCCAGGGTGAGAAGATGGGCGCGCCAAACTCTCCCAGCGCAACATACGCGAAGCGCGGCGCCAGGTCCGAGGCGCCGCTGTTGGTTTCAGTCACCGCCGGCACATTCCGCGAGATGGCATATCGCTTCAAGGCCGCACGAAGCTCTTCGGTTGTCGCGCTTGACGGAGATTCGCAGCGATCTCCATGCCAATCGGCGCAGAAGTATGCGTTCACGGCAATGAACGAAAGGTTGGGGCAGTCCTCAAGATAGGTCTGGACATCTTCTCCAGGGGAACCGCCAATCAGGCCTTCCTCTACTGTACCGCCTACGTAGTTATGAAAGAGTGGGATAGGATATGCTGCATGAGCAGCTTCAGTCAGCGGCTTGATCCACGTCGTGCTCATGTCCCAGGCGCTGTACTTCAGATCGTCCGTAAACCCGTGCTCTACAAACTTGCGATTCGACTCGGGCGAATGATCGCGGAACAGCTTGGCGTTATGGCGGTCGGCTCCAAAAACAGATATCTCATTTTCCAACTGGATTCCCACAACCACGTGCTCCGCATCGGCGCTCTTCAGATGAAGCATGAACCTGCGAAAAGCCCTGACCTCGCGATCGATCACGGCCGGTGAGTCATAGGAAATCGCATTATGGTGGGGAATGCCGTCCCCATCTATGGCGCGCGGATAAGTCTTTTCATCCTTCACAACGTAGAGCGGAGCATACACCTCGCCGCTGAGGTTACCGTAGATGTTGCCGTCGCCGCTGGCATAATGCCCAAACCAGTCGAGCACCAGGTGGAGATGGCTTTCACGGGCCATCCTGATGGCATGGTCGACATAGGAAAAGTCGTACTGATCCTTTTCCGGTTCCACCATCGACCATTTCACCGGAACCTTCAGCGTATTGACGCCAAGTTCCTTTGCCTTGGCGTAAAGACTGTCATAGACCGTCTCGTCTTCCCGATAATGCCCGGCGCGAAGATCCCACCAGGGAATTTCCACCGCCAGCATGGAAAAAGGCTGCCCGTCCACGTACAAAACCTGGTGGCCATTCACCTTCTGCAGATGCGGAATGGGAGTTGTACTGGCGGCAGGCCTCCAGACATCGACTGATGGGGAGGTCTGGGCAAGAGCAGATGTTGCAAGTAGCAACGCGAAAGCAAAACCAACTAAGTGGAGCTTTTGGCTAATACAGTTATAGTCCCGCATGTGCGTCCTCAATTCATGATGCCTGAGCATAGGATGATCCTGCAGTTATGGCTTCGGGCCGGCCTTCGCAGGTGCAGCTTTCCACGCGGCGCCTACGGGCGTAGGAGTGCCATCCGTGTTGTAGAGCGAAAATGTGGGCTGATTGGGAACATCACCATACCAGGCATACCGTTCCACAAACGGAAGGGCCTCCAGCGCTTTCGCGGATTCTGCCGCAAACTTCGCCTGCGTGGCGGCGTCGGGCGTTTGAGGGGGCGTGATCCAATTCGCCAGGGCGTATTCGGTTACCCAGATGGGGAGGCGGTACATATCATGTACGGCCGTCACCTCCTTGACCAGATCCTTCGTGGCCTGGTCTGGATCGAAGCTGGATTGGTAGGGATGAATACAGATGAAGTCCACCCGATACCCGGCCGCCTTGGCCCCCGCCATGAATTGAGCCAGCCATCCGTCAGGCTTGACATCGTCTCCTGTGCCGGGTGCTGGACTCCCGAGCCGCATGTTCAGCGCTTCCAGTTGCGGCCATGCGTCCAGGGCCTGCTGCACCGTCATATTCGCCTGGGTCTTTTCGTTCGGCTCGTTAAAGCCTAGCAGCGTGCCTGCCCCGGAGGCCTTCGCGGCTTTCAGGTCATCGCTGTTGAGATTGTTCAATCCCCAGATCATAGGGATGAACTGAACATCAGCAGGCGCTACTCCGGTTGCTGGTTTAGGTCCCCAATCGTAGTACCAGGATACGTTGGCGTCGGAGATCGTCTGCACTGCATTTGGTTGCGTAGATTCGCCAATGCCTTTTTTGAGAGAAGCGGCGTGGGCCGTAAGTGTCGGGATCAAGCCAATTGCGAGCAGGATCGAGAGGAACCGGGATTGATTATCTGTCAGGGCTTGCATAGTAGTGGGAACCGGACCGTAAACGTGCGGACGAGAAATGCCAGGTGCGGGACCACCGGGAAGGTGATCCCGCAGGCTGGCTGCGAGAGGCGTCAAAAAGCCAGGTGTGCGCCTAATTGCACCACTCTTCCGCCGTTACGCGTTCCGAGAATCTCACCGAACTGAGGACTGGCGATGCCAACGGGCGGAGAGAACTCCGGGTGATTTGGCACGTTGAATGCGTCGAGCTGAATCCGTAAACGACTCTGCTCGCCAAGGTGTGGCAGGTTGAACTCCTTCTGCAGCGACGCATCCAGATTGTCGACGTCAGGAGCCCGTATCTCACTCGAGTACCGGGGAGTGTTTCCGAAGGAATCGGCGGGGTTTCCGGAGTAGGGGTTTCCGGAGTCATATAGGTTGCTGTAATATGCGCAGGTTCCCTCCCAGTCAAAGGCATTGGTGTTAAACCACGTGCCCTTGGTGCTGACGCCGCGGGTGAATCCCGCTTCCGGATTGCCGATCTGCATGGGCCGGGTGGCAATCATCATGGAGGGGTTGCAATACAGGTATCCGCCGTCAAGGATGCCGACCGGATCCCCTTTGGTGAGCGTGTAGATGGCACTTGCACGCCAGCCGCCAAGCACCTGGCCGGCGACGCCATGGTTCAACAACGCGTGACCAGGGCCAATCGGCAGAGCGTAAATCGGCGAGATGACGAAGCGCAGGGGAATGTCGCCGGCGCTGACCGAGCGCTCTGCCGCCCGATGATAGAAGTCCTGCCCATACACGTCGAGTGAGCCGAAGCCGCTCCAGTCGGAGGACGAATCGTCCATCAGCTTGCTCCACGTGAAGCTGGTCAGAAGAGCGAAACCGTGAGAGTAGCGCCTGTCAAATGTGGTCTGCAATCCGTGGTAGACCGAACTGGAAAGACCCCACCAGCCGGGGTAAATATAGTCGCCATAGAATCCCCCCAGCGCGGTGATGTTTCCTGGCGCGCAATAGGGGCTGTCTACGGTACCACTGTAGATCGTAGCGCCATACTGGGCGATACTCGCGGCAGACTGCTGGCAAATGTTGTAACTATAGTTGACAGGCAGATGCACTCCATGGCTTCCGCTGTACGCGACGGTCAAAGCCGAGTTCTGCCCGAGTTGCTTCTCGATGGTTAAGTTCCACATCTCGGCGTACGAAGCCGCTTGATTGTAAGGCGTGTAGTAGAAGTATTCGGCCTGCCAGTCTGCCAGAGGGGCGGAGCCGGTCGCCGCAGGCAGGTTGATCGTCGGTAAGCTCGAGATGTAGGTGCCGGGATTGATGGATGTAGCCGCTAGCAGATTCGGCGAAACATTGCCGTCTCCACCGCGCCCGTGACCGAGAAGACCCGGGTAAGTGATGCCATAGCCGCCACGCACCACCAGTCCGTTGCGCGGGTTCCATGCGAAGCCGGCGCGCGGTGCGAACTCCCTCCAATGTGTCTGGATCGAGCCTTCCGGCGTCCCATTCACTCCGTTCTGGTCCCATGTGAGGTTGTAGGGATCGAAGCTGGCCAACTCGTTGTTAGCAGACGTCCAGGACGGATCGTACTGCCAGCGAACTCCCAGATTGAGGGTCAGGTTCCGCTTTAGTTTCCAGTCGTCCTGGGCGTAAAGCGCATCGGCCCAGGTACGGACTTGAAGGTAATTGCTTTGTACCTGCACGCTGCTTTTGTAAAGATACCCAATCAGGAAGTCCGCAAACGCGTTTCCTGTACCGGAGCCATTAAACGAAAAACTTCCGTCCACCTGGTTGGGTTGGATGTTGTTGATAGCCGCGCGACGAATTTCTCCGCCGAATTTCAGGCTATGGACGCCCCGGACCAGCGTGACGGAGTCAAGGAACTCGTTGTAGCCGGAAGGCTCATCCAGCATGTTCCCACCGGCTCCAAATCCGGTGAAGCCGGAAACGCCTACCGACGGCGGTCCGCATTTGCCATTGGAGCTGGTAAAGTTGCAGTCAGGGATGCCCGCAATGCCGAAATCGCCGTCGTCCGCCACCCCGTATCCGTTGGTGGTCCGCAGTGTATGACGGTGATCGTAGCCGTAGTGAAAGTCATTCAGCAGGGAGGAATTGAAGGTGTGCGTCCAGCCCACCGTGATGGTGGTGACCGGAAGGCTCTGATACATGGCATTGTCGATCCAGCCAACTGTGTTACCGGGGGAATACGACTTCTCATAGTGATAGACGCCAAATATATGATCGTTCTTGCGCAGAAACCAATCCACGCGGGGATTGACGCGATTGGCTTTGGTTCCGTATGCGTAAACACCGTTCCAAAAATCGCCGCCCGGCACAGTTGAGGCTCCGGCGTTTCCGGTTGGCCATAAGGCCTCAAGCGCCGTCGCAATTGTACTGACGGGGACCTGATCATTGAGAAACGGAGCGTATCCGTGAGCCGGATCATAAAGCTGCGATGGCTCTGACGCATCGTTACATACCCCAGCAGTGAAGCCGACCGTGCAGAGCGAGGAAAGGTCGCCTGACAAGAAATGGGAGTTGGGCACGATGTCGTGGGTTATGGTCGAAGAGGCGTCGGAATGCACTCCCTGGTAGTCGGCAAAAAAGAACAGTTTATTCTTCATGATGGGCCCGCCGAGAGTGCCGCCATACTCGTCGAAATGCGAGGGCTGGATGGGAATGCCATCCAGGTTGCCAAAATAGCTGTTCGCATTCAGTTTGTCGGTCTGGTAGTACTCATACGCCGAGCCGTGAAACTTGTTGGTGCCGCTCTTGGTGGTGAGTTCAATGACGCCGCCGCTCACCTTGCCGTATTCCGCTGAGAAGAGGTTTGTCTGAATACGAAGCTCCTGCACCGAATCTACCGAGGGGTTGGCATCCGGACCGCCGAATGTCGGCTGTTCTGTGCTGGTTCCATCGATCAGATAATCATCCATGCGCGGCCGGCCGCCATTCAGGCGTGCGTTGTCAAGAGCGTAACCGCCTTCGCCGGTCTGCTGGGTGACGCCGGCAGAAAGCGAAACCAGGCTGTATGCGCTGTGGCCGGTGCCGGCCGACCCCGACAATGGCAGGTCGCTCAACTGTTGCTCGTCGATTGTCTGGCCAAGCGAGGATGCCTGGGTTTGCATCACCGCGCTTTCGCCGGTTACGGTCACCGTTTCAGAGGCCGCGCCAATCTGCAGCTTGAAACTTACCTTTGGATTGCCATCGACTTCGAGCACAATGTTGTTCTGGACCTCATTCTTGAATCCCTTCGCGCTGGCTTCCACGCGATAGATTCCAGGGTTCAGGCCGGCGACGCTATAGTCGCCGGAAGCGTTGGTGGTGAGCGTCGCTTTCACATTCGTGCCGACGTTGATGATGGTGACGGTTGCACTGGGGATAACAGCTCCAGTTGCGTCTGTGACCGCTCCGCTGATGGTGCCGAACATCCCCTGGGCGGCCAAATTGCCTGGCCAGAAGCTCCCCATCGCTAGAGCTACTGCGATTACCGTTAAGATTGATCTGGCTTTTGTCATACTGATCTCCAAAATGTTCTGGTTAGGGCGCTTACACGTGCACCTCGGTATTCTGGTATGCGCAGGCTTGACAGATGGCGTCAACCGATGCCGGCGCCTTCCGGGAGAACGTTTACCCACTAGAAGAGTCTCTATGCTTACACTCCTGCACGTCTCCACGCTTTCAGGATTCCTGGTCCACCTCGGATGAGGTTATGCAAGCGCTTCCTGAGCCGTGAAAAAAGTACCAAATCCAAACACGGCGCGCATCTATCGAAAGATAGATACGAGTAAAGAATTTTTGCGGGGCGCCTCAGGACATTCGAGCGGAAAAGGCGAAGATCCGGTGAAAATATGAGATGGAATTTTGCTTACCAGCAGGCACGTGTCAGATGTGAACGATTCCGCGCCGTATGGCAATCGCCGCTGCCTGCGTGCGGTGAGTTGCGCCCAGCTTTCCCAGGATTACGTTGACATGACACTTGACCGTGCCCTCGGTGATTCCGGTACTGTCCGCAATCTCCTTGTTGCTCATGCCGCGCGTAATCAGTTCCAGAATCTGCGTCTCCCGCGAGGTGAGTTCCGCAAAGGGGACGCGGCTGGCAAGAGCCGTTGCCACCGGCGTGGGAATGGAACGGCCGCCGGCATGCACCGTGCGCAGTGCCGAGAGCAGAACATCGTGAGGCATAGCCTTGATCACATAGCCGCGCGCGCCGGCTGCCAGAGCCCGATGGATGTCTTCGTCGCCGTCATAGGTGGTCAGCACAACGATGCGGGCATCCGGGTGCGCGTGCATAATGCCGGCAATCACATCCACTCCTGAAAGGTCCGGCAGGCGAAGATCGACCACCGCGAGACTCGGCAGCAAGCGGCTATATACCAGGACCGCCTCCCGGCCCTCGCCTGTCTCGGCCACCACCTTCATGTCCGGTTGCGAATCGATCAGGGCAACCAGGCCAAAGCGGACCACGGGATGATCCTCGACGACAAGGACCGTGATGGGGCTGGCCAGGGTCATGACGCACGCTCCGGAACTTCGCGACTCAATCTTGCGCGTGGAATCACTATTCCTACCGTGGTTCCATGGCCTCTTGAACTGGCCACCTCCAGTTTTCCTCCCAGACCTTCGGCTCTCTCCCGCATTCCGATCATTCCAAAATGCATTTTGTCGCCTGCTTCCGCGTCAAAGCCTTGCCCGTCATCTGAAACTGCAATTGTAAGCGTGCGGCGGCCAACATGGACCGAGACCAGGATGTGGCCGGCGTGCGCATGCTGGATTGCATTCAATAGCGCCTCGCGCACAACAGATGCCATGCTGCCGCAAACAGTCGCGCTCATTGAAGGCAGAGCGCCATCGAAATGCAACGAGATTAAAGCCTTTTCTTCCTGTTGGAATTCCGCAACTATCTTATCGAGCGCGCTGCCAAACATTTGTTCTGGCGGATGCTCCTCGTGGCGCAGGTTCCACACTGCATTTCTGGCCTGGTCAACCAGGATGATCACCTGCATCCGTGCGCGGTGCACCAGCGACCGGCTCTTTTCCGGGAATGTTTCCTCCGTGCTGTGCGCAGCTTCCAGCAGTGTGGAGATCCCGATGCAGCCTTGAATAATGGTGTCGTGCACCTCTCGCGCCACCCGGTTGCGCTCTGTGAGCACCAGCCCAAATCGTTCGCGCAATCGCCGTTGGTGAAATAGAAAGGCAAGCCCCGTGAGGAAAAACACAAGCGCCGCGCACAGGGTGTAGAACCACACCGTTTGATAGAAATGGGGCATGCTTTCAATCTGGATTTTGGCTTCGATGATGCGGTCGGGTGCCCCGGGATCGAAGGCCTGGACGCGGAATTGGTACCTCCCCGGCGGAAGGTGCGAATAGAAGGCCGCGCGACGCGATCCCGCATCTGTCCAGCGGCTCTCCAGGCCATCGAGCTTGAAGCGGAAGCGTGTCTGCTCCGGCGAGTCCAGGCGGATTGCGGAGTAATCGATTTCGGTCTGCTGAACGTTTGCCCCGATCAGCACCGGGCCCTTGATATCGATAGCTGAACCATCTTCCCTGATCTGCTGGATCACCAGCGGGAAGGGATGTGGTGGCGAGGTCCGAATGGGGTGCACCTTGAGAGCGCCATTGGTAGACGCGAACCAGAGGTCACCGGAGGGCGTGAGGACGCCGGCGGGCTGCACTCCTCCATTCATCTCCGCATTCATCTCCGCGGCCGCGCCGCCATAGGAGTGAATGGCGGCGGCGAAACTTCGCGCATCCGCGGCTGCCACCAGGGCCTCGCGATCGATTGACCAGACTCCGCTGGGCCCGCTTATCCACATTTGATGAAAGCGGTCTTCGAGGATGGCGTAAATGCTGTCGGTCGGGAAGCCGCTGGACGATCCATAATGGCGCAAATGCCCGGACTCCCAAAGGTAAAGCCCTGAGCCGCGGGTTCCGATCCAGACCGCCCCTTCTTCGTCGCTGAGCAGGCTCCATATCTTGAGCGGCCCGAGCGGTGAAAGCGCGGCCTCGTGCAGTGCCTGCCCATCGCGGATGCGCACCAAGCCAAAATCGCTGCCCACCCACAGAACGCCCCTGCTATCCACGGCCAATGCACGAAAGCTGCGATTATAGCCGGTGTCGAAGCGAGTCAGCAGTCCGCTCCTGATCGTCCACAGATTGCCGTCTGTGCCAATCCAGAGTCTCCCATCGGGGGTTTCGGTAAAGGCACGAACCAGGTCAGCCGCTGCGTAGTGATGCGTATTTCCATCGGGCAGGTAACTGAACAGACCTTGTCCGGCTGTCCCAATCCAGAGAGTGCCTTCCCGGTCCCGGAAAGTGGTTCGAACCGCGATTGTATCCGCCAGCGAAGGGTAGGATACGGCTTGCAGAAAACCCGGCATTGGCCGAAGCAGTTTACCCTCGAGCGTACTTAGAAGAACTGTTTCGCCATCATTGGCCACCGAATTGATGTTGACCGGCATATCCCCCGGTAACCGAACGGGGATCGCTTGCGCAGGTTTTAGCCTCGCCAGCCCGTTCGTTGTGCCCACCCAGATGTCCTTCTGCGCGTCCTCCATGACCGAACTTACGTGGTTATCGGAAAGATACTCCGGCGCGCGGAACCATTTGAAGTTTCCATCCTTCCAGCGCAATAGACCTTCGCCGTAGGTCCCGATCCAGAGGCAGCCATCGCTGGCTTCCATCATGGCGCTGTATTGCAATCGGCTCTGCCATGGCGAGGCAAGTCCTGTCGCGCTTCGATTGAACTGCTTTGCCGCGCTGGGAACCGGGACCACATGCGCCGGACTGTAAATATCTTCCTGATCATGCAGGCCTAGCTTGCGAAGAACGGAGAATGTGCCAACCCAAAGCGTGCCGTCGCCAGTCTGGCGGAGCGAAGAGACAAAGTTATCGCCGGAGAATCTACGCGACATGAAGTAGCGCGTTCCGCTCTTTTCCACCGTCAACAGATCCATTCCCCCCACATACCGGGCGCCATCCCTCCCGCCCACAATCGTATAAACATTCATGGCCGGGATTCCATTTGTCGCATCCAGGCGCCGGAAGCCGGCCTCAACATCGCCTTTGTATACTCCGTCATCCGTGCCCACCCACAGAGAACCGTCGTTGCCATCGACGTAGAGTGCTCGAACAAATTGATTCGTGAACCCGGCTTCTTTCCCGAAATGCTGAAATGCTCCTTTCCGATAGCGGATCAGGCCTCCGCCTTCAGTGCCCATCCACAGAGTTCCATCCTGCTCGACTGCAAGCGACCAAACGCTGTCGTCCTGGAATGCCGCATCGGACGAGTGATTGAAAAGTGTAAATCCCCAACCGTCAAACCGAAGCAGGCCGCCCGAGGTGCCGATCCAGAGGTATCCATCCGGTGTTTGGACAATCGCCTGCACGGAAGATTGAGGCAGTCCGTCGCGAGCCTGCCAGGACCGTTGACTGAATTCCTCCGCAGGCTCCATCGGCGTCAGGCCGGGCAACCGCAGGCTGGCCAGAAGAACAACCTGCAGAAAATAAACCGAGTTCTCCAGCGTCCTTTTGATTGTTCGTCTCATAACGCCCCATCAACCAGTAGATCCCGGAAACTGTCAGAACATCCAGCTACTCAAACCGGCCGTAGCGCCCCCCATTGTCTGATCTTCTTCGACGACCTGTGCGGGATGCGCCGACACTTGAATTGCGCGTTGCGATCCGTTCGCAAAATGATGCCCGGCAGATCATCTTGATCTCAACTTGTACAGACCCGATCGAGATCTGAGTTCCGGCAGCGAGGCAGATTGTCCAATGACTGCTCCGTACAACCGATATCTGAGCACGACGGCGCGATTTAACGCAAGGCGTGGCACCGAGAAATACCACGCCATGAATTGATCCATCGCAAAGCGATAATTACACCGTGACTTCGGAGAGCTCAGACTATTAAGAACCGATGCTTTAGCATGGTCGAGGTCCGGCAGACGGAGAACAACCTTTCTATAGTTGGGCTTTGTGACCTTTTTACGCATACAGGCGGCCTCCTTGCCGCAAGTATGGCGCTTCTTCTTGGCATTGCAGATACAGGTCGATCAGAAGATTGGGCTCAGTTGATGCCAACAGACCTTATCGCCCAGTTGGTTGCATGGGTCCTCGTCGTATATGCGGCATTCTTCTTCCACAAAGTCGACAGTACGGGTGGGCAGCATGGGCGGATTGTATAGCGCCATGCGGAAATGTTCCGGTTCAGTTGGAAATGGAGAAGCGTCCCCCCGTTAAGATAATGGAGCGAACGCATGAAGAAGCAACGGAACCATCACACGCCGGAAGAGAAAGTCGCGATCCTGACCCGTTTCCTCCGCCGGTCCTCCGCTGCTCCAGCGGTCTCTAAAGGTTCCCTCCCCCACCAGCCGGGCTTCCGAATGTGCGGGCTCCGGGGAACGGTGAACCGGTCGCGATCAATGTGAAGGAATAGCCGGCGGACTCTGAACAACTCAGGCAAATCGTAGCATCAATGGGCCGCCTTCGGGCGGTTTATTGATGCGCGAACAGCGACGCTCCATACCGCAGTACCGGTTGCATTTCGTGCGCAAGTACATCCCCTTCGTGAATTTCCAGATATTTGACACGCTTGCCGGCAATGTTCGGCGCCATTCCTTTATCGATTGATTTTCTTAAGGCGGCGGGTGGATTGCCCTCGGCGCCCATCGCGGAGCTGCAGGTGCCGAGCTCGGCGGCGCAACGCATCTCAAGACCGGTGATCACGCGTCCGCTGTAACCCATCACAAAAGGGGTGGCGGGCGACTGTTTCTCCGGGCCTGCATGGAGGTCGCTGTTCTGAAGGACAAACCGGCGTCCGAACAGACCCATCGCCTGGTCGATGATTGCCTTCCGCGTGCGCAAGCCTTCCCCTTGTTGGATTTCGCCTTGGTCATTGATGTTAAGAGCATTCCCCACCGTAAGAGAGACGGACTGATTCGGAAAGTCGGCGGCATAGACCTGGAATACCTTCTGCCATGCGTCTTTGAACTTTCGCGCCGTAAAAGAGTCGCCTCGCCACTTCTTCAGATCCTTTACGGAATTCGGCAACGTCATCTCTACAGAAACCGATGTGGGTCCGGCAGCTGAAATCAGTCTAAAAGCAGGCGACTTCCCGTACCTGGCGCTGAGCAGCTTCAGGAATGTGATCCAACGGTTCAGGTATATCCCATTCCACGGCATCGGAAGGGGAAGAACGGTGCCTCTGCCAGGTCCGTATTGTATTGCGAACTGTTCGCTCTTTACGCCTTTCAAGGCCCAGGCGGGAGCAAAAAAGCCCGGGAAGATTTCGAGATGCACCCACTTCCTGGACTCTTCTGCAGCAGCGAACAATTCATCCAGCTTCGACCAATCCGGTTTTCCCTCAACCGGCTCGAGGTCGCTCCAGTGAATCTGCAGAGCGACGCCGCTGATGCATGGATTCTTCACCGATCGTAGATCCAGTGAGCCGTCCTTTTGGGGCGTGATATCCACGACGAGACCGCTGACCATAGAGTAATCGGTCGCCGCGCAGGGCAGTCCCGGCTCTTCCGTGGCAATCTTCCCAGTCCTCGCTTGTGCTGACGCGATTCCGGTCAAAAGCACCAACAAGCCCACCAGCCACAAGGACCGAACGTCTTTCATGGAAGGCTCCTCCTTTATCCCTCAAACCGATCTCTCGCCGCAACGCCGCAGGCCGGAATTGACGATCAGAACCACGAAGGCTTGCGATGCGGCGCCGCTGGAAGGTGATTCACGGCTACCCTGAATTATATCTCCGAACTGGCCGACACCACTTGTTTCGGTATTGCGATGAATAGCGACCACGCGGCCGTCGTCACCCTCGGCCACGCTCCGCAATAGGGCCTTGAAGGTCCCTGCCGTTTCACCCGCATACCGGCCGAATTGGGCGAAAGTCGCCTCGCGGCCCTTGCGGTCGCCAGCGAGTGGGCCTCTTCCCGGCGTGTGCCACGAGGCGCTCTCGTGGAAGAGTTCAGTGAGCGTTTTCATGTCGGCCTTGTTGAAGGCATCGTAACCGCGTCGCACAGTCTCGGCGTTTTTTCCTGCTTCGTTCATCATGGAATTCTCCCTGGTTGGGTTGGGTGAAGTGGGAAATGTTGTCAATCGGCGCTGATTTCGTTGCAGGCCGCGTGAACGCACCGGACGACATCCGCGCTTTCCTGGCTCATCATCTTTCTCCTTGACCGCCGTTGGTGAAAGGTGGTCAAGTGAGTACCTGTAATACGCCAACCGCTCGGGCCCCGCATCGGGAGAGTTCCCTATTTTTGCCAGATCGCTTCGTTTAGGTGAATTCGTCGCCACCCTGGCCCTCGCGCAGGACAATGCGTTCGGTCAGCCGCTGGAGTCTCAGCTCCGGTCGTGCCTGCTCGCGACGTGGATTTGCGATGCCGCGGGATTCGAGAAGGAGGTGCGCGACACCGTCTATTGGGTCGCGCTGCTCCTCATGGAGACACTTGCGGATTTGAAGAGCGACTGCGACTGGAAAAGGTAACAAAGTGGATTAGGGGAGGAGGGGACCATGGGCTGTTCGGTAAGGCTCGCTCTCGTACTGAGTTTTCTTGTGCTGGTACCGTCTCTGGTGGCGCAGCCAGCCCCACGCAGGCCGTGGGGCATCTATGCCGGGGTCAACATCGAGGAAAACATCAAGAAGGAGCAGGCGGCGAATCCCTCGATCACGCCCGCGGAGCTGAAAGCCTATTTCGTCAATCTCTACCAGGATCTCCTGGACAATCCTGCGGTTTCGGGGCTGGCACTGTGGGTGAATTGGGACGCGCTCAACCCCAATCCTCCAGCCGCCGCCAATCCTTACGACTGGACTTACGTGGATGACGCCTTTAACCAGGCTTCCGCGCGGAATGTCCGAAATCCAACGAAAGCTCCGAAAACGATCCAGCTTGTCCCCCTGCCGGGCTTTCAGACTCCCCAATGGCTATTGGCTCAGATTCCCAGTTGCGACGGGCTGTTTCGGACACCCGTTCATACTCCTCCCAGGACATGCGGAAAGGCGACCTTTGCTGGATTCGTGGAAGGGCGCGGCGTCAGGGAACTACCGATGCCGTGGAACCCTTTGTATAAAAGGTCCTGGCGGACCTTCCTGACCGCGCTTGCCGCCCGATATGAGTCAAACCCTGCGTTCGTCTCCATATCCGTCGCGGGACCCACTGCCTCGTCAGAGGAGATGATCCTGCCCAATAGCGCAAACACGCCCTCTCAAGACCAGTTCGGGGGCCTCTTGCCGAACGCCATGTGGCTTAAACTGCTGGCGTTCCACTACCCCGGCAGGCCGGCGTACCAAAGGTCGGATCAGGCCTTCATCGATGAGTGGGAGGCGGCAATCGATATGTACGGGGAGATCTTCAGCGGCGTGACACTGGTCACGACGACTGGCGCCGGCCTTCCCAACTTGGCTGCCAAGGGCTTCACCGTCCCCAGCCATTTCAGTTCGGCTTGTCCCCATCCCAACATGGATTGTGCCGCCGAGACGGCGATTCTGTCCTACTTCGAGCAACGCACCGTGGGCGGAGCCAACGCAAAGGCAGCCCAGGAGGACGGGATGGAAGCCGCGCGCGTAAGCTTGGGACGCTTCAACCTGGGCGTAGACGGCATAAAACTGGTGTCGCGGAGCACGGCGCAGTTCAGGGCGCCTGCGGCTCAGGTCCTCGGCGGGGCCCAGTTCAACTCATCCTTTACAAATTTCACCTTGACGGAAGGATGCACCAGCAAGTTTCCACCCAAGCCTATTGACAGGCCGGCGGCGTGCAGCATTCCGTCCACCTGCACCACACAAATGTGCATCCCCGTCGCATGCATCCCGCAGGCTTGCCTCGCCCCCGGGGTCACGCAGGCGGATCTGGCAAGCTTCAACATACTCAGAAACGTCCCCAAGAAGGACCTGATCTCGCCGGAGCAGGCGGAATACAACGTGCTGAAAATCTACTTCAACGGAACGGCGGCCGCGTCGTTCTTTGGCGGGACCCGGGGTGCCACGCCCCTCAATTACCTCCAAATCTATGCGGCGGACTTTCTATACGCCGAGACGCATGTCCATGCGCCGGAACAGGTGGTGGAGACGGGCGGCGCGAGCATCTCTGTCTCGGCGCAGGATCTGCTCAACCTGGCGAGACAGAAGATTATGGCGATCGGCGAACCGGCCACGTTGCGCCCGGAGTGATTCCACTGCACTTTCACCGAAAAGCATGGGCCGCGCTGGGATAGTCCGCGTCGTCCATGCAGACACGCGCTAAGCCGTCTCTGCGATGGGAAAGAACAGGAAGAGAACTCGCTTTTGCCGGTAACGAACCCTTTTGAGAATCAGACCTCTCATGACGGCGCAGTTTCAGTGGCGAGATTGTGAGAGAGCGGTCCGCGAACCGGATGTTGAGGCCGAACCTCCATTCATTTTTTCCGTTCCTGCAAATTCGACTGGCCTTGAACGACAGATTCACAATTCAAATGAGGTCAAGGACGAGCCGCCGGTTCTGTTTCGGATCTTTGTGCCTGGATAACCGGCAATCCGGAAGTAACCTTCAACTGATGCCAACAGTCCATTGCGCTCAGTAGAGAGCTTTTTTCTATAGTCCATTTTCCAATGGCAGGGGTAAGCATCTGCGACCATTTAGGTGCGTTGGTCTGCCCCCAGACAGACTTCAATATGGGTGCTTATGGGTGTATTTTTGCGTGGACTTATGGGTGTTTATGGGTGTAAATATGGGTGTAGAGGGTCATCCGGTGATCCATGCCGAAACCATTCAGATCACGCCCGAGCTACTGTCGCTGATTGCCGAAATCGATGAATTTAAAGGCGCTTGGCGCGCTCTTGGCAGTCTGGCGCCGGAACGGCTGAGCAGCCTGCGCCGCGTGGCGACTATCGAGAGCATCGGCTCCTCTACCCGCATTGAGGGCAGCAAGCTCTCCGATCGCGAGGTGGAGCGCCTGCTTGCCAATCTGGAGACCAGATCCTTCGCCTCCCGCGACGAGCAGGAGGTTGCCGGCTATGCCGAGGTGATGGAAACCGTCTTTCAGAGCTCAAAGGAGATTCCGCTTACCGAGAACCACATCAGGCAGCTTCACCGCGACCTGCTCCGCTACAGCGAGAAAGACAGCCGGCATCGCGGGGAATACAAGATCCTGCCCAACCGCGTTGCCGCCTTTGACGATGAGGGCAGGCAGGTGGGCATCGTCTTTGAGACTGCTTCCCCTTTCGATACGCCACGGCGCATGGCCGAGCTGGTGGGCTGGCTGGGAGAGGCGCAGGAAACGGGCCGCCTGCATCCGCTGTTGATGGCCGGCGTGTTTACCGTCGTCTTTCTGACGATTCATCCTTTTCAGGACGGCAATGGACGCCTGAGCCGCATCCTGACTACGCTGCTGTTGTTGAGGGCCGGTTATGCTTATGTTCCCTACAGCTCGCTGGAGAGCGTGATAGAGAACAGCAAGGAGAACTACTACCTGGCTCTGCGCCAGACGCAAAGCTCGATCCGCGCCGAGACGCCGGACTGGCAGCCGTGGCTGACTTTCTTTTTGCGCGCCTTGCAGCAGCAAAAGCGGCGCCTGGGAGCAAAGCTGGAGCGGGAAAAACTAGCCATCGCCGCCTTGCCCGAGTTGGCCGTTCAGATAGTGGACCATGCGCGCCAGCATGGACGCGTGACCATGGGCGAGATGATCCGCATCACCGGAGCCAGCCGTAACACGCTGAAGGAGCACTTTCGCGGGCTGGTGGAGAAGCGGCGCCTGATGCGCCACGGCACAGGCAAAGGTTCCTGGTATGCACTGCCCTGATGCGAATTGGAAAAAACTGTTCCTTTTCCCGGCTCCTTCACACCTTGATAAAGATCTTCTTGCGGTAAAGCACCCACATGGGAACAAAGCAAACCGCCAGGAACGAAACCGAGTAGGCAAAGGCGGCCCAACCCGGATCGGGGATGTGCGCGTAGGCATGGTTGAAGAGCCAGGCCAGCACGTCGGTCCGCCGTCCGTCCACGATAAAGTCGATGCTCCCCAGCGTGCTGCCCAGCAACTCGCTGAACATGTAGGCGACGATGGCGTTGGAGCCGAGGACCAGCCAGGGACAGAACCACAGCTTGCCGCGCGGCTTGCCCCAGCCGCGCTGCTCCACGGCCCAGTACGCCAGCGCGAAGACGGCCAATGACCACCCCGCCGCCACCAGCACATAGGAGCTGGTCCACATTTTCTTGTTCAGCGGGAACCACAACGACCAAAGATAGCCCGCGGCCAGGCAACCCACGGCGGCCGCGGCCAGTCCCAGCGCTTTGGCCTTCGTCGTCTTCTGCGCGCGCAGACCCAGCCCGGTGAGCAGCCCCAGCAGCACCGTGCCCACGGCGGGAATGTTGCTGAGCAGCCCCTCGGGGTCGCGCAGGTTGTGCGTCGTCCAGTCCTCATAGAGGTGATAGGGAAACATGTGCTGGTCAAGCCAGTTCACGATGTTGACGTTCGGATCGAGGAAGGGAATATCGCGCCCCGGCAGCCCCGCTCCCGGCACCGGAACGCAGCGCACCAGAACCCAGTAGCCCACCAGCGCCGCCGCCAGCGCGGCAATCTTGGTCCACACCCGCCTGTCCCAGAGGTAAAACAGCCCCACCACCAGGTAGCAGATGGCGATGCGCTGCAAGACCCCATAAATCCGCAGGTGCTCCATCTTGAAAAACGGAAACCCGTTGCCCACAAACCCGAAGAGAAACAGAATCCCCGCCCGCCGCAGCGTGTGCCAGGCCAGTTGGGCGCGCGTGGCTCCGCGAGCCAGCCGCGCGTCAAAGGAAAGGACGATCGAAACCCCCACCGCAAACATAAAAGTAGGAAAGACGAGGTCGGTGGGCGTCAGGCCGTTCCACGCGGCGTGGTTCATAAAGCCCCACGAGCCGGAGCCTCCGTTGTTGTTCACCATGATCATGAAGGCGATGGTGATGCCGCGCAGCACGTCCAGCGAGAGCAGCCGCGGCGCAGGCGTGGGGTTCAATGCCGGGTTGGTCATTGCGGATCTCCGTCCGTGCCGATTCGAGGGATGCCAGCTACTCTACGCGCACGAGCTCCCCTTCGCCAAGGCCGCCGCAACCTCTGTCGCATCCAGCCCCTTCACTGCTTTAGCATTACCAGGGAGGAGGCATACCGAAACCACAGCAATTATGTCGACGCGACCATCAGGCCGGGGTCCCCAGCGAGCGTCCGCCGCGGCGGATGCTCGATGGGGTGGAGCGAGCGGCGACCCTGCGATGAATTAAAAAGTACACAGTATCCCTGGTAATGCCGTAAACTCCCCCTTCGGGGAAATTCCCCTGAAAACTGCTTGCAACCATCTGGAGGCTATCCATGCCCGACTATCAGCCCTTTGTTCCCGCCGGCGACAACCGTCCGGAGTTCACTCTCCGCGCTGTTCTGCTCGGCTCCTTCTTCGGTCTCATGTTTGGCGCCGTCACGGTCTATGTAGGCCTGCGCGCGGGGCTCACGGTAGCCGCCTCCATCCCCATCGCGGTTCTGTCCATCAGCATCCTGCGCGCCTTCGGCCGCAGCTCCATTCTTGAAAACATCATCGTCCAGACCACCGGCAACGCCGGCCAGTCCATCGCCGCCGGCGTCATCTTCACCCTGCCCGCGCTCATCTTCCTGGGCTTCGATCTCGAATACTCGCGCATCTTCATGCTGGCTCTGATCGGCGGCTTTCTCGGCGTGCTGTTCATGGTGCCTCTGCGCCGTCCGCTTATCGTCGAGGAGCACGGCACCCTGAAATTCCCTGAGGGCACGGCCTGCGCCGACGTTCTGATGGCCGGCGAGAAGGGCGGTTCCTTTGCCAGCCGCGTCTTCTTCGGCCTCGGCCTGGGCGCGCTCTACACCTTCTTCCAGAATGAGAACCTCTTCGGCGCCTGGCCCGGCACCCCCGAATTCCAGCCCGACTTCGGCCCCCAGCACGTGCTCAAAGGCTCCTCCATCAAGGCCGACGCCACGCCGGAATATTTAGGCGTGGGCTACATCATCGGCCCCAAGACCGCGGGCATCATCTTTGCCGGCGGCGTCTTCTCCTGGCTTGTGCTCATGCCTCTGATTTACTTCTTCGGCAAGGGACTCCCCGGCGCCATCTATCCCGGCACCATCCCCGTCGCGCAGATGGGCCCCAGCCAGCTCTGGGCCACCTACATCCGTCCCATGGGCGCCGGAGCCGTAGCCGCCGCCGGTCTCATCACCCTCTTCAAGACGCTGCCCACCATCGTCAACGCGCTCAGCTCCGGCTTCAAAAACATGCGCGGCGGCACGGCGGCCAAGGCCAAGCCCATCCGCACGGAGCGAGACTTCTCCATGGCCACGGCCATCGTCGGCTCCATCCTCCTCATCCTCCTCATGTTCTTCTTTCTCGTCTTCAAGCCGGTTCCCGGAGCACAGGTCAGCGTGTGGGCCAACCTGGCCGCATCCATCCTCATCGTCTTCTTCGGCTTCCTCTTCGTCACCGTCAGCTCGCGCATCGTCGGCCTCATCGGCTCCTCGGCCAACCCCATCTCCGGCATGACCATCGCCACGCTCATGGCGACCTCAGCCATCTTCCTGGTTAATGGGTGGACTGCGCCGGCTTTCGGGGCACTGGCTATCACTATCGGTGGAGTGGTCTGCATCGCCTCAGCCGAGGCCGGCGACACCTCGCAGGACCTCAAGACCGGCTTTCTCGTCGGAGCCACGCCGCGCAATCAGCGCTTCGCCTTCCTCATCGGCATCGTCGTTTCTACCGTCGCCATCGGTTTCACCCTCCGGCTCATGAACGATGGCCTGACGGAGTTTCACGCAGCCCCGCAAGCCTGGAACCTGACCGCGCCCCACCCCGGCGTTAACGTCCAGAACGACACCACCAGCCTGCACGACCAGTTTCCCGTCATCGGCGCAAACAAGACCACCACCATCCACCACAAAAGCGAGTATGTGGTGCTCAACGCCATTGGTTCGCCGGAACTGGCCGACGGCAAGTATCTCTACTCGCCCGCGTCTGGACAGATTGAAGTGCAATGGATCTCCGGCATCGGCAGTGAAAAGGCCGCCGCGCCCCAGGCCCGCCTCATGGCCACCGTTATCAGCGGCATCCTCAGCCGCAAGCTGCCCTGGGGACTGGTGCTGCTGGGAGTCTTTTTAGTTATCGCCGTCGAGTTACTGGGCATCCGCTCGCTTTCCTTCGCCGTCGGCGCCTATCTCTCCATCGGCACCACCCTGGCCATCTTCACCGGCGGAGTGGTCCGCTGGATGGTCGATGCAGCCCTCAAAAAAGCCGGCGGAGGCGCAGACTCGGAGAGCGACGTCTCGCCCGGCTCGCTCTACGCCTCAGGCCTTATCGCAGCCGGCGGCATCATCGGCTTGCTCGGCGTAGCCCTCAAGCTCTACGAGACCACATGGGGCAAAGAAGACCCCATCGCCATGCCGCACAGCTTCCTCTATCATGATTGGGTTTCGGTGCTGGCGTTTGCCGCCCTGGCCTTCTCCCTCTACTACTTCGCCCGCAAGCCGCTGAAAAAGTAGGTGTTTGGGCTCCTCACCCTTCCCAAACATGCAACCGTCTCGAAGCCCCTTTTTCTTCAACTTTGCACCTGTCAACAATCGACTGAACGCATTGCGTTCAGTCGATTGTTGACATATTAGCACAACAGCGCTATTCTAAAGTTGCACTCAAGGAGTTGGCGCATGGAAGTCGAGTTTGCCGACAAAAAGCTCTCGCTGGTCGAGACTGTCGATGCGCCAAAGACGAGACTGCCGATTTCGGTCATTGAATCGATGAGAAACAAACTTCAGTTTCTCAGAAACGTTCCTGACGAGAGGTCGCTGAGAAACTGGCGAAGTCTGCGTTACGAAAAAATGGAGGGTGATGAGAGATCAATACGCTTGAACGATCAGTTTCGGTTGATTTTCACAATTGATACCTAGTGCAATCCAAACAAGATAAAGGTGTTACGAGTCTGGAATCACGATTGAGGGGGAGGGCAATGGCGACGACGGATGCAACTTGGATTAAGCACCCTGGCTTTTACATCAAGGAGGAACTGGACGAGCGCGGATGGAGTCAGCGCGATCTCGCTTTCATTCTTGGTGTTCAGGAACAGGCCGTAAACGTGATCATTAGCGGCAAGAGGGGAATCAGCCCTGATATGGCGCGTTCTCTCGGTGATGCGTTCGATGTCAATCCTGATTTGTTTGCAAATCTACAAAAGGAATACGAAATGGCGCAGGCCAAACAGCCAAAAGCCGGGGTCTCTCTTCTTGGAAAGATGCACGTCAACTACCCCGTACGGGAAATGGTAAATCGTGGCTGGCTTGTCAATGCCGAAGCAGACATGATCAACCAACAGTTGGCCCGTTTTTTTGAAGTACAGAATACCTCGCAAATTCCCTATATGGCGCATGCCTCCAAAAAGCGAAGCCTGTATGAGGAGCGGGAGATCCCTCCAGCGCAGCTTGCTTGGTTGTTTAGGGTTCGGCATATCGCAAAGTCGATCTCCGCACCCAGGTATTCAGAAGGCAAACTCAGGGAAGCTGTGGAGACGATGCGTGGGCTCACGGTAGCGCCAGAACAGACACGCGAAATACCGCGGCTGTTGGCTGAGTGCGGGGTTCGCTTCATCATTGTTGAGAAGCTGCCCAATTCTAAGATAGATGGCGTATGTTTTTGGCTAAACGAGTATTCTCCAGTGATCGGTATGTCGATTCAGCGCGATACTATCGACAATTTCTGGTTTGTGCTGCGTCATGAAATTGAGCATGTCCTTCGGAAGCATGGTCGTAAGGAGGAAATGATCGACGGCGATCTCCAGAAATCGAGAGATGACGAGACGGAACCAGAAGCAGAAAAAGTTGCCAACTTAGCCGCAAGGGATTTTTGTGTGGTAACAGAGAAATTTGAATCGTTCATCATTCGGAAAAAGCCGTTCTACTACGAGCGCGACGTGATAGCGTATTCCCGTCTTGTCAATAGGCATCCTGGGATCGTTGTCGGTCAGATGCAGAGGCATCTTGACAATTACAGTTACCTCACTCCTTACCTGTCGAAGGTAAAACAGTTTGTTGTGCCAGGAGCTATTGCGGATGGATGGGGCCAAATCCTCCCAATTTCATTGTGATTGGAGTATTCCATGTCGACTAAGAACGAACGCCTACAGCGGATTTGGCACCATTATGATGCCAATAAAGGCCACCGGCCGACTAGCGCAAGGGAAGCGGTTGAATGGGCTGTAAAAGAGGGCCTAATAGAACTTCCCGATATTGACCCCTATGATGTTCTTGCGGGTCAGATGTCTGATGCACTCCGGGACGAGTACCAGACCGATGGCAAGGGGCGCCGATACCGCGTCAACCACGCCGTCCGGGTGACTAACGCCGGAGTACAGCAAACCTTTTGGGGTGTGATGGGATTTGCTTCCCACGACCACATGGAACGCGCGTTCACTCAGCGGCGCGAGCAGATTGTGGGCGACAATCTTCAGCTCAAGACCGATGTCGATGTCTACAACGATTTGAATCGTGGAAAGCGCCCAGAGATTCAACTTGTGTTGGACTATAGCGACGATGTCGCAGAGCGTCAGGCATTGATGTCCATTCATCCGAAAAGGGCTGTGGCTGCGGCATGATTAAGTCGAAGGCCAAGTTTCGATTCTGAGACTTGGGAATTGACCTAGCTCCTACGTCCCCACCTGCAACCGCACCCCTTCGTGCTCCTGCAAGCAAGCGATGATATTGAACAGATTCGCAGCGGTCGGATTCCCTTTCGGTCCAAACATCTGATGCAGCGTCTTTACATGAATGCCGGTTTTCTCCGCCAGCGCGGGAAAGCCCAGAGTCGCATTGATAAAGTCGCGCAGAATCTCGCGGCCCAGCGCCCCCTCGCCCGCCAGCAAGGATTCAATGGCATCGCTCAGCAAGCCGCGGCGAAACTCCTGATCGCTCCGCACCCGCGCCTGCACCGTCTCCCGAAAATCCCGCGTCAAAGCCATGGCTTAGATAGTAATGTATATAATCCCATTGCGTGGACAGGCCGGATGTCCAAATTCTCGCTTCCAAGACCAGGCCGTCTTGATTTTTTGACAAATAGGCGTATACTTTGACATGTCAGCGTATGAACGGGACGGCGAAAGCCGTGCGCTGATCCCGCCAGCAATGGCCTCCACCCAAGTGTGGGGATAACCAAGAGGTCCGATTATCTGTTCGACAGAAGGGCTCCGTAAGGGGCCCTTCTGCTATTCAGGCGCTTTGATGGGTTTATTGTTCAGGGTGTTGAAGAGAATGACGTAAAACCCAATCGCCTTTCGATGCGGTCGATTCGAGGCGTAGTGCGCGTCGCGAACATATGCGCTCTGGACAAACAGATTGATTCTTCCCTTCACGCTGGAGCGGGACGCAACGAAGAAGATGTCGTATTCGACAACCTCCCCATTCTCCCGCAGGATTTCTACCGAAAAGAAGTTGCCTTTGCCTGTGTGTTAGCACTTGCGCTGCGCCTATCCCTCGATAATCTCCGGCAACCGCTTCGACAGCTCATAGCGAACAAAGTCGAAGACCCGTGTCTCTCGATCATCTCCGTACAGCAGCGCATTCTCATGAGGTACATCCTGGCCTCTTCCACGGGTAAAGCAGTGCAAGCCAAACATCACATCAACCTTGTAAACCCGCGCCGGAGCATCGCCCTTTGCCGGCTGCACATAGGTCACGGAATGGGGGTGCAAATGAGCCAAATCATAGACTTCTCCGCAGAATTGAAATGGCTTCCACTGCATCACTTGAGTGTTTCACGTCTGGCCGGGTGCCCCTGGTTTCGCCTCTGCACCCTGCGATTCACCCAATCCGCTTATCATTCTCCTTGGAGGCACAATTCCCCATGAACCTCACCGGCAATACCATCCTCATCACCGGCGGCGTATACTTTCCAGGCCAGCTACGGGTTTGAGCCCGCAACCGGCCTGGAATTTCTTCATTGCCGACGGTTTAGCAGTTCGGATTTGTCAGCAGAATGGCTGCGCAATATCCTCCTGAAACATTGGTGTCGTAGCAGGAATCACCTCCATAACTACTTGTTCCACCTGCAGTGAGGTCGACGCTGGTCACGGCCGTACACGACAGCGTGCCGGGAGCAGTCCCACCTGAAGGTACGGCGCCGCCACCCGAATCGCCGGTAACCATGTAGTAGGTCCCGCCCAGGCTGATCGTGCCGGTGTCGCTGCCGGTGGGATTTACCAGAACCATCCCATTAGCAAAGTTGCGCTGATAATAGGTGGTGCCATTCCCAGATGTCTTGGCGAACCCGGAGATGGTGGTGGCGGTGCTGGGCAGCGCTTGAGTGGGCGCTCCGAGAAGACCGGAGATCAAATACTCCGGCCACCATGACAGAGTCTCTCCTCCCGTGTCGAGATTCAGGTAAGTGTACTCTCCCTGCATCAGCAGAGCGTTTGCGGTGATGTAAACACGCTCGTAGGTGGCGGCCGATCCCGAGTTGGGATAGCTCTCAAAAAGCAGTACCTTGTTGAGGTTGTCGAGGGTTAGAACGCGATTCATCTGCGTCACCCAATCGGCCGGCGCCAGGAAGTTCTCGTTGCCGTAATCCACGAAATCCTCGAACATCACGCCGTCAGAATTGTTGTACTCAGTGGCTGGGTCTCGCGTCGTGACGTATGGTCCCGCATTGGGTATCCACCGCCAATTGCCATTGAACTGGGCGCGCATGTAGGTGGTAAAGTTGGTCATGTCCGTCGCCCATGCGTCTTCCCAGCTGGTATCGATCGCCGCCAGGTTCGGGGTCCAGATCGTGGTGCCCAGGTAATTGGGAACGCTGTAACTATCCGCGAAGACGCCGTCATCTTCGTTATCGTTGATTTCCTTGATGACCTGCTGGCTGTAATAATTCTGCCAGCCCGTGTTGGTAATGTTCATGAGCCAATGCTGATCGCCGCAGTCGTAGATGGTCGATCCGGAAGGAGTGCATATCGTCCCGTCGCACTGGTAAAACCACGAGGCATCCGCTGCCGGCGCCGGATTTCCAGGCCAAGCCCACTCCTCGACCCAGTTGTTCCCGTCGATAATGGTCAGGGGGTCGGTTTCTGTCGGGGTCGTCCCGCTGCATTCTCCGTAGCCCAACTCCTCCGACAAGCGGTAGTGCAGGACCAGGTAGTCTGAGTTGTATCCTCGTAAAGTGGTTGCTTCCGAGGCTAATTGCTTCTGGCTGCCCGCGTAATTTGTGGCCAGAAATTGAATCTGGGCCGTGCTTAGACTGCCCAGCGGTGTTTGGTCGTTGAATTCCAACAAGGTGGTCGACGTGGTGGGGAAAGACCGTGTTGGAGTGCCTGCCGAAACGGTATACGCCGCCGAACCCACCGCGCTGTTCGTGTAGCCGCTGGCTACGGCGATGGCCGACAACGTCTCTGTCGTTGTGACATAGACCGGTTCGAGATACGGCGCCGAGGCGGTCGTCGGCGTGGTTCCGCTGAGAGTGTAGTAGATGCTCGCCCCGGAGGTCGTATCGCTGATGGTCACCTGCTGCACCGAGCTATACGTACCGGCCCCCGGGCTTAAGGCCGGCGTGGCTACCGTTGTACTGATGGTGTAGGCCGCCGAACCCACCGCGCTGTTGGTATCGCCGCTGTGCGTGGCGAGGGCCTCCAACGTCTCCGTGGCGGAGACCGTGATCGCCGAGCTATAGACGCTCGAACTGGTCGTCGGCGTAGAGCCGTTGGTGGTGTAGTAGATTGTCGCGCCGGAGGTTGAATCCGAGATGGTCACTGTCTGCGCCGAGGAATACGTCCCCGCCGCCGGACTGAAGGCCGGAGTGGCCACCACGGGCAGGTTGATGGTATACACCGCCGAACCCACCGCGCTGTTGGTATCGCCGCTGTGCGTGGCGAGCGCCTCCAACGTCTCCGTTGCCGAGATTGTGATCGCCGAGCTATAGACGCTCGAACCGGTCGTCGGCGTTGAGCCGTTGGTGGTGTAGTAAATTGTTGCGCCTGAGGTTGCATCGGTAATGGTCACCGACTGCGCCGAGCTATACGTCCCCGCCGCAGGACTGAAGGCCGGCGTGGCCACCACGGGCAGGTTGATGGTATACACCGCCGAAGCCACCGCGCTGTTGGTATCGCCGCTGTGCGTGGCGAGGGCCTCCAATGTCTCCGTTGCCGAGACCGCGATGGCCGAGCTATAGACGCTCGAGCCGGTCGTCGGCGTGGCGCCGTTAGTGGTGTAGTAGATGGTCGCGCCTGAGGTTGCATCGGTAATGGTCACCGACTGCGCCGAGCTATACGTCCCCGCCGCAGGACTGAAGGCCGGCGTGGCCACTACGGGCAGGTTGATGGTATACACCGCCGAACCCACCGCGCTGTTGGTATCGCCGCTGTGCGTGGCGAGGGCCTTCAACGTCTCAGTGGCCGAGACCGCGATCGCCGAGCTATAGACGCTCGAGCCGGTCGTCGGCGTGGTGCCGTTGGTGGTGTAGTAAATTGTTGCGCCAGAGGTTGCATCGGTAATGGTCACCGACTGCGCCGAACTATACGTCCCTGCCGCAGGACTGAAGGCCGGCGTGGCTACCACCGTCGTTGCCGTAGGCTGAAATTTCCAAAGGCTGTTGAGCGCGCCAACAGCGCCGGTGGAATCGTAGCCATATCCCCCGAAGAGCCAAAGATTGCCGTTGATGTCGGTCACGTTCGCGCCTTCCAACTGGCTTCCAGGAGTGTTCGCCGCAGCAGGCGTTCCTAGCGTGCCATAGACTCCGGACTGGTCGGTCGTGCTGCCGCCGTCCATCCAGGCCCATTGGCTCGTGGAAGTGTTGAACTCCCAAAGATCGTTGAGATAAGTGCTGCCGCCGTTGTTTGTTCCACCGAAGAGCCATAGATGACCGCTGCTGTCGGTCCAGTTCGAAGTGTTATCGCGGCTTCCGGGGACGTTTCCGGCAGCGGGCGTGCCCTTCGTGCCGTACACGCCGGACTGGCCTGTCGAACTGCTGCCGCTCATCCAGGCCCATAGTTTCGTGGAAGGATTGAACTTCCAGAGGTCGTTGAACCAGGCAGTACCGCCGCTGGTATAGTTGATCTCGCCCCCAAATATCCAGAAGTTGCCGCTGGCGTCAATCCAGGCGCTCATGCTGTCCCGGCCTCCGGGGACGTTACCGGCCGCAGGCGTTCCCTCCGTGCCGTATACGCCGGATTGGCCGCCGGTGCTTCCGATCGTGTTGCTGCCGCTGACCCAGGTCCATTCGTTCGAGGAGGGAGTGTACTCCCAAAGATCGTTGAGATCGCCCTCGGTTCCGACGGAATCAAAGCCATATCCGCCAAAGAGCCAGAGATTGCCGCTGCTGTCGATCCATCCGATCGAGTTACCGCGGGCTCCGGGAACGTTTCCGGATGCTTCCGTTCCCTCTGTGCCATACACTCCGTCCTGGTTGGCCGAGCTGCTACCGCCCATCCAGGTCCATTCGTTCGAGGAAGGACTGTACTTCCACAGGTCGTTGAGCGCGCCAGCGGAATCCCATCCCCCTAAAAGCCAAAGATTGCCGCTGCTGTCGCTCCAGTTCACAGCCATGGTGCGGCTTCCGGGGATGTTTCCGGCGGCAGGCGTTCCCTCTGTGCCGTACACTCCGGACTGGTTGGCTAAGTTGCTTCCGCCCATCCAGGTCCATTCGCTCGTGGAAACAGTGAACTTCCACAGGTCGTTGAGATCGCCATTCGTACCGGCGGAATCAAAACCACTTCCTCCGAATACCCAAAGATTGCCGCTGCTGTCGCTCCATATCGCAGACGCCTGACGGCCTCCAGGGACGTTTCCGGCAGCGGGCGTTCCCTTTGTGCCGTACACACCGTTTTGGCCCCCACTGCTTCCAACAGTGCTGCCGCCACTCATCCACGTCCATTCGATTACCGGCAGGTTGATGGTATAAGCCGCCGAACCCACCGCGCTGTTGGTATCGCCGCTGTGTGTGGCGAGGGCCTTCAACGTCTGCGTGACGGAGACCGTGATGGCGCTGGAATACCGCGTCGAGCTGGTCGTCGGCGTGTTGCCGTTGGTGGTGTAGTAGATGGCCGCGCCGGAGGTTGAATCCGAGATGGTCACCGTCTGCACCGAGGTATACGTCCCCGCCGCCGGACTGAAGGTTGGCGTGGCCACCGTCGTAGCCACCGCGCTGCTCGCACAGAGTGCGAGGAAGAGTAATACGCTGAAAACGCTCAGCGCATTCGATTGAAGGCGAAACTTCATCCAATAGGGAAATAATTTGCGAATTTCCATGACGTAACTCCTTTTGATCCCTCGTGTTGGGGGGGGGTTTTGAATTCTGGGGTGCTGATTATCCACAAATCTTTACTACGGAGAAAATAAGTGTGTCAAGTTACTTTAGTAAGAGTGACCCGTATGCGGTTTATTGGTCCGGTCAAATTTGGCTGAAAGGACGAAGAGCAAGAACAACCGCAGGTCCCCTTCGACTGCGCTCAGGGCGGCTTTCGACTATGGCCGCCGCGGCGACCTCCGCTCAGGATGACAACTCTGTGGTGGTTCAGTCCTTCAGGATCGAAACAAACGAAGCTCCGATTCACACCATTCCCTTATCATTTGTCATGGAGGCACAAATCCCCATGAACCTCACCGGCAATACCATCCTCATCACCGGAGGCGGCTCGGGCATCGGCCGCGGACTTGCGGAAGATCTGCACAAACTGGGCAACCAAGTCGTCATCGCCGGCCGCCGCAAGCAGGCGCTGGACGAAACCACCGCCGCCAACCCCGGCATGAAGTCGCTTCAGCTTGATATTGAAGATCCATCGGCTATCCGCGCCTTTGCGGCGCGGATAGCGGCGGATTTCCCGGCATTGAATGTACTCATCAACAACGCCGGCATCATGCGCCACGAAAAGCTCCTCGCCCCGCAGCCCGATCTGGCCGTCGCGGAAGCAACCGTCGCCACCAACCTGCTCGGCCCCATCCGGCTCACGGCGGCCTTGCTGCCGCTGCTCAGAAAGCAGCCCCACTCCACCATCGTGACTGTCTCCTCCGGGCTGGCTTTCCTTCCCCTGGCGCTCACGCCGACCTATTGCGCCACCAAGGCCGCCATTCACTCCTATACGCAGTCGCTTCGCTATCAGCTCAAGTCCACCACCACCGAGGTCATCGAACTTATCCCTCCCTATGTGGCCACCGACCTGATGAGCGGAGCCCACGACCCGCGCGCCATGACGCTGGACAAGTTTATTGCCGAGGTGATGACGATATGGAAGGCCCAGCCCACGCCCGCCGAAATCTGCGTTGAAAACGTGAAAACCCTGCGCTTCTCCGCTGAAAGCGGGAGGTATGACGCCATCTATCAGGGGCTCAATACGGCCCGGACGGACGGGCATCTGGAGTGAAGGGCAATGGACTGGCGATTTTTTTATAAGGAACTGTAAAAAACTGTAGTTATAGGTATCCCACCTTAGCCGCAAGAACAAAGACGCGGCGAAGGTGGGGCACCCTCAGTTAACTCCGCGCGTCGCTGCTGCGCTTGCGGAAGACCACCTTCAACTCCCGCCGCCAGTGCTCGGTGAGGGCGATCAGCTCCCACTCCACCTGCGGCGAGAAGTAGCGCAGCACCGGCTCGTTGGCGGGATGAATGCGCAGAGCGGGAGCGGCCAGCAGCAGCCGCGGCGGTAGCGGCGCAACCTCGGCGCCGGCGAAGTATCCCTGGCGCTCGAAGGCCGAGAGCGGTCGTCCGCCGGAGTTGCCGGCGGCGGGCTGGCGGTCATCGTTGAGGGCGCGGACGCGAATCCAGTAGTCCAGCGCCTGCAGCGGCAGATGCAGATCCTCGTCGGCCTTGAGCTCGATGACCGCCAGGCGGCCGTTGCGGTCGAGCGTGAGCAGGTCGAGCAAACCGCGGTCGCCTGTCGAGAGCGCCGGCACCTGGGTATAGAGCAGATCGCCGCGCAGGCCGGGAAGCAGTTCGGCGATTCCGGCGCGCAGCCGGGCCTCAAGCCAGCGCTCCGGCTGCAGGCGGAAGAGCGGGTCGGTATGCGCTCCGTCGGCATGGCGGCTCAAGAAGAGCCGCGCGCATAGGTCGCGGCAAAGTCCTTCATTTTCAGCCGTTAACGGGGTCTCATTGGCTCCGGCTCCAAAGGTGATATCGTTTTCGCGGGTAAAGGAGTTGGCGGCAACGCCGTGGCGGACGCGGGCGAATTCGAGCCCATGCAGCAGCAGCGCGACCTCAGTGGCGGAACGGGCCAGCACCTCGACCCGCTCTTTGGCTGCGGGAGGAATGAGCTCCAGCAGACGGTCGATGCCGGACTGGCAGCGCTCGACGGCCGCCGCGGCTGAAAAAGCATGAACCAGCCGCGACTCCAGGTTGCCGGTATCGCGAAAGTCCACCGGAGAAAGCTCTTCGCTGCGCTCGTCAAGAGTAAATAACTGGAAGTCGGCGGCGGCGTGGTTCAGCCAGGCCATGCGCTCGGCTGTCGTCCGCCACGCCCTGGCCGGAACAATGACCTTGAGTCCGCCAAAGTGCCGCCTTCCGTCGCCGTGCTGGCGGCAATGATCGAGCCAAAGAACTCCCAGCGTAAGAATGCCGTCCACAATGGCCGACGACTCCGCCTCGCCCACGCCGATCACAGCGTCCGCCGCGGTTCCGCGCAACAGCCGCCCGCGCGCATAGGCTGGCCCAAAGCTGTGCTCCAGGTCCATCGCCGAGCGCAATCCGTCCACCTTTGAGCCGGCAAAACCGCGCGTGAGCACGCGCTCCAGCAGCCTTAAATAGTTCCTCCGCGCGGCGTCGCGGGCAGTGGGAGTGCGGCGGTCGCTGTTTGGGGTCAGCTCGAGGGCCTGGGGTTTGGCGGCGCCCATGCGGCGGGTGGTCAGACGCAGGCACTGCGCGCGCTCCTGCGCATCGACCACGGTGCGCAGCAGGTTGCGCTCCTCGCTCCAGAATTGCAACAGGCAGCGGCCGTGCGACTCGCTCACCGTGTAGTGGGCGGTGCGCATATCGAACAGGACGCGGCCATCTTCGAGCAGCGCGGCTGCCGGGTGGTCCGCCAGGTACTCTTCTATGCTTTTCGCCAGCCGGCCGGGAGATGCTGCAACTTCACCGGCGGTCATGCGCAAGCCCTACCAGCCCTGCCGCGCGCGCAGGCCGGCGATGTGCGCGGTGTGGTGGCGCGCGTGCCAGGCGTACATAGCCAGCACCGTGGCCAGGTTCTGCCGGCCATGCTCGGGATGGTTATAGCCCTTCTGGAAGTCCTCTGCAGAGAGAGATTCGAGCAACGCAACCCAGCGCCCATGCAGCGCCGCGATCATGGCCATGGAGCCGTCGATGGGCAGCTTGCGGCTGTCAGCCAGGTTGGCCCAGGCGGCCTCGTCGTAGGGTTTGACGGTGGGCCAATCCTCGGTGAGGGCCAGCTTGAAGCGAATATGGGCGTTGGCGTGGCTGTCGGCCAGGTGGTGCACCACCTGGCGCACGGTCCAGCCGCCCTCCCGGTAGGGCGTATCGAGCTGGGCATCATTCAGGCCGGCGGTAACGGCGCGCAGGCGCTCGGAGAGCTGGCGCAGCGTTTCGATGTGCGCGGCGCGGATGCCGGGCAGGCTGGCGGCTGGCGGGCTGAAGCGGCCGATGGGATAGCGGAGGTCGGTCTGTTCTGTCATGGATTGAACCCTACCATGCTCTCTTGCTTCAGCAACCGAATCGAGCGGCCCGGCCACCGGCGCTGTGCTGCCCTGGGGCCGAGGTTCGTTCTAGGCATGGTGGTGATGATGATGATGATGGTGATGGTGGTGGTGGTGATGGTGTTCCCCAGCGGCGAACGCCGGGCTGGCAAGCACCATCAACATCAAGACGGCGGCAAGAATCTTTTTCATGACAAGAATGTAGCACGAGGACGGCCCGGATGGAAGAGAAACGCAGCCGGGCCGCAGATGCCGGGCCAGCGACCGCTTCAGCTCGTCGATCCCCTGGCCGGTAACGGCAGAGAGGCCGTGAAACTCCAGCTTACGATGCTTTTAGAGCAGTTCTCTCCATGGTGTAGAGGAGCTTCGCAAGCTGTTGAACGGAGGGAGCGTGGGGCTTTAGCCCTACGAAATTCGGGCGCAAAATCAGCCCGGTTCAGGGGCCTGAAGGCCCCTGCTCCCTCCGTTCTAATTGCACCCTTCTACATCCATACATGAACCGCTTTAGGTGGGCTGGATTCCAGCTTCAATTTTTCCACGGATCCAGCAGTTTTACCGGGATGCCGCGCAAATCGCGGAGATTGCGCGTCACCAGCGTCAGATCATGGAGCACGGCGGTTGCCGCCAGCAGGGTATCGACCACAGGCCTTGGGCGTTGACCGGACCAATCTCCCCAAAGCCTGGCTGTGGCCGCATCGATGGCCAGAATGCGGTCGGCAAAGCTGACTTCAAGACCTTCGACCCAGGCGGTGAGACGACTGGCCGCGTCCGGGTTAGGATCCTTGAGTTTCTTGGCGGCTATGCCTTTGCGCAACTCTCCCAGCGTGAGCACGCTGATGAAGACTGATGAGGGGTCGGCGGCCTGAAGGAACGCGATCACGCCGGGGTCGGCCTTCGGCTTGCGTGTCTCGCTGAGAAGGTTGGTGTCGAGTAGATAGGAGCCCTGCCCGCTCACAGGTCGATCTCCCTGCCTGTATCGCGGCTCGGCTCGATGTCGAAGCCCTCTACCTTTGGGCCGCCGAGGAGATATTCGATCAGGTTGGGCTTGTGGGAGACGAGGGAGCGGTAGTCCTCGATGGACAGCACGACTGCCCGCTCGGCGCCGTGGCGGGTAATGATCTGCGGGCCTCGGGTGTGCGCCTCTTCGATCACTTCACTCAGGCGAGTCTTCGCTTGTTGGAGCTGCCAGGTCATGAGCGCTCTTCTCCTATTTCAACTAGAATTATAGTCGTTCTAGTTGAAATTGTCTATTCGGATATTTCAGGCCGCAAATGGCGCGCCAGCGACCACTTCAACTCATCAATCCCCTGGCCGGTAACGGCAGAGATAGCGTGGAACTCCAGCTTGCGGCGCTTTGCGTAGGCCGCCAGTTTCTTCAGCTTATCGGGGTTGGCGGAGTCGATCTTGGTGGCTGCGACGATCATGGGTTTGTTGGCTAATGGGTGCTCGCCGTCGCGGTTACTGAAGTTGGCCAGTTCTTCGTTGATGACCTTGAAGTCTTCTACCGGGTCGGGCCGTCCCGATGCGTCGGAGACGTCGACCAGGTGAACCAGCAGGCGGGTGCGCTCAATGTGGCGGAGAAACTGGGTGCCCAGGCCGGAACCTAGATGTGCGCCTTCAATGAGGCCGGGCATATCGGCGACGACGAAGGACTCTTGGTGGGGCTCCTCGCCCACGGTGACTACGCCGAGGTTGGGTTCGAGGGTGGTGAAAGGGTAATCGGCGATCTTGGGCCGCGCGGCGGAGATGCGGGAGATGAGCGTGGACTTGCCTGCGTTTGGGTAGCCGACCAGGCCCACGTCGGCGAGAAGCTTCAATTCAAGCCGATAGGAGCGCTCCTCGCCTGCCCGTCCGAGTTCGTGCTCGCGGGGGGCCTGGTGGGTGGGGGTGGCAAAGTGCTGGTTGCCGCGGCCGCCGCGGCCTCCCTTGGCGATGACCAGGCGCTCGTCGGGCGCGCTGAAGTCGTGGATCAGCTCTCCCGTTTCCTGGTCGTAAAGGGATGTGCCCACGGGAACTTGCAGGACGATGGAGTTGCCGTCGAGGCCGGTGCAGTTGGAGCCCATGCCGTGCTGGCCGCGCTGCGCCTTGTGCTCCGGGTTATAGCGGAAGTGGATGAGGGTATTGTGGCGCTGGCTGGACTCCATGACCACGTCGCCGCCACGTCCTCCATCGCCGCCGGAGGGTCCGCCACGGGGGACGAACTTCTCGCGGCGGAAGGCCATGCAGCCGTTGCCGCCGTCGCCGGCTTTGACGCGAATTTTTGCTTCATCGATGAACATGGATAGACAGTGGTCAGTGGTCAGTGGTCAGTGGCCAGTGGCCAGTGGCCAGATGCCTACTACAAGGGTTAAATCCGCATTGCCGTCTTTTCAGTTTACCGAATCAGGCATAGAATCTCTCGTAACTTCATTTTGGGCAATCGGGGCGGCGGGAATAGCATTCCCTCGGGGGCGAATGCCCGCCACTCCTTCTGTCGCCGGCAGGCACGGATTCTGCCGGGGGTAAAACCCCGGCCTGCCAGCCGCGCCTTTTCAAGGCAGAGGGATTTGCCGGCGATTGTGCCCACCCGGACCTGCCACGAGAGCGGGCTGGGCAGTCAGCAAGCATGTTGAGCGTTTTTCCCAGGGTCTGCCGCGAGAAGGGTCCTCGATGGCAGGGGCAAGGCGGAGTTGGACTTGGCCGTTGGCGGTGGCCGCGCTGCTTGTAGGCGTGGGTGCGGCGCAGTCTGTTGTGGCGCAAGCTGCGGCGAGTGGGGCAAGTGGGGCTATTGCCGGCAAACTGACGGACTTGCATTCGATGCCGGTGAATGGCGCCGTGGTGGTTCTGCGCAATCAGGCCACCGGCGCGGAGGCGCGCGCCACAACCCAAAAGAATGGGATTTACAGCTTTACCGGGCTGGACTCCGGCACGTATACGGTGGAGGCGGAGAGCGAGCAACTGGGCCGGGGACGGCTGGAAGGCATCTTCGTTGCCGCCGGCCACGAAACGCGCGTGCAGACGGCGATGCATTTTGAGCTTTCACCGTCCGAGCCCATCCAGGCAGTCATCCACGAGATTGCCCCGGTGACCCCGGCGGTAAACACACCGTTAGCTGCCCAGCCGTTGCAGCAACCGGCAGCGAGCGAGCGGCGCTTGCCGGCCCGTGTGCAGCAGAAGCCTGTGGCCGCCGCTCAAGCGAAAGCGGGCACGGCCCAAACTCCGCCGCGCGGCGAAGTCCAGGCCGTGAGCCCGAAGGCGGGTCTTGCCGCGAGCCAGGCCCTGGCTACAGTCAAGCCAAAGGCAGCCGGCGCAACACTGATTCCCGGCATCCCTGAACAGCATGGAATAAGCCAGGCATGGGCCGCAGGCCGGGGTTTGGCCATCGACGAGGCGGTAGACGGGGTGATGCAGGTTGCCTTGCGGTTGAGAAAGCCTCCTCCCAGGCCCATGCAGGTAGCCCAAAAGAAGGCGGAGCCGGTGACGCCGGTGGTGACCACCACGCTGAGCGGGGCCGAGTTGCAGGCGCTGCCGGCGAGCGGGCGGCGCTGGCAGGATTTTGTGCTGGATACGCCGGCGGCGGCGATCGCGGCTGAGGGCAGGGCTCAGGCCACGCTGCGCGGCGCTGGGCAGTCGCCGGCCGAAACCTCCATCGATGGGGCAAGCATCCGGCTGGCCTTTGGCGGCCAGGGCGGCTATGGACCAGGCTCTTCAGGGCCGGGTTCGAATGGGCAGGGTGGGAGAGAGCAGAACGGCATGGGGCAGGCGTGGTCAGGAGGCCGCGGAGCCCAGGTGGCGGAGGCGGCTATCCGCGAGGTGGAGACGGCGGCCGGCAACGCGGAGGCAGAAGGGTTGCGTACCGCCGGCGGACGCATGAACGTGGAGACCCAAGGCGGCGGAAACGGGCTACACGGGCAGGGGTTTTTCTTCGATCGCCAAAACAACTGGGGTGCGCGGAATCCGTTTACCCAGTGGATTACGGAGACTTCGGAGTTCGCGCCGTTCGCGCCGGTCGTCGCTAACGCTCTGTTCCCAGTCTTTGATAATTATTCTTATCAGTCCGAATCGCTCGGATCGCCGGAGTCGTATACGCCGCCGGACCACGAAACGGTGTGGGGCATCGGCCTGGGCAGCCAGATCCGGCGTAATAAGCTGTTCTGGTTTGCCGCGCTGGACAGCTACCACCGCAATGATCCCGGTGTCGCCATGGTGAAGCATCCCTACCTTGTGACGTATCCGAATCCGAAAACATGCCCGCCCGGCTTATCCCAATGTCCCGAAACCACTGGTTTTTTTTCCCAGCCGACGAACGACGAGCTGCAAGTTTTGTGCGCACGGCTGGGGTTGACGGAGCCAGGACAGACGGAGGCTTGCACCAATCCCTTGGTCCAGGCGCTGGTCCCCTACTCCCAAATGCTGGAAACCCTTGCTGGGCTGCTCGGCCCGGCTCCGCGCACGGCAAAGCAGTGGGTGGGCTTTGGCCGTATCGACTGGCAGGCTGCCGAAAGGCACCATTTCACGCTGGAAGACATCGGCGCCCGGTGGAACTCGCCCGGCGGAGGGCTGACGAGCCTCTCGGAAAACTACGGCAACCACAGCTTCGGAAATAGCAGGGCCAGCGAAGAGTGGCTCCTCGGCCGCTGGGAAGCATTTATCACTCCTAATCTGCTGGCTGTGACGCAAGGCTCGGCAGGGCGCGAGATTTTGGAGACGCGGCCCAGCACACCCTCCGCCTACGAGCAGACGCTCCTAGGCCCGAATGTTTATGGGCAGTTACCGGAGATCGTGGTGGACAATCGCTATGGCTTCACCATCGGCAATCCTTCGCGCTTCGGGCAGGGCAGCTATCCCGACGAGCGGCTCTATCAGGCGCAGGAGTCGGTGGACTGGGTTAGAGGCAACCTGCTGGTGAAGACCGGCTTTGAGGTGATCCACAACTTCGACGCGACCAGCCTGCTGCGCAACCAGACCGGAACCTATACCTACTCCAACGTGGAGAACTTCATCTCCGATGCGCTGGTCTTCCAGAAATACGGGATTTCCGGCCAGCTCAACCCCTATGACCAGCATAACTGCGACCAGACGGGCAAGGTCTGGACGGACCCGGCGGGCACTGTGCGCGGGCTTGGCTATCTCCCA